>SXGU01319122.1_pt1 | contig 58493 bp, 50 predicted proteins | sample 3174531 | NCBI WGS metagenome assembly SXGU01 (sample SAMN11356863, study PRJNA531348) | freshwater metagenome | isolation source: freshwater sample F1-140 | place: China: Fuxian Lake, Yuxi | collected 2017-12-25 | reverse complement strand
GGTCAGGCATTTTTTTCGGGCCGACGGGTTGCTGTTTGACGACAGCCCGTCATAAAGTTCGTCCAGTTGTTGTACGGTCAATTCTAGGGTGATCATGGGCATTCAGTGCGGTAGTTTCCGGCCTTTTTACAATATTTTCGTAAAATGGGAAACCGAAATGTTGACCGTTTGGAGTATATCCGCCTATGTCATTAAAACCGGTATAAACCACCACGCCGTTCGTTGCAGCCAATACCGGTACGCCTTCCCCGGCGAAAATATCAATGCCCTTGTGCATGCCGGAACGTCCCCACGGATGATACCAGAAAGAACGCGGATTCCAGTCGGCAGCGCTGGCGCCCACTACCGGAATCCTGTGACCACCTTCAGGAATCAGGAAGCCGATTGCGAGCACCAGCGATAAAAAGATCAACCCTATTTTTTTCATGACTCTGGTAATTGCTGTTGTATTTCCGATGGCGTATCGCTCTGCCCTGTCAACGCATACCAATCGAAGTGACGGGTTGTCAGCATCAATGCGGCAAGTACGATAAACAACAATAAACTACCCATCAGCAAGGCGCTCTCTTCAGCCTGAAGAATCACGTACAGCGACACATACAAAACCGACAAACCTGCACCCAATATCGCTCCCAACTTGCCGCTACGCAAAATAGCGCCAAAATAAAATGTCAGCAATGCTGTGCTACCGAATGCGGCAATTCCATAAGCAAGCAGGAATTGAATGTGTTCGGAAAGTGAAACCAGTAACAGATAAAACACCAGCAAAGCCATGCCGACCAATGTGTACTGAATTGGATGAATGCGTATTTTTTTCAGTAGTTCAAACAGAATTAACGCGACAAAAGTCAGGATAATAAACAACTCGGCGTATTTGATACTACGCTCCGATTGCTGATAGACATCGACCGGCTGAATCAGATCGAAACCAACGGCATTTTCCAACAAACTCAAGCATTCGCCCTTGCGGCACCGTTCTATTGCGTTGCTCACGTCATAAGAAAATGACGAGGCACGCCACTGGGCATTAAAGCCTTGACCAGTGATGTCTCGTTTTTCAGGCAGTAATTTGCCGGTAAAACTGGGGTGAGGCCAATTAGCCGCCAGTCGTACATCGGTATTTTCCGACAACAACGCAAAGTTTATCGAACGCATACCGTGTAACTCCATATCAAAAGCAAACGGAATGCGGGTTTCCTGCTCCTGGTTAATATCGGGCACAGTTACATGCATCCCGGCTAAGGTACCCGGTAAATTGCCGCCCGGTTGAAAGGCTATCTTTGCACCATTCCAGCTCAGGTTGGGCGGTGTCGCTATACCGCGCTGATCCCCCACCAATACCGATATTCGCGGCTTATCCCAGCTGATTTTATAGTCTTTATTCCTGGCAATCAGGTCCATCAAGGGCTTGGTGCTGAATTCACCTTTAAGCTGCACCGTGCTGGTATAAACCGGTACACCGTATATACCCCGGTACCGCAGTGAACTTTCCAGTTTACTGTCGATATTCAACTGCTTGGGGATGATGTACAGAACATCATGCACCGTGACTTCCTTGATGATTTCTGTTTCCTTTTTGTCGGCGCCGATAATTTTTTCTTTGGCGTTATAGCTCAGGTGATACGGAATAGACATAAGCGGCCCTGCCACAGTCTGCATGCCCGGCCAGCTCTGCTCGATACTCTGATACGCTTGCAGTCGCCAACCCTGGCGTTCGCCCACCAGATCCAGCATAAATGATTGCGGCAGCATTAAACATAAAATCAGTGAAAAAATAATGCCCAGTTTGAAGTAAAAGTTTTGTTTCATGACACGTGACTCCTTTGGTTAATGGTCACGCTACACTTTACAGACAGGACATGCAGATACGGCGATGGAAATATGGAAATTCACTGCGCTGACTGTGCAGATTTTGTGCAGGGACTAAGGAATCGGTAAAGTACACGGCGCATGGTTATTTTTTGCCTCTCGCCTAAGGTATAATCCTTCGTCAATACTGTATATAAATCTATTTTAACCCCTTCAAGACCACCCTACCGAGCACCTTACCCATGATAAACATCGGCAAAATCAATTCGCTGAAAATAGTTAAACTACAGGGCGCCGAACTGTATCTGGCTAGCGGCACATCAGGCAAAGTGCTGCTCGCCGACAAAAGACCGCCTGAAAACTGCAAGGTGGGCGACACGCTGGACGTTTTTGTCTATGTTGATTCAGACGGTCATCTGGCCGCCACCACTAAAACACCGTTGGCGCAAGTCGACGAGTTTGCCTTTCTGAAAGTGGTGTCGCTGAATTATGTCGGCGCCTTCCTGGATTGGGGCTTGCCGAAAGATTTGCTGGTTCCCTTTAGTGAACAGCACCATGAAATGGAAGTCGGCAAGTCTTACCTGGTCAAGGTATTCCTGGACGGCAAGGATCGTGTTGTCGCCACGACCAAGATTGGCAGTCTGATCGCCGATGAATCCGACGACTTCGAGGCCGGTCAAAAAGTCTCGCTATTAATCGCTGAAAGCACCGAGCTGGGCGTTAAAGCAATTATAAACAATAGCCACTGGGGCGTACTGTATCAAAACGAACTGTTTCAACCAGTCAGCAAAGGCCAAAAGCTGGAAGGCTATATCAAGCAAATCCGGGACGATCATAAAATCGACCTGACTCTCCATCAACCGGGCTACGGCAAAGTGCTATCGCTGACCGACAAGATTTTAATGAAACTCAAAGAAAATAACGGCGTGCTGATGCTCAGCGATAAAAGCCCGCCGGAAGCCATCTACGCGGCATTCGGCGTCAGTAAAAAAGTGTTCAAGCAAGCGACTGGCGCGCTATACAAGCAACAATTGATCAGTATTGAAAAAAACGAAATCAGGTTGGTTTAAAAGTTTCAGGTTGTGTAAATACAGTTAATACTTACTTCCAAGCTACGGGGCTTAAGAACCGGTAAAATAATCATGCACCGATAAAACTATCGCCCGACTTGACGCGACTATTATCTCCACCCTTTTTTATTTAGGGTAAAGCATTTTTGTAAAATATCCTTGTTGTAATATTTGCTGGAATCAATGTTCCAGTCCTCCGCCCTGATAATATTTTTAATCGTGTAGACCTCACCCCGTTTATCGGTGACCATTTTCGACAAATCAATAACTTTTTCCGGCACAAGGTTTTTTTCCTCATCCATAATAATAATGACCTTAGGCCGCAACTTCATTTCTTCATTGACTTCGACAACAATGGCAAGGGCCCCATTGGTCATTATCACCAAGGAACCGGGCGGGTAAACACCCAAGCTTTCTATGAATTGAGACACCAGCTTCCGGTCTAAATGGGTTCCCGCCATCGAGTTTAGCATGTGCGTCGCTTCCAGATGGGTCTTGCCTTTTTGATATATCCTGTTGCTGGTTATCGCATCATAGGTATCAACAATCGTAACCATTTTTGTGAATATAGGGATGGCCGAGCTGTGCAGTTGACGGGGATAGCCCTTCCCGTCCAAACGCTCATGGTGACTTAATGCCGTTTCTATCGTATTTTGTGTCATGTGACCGCTGGCTTTTAACAGTTCATAGCCGAGCGTGGTATGAGACTGCATCAAAAGTAGCTCATCCTCTTCCAGCTTGCCGGCCTTATTGATGACTGTGCTCGGTACTTGCATCATGCCCAAGTCGAACAACATGCCGCATAGCCCCAAAGATTTGATTTGTTCATCCGGAAGATTGATGTGGCGGCCAAAGACGATAGACAACACGCACACGTTCAAACTATGCTGGGCAGAGTATTGGTTATTATTTTTTAGTTGGCTCAGCCACAGCATCGTGTCAGGCGTCTGCAAGACATTATTGACGCATTCCGCAACGGCTTGTTTGGCAAGCCAGCCATCAATTGAACCGCCTTTTGCCGCCCGCTGCATAAAGTCTGCGACCAAACCTTTAGTGTCTGCATAGGTCTTTTCTGCATGAATGATTTGCTTTTCAAAGGTAGCGAGCTTTTTCGGCGGCGGCAAGCCGTTACTACTGCCGGTGATTGTCCGCTGATAAACGCTTTTTTTATCGTTCTCATCAGTCTCCGCTATGATTGTCCTTGATCTTGACCTTGACATGTCAATATAGACAAATTGGCATAGCTCCCTGAGCGCCTTAATCTCAGCCTTGGTTTTTATTTCGAAGCCCTGGAACAAAAACGGCGTGCCCAGCCAAGGCCTATCCAGATCAACAACGTACATGCCTATAACTAACTGGCCGACAGACACATAGACTTTCTCCATCGAAGAAACGACTGTGACTTCATTTTTTTGAGTTTTTTTAGGGCGGAAAGGCCACAAGTTTTTGATCAGCATTGATTTTTGAGGAGCAGTTCACAATTATCATTAGTCTAACAATAATAGACAGTTTTTGTATTTAGTAAAGTCGTAGTTTTGATTCTCAAGCCGTTGGATGGAAACCAACGTTCTATTTTGAAAAATAAATACATAATCTTAACAACAACAGTTCCTTCCACTACTTGACGTCAACCATTTTGCTACTATCCTTAATTCCGGGGCTAGTAATAATTTCTGTAGCCACAGAGAACAGGCATTAGTCATCCAGACGCCTGACACTATCCCGAAACTTACAAACCAAAATAGCCTCCCGCCGCTTTCGGCCGGAGGCTTTATAAATTCCTATAATTGCGGCGCTTCAAAATTGAATTCAACAAATTCAATGCAATTCAACAGGATATTCACAAACAAGGGGGAAATATTGATGAATCAGTTATTCGTCACGGCAAAAACATGGGTAAAGCCCATACTCTACGGCATTCTTTTGTTAATCGTGTTCCTGCTGCTGACGGCGGGCGGGTCACGAATCTACCAGTATTGGGATTCAGACCCCGACCGCGGCGCGACAACCGTCAAGCAGGATGAATTCGGTGACTCCTTCGAAAAGGTCACCTATTTACCGCAAGGCTGGGATGCCGCCGACAGCTTGTGGTTTTATACCACCACCCAGGGTTCGGACCTGCTACCCTACGATTTTTTCATGGCCTTGGAGCAAGCCAATAAAAAGGAAGCTTTCAGTTCCAGTGAAAACATGAACCACTTCCGCTACCTGCCGCAAAAAGCCACCTTCAGTAACCCGGATGCGTTGCCGGTCGGCTTTGTCAAAGACAGTTACCGGGGCAAAAACTACATCGGTTATACCTGCGCCGCCTGTCATACCGGGCAAATCAATTACGAAGGCACCGGCATTCGTATTGACGGCGCACCTGCATCAGCGGACCTGGACGGCTTCATGAGCAGCCTTTCGAAGGCCTTGAAAGCTACCGCCGATAACGCCGATACACGCAAGCGCTTCATTGCTCAGGTTCTGAAAAGAAACGGCGATTATGATTCCGAAGCCGAAGTTGAAGCGGATTTAAAAAAATACAACCAACGCATCGCCGAATACAACATCATCAACCGCAGCAAAACACCCTACGGCTATGCTCGCCTGGATGCGTTCGGCCGTATCTACAACCGGGTGCTGGAACATGTATTGGACGCAAAACAACTCAGGAAAATATTACAAGAGACATTAACCGAAGAAGAGCTGAAAACCGTTTTAAAGAATGTCGATTCGGTACTCAGCGGCGATGAGCGCGACCATATTGTCACACGTGTCTCGGAGTTGCTGACACCCAAGCAGGTACTGCAATTACGCAATAAAATTTTTAATCCACCCGATGCGCCGGTCAGTTACCCTTTCCTGTGGGATATTCCGCAGCATGATTATGTGCAATGGAACGGCCTCGCGTCGAATGCCGGAGTAGGCCCGGTCGGTCGCAACACCGGCGAGGTCATCGGTGTTTTCGGTACTCTGGATTGGGCGGAAAAAGAGGGATTCTCGTTGTCCGCACTGATTGGCGGGCAGGGCTTTGGCAACCATATCAGTTTTACCTCGTCGATCAATGTCCGCAATTTACGCCGATTGGAATCTAAACTTTGGGAATTGCAATCACCGCAATGGCCCGAAGCACTTTTCGGGCGCATTGATCCTGAGCGCAAAGCCAGAGGCGACAAGCTCTTCACCCGCTATTGCGCAAGTTGCCATGCAGAAATAGACCGCTCCGCCGAAGATCGCCGCATCGTCGCGAATTTATCCAGCATCGGCAATGTCGGCACCGATCCTAAAATGGCTCTCAACAGCGTCAACTACTTGGGTTGGAGCGGCATCCTGCTGAACCAGTATGTCGGCGTCGATGTCGGTAAAATTCTCGTCGATAAAAGAGCGCCGGCTGCCGCACTGTTGACGCAGGCAGATATTAATGTGGTCGCTACGCCCGATCCTGACAAATGGTTTCTGCGCCGTTGGGGAGAATGGGCTTACGATCTGGCCACTGCATTTTTCGACAACGAGATCAAACCCTCCATCAAACAGGGTAATTATGAACCCGACACCACGGCCCGTCCGTTTGCCTCACTGCTTTCCTATAAAGGCCGTTCACTGAACGGCATCTGGGCGACGGCGCCCTACCTGCATAACGGTTCCGTACCAACGCTTTATGACCTGCTGTTACCGAAGAAAAGACCCGGCGACCCCGAAGACGGCGAATACCGTCCCGACCAATTCCAGGTCGGATCGCGCGAGTTCAATCCGGGTCGGGTAGGCCTGAAGAGCGAAGGCTACCAAGGCTTTACTTTCCTGAGCAGTCTTGAAGGCAACAGCAATGCCGGTCATGAATACGCCTCTGGCCGCACCGCTCAACCGAACGGCACGATACCGCCGGCATTGACCAAGGAAGAGAGGCTGGATCTGTTGGAATACCTGAAGAGCTTGTAATACATAAACGCTTGCCCTCTCCCCCGGCCCCTCTCCCATCTGGGACGACTGCATGGATGCAGGAGGTAGAACAATGCAGGAGCAATTGTCGAGAGGGGCTGGGGGAGAGGACAGTAACTAATAATGAGGAGACAACAATGACCGAAATAACAACCAACTATCTGGAACAATACGATGCCGCCGCCGATGCCGATAAATTCCCATTAGTGCGCCGCTGGATGGACACCGAACCCCTGCCCTTCTTCAAGGAACTGCGCGAAAAGCGCCCTATCCTGGTCACGCCCGTGTGCATCCTGCTGGCGCGCTTCGATGACGTGACCGAAGTCTTAAACATGCCCAAAGTCTTCACCGTTGAGCTTTACGTTGCGAAGATGGGCGATTACCTAATGGCCCATGACGACGACGCCCTGCATACCCGCGAAAAATCGCTGATGCAGGGCATGCTGAACCGCGACGACCTGCCGCAAGTGCGCGCGATGGTCGCCAACATTGCCAAAACCATTCTGGATGGCGCAGACGGCGGCATCGAAATCGTCAATGACTATTGCCGCATGGTACCGGCGACGCTGGTCCAGGATTACTTCGGGCTGACCGGCGCCGATCGCAAGGATTTGATTGAATGGTCTTACTGGAACCAATACGACAACTTCCACAACCATCCTTTCGACCTGATGACCGAGGAAAAACGCCAGTACATCATCGACCACCACAAAGCGGTCAGCGAGCATCTGGTTAAATACATCGTCGAACTGATGGCCCGGAGATTACTTGCCGTCAAAGCCGAGCAGGCAAAAAACCTGCTGTTTTCACTCTGGTACCTGGCCTGCAAACTGGTGCGCCAATTAATGGGTAAAAAGAACGATACCTTAACCGACGACATTGTCACCCGAATGTTGCGCTCGTCATTCCCCGATGCAGTGGATTTCGACATCAAACGCGTGGGCATCAACGCCGGCGGCCTCCTGATCGGCGCCATCGAAACCACCTCTCAGGCTGTTGCGCAAGTTATCCAGTATCTACTGGACAGCCCCGAATGGTTGAACAAGGCCGTTAACGCCGCGCACCTCGATGATCCCAAAGACTTCGACGCTATCGTATGGGAAGCCTTGCGCTTTGTACCGATCGCCCCTTACCTGTTCCGCAAGACCGCCAGCGAATACACCGTCGGCAAAGGCACGGCGCGCGAGACAACCATCAGCCCCGGCACCTACATCCTGCCGGTCACCCAATCCGCGATGTTCGACCCGCTGATCTTCGAAAACCCCGACGACTTCATACCGGATCGTAACTGGTATCACTATTTCCATTTCGGCTTCGGCAGCCATGAATGCCTGGGCCGCTACGTGGGCATGGTCATGATCCCGGAAATGGTGCGTCAGGTGTTGCTGAAGCCCGGTATCAAAGCATCGGGCAGTATCGACTATAAAGAGGGGCCGTTTCCTGAGCAGTATGAGCTTAGTTGGGATAAATAGCAGAGGGGTAATGGCTGAGTAAGTTGGGTTGTACACCTTTTCGCAACCCAACAAGTATCGGTTGCTATTACGTTTTACGGAATGCGCTTTACCGCGTTTTAAACAATTACATGTACTAAAAGGTTTTCTTTGCCAATGAAATACAATTTAGCACCTACTTTTAGATTATTAAGAATCTTAGGAATGTTCAGCAACGATACAGTCGTTGTGCATCCCGCCTGACTCAATCGAAAATCTTAAGCAAAAAGGATCAATAGCATGAAAAAGTATATTATTGCCATCATCGTATTGTTAGTACCATTAACTATGGCAACCGCGGCACAGTGGCCTGATTTTCCTTTTTTATTCGCGGTAGGGACAGCTACAAAAGAAATTCCGCCAGATTTGGCGACTATTACCTTCGATGTCGAAGCTTTTGATGAAAACCCGGAAAAATCTCTCGATATAGTGAAAAAGAGAGCTATTGAACTGGTAGATTTGTTCAACAAGTTAGAAATTCCTAAAAATGACATCGAAACTTATGAAATTGACAAAAGAGCGGTTCGCCAAGAAAAAGATTATGTAGAGCTAAAAATCCTGGGATATGAAGTTAAACAAAAATTCTCAATCAAATTACACGGACTTACCCGATATGCCTCATTGATCGAAAAACTTTTGAAATATAGAAATATCAGTAACATCAATGCCCAATTCGATGTAGCTCAAAGAAAAGAGCTTGAAACCGCTTTGACGACAGATGCTTGTGCTAACGCAAAAGGACAGGCTGAAAATATGGCTAGTGGTATTGGAACTAAACTGGGGTCTGTGTTTGCCATCTCTGACAGAGGTTTTAATGAATTGGAGGATGCATTCGGTATGTCTAATAGCAGCGACAAATTAGATCGTATGTTCAAAAAATCTATGATGACAGGCGACTCAGGCCAGATAACTTTTATTCCTTCCACTATCAAAATTGGAAAGCAAGTAAATGTTATTTTCAAACTTGAATCAAAGTAACCTACAGCCAGACAGGTTATGTAACCCGTCCGCATCATTTTCAATGCCCAAATCAACTTTAAACAATCCCGCATCAGTAAACCCAACGAACTAAAAATATGTCAAATGCATCGCTACTTCTGAGCACCCCATTAATACTGCTGCCGCTGTGCGTACAAGCAGCTACCCTCACCGGCCTGAGTTTTTCGCACAACGATTGGGAGATCGCGTGTGACAATACGGGTACTTGCCGGGCAGCGGGTTATCAAAGCGATGACGACCAGCTGGCTGTTTCGGTGCTGCTAACTCGCAAAGCGGGGCCGCATGAGCCGGTGACGGGCGAATTAACAATCGGTGATTACGACAATGAAGAGGTTCTGAAAAAATTGCCCCCAGTCCTTAATCTCTCATTACGGATCAATGGATCGAATATAGGAGAGGTCGATGTTGACAAGAACGACTTGGCTGCCGAATTATCCGGCAAGCAAGTCACTGCGCTGCTTGCCGCTCTTCCCGGCAAAAGTTCGATTGAATGGGTGGCTGGCGAATACCGCTGGCATCTCTCCGACAAAGGCGCTGCGGCGGTACTGCTGAAAATGGATGAATTTCAGGGACGAATCGGCACCCAAGGCGCACTAATTAAAAAAGGTTCAAAGGGTGAAAATGCCGTTTTACCGCCATTGCCCATGCCTGTGGTTATTGCCGGAGCGGTCGCCAAACCGCGGCCTGACGATAACAAAATATTAACTGATCAATCGAACGCTATGCGGGATGCTCTTCGCGCCACTAAAGAAGCAGACGAGTGTTCAGACCTGCTGGAAAAAGAAGCGGCTGACGCAGAACTGTCCGTCACTCGGCTGACGGACAGCAAGCTGCTGGCCTCAGCGCATTGCTGGAGCGGGGCCTACAACTCCGGCTATGGTTATTGGGTAATCAACGCGACACCGCCTTACCAGCCTGTTTTGGTGACTAACTCCGGCTCCGAGTATAACGAAGGCAGTATTACCGCATCCCATAAGGGCCGGGGATTAGGAGATTGCTGGTCGTCTGAGTCATGGACCTGGGACGGCAAGCAATTTGTCTACACCGAATCATCATCAACCGGCCTGTGCAAGTTAGTCACCCCCGGCGGTGCTTGGTCATTACCGACGCTCGTAACGGAAATTCGCCGGCCGCCCCGCTAAACAAATTTAATGTTTTTTTATGCCCACTTCCCGCCTGACGGCATCATCGCAGATAAGAGCCGGTTATGTACCAAACTATTTTGCAATTCTGGTTCGATGAAGAACTGTATCGCAGCAACGAGCTGCCCTATCAGTATGAATTTGAGTTAAAGCATAAGGCCATTATTGATCGGTTTGGCCGTTACCCGCACAGAAATGAAATTCTCGGTCGTATTTCCAACGACGAAGAAGTCGACTTTCTTAAACAACCGGGATCAAGTTTCTGAATGGCGAATAATTTCATCACTCAATATCGATATGTACTTCGTTACGCCGGAGAAAGGGTAATGTCCACGGCGGATCGTATGCGGCAGATCGAGCTGAAGAAATTGCTTTGTAGCCTTGGTTAATCAACCAGTCTGCCAATTCACGGGATTTTTCTTCAATGCCTTGTTCAGAAAGACTGCCAGAGTAGCGAAGAACGGCAACTTTTTTATCGGCTATCTGTTTTATCATAACCCTCGAATCCAAAGGTTCAGGTGCTGATGAAAAGGAATATTCATGCGGAAGCACAAACGACATCAGCCAGACTGAACCGGTTTTCTGTTGAATAACCGGTGCAGTCATGGCAATTTCCTCTGCTTGCGGCGCCTGAATAACCGGGGTTGTCATGGCTATTTTCTGCTGTTTTTTGTTGTCACCGGAAATATACCTGAACAAGCGATTGAAGGCCTGACCGCTACCATCCTGATAATCGGCTGTCACTTCCGTCTCAGCAACAACCATAGCCTGATATTGCCGGATTTGAATGTGACCGTGATCTTTTAACACTTGATATTCGGCTTCAGTTGCAGAACGAACGCCAAACACGCTACAGCCCGCCAGATATAAAGAGGTTAACAGAGTGAGCAATTTTTTCATCAGATGTACCTGCCATTAAATTTTGCATGGATCGTTTCTCATCTTTGAATGATGGCAGGTTTATCCGGCAATTCATTGAGATTATTTTTTTTAGCCGGAAAATGCGTCGCCAGTATCGTTGTGATACCTTCGATACCTCGCAGTACGCCGTTCCGAAAGTCACCGAGCCGAAATGCGTCCTGTATGGTCCCGGCGATTGCATCCCACTCGGTTTGCGCCACGTGCGCCGCGATCCCGCGGTCTGCAATGATGTGAACCTCCCTGTCGGCCAGCAGCACATAAATTAACACGCCGCTGTTTTCTTCGGTATCCCATACGCGCAAATTTGAAAAGATTTCCGTCGCCCGCTGACGCGCCGACATACCTCGCCATACCCAACCCGGCGCCAGTGCATTTTCAACGGCAAAACGAAGTTCACCGTTGTGCAGGCGCTCAGACTGTTTTACCGCCTTTTCAATATCGTCAAGCACTGTCTTGGAAAAGGCAAGCCGCCAACGCCACGGTGGCATGAAGACATGAATTAACCAGCGTTTAAACTTTACCATGATCCTGATGCGCCTCCCCCGCCAAAACTGCCGCCACCGCCGCCCCATGAGCCGCCCCCTCCACCACCACCGCCGCCGAAACCGCCACCGCCGTTTGACCAGCCGCCGCCACCGCTATGACGTACACCGACCATGAAGAAAATCATCAGCGCTATCATCACAACCAGAAAACCCATGCCAAAGAACAATGCAGCCACGGCACCGGCTCCCAAACCTGCCAGTAATCCGCCCATAACGCGCCCGATGATTGCAGACAATATAAACCCGACAATCAGCCCGCCCACAATGATAAACATAAAAGCGCCTTCACTGGGTGCTGAAGCCGATTGTTGAGCAGGCGCAGGTAAAGATTCCCCGGTGATCAGTTTCATCAGTTGTGTAACCCCGGCATCAATCCCGCCGGCAAAGTCGCCTGTTTTAAAATACGGCGTGATGACTTCGCTGATGACCCGTTTGGCAATCGCATCGGGAATCGCACCTTCCAAACCATAGCCGACTTCCAGCCGTAATTTTCTATCATCTTTGGCGACGATCAGGATCACGCCGTCATCTACGTTTTTACGACCTATTTTCCACGCGTCGGCAACACGTATGCCGAATTGCGCTATATCTTCGGGTTGCGTCGTAGGCACTATCAACACAGCGATCTGACTGCCTTTTTCGGCCTCGAATGCCGCCAGTTTATTTTCCAATGCACTGCTTTGTTCCGCGCTGAGCGTGGCGGTGAGATCGGTGACACGACGCGATAATTCAGGAATCGCCACCTGGGCTACGACTACTGACAAAAACAGCAGCAGAAAAACCCCGAATCCGTAACGGCTTGGTAAAGACATAACGAATCAGGCCTTACTGCGCAGGAGTTGGAGCCGGAAGAACCGGTGCGGAAAAATCCACCTTGGGTGCTACCGAGATGGCTTGTTCATTTTCCACCGTAAAACTGGGCTTGGCCTTGTGTCCAAACATCATTGCAGTCAGGTTGCTTGGAAAAGAGCGCACGGTGATATTGTAATCTTTGACACTTTCGATATAGCGGTTACGCGCCACGGTAATGCGGTTTTCGGTTCCTTCCAGTTGCGCCTGCAAATCACGAAACAAACCATCGGCTTTCAACTGCGGATAATTCTCGGCCACCAGCAACAAACGTGAAATCGCACCGGTCATCTGTCCCTGTGCGGCAATGAATTTCTTGAATGCTTCTTCGTCATTGACCAGTTCGGGAGTGGCTTTTATGGCGCCGACCTTGGCCCGCGCCTCGGTCACTTCGGTCAGGACATCTTTTTCATGGGCCGCGTAGCCTTTCACTACGTTTACCAGATTCGGTACCAAATCGGCACGGCGCTGGTATTGATTCAAGACTTCGGCCCATGAAGCCTTGATATTTTCATCGCCGGATTGCAGCGTGTTATAGCCGCAACCGGACAAACTTGTCAGCATTAATAAAGTAATCAGCCATTTGAACATAGGTAATCTCACTGCTTGGGGTTTAGTCTTGCAAACTGCAGCCTTTGAATACAGACCGCTGCGATGACCATTAAAGGTCGATGAGTGATTTGACAAGAAGACAGTCCCTTCATAATCGTTTGGCTTACGGGTCTGTCAGGCGCTATATTCATTATTTTTAGGACACTCGCCGTACTCATTGCTTTCCGGGTCACTGTCCAGCACCAAAAAGTACAGTAGCACCAGACCGCCGACTATCGGAATCAGTGAAATCAGCAACCACCAGCCGCTTCGACCGGTGTCATGCAATCTTCTGACAGCCACCGCTATGCTGGGGATCATGATTGCTATCATGTAGACCCCACCGAGTACGCCTACGCCTGTCAGCGGGTTTAAAGTACCCGTCAAACCGTCGGCAATGCTCAGCAGAAGGCTGATCAGCACGTTAAACAGCACGAAAAACCAATATTCCTTGCGTCTCGCCCGTCCGTTAAATACGGCATATTTATTCAATACTTCAAAATACCAGTTCATAAAAATTCTCCTATTTGTAAGATTAATTTTAGTAGAAAGATAAGCTATAACACGCCTGCCACGACGTTAACGCTTATGGCGATAATGATGACATTAAAGAAAAATGCAACCATGCTATGCAACAAAGCTGTCCGCCGTACAGATCGATTGGTAATTTGTACGTCTGAAACCTGGAAGGTCATATTCAATACGACGGAAAAATACATGAAATCCCAATAATCCGGTACATCGGTGCCAGGAAATAACAATCCTGCTTGTGCAGGATTTTCTGCAAGATAAAATTCGTGTGCGTAATGCAGCGCAAACATCACGGCAAGATACAACCAGGACAGCAAAATACTTGAACAGGCCAAAAGCACACCATACAGTAAATGGCCCTTAGCCGCATGCAATTCAAGATATAAGGCAAACAATATCATCCCTGAGACTACCAATGTTATGAGCAATACCGCCCATTTACCTTCTTCCTGCTGGCGTGCGAGCATACGCATACGCTCGGGTCTGGCATCCAGCATCGAAACCGCGGCGGCAATCAGAAACACCAATACGCCGCCATTGAAAGCGAGCAACAAAGCCATGGTAAAGCTTAGCACCTGCGAAAGCACTAAAAATAACACAGCGGACACAATCACCGCCGCCGACAAAAGCGGTCTGTAGCGAATATATCGGGTCCAGTGCAGGATTCGATACGTGTTTGACCAATTCATCTAAAGAAAAGGAGCCTGAAATGCCGCATATTGACCTACCTTGGAGAGAGCAAAAACCTGATTAGATCACAGGTTTATACAATGTGACAAATGCTTCTGAAAATGATCCTTTATTGCCATTTACGACACTGTAATAGGGGCGGCATTCTAAGTGTTATCATAAAAATCGGATACGGCTTGCCGGTTGCCTGATTGCCGGTAATAATCAACCGGTTCTTTATAAAAATTGACTCACCATGAAAAAACAATTTGAAATTCTGCAAAAAGACACCGTTTACCCCGGATTTTTTCATATGGAAAAATACCGTCTAAGACATACTTTGTATGCGGGCGGATGGAGCGCTGAAATAAGCCGTGAATTGCTCGTGCGCGGCCATTGCGTTGCGGTTTTATTATACGATCCAAATGCCGATAAGGTGGTGCTGATCGAGCAGTTTCGAGCCGGTGCAATTTTAAATCCCGATAGAGCCTGGCTGGTGGAAATTGTAGCAGGGGCCATTGAAGAGGGAGAAACCGCCGAGCAGGTCGCATTCAGGGAATCACTCGAAGAAGCCGGCTGTGAAATTCAGGAACTTATCGAAATCAGTGAATTTTATACCACGCCGGGCGGCTCATCCGAGCGGATTACGCTGTTTTGCGGCAAGGTGGACAGTACCCTTGCCGGCGGCATTCACGGCCTGGATGATGAGCATGAAGACATCCTGGTGCGCGCAGTGGCTTTCGATGATGCCTACCGCATGCTGGAAAGCCGCGAAATAGAGTCGGCAATTCCAATTGTCGCTATTCAGTGGCTGGCTTTGAACCGGCAAAAACTCAGGAAGCAATGGTGTGCGAATATATAACATTCCTACAGTAACAAGTATATTGTGTGTAAAACCAATGCCATCACACTAATCTTTCAAAATCAGGAAATCGCTATGCCATGGAGTACTAACATTGACCCGGATCTTCCGATTATCAATACTATCTACTGGGGTATTTTAACGCCACACGAATTGTCGGAGGCTTTCCACGAAACTCTCTCCCTCGTATACATGCATGATAGAACACGAATACTTGCCGACTGCACCGCCCTTAGCGGCGGCCATTCGGTCATCGATCTCTACTATCTTGCGGAAATGCTCGCTTCAAAGGATATAAACAGAAGCCTGAAAGAAGCTGTCCTGCTTCCTTCAGTTCCCACCTCAGCCGAAAAAGTCGAATTTTGGGAAAACGCTTGCTATAACCGTGGCTTGAAAGTTCGTATGTTCGACAATCACCGGGTCGCAACAGACTGGCTGTTGGCCTAGCATTTTTTAGAAAAAGTCAATCCCTATTGCATAATCATTTTTTAAAACAGCTGCTTACTGCCTTAGATCTTTAACCACCCGTACAACCTCATTATCGCCGGTAATGGCTTCAATACTGAAGCCGAGCTTTTTAACCAACGACAACATAGGCGCATTTACAGCAAGCACTTCAGCTTCAAAGAACAACAAGCCCCTGTGTTTGGCGGTCTGCATCAGGGTTTTCATGATTCTTGATCCTATCCCCAGACAATGGCAGTCATCTGCAACAACCAGTGCAAACTCCACTGATCGTCCATCAGGATTCATCAAATAGCGGCCCACACCGAGTTCCTTCGGGATATTGCCGTCTTCCGCTATGGCGACAAAGGCCATCTCCCGGTCGTAATCGATTTGCGTAAAGCGCACGATCATTTCCGGCGTTAATTCCTGTAGGGATTGCATAAAGCGGAAATATTTCGTGTGTTCGGATAAGCGGTGAATAAAATTCTTTTCCATCACGGCATCTTCAGGCCGGATAGGGCGAATAACTATATTTGTGCCATTGGTCAATTGATAATGCTGGGTCAATTCATGCGGATAAGGATGGATCGCCATGTGCGCATAAGCCGTCAACTGGTGCGCCACTTGTGCCTTGATCCTGGCATCAACCGCCATGACGCCATGCTCGTCAACCATCAAGGGATTAATATCCAGTTCCAGAATTTCCGGTAATTCGCTGACCATCGTTGACACATTCAGCAAGACATCAACCAGTGCCTTTTTATTGGCCGGCGGCAATTGGCGAAACTCGTCCAGGTATTTGGCTGCCTTGGTTTTGGCGATCATTTGTTCGACCATATAAGCATTGAGGGGGGGCAAAGCAACGGCGTTATCGTGCAGGATTTCAACCAGAGTTCCCCCTAAGCCGAAGCTGATGGCAGGACCGAACACCGGGTCCCTGACCACACCGATCATTAATTCCCTGGCGCTGCGGGAATGAAACATGGGTTCAACGGTCATGCCCACTTCAGTGATATCAGGATATTTTTGTTTAATCGCGGTTTCCATTTCGATAAAGCTACGGGAAACCTCCTGGACGCTGTTGATGTTTAGCCTTACGCCGCCAATATCGGATTTATGACTGAATTCCGCCATATTGACTTTTAATACGATAGGAAATCCCATGCTTTCAGCCGCAATCATCGCATCTTTGGCGCTGGACACTTTGATAGTTTGCGTAATCGGAATATGGAATGCCGCAAGAATAGCTTTGGATTCCTGCGTGGTTAAAATCTGCCTGCCTTCTGCAAGCACCCGTTCTATAATCAAACGAGCGCCTTCTACATCGGGGCTTGCCAGCTCATCGCAGGGCAAGGGAATTTGTTTCAGCAAAATCTGATTCCGGCTATAGTTGGCCAGAAATGAAAACGCATCTACAGCCGTTTCCGGCGTACTAAAGTGCGCGACATTACTGTTGGCAAAAAGATTTCGGCCTTGCTGAACCTTGGCTCCGCCTGTCCATGACGCTAATACCGGCTTTTTTCCGGCCTTGGCGCCCTCGATAATGCTTTTCGCCACCTGAGTAGGATTGGTCATCGCCTGGGGCGTCAAAACAACCAGCACGCCATCGATGTTGTCATCGTTCAGACAGATTTCCAGCGCGTTTTGATAACGCTCGGAAGTCGCATCACCCAAAATATCAACCGGGTTGGCATGAGACCAATGCGCAGGTAACACTTCGTTTAAAGCCTTAATGCTGGCGTCGCTCAGTTCCGCCATGCGCACACCGACATCTTCAGCGCGGTCGGTACTCATAACACCGGGCCCACCGGCATTGGTAATAATCGCCAGACGGTCTTCGTTGACAACATAATTGTTCGCCAATACGCGGGCGGCAGAAAATAATTCAGTGATACTGTAAGCCCTAACCACCCCTGCTCTTTCAATCGCGGCATCAAAAACACTATCACCACCAACCATAGCCCCGGTATGGGACATGGCTGCTTTACAACCGGCTTCATGACGCCCGGATTTAATCACAATGACCGGCTTTAACCGTGCAGCGGCTTTAAGTCCGCTTAAAAATCGGCGCGCATCGCGTATGCCTTCCACATACATCAGGATACCAGTGGTCTTACCATCGGTGGCAAGGTAATCCAGCACTTCACCAAAATCGATATCGGCAGCCCCGCCCATTGACACTACCGTTGAAAAGCCGATGTCCTGCGATTGCGCCCAATCCAGAATCGCCGTACATATCGCACCCGATTGTGACAACAATGCCAGATTGCCGTCTTTAACGACACCCTCGGCGAAAGTGGCATTCAATTGTGCGCCGGGGCGAATGACTCCGAGACAATTGGGTCCAATAATACGAATACTGTAGCGATGGGCTATATCCAGTATTTCCTGTTGCAGACGTCTGCCTTCGTCGCCCAGCTCGCCAAAACCGGCGCTGATGATAATAACCGACGTCACCCCTTTCTCGCCGCACTGACGCACAATGCCGGGCACGCTGCAAGCCGGAGTAGCAATCACCACCAGTTCCAGATCTTCAGGGACGGCCATCAGGTCAGGATAGGCTTTTAATCCCAACAGTTGTTCACGTTTATGATTAACCGGATAAAGACCGCCGGTAAAACCAGCCTCCTGCATATTCAGCAGAAGCCGATAACCCACACTGTCTTGACGTTCCGACGCGCCGACAATAGCCACTGATTTGGGAGTGAAAAAGCGGCTCAGGTAATGAGGACCCATTAATGCTCCATAGTAAAAAAACGAAAGAAATAAAATGTTACAAGTAAGAGAGTAGCATTTTTGGCTGGCTCGCCAGATGAAATTTTAAAATGACTGTGAAAAATACTGATGGATGATGCGATACAGTTGATCGCTCGGTATAAATTATAGGAAATCGATGTAACGCAAAACGACACATAATGAATTAAATAAGTCGCTTTGCGTAACGTGATCCTGTAATGCCTAGCGCTACAGGGTTAGTTAACCCGGTAGCGCTAGTAATGATATGACGAATGTCTTGGGAATTATGCCGTAAAATTCAGGTTACTATCCACTCGTTGCCACACTATTTTTAATGATTTTTGGGGTCACAAAAATCAGCAGTTCCCGTTTTTCATCATCTACTTGAGTTTTCTTAAACAAGAAACCTATGCCTGGTAAGTCCGCGAAAAAAGGCACTTTATTAGTAACATTATTTTGTGTCCCCTCAAATACGCCACCTAGCACAACCGTTTCTCCGTCCAATACCTGTACACTGGTTTGAATTTGCCGAGTATCAATACCCAATCCATCCGGAGTCTCTGCTCCAGGGGCGTCTTTGGAAATCTTTAAGCCCATGACGACACTGCCACTGGGGGTTATTTGCGGCAATACATTCAATTGTAAGGAGGCATCAATAAATTGAGTTTGCGTACCATTATTACTAACCGTTTTAAAAGGAATCTGCACCCCTTGCCTGATTGTGGCCTGACAACGATCAGAGGTCATTACCCTGGGATTGGAAACCAACTCTCCTCGTTGCTCATCCTGCAATGCAGATAATTCCAGGTTAAGCACATAGTCGGCGCCTCTGGCTAAGGTCATGCCTAATGCACCGTATGGGTTGGCAGCACCGAGATTACCAATTGATCCACTACATTTGTTGCGCCCGTGGTGCTACTGCCTGAAGTACTATTACCATTGCCAAAATCCCCTCCCCCTAAGCCAAACTTGGTTCCACTGCCAAGATTAGCCTGCTTTGCCACGCCAAATCTGACTCCCAAATCCCTGGCAAACGTATTGGAAGCGATAACAATCCTGGCCTCAATCATTACCTGACGAACCGGCACATCCAGCTTGCGTATCAGTTTCTTAATTTCTTCCAGGCGTTTTGATGTCTCACGAACGATTAAAGTATTTGTGCGTGAATCGACAACAGCTGAACCGCGGGACGAAAGTAAGCCAAATCTGTCTCCGGCCGTGTTTGCTCCTGCTCCCTGACCCTGGCCTTGGTTTTGGTTTATATTCTGGTTTTGAAATGACTGCCCCATACCGCCGCCGGAGCCGCCGCCGCTAGCCAATGAAGAAGACGATGAAGATGAGGACGAAGATCCACTGCTGCTGACACCGCAACTACCGAAAGCACCAGTATCGCGACCATTTAACAGGTTCCTGAAATTCTCCGCCTTGCCATAATTAATGCTGATGTATTCGGTCACCAACGGATCCAATTGTTCAACAACCGCCTCCGTTTCTTGTTGCTTTTTCTTGTAGTCCTTGATTTTATCCAGCGGTGAAATCAGCGTGACATTACCGGTCTCATATTTTCCCAGCTCCTTGGTCATCATGATAAAGGCCAACGCTTCATCCCAAGGCACGTCATCCAGTTTCAGGGTGATATTACCAACCACATCATCACCGGCAACGACATTCTGCCCGGTAAATTCCGCTAAAATGGCAATAACGCTACGGATTTCGATGTCCTGAAAATTTAAAGACAACCTTTCACCGGTGTATTTCACCCGTGACCTATCCAGAGCTTCCTTTTCTTCATTGCTTAAAGGCCGAAACTCGACGGTCAATAAACCCTCGGATTGATACAGGGAATAATCATAAAGACCATTCTGCATGGTCACAGTGACCATCGTTTCCCGGCTTGAAGCCACCGCTTCAATAAACCTGACCGGCGTTGCAAACTCAGAGACATCCAGTCGTTTTGCCAGATTACCTGGCAGTCGAGTGTTAACAAAACTCAAAATGACTTTACCGCCTTCTTCCTTGGTGTTGACAATCGTATTGGGATTTGCCAGAGAAACGAGTATGCGCCCTTCGCCATTCTCACCGCGCTTAAAATCAAATCCACTAATAGATTGCTCGGGCATTAATGAAGAAATCGCTGAGTTTGTTGACCTTGTACTGACAGGTAATGTCGTTCTATCAACTGCTGCAGGCTTGGATGCAACCTGTGCTGTGGCATTTGATCGACTCAAAGTCAGTAAAACTTTATTGCCGACCACTTTCGTTTCAAACGGCGTTGACTCAAGCAAATTAACAACGACGCGTACTCTGTCTGCGGCCTCAGCGACATAAATGCTACTAGCCGCTCCTTGATTGATAGGGTAAATTTTCTTATTTAAGCCGTTTTTTACACCGGGAAAATCCAGCGCAATACGTGCCGGATTAACGGTATTAAATACTTTAGGTTCCACTGCCGCACTATTCATTTCCAGCTGAATTTGCAATTTATCTCCGGCCAGAGCAGCGAATTCTATACCTGACAGCGCGAGGTCGGCCGCTTTCACTGAAGTGATTTGGAATATAAATAGAAATAAGCCCAGGCTAATGTGTACACATAGAAATCGTCCCATTTTATTCAACATAATGCCACCTTGTTTATTATTCATTTTTTATCCTCAAAATCACTCTATCAACGCTAATGAAGTTTGTTGCTCGCGCCATGTTCCGGGCTTATCAGGCAGTATTTCCATTAATTCAATTTTATCTGGGCTTATACGTATAATTTTTCCATAATTACTACCCATATAATTGCCAACCTGAACACGGTAAATGGTACTGTCGCTTGCTTTTATTAATCCCCATAGTTTCGATTTTATAACCACGGTACCCACCATTTTTAAGCCATCTAAAGGAAAAGCTTCCAATTCTTCCTTACGTCGGGTGGTGTCCGGCTTTATGCCGCTGCCTGTTGAAATATCGACGCCTTGAGCTTGTTCCGGTTGCTCAGGCGGCTTGAACGGGTCACGCAAGCCTTCCGGTTTGAAAATGAAAGACTCGATAATCTTGGTTTCAGGTAATGGCGGTATGGGGCCTTTGGGTCTGGCTTTAACAGCAGCAACATACTGGTTTAAATCCGCAAAATCATCAGCGCTACAGCCTGCCAACAAAATCAAACATACGCCGCAAACTACTTGTAAATTTGTCTGAAGAGTGAGCCGTTTAGAAGAGCAACATAGCAACGGTAAATTATAATGCGTCATTATTTTCTTCCTTTTTTCTTCGTGGTCTTTTCATTTGTCTTTATACCACTTGTGCTCTCATTATAGGTTTTAACTGTCGCAGTCATCAGCATTGCCCCATCCTTAATATCCTTACTTCTTGGGTTATTAGGCGCAATATTTACATCATGTATCGTAACAATCCTGGGTAATGAAGCTAATCCGCTTACGAACAATCCCAGTTCCTTATAGTCACCTATAACCTCAATTTTAATCGGCAGTTCTGCGTAAAACTCCTTGGCAATCGGAGCGGCCGGTTTAAAGAGTTTAAATTCCAGACCGCTTGCTAATCCTGTCTGCGAAATATCAACCAGAAGACTTGCGACCTCCTCTTCAGTAGGCATTTGCCTGATCATTTCATCCAGTGAGGCTTCAATTTGAGACAGTTGATTTTGATAATCCTGCAGATTTACCGCTTTCCGTTGCTTGGTTTCAAATGTGTGTTTTAAGTCCTGCTCTTTTTTCTCGCTGCTTTCAAGTGCGGTTAGCTGGTCTCGTGTATCCAAATAAACACCGGCGCCTAATACCGTAGCAGACACCAGGAAAATAATCGCTGCTTTGAGGGGGAATGGCCATGTACCTGCTGCATTAAAATCCCAATTAATTTCTGACAGATTCATTTTTACCTCCACTTTCAGCTTGAGACTTAGGCTGGCCTTGCTTTGCGCGCAGAGTGAAATCGCTAAGCTGATCGGGGTTAGCTTTATCAGGTGTTTTAATCACCTCAAGAGTCGGTTTTTGCAACCAGTGCGACGCTTCAATAGCACGCATGAAGGCGGAAACTCGGGCATTGGATTGAGACTTACCTTCAAATGTCAAGTCCGGTCCCAACTGAGTAAATTTTGTAAGGTAGACGCCGTCAGGTGTCGCTTTAGGAATTTCGTCGAATAAATGTACTATCTCCGGGCGACTTTCTTGCAATTGTTGAATTAGCTCAATCTTGGACATTAATTTACTTTTCTTTTCTTCAATGCTCTTAATTGCTGTAATTTTTATATCAAGAAGCGCTATTTCATCTTGCAGCATTTTATTTCTTTGTTCCTGATAAGTTATCAAGCCGTCAATATAGGTATGAACCGCTCCAAGAATTATAAATGCAAGCAGTGCCGCCAAACCAATTGCCTTTAAAAAATCTTGTTTTTTCTGCTTCCTTCGCTCTTCGCGCCAAGGGAGTAAATTGATTCTCGCCATTAGTCGAAACTCCTTAATGCCAACCCGCAAGCAGTCATCATAGCAGGCGCATCGTTACTTAACGATTGGGATTTTACTTTATTTGACAGGGTCATATTGACAAATGGATTCGCAACATAAACAGGCACTCCGAGGCTTTTTTCCACCAGTTGCTCAACACCCGGAATCGAGGCACAGCCGCCGGCGAGAATGATTCTATCAATTGCCCTGTTCGCACTTGAAGACACAAAAAACTGTAGTGACCGTTGAATTTGCTGGACTATGGCCCTTCTGAACGGATCAAGTACATCGGCTGTATAATTGTCCGGCAATCCACCATGTCTTTTTGCAAGACCGGCCTCTTCGTATGAAAGTCCGTATCGTCGCTGAATTTCTTCCGTCAACTGTTTGCCGCCGAAGCTTTGTTCTCTGGCATATACGGTTCGATAATCATGCAACACCATCAAATTTGTCATAGTCGCACCTATATCGGCAATAGCAACCGTCTGGCCTTCTGTTGAATCTGCAAACTGATCGGAGAGTAAAGAAAAAGCGTTTTCCATTGCAAAGGCTTCAACATCGACAATCCTGGCCTTGAGTCCGGCTTTTGCCAATGCCTCCACTCGATCGTCAACATTTTCTCTTCTTGATGCCGCGAGCAGCACATCAACCATCGCCGGGTTATTTTCGTTAATACGCTGTACTTCAAAATCGAAGTTAATTTCATCAAGCGGATAAGGCACATACTGATCAGCCTCGATCATGATTTGCTCTTCCATCTGATCATCCGTTAATGACGCATCCATAGTTATAATTTTTGTCATCACAGCAGACCCTGCGACCGCAACAGTTGCCTGCTTCAGTTTTGAGCCGGATTGCTTTAAGGCAACTTGAATAGCATCCGCTATCACATTGACATTGGCGATGTTCTTATCAATCACTGCATCTTTAGGCAACGGAGCTACCGCATAACTTTCGACTCGATAGCGGCTACCTGTTTTACTCAGTTCCAGTAATTTTACAGCCGCTGTACTGATATCAATGCTAAGAACAGTATCTTCCTTACGATTAAACCAGTTCATAACACCCCCCTAAAAACTTGATCATTAAAATAATCCATAGATTGCAATGCCCGCCTCTCTTAATATTCAGTAATCACAAACCCAATTACTCGAAAAAAGTATAGTAGCCTTTTTTTTTGATGCTAAAAATTTTTCAATATTTCGGTAAAACTTATGCCAATCGCTATTTAACTGACCTGAAGTTGCCCTTTAATTTAAAAATTAAAGGTATTTTACATGGGGATTCGCTTAATAAAACAGCAATCTCAACAAAAATACTTATGACCACCCAATGTTCAATCTCTTAAACAGCCGATTGAGCCATCTGGTGAAAATAATTGATGATTACATCAGACCGTAGCTGGGCAAAGATACCGGACCATTTTAGTGATAAACAGGCGCCTTTGACAGAAGAAGTCGCGCTATACTTAACCATTGCAATAAAAAACACCCATTATTCTCGCCAAATCAACGAATAACCATTTTTCATGAGCATCAGGCTATTTTTTGTCGCTGTTTTCCTGACAACCATATTAACCGGTTGCGTAGGGAACGGCTCCATGCCTGCAAAACAACTGTCCGAAGCCGAACGCTTACAATCGGCTTGTCTGGATGCGTTTAATGCCGCCGAACAGGCCGTACTCACAGCCGGGGTCATGGATACAGAAGCCGCTCGCATTCCGGGCTACCCGCATCTTCGGATCAATCGCTTTCTGTCCAGCTTTCGTAACGAAGTGAATGAGGATAGTTATCTATTTTGGCTTAAACAACTCCAGGAACTGGCCGATCAAGGCCGGCGTGTGGAAATTAGAAACTTGCCGGAGTCATCAGGACAAAAGCTGGAAAAAACCATTCAGGCAGCTTTATCCAGTCAGGCTCGAACGATTGATGCCTTAAATGATTGCAGCAACAAACTATTGCAAGCACAGATTGAGAACCTCAGCAGCCGGAATGATCTTAAGAAAGTAGCAACCGTTGCAGATAATTACCGGACTTGGGAGCGCATTGTCGGAATTTATCCTTTAACTGCGTGGGCATTCAAAATCGCCATAGCACAATGGCATGAGAAAACCCTGAACCGATACAAGCAGCCTCTCAGTCAATTGAAAGTCATGGGGCAATTAATACGCTATGAGCCGTTACCCGGCAGCGAATTGTCAAACAGCGTACAAATTGCTCAAATACTGAAAAAATCATCGAACAATCCGCTAAAAATCCCGTTGCCGGATGGAAAAGATCAGCTCCATTTATTTAACAGTTTTGCACCATTATTTGAAATTGACGTGGCTGGCAATGACGACCGTATCGGCTATCCTGAATTACAGAAAGGAGCGGCACCTCGGATAAATACCGATAGACCGACCGTGTTCCAGCATCTTTCGCATACCCGACTGGGCAACCGAGTTATGTTGCAGTTAAATTACACCATCTGGTTTCCGTCGCGCCCCAAAAATTCGGTTTTCGATTTGCTTGGCGGGCATCTCGACGGTATTACCTGGCGGGTCACACTGTTACCGAACGGAAAACCCTGGCTATTCGATACTATTCACAACTGCGGTTGTTACCACTTGTTTTTCCCGACGCAATACACGGGTGCTATCAACCAGCAGATAAGCTTTGCTGAAAGTTACTTTGTGCCGCAGCACCAAGCCCTGATCATCAAACAGAACATGAGACCGATAGTGCGTATTGCCGCCAAGACTCACTATATTGAACGTGTGTATTTTGACCAAAGTCGATCCGATCAGGTTATCCGGTATCATTGGGACACTACTGACAGTTTACGATCCCTATCTATGAATAATGGAAGCTATCGAAGTTTATTCGGAGAAGACGGCATTGTTGCCGGCACTGAGCGCAACGAAAGATATTTATTCTGGCCGATGGGTATTCTTGAGCCGGGAGCCATGCGCCAAAGCGGTCATCACGCCACGGCATTTGTCGGTCGCCGCCATTTTGACGAGGCATACCTCTTTGAAAAACTTATAGATGGACGGTCAATTGACGTCGCTGATTAAATGGTCAACGACTTAAACTTAAATCGAACACCGTCAAACAAACCCTGATCGCTGAGTTTTAAATCGGGGATCACCAGTAACGCCATAAAAGACAGGGTCATAAAAGGTGCGCGCAATGATGAGCCCATTTGCTTGGCTATAGCATCCAGTTTCGCATAATGGGCCGCGACCCAGTCGCCGTCGCGATCACTCATTAATCCGGCGACAGGCAACGGCAATAGTTCAATCTCTTCATTGTTGACGGCAACGATGCCGCCTTGCGCGGCGATAATGCTGTTGACAGCACGGCACACGGATTCGGCATCGGTGCCTACAGCGATAATATTATGAGAATCGTGAGCGACGCTGGATGCCAATGCACCTTGCTGCAAGCCGAAGCCCTCAATAAACGCCAGTGCCGGTTTCGCAGGTTGATAGCGGTTAACGACCGTTAGTAACAGAATGTCGCGTTCCGGGTCCGGGACTATTTTTTCGTTGATGACTTTCGGCTTATGTAAAACCTCGTGGGTGAACAAATCGCCGTCCAGCGCTTTTATGACCCGGATTTTCCTGCCGCTTGCCGCAATTTCCAGATCGGCAATGGTTATGGAGTGGGTGTCGAATCGGTTAATCGCTACCGGTTTAATGCCTGTCAACAGGCTTGTTCCGTGTTGGGCGGCTTTCTGTCCGCCCAGCCAAGTGCTGATGGGTGAAAAACCCTTGAGATTTTCGACTTCGACAGCATCCATGCGATCGCCGATAGTTAACTGTCCGAGCGGCAGACGATAGTGGTCGATTGGATTGATACAGGCGCAACGCAATACATCGAATACAGAGTGTCCCAAGGCGACGGCTCGTGCCGCCAGCAAGTTGATATGCCCTGCCACCAAGTCATCGGGATGCTTGTCATCGCTGCAAAACATCACCTGTTCTGGATATTCGCTGATTAACGGGTGCAGCTCATCAAAATTACGCGCCGCCGATCCCTCCCGGATCAGGATGGACATACCGGCGGCCAATTTGTCCCTGGCTTCGGCCAGCGTAGCGCATTCATGATCAGTACTGATACCCGCTTCGGCATAACGACGCGCATCCTCGCCGCTTAAACCCGGCGCATGGCCGTCTACAGGACAGCCGTAACGTTTCGCCAACGCCAATTTCGCCATGATTTGCGGGTCGTTATTCAGAACGCCCGGATAGTTCATCATTTCCGATAAGTAGCTCGTCAGACCGTTCTGGAACAGGACTTCCAGTTGTTCGCTTTCCAGCCGCGCACCAGCGGTTTCAAACGGCGTTGCCGGCACGCAGGAAGGCGCACCGAAAAAAATCTGCATAGGCGTCAGCTGTGCGTTATCGCACATAAACTGTATGCCCTCCAATCCGAGAACATTGGCGATTTCATGCGGATCGGATACCGTCGCAACCGTTCCATGCCGACAGGCAATGCGGGCAAACTCGCAAGGCGTCAGCATGGAACTTTCAATATGCACATGCGCATCGATAAAACCGGGCAGTAAATATGACCGGTTCGCGTCTTCCGGCCCCAACCGGTTAATGGCGGTAATCATACCGTCCCGCCAATGCACTTCGGCGAGACAGATTTGGCGTTCAAGCGGCTTGACAAGATTGGCTATAATGCTACCCGTATTCATTTCAGTGTCCTTCAGCAATCTAAGGCAACGTGCAAAAATAATTACCTAGCCCATCGTTCCCGCGCTCGAACGATTTTTTAAAATCCGTACGGTTTTATTTTGATTCCAGTCTGGCCAAGCGTTCTTCCAATCCCTCAATACGCTTATGCAATTGCTGAATGTAAATATGCGCGATTTCCAGTTCTTCGAGAGTGCCGTGGCTACGCTCGCCGATGTCGATCAGCCGTTCACCGGTTTCCGGTGTCTCTGCCGGGCTCAATTTCGGCAAGTGCTTTTGTTTCCACATTTGCTTGGCGTGACTATCGATAGACAGCAACTCATAGCCTGGTGTGAAAACATAATCGGGGCCTTTCTTTTTACCCTGAATGTAAAGAGAACCCATAATATCGAGCCTGTTCGGAGCGACGGCGCCAACCAGCAGCAAATTGTCGATGGCGCCGACGCCTATTTTAAAGGGTGACCGCACACCGCTCGTATCATCGGTAATGGTCAGTTGCCCGGTAGTCTTATTCGTCGTGATATCCCACTTCTTGTTATCGACAGCCGGAGCAGTGGACAAGGACTCCAGACGCACAGTACTTGATTCACCTGCACTACCCATTATATGGAGTTTAGTGGCCGGACTGGCGGTGTTGATACCGACATTACCCGTTGCGGCTATATCAATACTGCTGGTCGGTGCGCCGGGCCTGATCCTGAAAGGCAAATTGGAACTGCCGGTAACATCGCGAATGAAAAAGTTGGCTTCGTTGCCGGCCACATCCCAGGTTTGCGCGGTAAAACCGGAGGCGTTGCTTTGTTCCAGGCGCACTCCCGGCGTATCGGGGGTTAACAGATGTAAGTCAAACGCCGGTACCGAGGTATGTAATCCGATGTTTCCGCTACTGTCTACAAAAAGGGAATTGCTCGGAGCGCCCGCCATGATGGTAAATGGAATTGTCGCCCCGGTAATGTCTTCGATGGAAAATTTACTGGCCCCTCCTGAGGCGGAATCGTTTGCTGTCAATTGCCAGTCGGTTGTGGGAAAAGTACCAACACTGGTATCTTCAAACTTGATGCGGGTATTGTTCTCTTTCAGGCGCAGGGTATCGAAATCGAAGCTTTCGTTGTTGACGCAATCGAAACCGAAACATCCGCTGCCTTGTACTATCAAATCGTCAGCTATCACGTTATCCGCCTGTACGCCATAGGAAACGGATAGCAGCGTCGCCAATGTCGTTAACATTAATTTATTCATTTTTGACCTCATTCTTTATCGGTGTCTAAGTGGACGTAAACTTATTCGGTGGCATCAGGATTAACCAGGTTTCCGCCTGCGATTGTAAAATTGCCGGATTGGACTTGCGGATCGACAGGCAATTTCCCTTGCGCTTGCAACTGATCGACAACGGGTAAAGCTTCCTGTCCGCCTGTTGCTTGCCTGGCAGTGCGCAAAACTCTGCGGGTAGCTGCGTCAATCACGGGGTTCATCGTCAACTCATAACTATAAATTCCGTCAGTCAAGGGACCTTCAATGAAAGGCGCGCCGCCCGCCTGGAACTCCCGTCGCAACACCTTGCCGTCGGGATAGGCAACAGTCAGTACGCTCCCGGCATTTTGTATACCCGGATTCAAATCCAAAAATACTTGACCGCCATTCCCCGCCAAGGTCGCCAAGGCACCCGCTTCGGAAGCAGCGCCCGCACTATTCAAGCTTAGCGCCAATAGCAAAACCAGCAAACCACGTTGCCCTATTCGATTCAGATTCAACATAACTCATACCCTCGTAAAAACACTATGAATACAGACTAAAAGCTTAAGACTGTAGCATTTATATAGGCCAGATGTTCAAATTTTTGAAGACCTGTCAGAGAATGCAATCATGGGGACAGTCTACCTTTTGTCGAGCGCTTTCCAGGGATGTCATCAGAATGTCCATATCAGATTCGGCGGTAAAGGGCGACATGATAAAAGATTTCAATGCCAGTATGGGTTCGCCATAACGTGTGAGCCGATAACATCCAGTAAAGGAAAGCGCGATGCCGCCCTCTTCCATGTCCTGACGCAACTGATCGAAAATGCGGCGATTATAAACATTATGCGTCAATAGTTGCTCTTTCAGTTCAGGCCGTGTGGTTTCGGCGTGAAAGGCTTCGACGGCATTGACGCCGTCGGGATAGACGCGAAACAAAGTCACCGGGCCGTAGTTGTAGGTATTGACCAGGCAGGCGTAGGCCGATTTTTCCAGGCGCTCGCGTAACACTTCGGCCATAGTCACCGTATGCCCGAGCAAAGTACGATAGCCTTCCTTGCCCAGTAATTTCAGATTGGCCAACGATGCCAATATAGCGCCGCCGCAACGCGAGGTTTCTAGCGTGAAGACACCGGGATGATAATTACCGAACTGAAAAATGTAAGGCATCAAGGACCGGTCACGGCTAATAAGCTCCAGGTCGTTACGGTTTTTACACAGGAACAGGCTCGATGTGTAAGGGGCGTAGCCGGTCTTGTGAAAGTCCAGACCGACAGAGTCAGCCATGCCCAAGGCACGGATATTGGCGCTGGTGTCCCATAGCGAGCGCAAGGCACGGGGCGGAAAACACATTGGATTGGCATCGAAATTATAATCGTTGAAAACAGACCAGGCCCAACCGATGACGGCATCGGCGTGTATATGAGGCAAATAGGGTAAGCGGTATTCGGAGGTAAGCCGGTCACGCAGATGCACAATGGTTTGCAGATTGTCGATGCCGAAGGCGTCGGTTGTACCCATCGTGGCGATAATACAGGCGATTTTTTCGCCGCGATCCAGGCTGCCGCGCAACAGCGCTTCAAGCTGTTCGATAACCATTGAGTTATCCTCGTCGGTGGGCACGGTGACAAGGCCGTCTGTGCCGATGCCTAACCAGCCCAGTACATTGAGCTTTGAGTAATGGCCCACATCCGATGAAAAAACCTTGAGCCCGTCAGGCACCCCGGTTTTGATGGCGCCGGGTGCCGCTTTTTCTATACCCAGCTTGGCACCGTACATAATGGTGCCGGTTCCGCCGAAGGTGAAAAATCCGGCGGAAGCATCGGGATTGTAACCGATCAGGTCGGCGCAGATACTCGCGGTCTCCACTTCCGCTTCACCGACGCGATGGCTGGCTTGATCCCAGATGACGTTGGGATTATAGAGCGCCCCGAAAAGCTGGCCGATAACCGAAGGGATGGTGGCTTGCGGCGAAACGTTGGCCTGACTGTGTGGATGGCTCCAGATCATGAGCCCCTCCAGATAATCGGACATGTCGGCAATAGTCTGTTCAACGCCGGATGATTTATCAGCCAGCTTGGACGAACGCGCACGATCATAATTCAGCGGCAAGCTATGCCCCAAATAGGGCCGCTGGGTCTTGAGCCTGTCGATGGCATGCAATCCCTGATTAACGCATTGCACCAAATAGGCGTCGCGACCGGCATCGGATACGGGTGAGGGAAAGAAGTCGCGCACAGTACCGAGCAGGTCGGTATAGGTTGCCGATGAAGCGACAGGTTCCGTTCCCCCTATTTCGAGCAGAGACTGGTCAACACCGCTAAGCTCAAGTTGCCGTGTTGCCTGAGGCGACAGGCTTTGAATACGCAGCCGGGCTGTTTGCGCACCGCCTGATACAGTAGCGGTTTTATAAAGCGTCAGCAGGGTGTCGATACCGGCCCCGGAAAGATAATCGACCTGTTGCAAATCCAGATGCACGGGCAGCTCGCCTTCCTTGAGCATAGGCAACACAAGTTTTTCCAGGTCCAGGGCATATATGGCATCGAATCTGCCGACACAGGTAACAACAATACGGTTGGCGCGTTTTTCGATAGTGATGTTCATTAAATAATTAATAGGCCGATAAAACGGCTCGGATGGTGCCTTGATGAGGCATAAGATCAGCTAGCAAAATAGTGTCTATCGACTATAGCATGGCGTCTGACACAGTGACAACAGAGCGGGGGCCGTTTCCAACAGGGATCATCATGCTTTAAAAACCACAGCCACGATAACGAAACAAACTCATACTGGGAGTAATGAAACGCCGGCCAAAGCACCCTCAAGCTTTTTTGGCGTTTTTCGTCTCACTATAATTGTATGTTGAACAATAATGTGTATGATTGCAGCCCTGCATCGCTAAGAAAACTTTAGCTACACATTACAGGGGGAGCCTATGAAATTAATAACAGCAATAATAAAACCGTTCAAAATGGATGATGTCAGAGAAGCATTATCGGAAATAGGCGTTGCAGGGGTTACTGCAACTGAAGTGAAAGGCTTTGGCCGGCAAAAGGGCCATACAGAATTGTACAGAGGCGCCGAATATGTCGTCGACTTCCTGCCCAAAGTCAAACTGGAAATTGCCGTTGCCGACGACATGGTCGAGAAAGCCGTGGATACTATCGTTAAAGCCGCCAACACCGGCAAAATCGGCGATGGCAAAATATTTGTAGCTAATCTGGAGCAGGTTATTCGGATTAGAACGGGTGAAACCGGTGAGGATGCCATCTAAAGGCTCAGGGAAGAATGATGTTTTTAAAAATAAATAACAAGTTGTTTCCGGGTTTGTTGCTAATCCCGGAAATAGCCTCAGCGGATCAATTGATACAGTTAAACCAGGCGAATACCGCCTGGATTTTAACGTCGACCGCACTGGTTTTGTTTATGACGATTCCCGGCCTGTCATTATTTTATGCCGGCTTGGTCAGAAGTAAAAACGTTCTGTCCGTATTAATGCAATGTTTTGCCATTACCTGCCTAGTTTCCATTCTATGGCTGGCCGGCGTCTACAGTTTGATTTTTTCCGATGGCGGGAGCCTGCAAAAATTTATCGGCGGCACATCCAAAGCGTTCCTTCCCGATATAGGGACCGCCTCGTTAACCGGCGATATTCCTGAAAGCGTCTATTTCATGTTCCAGATGACCTTCGCCATCATTACCCCGGCTTTGATTGTCGGCGGTTTCGCCGAACGCATGAAATTTTCCGCCATGCTGTGGTTTAGCGGTTTATGGCTGTGCCTGGTCTATTTACCGGTCTGTCATTGGATGTGGGGCGGCGGTTGGCTGGCCGACCTCGGCGCGATGGATTTTGCCGGCGGAATCGTCATCCATATTAATGCCGGTGTCGCCGCTTTGGTTTCAGCGCTGGTATTAGGTAATAGGAAGGGTTTCCCGACCACCGCAATGCCGCCGCATAATATGACCATGGTTGTTACCGGTGCGGGCATGTTGTGGGTCGGCTGGTTCGGTTTTAATGCCGGCAGTGCGTTGACCGCTGACGGACGTGCCGGAATGGCTCTGCTGGTGACGCATATAGGCGCGGCTTCAGGGTCGCTAACCTGGATGTTTATCGAATGGAAACGCTTCGGTAAACCCAGCGTACTGGGTATCGTGACCGGTATGGTTGCAGGTTTGGGCACCATTACACCGGCGTCCGGTTTTGTCGGACCTTTCGGTGCATTGTTTATCGGCGTTACCGCCGGCTTCGTGTGTTTTTACGCCACTCAATATGTAAAACGTAGCTTGAAAATCGACGATTCGCTGGACGTATTTCCCGTGCATGGCGTGGGCGGCATTACCGGGTCATTATTAACCGGCGTTTTTGCCGCCGCCGGTTTAGGCGGTCTTGGCCTGCCCGAAGGCGTTACCATCATGCACCAGGTCAGTGTACAGGCGTTGGCTATTGTCGTTACGATAGTCTGGAGTGCTGTATTCAGTTATATGATCCTGAAAGGGCTGGACGCTATGATCGGCCTGCGTGTTACCGCTGATGAAGAGGTGCAGGGACTTGATCAGGTTCTGCATGAAGAAACAGGGTATCTTGATTTATAGACTTATAATCAGGATTATTTCGCGAAAAGGCGACGACTCAATACTGGGAGCGTCGCCTTTTTTGTTTATAATGACATCAGGTTAACGCGTATTAAGGTCACCCAATTTTATGGCTATTCGACTCACGGCATCCGGCACACTAAAAACGCTTGTCGGCCTATTCGGCTTATTGATCATTTCCGCCGTGATAGGTTTTTACAGCTTGCCGACGCTGTTAAAGTCGAAACTGCCTGCAATCATTGAGCAGCATACCGGCAGACAATCCTCCGTGTCAGGCATTGAAATTAACCTGTCGCCTTTGTTCGTAACCATCCACGACTTTGAAATGAAAGAAGCGAACGGTCAGCGATTTGTCGCTCTCGATACGTTATATGTCGGGTTTAACGCCCGGCAGTCTATAAAACAATCCGCGCTGATTATTGACGAAGTGTTGTTAAAAAAACCGTTTGTCCGCATAGCTAGACAAAAAAACGGAGCCTTTAATTTTCAAAACCTGTTCGGGCAGGGCGCTGCCGGAGAGTCCGGCAGCCCTGCTCTTCCCATCACTATCGCCAAATTGTCGCTATCCGGGGGAAAACTGGTCTGGGAAGACGCGCATTTCAATAAACCGGTCAAGGAGGATATTGATCCTATTAATATCGATATTAAAAACTTTAGCGTTCAGGCCGATAAAACATTCGACCTGGGCCTGTCATTAACCCTGAGTTCCGGTGGCTATCTGGAATGGAAAGGCACTGTCGGCATCAATCCACTCGCCTCTGAAGGCCGCATCAAACTGGATAAAGTGGATTTACAAAAAATCATGGCCGTCGCTTTACCTGACGTAAGCGGGTTTGATTTAAACGGAAACGGATTGGTCAATACCGATTATAAATTGCGCTACGCCAACAAAAACCTGAGCATCACCGCCGATAAAGCCAAAATTGACATTCACGGTTTTCAATACGCCGTCAAAGGACGGAATGCCAGGCAGGCGAAAATCGCCGAATTTAGCCACGAAACCGATTTCAAGTGTAGCTATAACGATAAAGGCTTAACCCTTGGCGCCAATAAATCCAGAATAAGCCTTCATGACTTTCAGTACACGGAAAATGAACGCCGGATCAAGCTCCCCGGCCTTACCTTCGAAACCGACATTAATGCGGCCCGCAGTCAGAAAGGCTGGCTGCTTACTGTCAACAAAAGCAAAATTGACGGCCGCGACTTCCAATATTCGCAAAAAGGGCAAGTGCTGAAAATCGGACAATTAATCCATGACACCGATTTCAAGGCTGATTTTACCGAAAACGCCTGGCAGCTTGCCGCCACCAAAGCGAAAGTTGACAGCCGCATCATACAGCTTGCAGGAGCGGGCTCCGATAAACTGCTGGTCAAAATACCTGCGGTTGCACTGGAAACCGCTTACAAAATCGATTATGCCGATAAAAAACTGACTATTACCGGCGCCGGCGGTAAAATCGACAGCCACGATTTTCAGCTATCGGAACAAGGCAAAGACAAAACCCTGGTGAAAATCCCGCTCGTGAGCGTACACGGCATCGATTTTAATCTTGACAAGTATGAACTGAAGATTGACTCCGTTGCTGCAAAATCGCTGGATCTTCAGGCTTGGTTAAATGCAGACGGTACGCTCAATTACCAATCCCTGATGCCACAGGGTACGGCTCGTAGCGCCAGCGCAAACGCAAACGCTGTAAAACCCTCTCCCGAAACAGAAAAGGCGGGGGATTCAAAGTCGGCACTTCCCCCTACAGAAGCCGTCAACGTCGCAGAAAAAAAAACACCCTGGAATATCCAGGTAGACAGCCTCGCACTCGCTGATTCCGGCATCATATTTGAAGACCGCAGCCTTAAAAAACCGCATACCTTCACTATTAACCCCATCAATTTCAAGCTGAGCAACTACAGCAATCAAAGCGGTGCAACCTTACCGTTCGAATTTAGCGCAGGCGTCAATAAAAGCGGCATGATAAAACTGACCGGCAACACCGTTATCGAACCGTTTTCCGCCGCTATAACGGCTGATGTCCATAATATCGAGCTGGAATCATTCCAGCCGTATTTTGATAAATTTGTACGACTGGATGTCATAGACGGTCAATTCAATATTAACGGCAATCTGTCTATCACCAAGCCGTCTATTAGCAAGCCGTCTGTCGCGAAACAGTCCGCCGACCAACCGGATGTCAAATTTAACGGTAATGCCGGAATTGATAACTTATTGACCCGTGATCAAAAAGTGCATAAAGACTTGGTGAAATGGGACAACCTGAGCTTGAAAAACATCGTTGTCGAGTTACCGGCCAACCGTTTTACCGCATCGGCATTGGTTATCGATAAACCCTATGCGAGGGTCACGATCAGGAAAGACAAGACCGTCAATTTTTCCGACATCGTTATTAATGAAAACAGCAAACCTGAAGCCGCGTCCTTAAAAACAGTCAACATCCGGCAAATCGAGCCAACCAAACCTTACTTTAAACTAGATAAACTTCAGATACGGGACGGTTCTTCCGACTTTTCCGATCTGTCATTGATTTTGCCTTTCGCTGCACAAATTGAAAGCCTGGATGGTGGCGCCGCCGTCATTTCCTCGGAAAAAAAATCCAAAACAACGGTTCACTTAGAAGGCAGCGCTTACGATTTGTCGCCGGTTAATGTCAAGGGTGATATTAACCCTCACCTTGGGGAATACAATGTGCAAATCAATTTCAATGGCCTGCCGATGCCGTTGGTATCACCGTACATGGTGCAGTTCGCCGGTTATAAGGTTGAAAAGGGCAAGATGACATTGGGCCTGAATTATAACGTCGCCAACAGACGCTTAACCGCATCCAACAATATCCTGATCGATCAATTTGAACTCGGTGAGAAAGTTGAAAACCCGAATGCGGTTTCGTTACCGCTTGAGTTGGCGGTGGCCTTGCTCAAAGATTCTAACGGTAAAATAAAAATCGATGTCCCCGTGACCGGCAGTCTGGATGACCCGCAATTCAGCATAGGAGCCATCGTGACCGATGCGTTAGTAAACGCGCTGACCAAAATAGTCTCCGCGCCTTTTCATGCCTTGGGCTCCTTACTGGACGGCGATGAAGATCTGAGCACCATCACTTTTAGCGCGGGCACTTCGGTATTGGCGAAGCACCAGCAGGAAAAGCTTGATTCCTTGTCCAAAGCCTTGCACGAACGCCCTGCTTTAAGCCTGGCGATCAAAGGCGCGGTTTATCAGGAACAGGACTGGCCGGCTATCCGAGAAGACGCTTTGTACGATCAACTGAAAATACGCAAAGCCGCCGAGATCAACCAAAAAAGCGAGAAAAAAATACGCGCGCAATATGTTGAACTCACCGAAGACGAATACAAGCGCTTATTGGCCGAGATGTTTATTGAAAAATTTCCGTTGCTGGCGGAAAAATCATTTTTAGGCACGCCGCAACTGACCAATCCCAAAGCCGGTGATTTTCATGCTATCGCCAAACAGAAGCTGTTCGAAATCATCAAGCCTGAAGAAGAACGACTAAAAGAGCTGGCTTCAGCCAGGGCAAGAGCCATTGCCAAATATGTTGTACAAAAAGGCAATGTGCAAACCGAGCGCGTCTTTATTCTCGACACCGTCATCGATCCGAAGCGGGACAATAAGGATATTGCCAGCACCTTGTCATTAAAGGCGAATTAACGCGTCTTCATTCCACCCTGTTGAGTCAAAAACTTGTCCAACTGATTCGCAAACGCTTGTATGTCGCGTGAATTTAGCGCATCGAACCCACCGGTATCGATTCCGCTGGAACGCAACGTATCCATGAAGTCGCGCATATTCAAACGCTCCTTGATATTGTCCGGGGTATAAAGCTCACCGCGCGGATTGATAGCATGACCACCTTTGTCGATCACTTGCGACGCTAACGGAATATCGCCGGTAATCACTAAATCCCCCATAGTCAATCTGTTGACGATTTCGTTATCGGCCACATCGTAACCGGATTTTACCTGCAAAAACTGGATAAAACGTGATGGCGGGGTCGATAGATATTGATTGGCGACCAAAGTCGTTGTGATTCCAGTGCGCACCGCCACGCGAAATAAAATGTCTTTGATCGCTTTCGGACAGGCATCCGCATCAACCCAAATTTGCATAACCTACCCTCAATCACTAAAAAAATATCCATCTGCGGATGGTTCTGACGATAACAGTCCTTCAATTTCTCGAACATCAAATGCATTACGGAGTAAGAAATTATGTCAATCTACTGTTTAAGATACCAGCCGCTACAATGATTGGCGACAAAACCGGGCTGAACGGCGGCGAGTAAGCAAGGTCTGCGTTTTCAAGATCAGCGCAAGCCAATTTTCCCAGCAATGCCGTAGCCACGATATCGATCATTTTATCGACACTGCCAAGTCCAATCACTTGAGCGCCCAATACTCGGCCATCTTTTCGATCGGCAATCAGTTTTAACGAAAACTCTTGTTTGCCGGGATAGTAACGAGCCCGATCGCTGCCTGCCATGACAATGGAAATGGGATCAAACCCCGATTCCAGTGCGGATTGCTCGGATAAACCGGTTATCGCGACCGTCAAGTCAAAGGTCTTGAATATCGCAGTCCCAAAGACGCCGGGGAAATGTGCATCTCCACCGGCAACGTTTTCCCCCGCAACACGCCCTTGTAAATTGGCGATATCGCCCAAAGGCATCCAGGTCGGTGCGCCTGTTATCCGATTGACCGTTTCACAACAATCGCCGGCAGCATAAATACCCGCTACGTTGGTTTCCATTCTTGAATCGACAGCAATGGCCCCTGTAGTCCCAAGCCCAATACCGGCAATTTTTGCCAATTCAATATTAGGTCTGACACCGATGGAGACAACAACCAGATGGGCTGTCAGCAGCTTACCGGATTCTGTAACAACACCGGTGACCCGGCCATTTTCACCTTGCAGCTTGGCAAGACCGTCACCCAGCACCAATTCGACTTGATTTTCGAGCAAATGGTCATGAACGAGCTGCGCCATTTCCGGATCGAATTTTGGCAAAATACGCGCCGACTTCGCCACTATAGTGGTCTTAATGTTGAGTTCATGGAAAGTTTCGGCCAATTCCAGGCCAATATAGCCGGCGCCTATTATGACTGCATTTTTGGGCTGCAATGTCGTTAACTGTGATTTGAATCGGGCCAGATCGGTGATATTGCGTAAGGTCAAAACACCGTCCAGTGTTATGCCTTCAATATGGGGCACGATTGGACGCGCACCGGTTGCTAGGATCAAGCGGTCATAAGCGACCACGGATTCGGTATTATCCTGAAGGTTTCTTACGATGAGTTGTTGCCGGGTTTTATCAATGCTGATAACGCGGTGCCGAATAAAAACCCGGATGCCTTCTTTGGCAAAATCTTCAGGCTGACGAATAACGACCTTACGTTCATCATCAATGACACCGCTGATCACATAAGGCAGGCCACAGGCAGAATAAGACACTTCGGATTCGTCTTGATAAATGATGATCTCGCTATTCCGATCAACCCGGCGAGCTTTAGCCGCTGCTTTTGCACCAGCGGCAACGCCGCCTATGACAATGATTCGCATGATGTCCCCCTGATTTATGGTTATTCGCTTGCGGTGTGACCGTCATCCAACCAATCGCCGGTACCGACAAAAAAAGCCGGTTCGCCGCCGGTATGGATGAATACTATTTTTTTGTAAGACTCGAAGTAGTTATTTTGCAGGCCGGACAGAAACCCAGCCATCGCCTTTCCGGTATAGACGGGATCAAGCAAGATGCCTTCGGCACGACCGACTCGCTTGATCGCTGCGGCAGCTTCCGAGCTTGGGATACCGTAACCTTGTCCAATAAACCCGCCGTAAATGGGGGCGTCATTAGCAGAAAATGTCCAATCCAGTTTCAATAAGGCCGCAGCTTCCGTAGCCAAACCAGCGACTTGTTGACTAACCTGCTCCGGTTCCCGACTGACCGTGTAGCAGAGCATTTTCCAAGGCAGGTTCAACAGCCTGATGCCCAGCAGCCAACCGGCATAGGTTCCGCCGGAGCCGACGGCAAGTACGATTGCATCCGGTTCCAATCCTTGGTCAAGGCATTGCCGATACAGCTCGAAAACAGCCAGCACATGTCCTAATACGCCCATCGCACAGGCGCCGCCGCGAGGGATGGGATACGGTTGGCGACCTTGTTGCCGCAATTTGTCGGCCACCAATAGAATATGGCTGTCGACCGATGCCCTATCGTCATCATGGGTAAAATGAAAATGCGCGTTGAGCATCTTGCACAGCCGAAAATTTCCATCCACGCTTGCAGGCGGCTTGCCCCAATACACCGCCGTACAATTCAGCCCGGCATGGGCCGCCACCGCCGCTGTCGCCCGAACATGATTGGATTGAGCGCCCGCCCCGGTCACCAGCCAATCGGCATTTTGCGACAAGGCATCGGCCAACATAACTTCCAAGCCGCGAATCTTATTGCCGCCAAATCCGAAGCTGATCAAGTCGTCGCGCTTGAACCAGAGTTCCACCTTGCCCAGTTCCTTCGATAAGCGATTTGCGTACAACAGCGGCGTTGGATAATGGCCGAGAATATGGCGCGGAATAAGATTTGTATAACGGTCAATCAGCGCCTGTCTGCTGGCGAATCGATCATCGGCCGTCACTGGCGAGAAATCCGTCATCACTGCCGGCATTGTCCAATAACTTGATCGACCATGTTGGCGCATTGGCCGATACTCAAGTCGAGATCGAATAGCTGGTCGATTTCGTGGCTGGTTAAAATCGCGCTTATTTTCGGGTTGTCCAGCAAGGCCTGTTTAAAATCGAGCCCGTCCTGCTGGGCTTTATGCGAAATATCCAAGACCAGTTGATGCGCGCTTTGTTTGCCCAAGGACTTTGCCAGCGTCAACATGACCGCTTCGGCATGGATAAAACCCTTGGTCCCCTTGATATTGGCGAGCATCCGTTCCTCGTTGACTTGCAAATCCTTCAACATTGCGCTGAGCAACGCCAACGATTTGCCGGTTGCCAAGGTCGCATCGGGGATAAGAGCCCATTCCCCTTTCCAGGAGCGCCCGTCCCGCTCGTGGCTATGCACCAGATTTTCCGCCATGTGTGCGGCATGATGCCGGACTACCCGCGACAAAGTGCCGAGATGCTCGGAAATTTCCGGGTTGCGTTTTTGCGGCATGGTGATGCTGCCGACCGTGCCGGTCGCCAAACCTTCGCTCAATTCGCCGATTTCAGGCCGTTGCAGATTGACGATTTCCTGGCCGATCCGGTCGCCGGTTGAGGTCAGCATCGCCAATACATTCAGCCATTCGCCGAAACGGTCGCGGCTGCTGGTCCAGGAAATGGCCGGTGCTTCCAAACCCAAGCGTTGCATGAACATCCGTTGCAATGCCAAGGCCTGATGTCCCAACGAAGACAAACTGCCCACGCCGCCGCACAGTTGGCCGACGGCCAAGCGCGGTTTAAGTTCCAGTAAACGCTGGCGATGACGTTCGAGCTCGTCCAGCCAGCCGGCGGCCTTGAAGCCGAAGGTAATCGGCAAGCCCGGTTGTCCGTGTGTGCGGCCGCACATGACGGTAAGCCTGTGCCGACTCGCCAGCGCGATCAAGTGTTGTTGGATGTCGGCGATTTTAACCAGGAAGTGTGCATGCGCTTTCAATAACACCCGTATCGTGTGGGTGTCGGTAATGTCCTGCACCGTTGCACCGTAACACAGCCATTCTCCGCCCGTGCTGCCGCAGCGGTTTTTAAAAGCCGCAATCAAGCCCAGCAACGAATGATTAGTCGCAATAAAGCCTAATCTCACTTCTTCCAAAAACGCTTCATCAATCGTGATACCTTGGTAAGCCTGTTTGATTTCCGTGGCAGCATCCTGAGGAATCAAACCGAATTCGGCCTGCACATCGGCCAGGATGCTCATGATCTCCAGCCAGCCCTTTACCCTGTTTTGCTCGGTAAATAAGGGGCGTAATTCGGGATCGGCCCAGGATGCGCAGTAGATAATCGAATCGCTGATATGGACGGAATTAAGCATGGGCCGGTCAGTGTTTAATCTTACGCGTATTTACAAAATAAGCCTGATAAAACATACAATTTATCAGATACTTGATAATCATTAAAATGAAAACTGCAAAATTCATACAGTTGACAATACGTGCTGAAAGGTCTTCTGTGTTTTGTTCGAATAATGGCGGACTTTGATCGCCGCTTGCAGTTGATCGTAAACGGCCACCCAATTGGCCTCGGTTGACTTTGGTATCCTGTCAGTAGGAGGAAGCTTCGGAGGGGCCAATAGAGGGAGTGTTAAATCGGTCTGGATTAACGGAGCCGGAATAGGATCGGCGAATTGCCTCGACACCAAAGGTTTATTTGGCGGTGAATCGCTAGTGTGCATTGACGGCGATTGAATCGCGCCAACCATCCGGTAATAGATGGCTGTGGCACGGCGAGCTTGTTGTCGTTGGCCTTCAGACCGGCCTTTGCTTTGCAGCTTTTTGTCAAATGCGGCAAAGCTGGTGGTGAATTCCGGCTTCAAGCCTTACTTGTTGCAGAAATCCAGATAAAACCGAAACCATTTTTGAAAATCACGGCGTTGTTGGTCTGGCACATTTCGTTGAACAAGCTGCGACTCAAAGGCCTGACTGTGCGATAAGGGGACGGATAACATGGTAACCTCCATATAACTGCAATCGGTATAGCTTGAATGATATACGGAATGAAAATAACTATGCAATTTAAAAAGTTATTGCAGAGGTACATATTTTTTGGTAAATATACAGGAACCATTTAATTACTAGCTAGGCGTCATCGAGGCCCAATGAGCGAGCCGCTCTACTTCTACACAAAGACAATGCCGTTCTGGGGCTTGTCGAACTTCTCTCCTCCTGGCGTGGAGCTGGAAGGCTTCTATTGGCCAACGGTGGAACACTTCTTTCAAGCACAGAAGTTCATTGAACCGGAAGCGCAGGAACTCATTCGCAAGGCCGCAACGCCGAAAGAGGCAAGGTCACTCGGCCAGAGCCGCAAGTTCAAACTCAGGCCTAGTTGGGATGCCATTCGAGAAGAAGTAATGCTCAAAGCGCTGCGCATCAAATTCAAGAATCCAGCCGTACGCGATCTACTGCTATCTACAGGAACCCGAATGTTGGTCGAGAGTTCTCCGTTCGATTACTTCTGGGCTGCAGGTCAAGACGGGTCAGGTCAAAACCGGCTCGGTCACCTACTTATGCAAGTCCGTAGCGAGCTTGTGCAAGATGCCGCCTAACCCTTCAATCGAGAGGACGTCACCCGGCAAGCCGGGTGCCGCCTCTCATCTCAAACGTTAGGCATCGCATGTCCCTCTTGGATCGCCTCTTCGGCAGCAAACCCCGACCACCGATGCGCAATGTCGCCGCGCTCACAGCACCCCACGCCGCACCTGCGCTACATCTGACATTAGACGATGCGCCATCGCGGTCTCACATTGGAGGCGAGCCGGTCTTGCCTGAAGGCATGAACTGGCCAACGCGGAACGGCGTTCGCCTCGACTTTCTCGCGAGGCTGAGCCTTGCGGATGTTCACCGCGCAGGCGCTATCGACTGGCTACCTGCAAGGGGGGCATTGCTCTTCTTCTACGACGTGGAGCGCCAACCTTGGGGATTCGATCCAGTCGACCGGGGCAGCTGGGCGGTAGTGCTCGTTGACGATCTAGAAGCGGCCGCAACCGCGGCTGATCCGTTGCCCGCCAATGGTCGAAAGATTCCGTTCCGATTTGCCCACTTCCGTTTGATCCAATCGCTTCCCTCTTGGGAGCGGGCGTCGATTGAGGCCCTCGGGCTCAATGACCCTGAGTCAGAAGAGTTGATGCGCCTGACGGACGAGGTATTCGAAGCCAAGCCCAAGCATCAAGTCGGCGGTTTCCCCGCCCCCGTTCAAGGCGACGACATGGAATTGGAGGCACAGTTGGTTAGTCACGGCCTCTACTGCGGCAACCAAACTGGCTACAAGGATCCCCGTGCGGTGGCACTTCGCCATGGCGCCGCGGATTGGAGACTGCTGCTCCAATTGGACAGCGATGACGACCTAGGCGTTATGTGGGGCGATTCTGGAACGCTGTACTTCTGGGTACCAGAGGCAAGTGCTCGGGAAGGCAAGTTCGAAGACACATGGCTTGTGCTGCAGTGCTGCTAGCGACGCCTAACCCTTCGCTCGAGCGGACCTCCACCGGCAGGTCACTTGAGCTGCGAGACGCCTAGGCTTATCCTGCACCTCGCGGCTCAAGTGACCTGCCGGCGTCTGACCGCTCAGCTCAAACATTAGCTCATTGACTACCTGCCGACATTGAGCGCAAACCTTCGAATGTCAACCAAAGATCGTTTGGCGACAGTGAAAAATTGCACAAAACGACTCCTTGATTGTATGATTTTTAAAAACTCACCTTCCGCTTTAGGCGGTTTCCGGTCACCTCAAAACAAATAAATATTAAACAATTTGCGCTACGCCAGAGGTTAAAAATTCACCGGCTAGATTATATTGCCTTATTTGCGAACATTGCGGGTCTTAGCCAATGGTTTGCTGACCGCTACGATTATAATTCACGAATCAAATCCGCCGCCTTTTCCGCAATCATAATGACCGGTGCATTGGTGTTGCCACTGACAATGGTCGGCATGACCGAGGCATCGACGACCCGTAAGCCGTTTACGCCATTAACCCGCAAGGCCGGATCGACTACCGCCATTGAATCAACACCCATCCGACAGGTCGTAGTCGGGTGCCAGGTGGTAGAGGCCGTTTTTCTAACGAATTCCGCCAAGCTGTCATCATCGCGGATGGCGATTCCCGGCGACAACTCCTTACCCCGGATGTCGTCGAATGCCTGGCCGTAAAGAATTTTGAGATTGCAGCGCACCCCTTCTACCAAGCAGCGAAGGTCGTCTGGATTGCTGAAATAACCGGGATTGATGCGTGGGCGATCCAGGGGATCGGCGGACGACAAGGTAATTTCGCCTCGACTGAGCGGTCTGTTGACATAGGCCGTCAGCGCGATTCCGTGGCAATTCGCTTGGCCTGCTTCCGGGTATTCCGGTGTTAAATTCCCGAACAAGAATAATTGCAAGTCCGGGTAGGCTACATCGGGGTTGCTTTTGACGAAGGCACCCGCTTCCAGGAAGTTCGATGCCAAGGGGCCGGTTTTCGCGGTTTCGTACGCCTTCGCCGCCAAGGCTTTTTCCTCGTCCGGCAAAGGTGCAAAGCTTAAAGGCTGGGTCAATTCGCAACGTACCCGGGCGTGAATGTGGTCTTGCAGGTTTTTGCCGACTTCCGGCAAATCCGCCCGCACGTTAATTCCGAGTTTTTCAAGTTCCAGGGCAGGCCCTAAACCCGACAGCATCAGCAGTTGTGGAGAGCGGAAAGCACCCGCGGACAAGATGACCTCGGAAGCGGCATAAGCTTGTTCTGCGTTACCCAAGTGTAGATACTGAACTCCAATGACTTGATGGTTATTAAACAGTAGCCGGGTGGCCTGGGCATTGCTGATAACAGTCAAATTGGGGCGAAGCCGTGCCGGGTGCAAATAAGCCATAGCCGTGCTGCATCGCGCGCCAAAGGCAATCGTCCGTTGCAATGGACCGCAGCCATCCTGCTGTTCGCCATTAAAGTCACGGTTATAGGCAATACCCGCTTCCTGGGCGGCGGACAGATAACGTTGAGTAATCGGCGATAATTGTAGATGGCTGGAGACGACCAAAGGCCCTGATTGGCCGTGATAGCAATCATTAAAGCCTTGGTTGGTTTCAGATTTAATGAAATACGGCAGAACGTCCTGATAGCTCCAGCCTGTATTGCCTAAACTTGCCCAGTGATCATAGTCTGCCCGATTGCCGCGAATGTATATCATGTAATTCATGGAGCTTGAACCACCCAACGCTTTTCCTTGCGGGATATAAATACGGCGGCCATTCATACCGAGTTGCGGGACAGTGCGATCGCCCCAGTCGTAACGACTGTCCTGTAACTGGGAAAACAGGCCGGGTGTTTGAATGACGGGGTCGTTGTCTTCACAACCGGCCTCAAGCAATAAAACACGGCAGTTTGAATCCTGGCTCAGCCGATTGGCAAGCACGCAACCGGCTGAACCGGCGCCGACGATAATAGTGTCAAAGCCTGATACGGACATGGCTTATTGTCCGCCGATTTCTTTCATGGCGCGTTCCAATATTGATTGTTGTTTACTGACGAAATAAAGTGTTCTGAACTGATTTATTTCATGATGGTTCGCCAATTTCCGGCGACAATCGTTAATCATATTATTCATGCTTTCAAGCGCCGTGCCGCCGGATTCCGTTCGTGCCTGAATCGCTAAGTTGACATCCAATGCAGATTTCAGCTGTTGCTCGGTCAGTGTAAGCGAGTGGCCGAATAATTGTTCGGCAGTCTGCATTAAAGTCTTATGGTCCAGTTCCATGATACTTTGACCGTGGTATCGGCTTGCCAGCTTAGCAACCAATTGATGCGCTGTTCTAAAATCCAGCTCGCATTCTTTTACCAACACTTCAGCCAGATCGGAAGACATCACCCAACCGGACGTTACCAATGCCTTGCCTCTATCAGCATTAAATCTGATATTTTCCAGCACTTCTTTCATCAAAGCGGCGGCATTATTAACCGTTTGCATCGCATCGGGCAATTCCCCATAAATCAATAAGCGATTGTCCGGTTGACCGGATGGCGTCCTGGCCGATGCCGTGACCGAGGCCGTTACACCGATCATTTTATTGGCGACGCCGCGGATGTGCGTCAATGCAAACGGATTCTTCTTTTGCGGCATGATTTTACTGGCGCGGGCATGGCAGTCATCCAATTCCACAAGGGCAAATTCCTGGGAGCTGTATACTTGTAAATCTTCCGCCAACCGGCTGAGATTAATACTGCATGCCGTCAGAATCGAAGCGGCTTCTATAAATAAATCCGCTTGCCACATCGCATCACGGGCGTGAGCAACCAAACCATTAAAGCCTAATAAATCCGCTAACGCCTGCCGGCCTTGTAATAACCGTGAGCCATTGGTGCTTCCGCAACCCATCGGGCTGAGATTAAGTCGCGCCAAAAATGCTTCCAGCCGCTCCAAGTCCCGAAGTAACGGGTAGGCGAAACCCAATAAATAATGTCCGAAGCTGGTCGGTTGCGCCGCCTGTAGGTAAGTGTAATCCGGCATGATCGACAAGGCATGCTGTTCGGCCCTATTCACGATGGTCGTGGCCAGTCTTATCAGGGTTTCGATGAACTCCACCAATGAATGTCTCAGAACCAGGATAAAAGCTGTAGTCGTCGCTTCCCTGCGAGCACGGCCTGCACCCAACCAACCCACGGCTTCGGTGCGCTCCGCCAGCCAGGCTTCACGGTTGGTATAGATATCCCCCCTGTCCGGTGTCATTTCGAACGAAGGCGGCCTGCCTTGCAAGGCCAATAATTGCGCCAGCAATTGTTGGCCTTCGGATTTCGGGACAGTACCCAGTTCGATGGCAATCAAGGTATGGGCAATATCAACCAAGCCTGCCGCTTCAAATAAATGCGCCTGATGGTTTAATTCCGCAGTAAACGCAGACTCGACCATCGTCTCCGATGGTCGTTTTTTTAGCCTTGTGCCGATTTCCAGAACTTGTTCCTGTAATGAAAGCGGTCGGCGGACATCGTTACCTGTCATGTTGCTGCGCTATTCGGGGTCATTGAGGTATTGTTGGCGCCATTGCCTTCAACTTGGTTGGGATCCCAGGAACCTTCCCGTAATAACTTGCCGGTGACACGGTTCAGCGTGTCGAAACGCAAGCCGTTGCGTAGCGCTTCGACGGCAAGCACCTGATCTAACGGGATATTACCGAGCCCGGCATTGGCGCCGAATTTTTCGATAAAAAAGGCCTGCTGGGATTTTAGCGGCGCTTCCCAGATCAACGAAGCGGATTTATCGCCGATCATGCCGACAATGACATCGACTTCAAATTCATCGACATTACCCGACTCATCGAACACGCCGACGCTATGGCCGCTTTCGCGTCCTTCCATAATGACCCAGGCCGCACCCCACTCCAGGTCTTCTAAAACTTCTTCGGCCATCTTTTCCGGGGTAGGCTGCCGTTTCGGGTCTTTTTTGCCCACTTCGGTAATAGGGATTAATCCGGCATTTAACGCGCATTCTATGATACGTTTTCGCCTGAATCTTGGAATGGGTAGGGTCCCGTCGGAAATCTCCACGGCTTGAAAACCTAATGCCTTGGCATGGGTCATATACACCCGGCAATGTTGGGTAAGCAATGCCACTTCCAATAATGTGCCGCCAGGAAATGTCAGTATATTGTGTTCAGCTAACAGTTGAAGTTTTTCTTGCAGCAAGCCCTTGTCCATAAAAACGGACGTGCCGAAGCCGAATTTCCAATGGTCGATATAGTTGCCGCAGACTTGCAGAATGCTTTCGGTTTCGTGTAACCCTTTGCCAATGTCCATCACCATGGTGCAGCCGGATTTACGTGGCTTTTGTTCGCGCGGATCACGTTGGCTTGTTATGATGTTTTCCCAAGCAAGCTCACTCATGCCTTGAATTTCCTATGAATAATTGACCTAATGCTTTTTCAATCATGCCCAAATCCGTACCCCACGGCACTGTTAAGGTGTCACCTTCCTGTTCAAAGTCATATTCCAGCAGACAACATTTCAAAATGGTCGTTTTCCCATCCGACTTGTGCAGTTTGCGCGGGCACATTTCCACACGGGGCGGTTCATCGCCGTAGTAATGGCGATGGAATTGCAGGCTGCGCTCACAGCCGAGCAAAATCCAATTTTGGCGTTGTTCGGGACGTTCATCGAGAAAATATACGGGGGCACCTAAATTTGCTAATCCACCGGAACGGCATGGCACAAGATAAGCTGCCGGCGTTACCGTTCCGGCAAGATCACGCAGGTCGATCGTTTCCAATTCCAAGACGATGGGCGGTAAATCGGCATAGCTGAGCACTTGCTCAACCATGTGATACAGTTTGGGCGGCTCGGGCGGAACGACTTCTATGACGCGTAAAATCTTCGGATTGGGGTGATGAATGATGTTGACATGGTCAAAGGCGCCGACCACGATGGCCGTCTGTTGCGGTGAAACCCGATGCTTCAAAGCCGCCTTGGCCAACGCAGAGCGGTTGCCCGGATCGGTTTCAGGATCGGCAATAAAAACGCAATCATCCGGCAGCGCCAATACTTCGACTTTTTCAACAGCCGTGAATAACGTTTCCGAACCGGCCCGCTGTACGGCGATGACGGCATATTCCCGACGGTCATTGTGCAGAATAATAATGTCCGTACGTCGATACACTTCTCTTGCCAATAGATAGCGCTCAATGTCATCGGCATTCATTGCGCCGTCATAAGGCTGGAAACTGACGCAACGATACGGCAACGGTACAAAGTTTTGCCGCTGTTTTAACTCGCCCACTTGAAGGATTGCCCCGTTCATTCGTTAACTCCTGTTCAGCTAAAGACTGTTCAGTTCAAAAGTTCGTACTCGATCATCCTGACTGAGTTCGCGTTCATGAATTTTTAAAGGATCCAGACGGCGGATAAAGTCGATCAAAGCGGGCTCAGGTAATGCGGCTGTTGACAGATTATCGGCAACTGGAAATTCAAATTCCGTGCTTTCAGCAATTAGTTCACAGTTGGTGTCGGGATAAGTAAAGCGCAATTCGGCATGGCCTTCGGCATTGAAGCCAAAAACACCCAAATCGGTGACAATGCAATCGGGCCCACCGCCGCGATAAGGCATAGCGGCGCGAGCCAAACCGTCCGCCGTGCGATGTCCGACGCTGGTGACGAAATCGCAGCGCTTAACCAGGCGGTAACGGCGGCGACCCAAGTTATCGGCATGGCTGCGATGCGCCGCTGTCCAGATGGTCACATGACCGGCGTCCGCCGATAAGTTACAGCCCCCGCCTCCGCCGGGTAGTTTTAACGTAAGCCGCTCATCATTCCCCAAACGCGTGACATTCATATTGCCCCAACGGTCGATTTGCAAACCCGACAAGAACATGCGACCCAATCGTCCACTGGCGGCAAGATCAAATAATTCTTCAATCGATAAATGACATTCGGCGCCACGATTCATCGCGAAATCATTGGTCGTTGGCGTTAAAAATGCCGGAGTCGGGTTGATGCCATAGGTCGCGCCGGCCACCAACACCAAATTGGGCGCATGAAAGCGTTTTGCCAGATGCAAAGCTAACTGCACCAATGGCGATCCAAAGCCGTGAAAGGCTAAAATGCCATCTTCTATCGACAGTGCGATTTGATAAATCATCAATTCGCCGAGCGTACAGCTTGTTATTTTGGTCGCCTTATTCATAAAGCTGCATCCACTGATCGACGCCATCATTCCATTGCTCAAGACGTGCAAGTCGTGTCTGACCGCCTATCAAACTTAAATAAGCGGCGTGATCTTTGCACTCATAAACATAAGGATCGAGGTAGTCTTTACGAAAACCGTCATCGCCGCTTTTTGCAGCTTGGTAATAGTGCTTGGTATGTTCCCTATCGTAAGCATAACGCGGATAGCAGGATGTCGGGTGGGCGCCGTAGGGCACCTCGCAAGCGGCGGTGACATAAAAATAAGGAATCGTGATGCCTTTGCTGGCCAGCTCCTGATGAGAAATGAAAGCTTCAACCGTCACAATGACTTTTTTCGAGGCCTTGGCAAACAGAATATCGGCCACCGGCGGGCCTTCTATATGCAAATTACCATGCTCGTCGGCATAATGGGCATGGATAAGAGCGACATCGGGTTTAAGGGCAGGCACCAAAACCAGTTGCTCGCCGCTAAAAGGACAGGTCATCGTTTTAAACTCAGGGTGCAGTTTAAGAAAATCCGTACCCTGTACCGAACGAATCGGCATGAAAGGCAAACCTTGAATCGCCGCCCTAAGTTGCTGGACCAAAGTATAGCAGCAGTTATCTTCGACTTTGACGGCACCCGATTCACAGGCGCGACGGTAGTTCAGCGCCATGCCGAAATCCTGCTCAAAACCGACATAGGATTCCGCACTGGCGGCAACACTCCCTGCCCCGCATAAAAGATCAACATCGATGCCATGCGCCGAACCAACCAGCTTCAGATCTTTGATGTTTTGTCGAATCAACTCCCGTAAAGCCGCCATCGGTTCACGCCAGGACAAACCGCCGCCGATAGCCAGACAATCGCCGTTTTGTATGTGGGCAACCAGTTCAGGTAAAAGACATCGTTTATCGGCTTGTGTATACATGGCTGTTGACCTTAAAGGGCTGTCATCGCGCCGTCTACAGTAAATGCCGAGCCGCAGACAAAACTGGCTTCATCGGAGGCCAAAAACAATACCGCCGCGACTATTTCTTCGGACTTACCGAACCGCCCTATCGGATATTTACTTAAGCGTTTGCTCATCATTTCTTCAGACCCGTCGGTTGCGAGAATTTGCCGTCCCATGTCGGTATCGGCAATCATGCCCGGACAAATGCAGTTGACGCGTATGCCTGACTTAGAATAGTCAACCGCCATTTGTTTGGTCAAACCAATGACTGCGGCTTTGGAAGTACAATAAGCCGCCATATTGGGAATACCGACCATACCGGCTATAGAACCAAAATTGATGATGGCGCCTCCAAATCGTTTCATTGCCGGCAGCGCGAACTTCGAACACAGGTAGGTGCCGTTTACGTTAACAGCCATGACTTTATTCCAGGCATCGAATTCAGTGCTTTCAGCGGAACCAAAATCAGCGATGCCGGCGTTATTGATTAAAATATCAAGTTTGCCGTTAAAGTCGGCTATTAGCCGGGCGAAGCTATCGGCGACTTGGTCCGGACTGGAAACATCAACTTGATAGGCGTTGACCTCCACGCCATCGGCACGCAGAGCTTCGGCTGCATCCGCCAGGACGGCCTGATTAATATCTAAAATAGCCAAAGAAGCCCCTTCCATACCAAGACGCCGGGCAATGTCATAGCCCATTCCGCTAGCGCCACCGGTGATAACTGCCCTTTTCCCTTCAAATCGATTATTCATCATCGTATTAATTAATAGATTACATATCGTTAAAATGAGGATCACCGGCGCGTAATCGACAGAGTTGAATGAAATAACTGGGGCTGATAAATAATTCGTCCATATCAGCCAAATCGTCTATCGTCAGTCCTTTTTTTACCAAGTAATTGAGGTATTGAAATCCATCTTTTGCGCCATAGCCAATATGGAAAGCACCTAGAATTTTACGGGTGTCGCCATCGATAATGAGTTTTTGAAACCCCGACATGCGCGGCTTCGCCATGAGGTACAGCATCATTCGATCGCCCGCCGGCAAGCCTACGTCAAGTCCATTGGGGTTATCGGGCGGTAATTTCATGACTTTTACATTGGCATAGCGTTGGCGCGCTTCTTCTTCACTTAAGCCCAGCCAACAGACTTCGTAATGCGTATGCATAAAATCAGGGTAGTCAGCCGCTTTATATTCACTCGTCTGTCCCATGATATTTTTAGCGGCGCATACACCTTCCTTCCTGGCTTTAAACATTTCCATCGGCGGTCCCGTCACATCTCCGACGGCGTATACATGGGGAATTGAGGTTTGCATCCGTCGGTTAACTTTGATGAAGCCCTTATCGTCTTTTTGAAGGTCCAGCGTTTGGGTAATCTGTTCCGAATTGGCCAGTTCGCCCAGCCCCATAAAAACAAAATCGGTATCAACATGAGTGATGCCTTCGGAGGTTTTTATAGAAACCGATCTCACCCTGCCTTGCGCATCCCCTTGTATCTCCATTACTTCGGCATTTTCCAAAAATTCCATGCCTTGTTCTTGCATCATTAAGATAGCGTAGGCACGGGATTCGGCGTCTTTAAGCATGGGCATTATTTGATGCCTTGCTACCACCAGCGTACGCCGTCCGGTGGCATTAAAAAAACAGCCGTATTCAAGCGCCGATTTTCCCCCGCCGATGACGACGGCAGTATTGCCCGGTTCAAAATCCAGGTTTTCGACCAAAGTTTGGGAGTTGAATACGCCTTTTAGTTGTGAACCCGGCATACCGGGTTCGAGGGGCTTCGCCCCCAAAGCTAAAACCAGATTCTTGGCATGGAACTGACGGTCGCCGACTTGAACAGTATGAACATCGATAATTGCAGGTTGTGCATTCAAGACAAACTCCAAGCCCAACTGCTCCTTGCTCTGGTAGTTCATCACGGCATGAGGGCCGACACGGCCACGACGGAAAAATTCTATGATGGATTTAATCGAAACCGTTTTGTCCTTGCTTTGTTGAAACCAAAGTTGTCCCGAAAAAGTCCGTTCCAGCATGAGTTGCGCCGCGCAGTCTGAAAACAGATGGTGCGGCACACAGGCTTGATGGGGACAGGAACCACCCAGAAACGGCCAGCGGTCGATAATCAGCACACGCCCGCCGAGAGCCCGTAAATAAGCGGCGCCGAAACGTCCGGCGGCGCCACCACCCAGAAAAATAGCGTCAAATTCGCGGACATCCTTTGGGTTTATATTGAAAACAGGTGTACTACCGGCAGATTCCAGTGTCTCGGCCACATACTGTTGCCACTTTGCGATGGTAAAGCAATCTCCCCAAACATCCATTGCAGAAGCCGTCCAATGTTATTGTTAAAATAAATTCATCCGTTTATTTCGCCAGTTCATTACGGACTATTTTCGCGCCTTCGACCAAGGCATGCAGCTTGTCTTGACAGATATAGCGTTGCAACAAGATGAGTCCGCAGTCCGTCGTAACACCTAACTGTTCTGCCGGTACCACCGTGAGCAATTGGCGAATCTTTGCCGCGACCTGTTCGGCGGTTTCGGTAACGGTGCTTTTAACATCAATAACCCCGGCCCAGAACATCATGTTCTTGGGGATTGGATGTTGTTTCAATATCTCGAGACCGGATTGATCAAAAGAGATACGGCCTATCCCTTCGATGTTAAATACATCAATCTTGGCTTCGTAGGACTTTGGCACCACGGATGAAGTGGGATTTGGGGCTTTGGCATCCTGGGCACGTTTGGTTAAATCAAAAACCTCACCGGCGCCTGCCGTATCGTCAGGATAATAAGCCGGTGTGCCGCCCCAATTACCCCAACAGATGTGGCAGACAATCTTAGCGTTTTTAACACCTGCGACCGCGCGGTTGAACGCTTCGATTGCCCAATCTTCATAAAAGTAAGGCCAGGTAAATTCGTCAAGCTGGATATACTCCACACCCAGTTCGTCAACCGCCAAAATATCTTCGTTGATGGCGGCGGCAATCGCCATGGCGCGATCGCGACTGTTGGAATAATGGAGGTCGTTGGTGCATTGCGCCAACACCTGGATACCTGTGTATTGGACTTTGACGGGTTTATCGGTCGCCCGTTTGAGGGCGCGGGCTTGTTCGACCATGATTTGGCCGCGACGTTTTATTTCTTGCGTGACCGTGGCGGAATGTAAGCGGCTATAAATAGGAAAACCAAGATGGCTTCCGGATAAATCATAGCCCAGCCTATTGAAATAATAATAAAGTGCGGCATCGGCATAGTTATCGCCGTGTAATCGGCCATCCGCTATGATATCCAGTCCCGCATTGACTTGATCCGTCACGATAGCCGCCATTGCATCCTCCAAAGCTTCCCGCCACATGGCGTCCGGCGGCTGTCGATCACCCTTGAAATGTCTTGAAAATTCGGCATCCCACCATCTTGGATTGGGATAATTGCCTACCATACTGGTTGGAATCAATACCTTATTCATCTTGCACCTCTTTTTATTGTTATATTTTTAATGTTTTTACGGGTACTTGAAGCGGATAAATTTATAGATAAAAGCCCGATGCGCCTCCATTTAGAAAAAATTCTTTGAATTTACTGATGACCAATTCCAATAACTATAGCTTCATGCCGCCACAACAGGGGCAGCCTGCGCCATGATTATTTTCCAGCGGATGAACATGGTCATATTGATGAATCGGTTTGGCTTGGTGACTGCCGCATCGGGAACAAACCCATTCTTTAGGTTCCTGGGTATTCGCCAATACCAAGCCCTTGAATTGATGGCTACAATCAGGGCATTTAAGTTCATAAATTGGCATAAGCTTCTCTCTAAATGTGCGTTCGACCAAGAAATATCCTACGATCTTTAAAGATATTATCTTGATTTTCGAAGGTTTTATAAATACAACTTAAGCCATATATCGAAAGTTATAGTTTGAACTTAACAACTTTGGCTATAAACGACCATATTTCTGCCAATGTTTTTCAAAAAGATGCGTTTCATCAAGCGGCTTGGGTTTGATGGGTCGTGAAACCCAGGTCAGGTTAACCATGTGACGGGCATTAACATTTTCCGTTGTTATATTGCCTCCCCAGGTTCCGCAACTTAGGCTTAGTGTATAAGGTAGCCCGTTTCGGGGACTACCGGCACCTTCATTCAAACTCTGATTCACCATGACTCGGGCTGTTTTGGTTTGCATAGCCAAAGCCATTGCATGCTCGTCATTGCTTGTGTGGATGCCGCAGGTATGGCCTTGCCCCTGGTACTCGGTAATTGCGTTGACTTGGCTTATGGCGTTGTTAATGTCGCCCGGATATTTATAAAGGGCTAAAACCGGCGACAATTTCTCGCCTGAAAAAGGATGTTCGAGACCGGCGCCATTTTCCTCAACGATCAGACAACTACAGTCTTCCGGTACATCGAAACCGGCCAATTTTGCGATAAGGGTTGCTGATTTTGCGATGGTCTCAACGCTCGGAATATGATTTTCAGGTGTAGGCCACATCAAGCGTTGTAATTGCGCTTTTTCATCCGCGCTACAAAGATAAGCGCCTGATTTTTGCAGGCGTTCGATCAAGCTATCGTAAATCGATTCGTGTGCAACGACCGAATTATCGGCCAGACAGCTGGTCGCATAATCAAATTTCTTGGCGATAACAATGGTATTGGCTGCTTCATCCAGATCGGCGCCTTCATCAACCACATGCACTGAATTGCCGACGCCGACACCATAAGCCGGTGTACCGGAACTGTAAGCCGCTTTCACCATCGCGGCGCCACCCGTTGCGACAATCAAGTCCGCTTGTTGCATCAATTGCTGGGTTTTTTGCAGTGATGGTTTTTCAATAACTTGCACCAGATCGGCGGGAGCACCCACCTGCTCACAGGCTTCGCGCATGAACTTTACGGTCAGTTCAGTGGTACGTTGCGTCCGGGGATGGGCGGCTACGATGATGGCATTGCGACCTTTCAAGGCCAGCAACGTTTTTAAAGGCGGTGTCGCGTCAGGCCCTGTCGTTGGAATCAGCGCGGCAACAACACCCACCGGTTTGGCGATTTTAATCAGGCCTTTTTCAGGTATTTCTTCAACAATACCGACCGTTTTCACTGCCTGCATATCGCGCAGGGTGCCCATGCAACGGTTACGAATCTTACTTACTTTATCGTCATAATTGCCAAAACCACCTTCATCAACCGCCAGTTTCGCCAATTCCTTTGCCCTATCTTCCCTAACAATCGCCCAACAAATCGCCGTCACCAATTCGTCGACTTGTTCTTGGGTGTAATTGGAGATTTTTTCCTGGGCAACGCGGGCTTTTTGGATATAAACAGCTATTTCATTAACCTCAGGTTGGCTATTTGCATTCATGAATATTCCAATAATTGTGTGATGACCTGCGAAGATAAAAGTACATCTTGTTGCAACTTGCGTCAAGCGACTTACCGCCTGAGTTTAAACAAAATTATTTTTAAATTTAGGCGAGTACCCGGAATGAATATACCCAAAATCGCACAGGATTTTTGTTCATTTTAATCAGATTCGGCGGCAGCTTTCGACCCACAAGAGACATTGAAGCCAGATTTCCGAAGGGCAGCTTTCCAATAGAAAGCGGACAGTAGATTTCAGGGTATCTACTTACATTATCGTCCAAGTGCAGACGGACATATATTTTACAAAATCAATCGAAACTAACCCCATCGATTCCCCTTTATTTTTTTATTTCTAGCTTGTAATCCAAACCTTTAACAGTTTTAACTTGCAAAAACGCAAATTGATTGGGGTGTTTTTTTGCCTGTTGATTTGTCGGGCGTTAATCACGATGGTTGATTTTTAAAGGAGCATTCGACTGTGATTTCTAAATTGCTTCCCACCGTACCTTTGGTGATGTAAGGAATTCCTGCTTCGCCGCCAACATTAATTCCGAATTTCAACGTGACTTTATCAACGTTAGCTTCTGCAATTTGTTTAAACGAATTTAATGTATAAACCGCAAAAGCCTTGATTGTGCCTTGCATCGCTTCAATTTGTTGCACAGCGGTTGATGTTCCGCTGCGCGTTGTTCTGCTGCGTTCATTCGATGGCATTTCTGGCAGGTTGGTTTCGCTTATTTCCATCATAATCACAGTGCCGTCATCTAACGTGATAGGTGCTAAATTTGTCATATTCATCCTCTTGAAAGTATATAGTTACACAAAAATTTGATTATAGGACAGAACATGAGTTTTAACGCGCTAATTGTTGGAATTAATCAGTACCAAAACTTACGTCATTTGAGCTTACCCGCTGATGATGCAACCGCTATTGCGAAAATATTGCGTGAAAATTGTGATTTTGGCATTACTTATTTGCCAGAGTTGATTGAAGATAAAAATTTGCGTATTGACCCAAACCCAAAGAATAAAGTTACAGTTAGGATTTTAAAAGATGCGTTGACTCAACTGTTCACCCCAAACACTGCCCAAGCACCAGACACAGCTTTATTCTATTTTGCTGGTCATGGCATTTTAGATACCAAAGGGGGGAATGAAGGCTATTTATGTGCCTACAACAGCAATCCAGCCGAGGAGTTTTACGGCTTATCGCTTAAATGGCTGCGTGATTTATTGCAACGAAGTCCAATCAAAACCCAGATTATCTGGTTAGATTGCTGTCACAGCGGGGCGTTATTAAATTTTAATGAAGCAAATCCAAGTGAAAGTGGCAATGCTCGCTCCCGTTGCTTTATTGCTGCATCACGAGATTATGAAGTCTCTTATGAAGAAATCGAGGGAAATCACGGCGTTTTAACCAGCGCGTTATTACGAGGTTTAGATTGTTCCCATCAAAGTGAAGTAACAGCCGACGCGCTTATCAACTTTGTTAAAACTGAATTAAAAAACGAAACTCAAGAGCCAATGACTTTTAGTGTTGGCAGTCGGATTGTTTTAACCTGCAATCCACAATACCAAAAACCAGATTCCCCCACTTTCGTTGAAACACCCGCATACGAAAAAGGCAGCATACTCATCAACGCCGCGTTTTTTACCAAACAGATAAACCCATACAATAGCAATGCCGAATTAAAACAAGCTTATTACGGTGGTACAAAAGCCGTGCAATGGGTTGGCATCGTTCAGCAATTAGACGCACGGCGTCAAGATTACCAAGCCGCTAAACAAGCGATTATTCAAAGTTTTGACAATGAAAATGCAGTCGCGGCGCTGATTAAAGGCGATGGAGGCAGCGGCAAATCGGTATTGTTACGTCGTTTAGCGCATGACCTTTCCATAGATTATCGCGTTTATTGGCTGGAAGATATTGAAGCTTTTCTGGAAGGCGAATGGCAATATGAAATCAATAAACAGCCAGCCGACAATTCAATTCAGACTGTCATTTTTATTGAAGACTGGTATCAACACATTGAAAACAGCAGTTTGGAAAAAGAAGCGATTGAATTGCTGAACAAAGTAAGCAAAAAAAATGCTGTCCGCTTAGTGATTGGCGATAGATTTGCTAAGGGCAATCGAAAAAAAGCCTACGCTGCGTATTCTGATTAATTTGAACAGTGATTCTGGTCGAACTTGAACACCTAAAACCTAACGCATCGGTGGAAGTGAATTTTTACTCCAAGTGTTCAACTTGGGTCAAGGAATTCATTTTTTTTCGCATCGACTCGCCTGT
>SXGU01299631.1_pt1 | contig 58717 bp, 48 predicted proteins | sample 3174531 | NCBI WGS metagenome assembly SXGU01 (sample SAMN11356863, study PRJNA531348) | freshwater metagenome | isolation source: freshwater sample F1-140 | place: China: Fuxian Lake, Yuxi | collected 2017-12-25 | reverse complement strand
CGGCAACTGGTCCTTCGGCGACTACTTCAAGCAGGAGGCCATCAGTTGGGCGTGGGAGCTGGTCATCGAAGTGTGGAAGTTCCCCCCGCAGCGCCTCTACGCGACCGTTTACAACCCTGACAAAGCCAAGGGCGACCCCAGCGATTTCGACCAAGAGGCGTGGAACTTCTGGGCGGAGAAGTTCCGCTCCGTCGGCCTCGACCCCGCCGTCCACATCGTCAACGGCAACAAGAAAGACAACTTCTGGATGATGGGCGAGACCGGCCCCTGCGGCCCGTGCTCCGAACTCCACGTGGACCTCACGCCGCTCGGCGACACCAAGGGTTCGCTCGTCAACCAAGGCGACGCCCGGTGCATCGAGATTTGGAACAACGTTTTCATCCAGTTCAACGCGAACCCCGATGGCACCTTCAGCGCGCTCCCGGCTAAGCATGTGGACACCGGCATGGGCTTCGAGCGCGTGACCAGCATCATCCAAGGCACGAAGAACCTCACCGACTTCGCCCACGCGAAAATCTCGAACTACGAGACCGACATCTTCCGCCCGATTTTCGATGAGCTGGAGAAAATGAGCGGGAAGAAATACGGCTCCACCCTGCCCAAGCCCAGCAGCACCGGCGACACCGAGCAGGAGAAGGTGGACATCGCCTTCCGCGTCATTGGCGACCACATCCGCACGTTGAGCTTCGCCATCGCGGACGGCATCCAGCCGGGCAACACCGACCGCAACTACGTCCTGCGCCGCATCCTGCGCCGCGCGGTGCGCTACGGCCGCACGCTCGGCTTCCACGAACCGTTCTTCTACAAGCTGGTGGACGTGCTCGCCGCGACGATGGGCGAGGTCTTCCCCGAAATCCGCACGCGCAAGCAGCACGTGAAGGACGCGCTCAAGCTGGAGGAGGAAAGTTTTAACAAGACGTTGGATAAAGGCATCACCCTCTTCAACGAGGCCGCCGCTAAGAGGAACATCTCCGGTGCCTTCGCCTTCCGCCTCTACGACGAGCAGGGCTTCCCCCTCGACCTCACCGAGCTGATGGCCCGCGAACGCGGCCTGACCGTGGACGTGACCGGCTTCAACGCGTTGATGGAGGAGCAGAAGGCCCGCGCCCGCGCTGCACAGAAGAAGACCGTCATCGAGCTGTCCCAAATCGAGACCAAGACGCCCACGCGCTTCCTTGGCTACGACGCGCTGGAGACGCCCGCGCATGTGCTCGAAGTCGTCAACGTCAAGGACAAGACCGCCGTGGTGCTCGACACCTCCACCTGCTACGCCGAGATGGGCGGCCAACTCGGCGACACCGGCGAACTCACCGGCAGCGGCCAGCTCTGGCGCGTGGTCAACACTCATAAATCCGGCAACACCTTCCTGCACTTCGTCGAGGGCGGCGACGCCCCCGCCGTCGGCGCGAGCGTCACGCTCACCGTCGAGAAATTCCGTCGCGACGCCATCCAGCGCCACCACACCGTCACGCACCTGCTTCACTGGGCTTTGCACGAAGTCGTCAGCAAGGAGGCTTCGCAGAAAGGCTCCTTCGTCGGGCCGGACAAGCTGACCTTCGACTTCAACAGCGCGGCGCTCACGCCCGCGCAGGTTGCGGACATTGAGAAGCTCGTCAACGAGCGCATCGTCGAGAACGCGGGCGTGTCGTGGACCGAAGTCCCGCACGCCGATGTGAAGGCCCGCAAGGACGTGATGCAGTTCTTCGGCGACAAATACGGCGACACCGTGCGGGTCGTGCAGATTGGTGGCCGTGCGCAGCACCTCGACGGCTACAGCATGGAACTCTGCGGCGGCACGCACACGCGCGCGACCGGCGAGATCGGCCTCTTCCGCATTATCGGCGAGAACGCGATCGCCGCCGGCGTGCGCCGCATCGAGGCCGTCGCCGGCCTGACCGCCTTCGACGCAATGCGTCTGGACCGCGAGCTTCTCCGCAGCGTCGCGGGCAAAGTGAGTTCGCCCCTCCACGAGCTGGAGAAGAAGATCGAGACGCTCCTCGCGCAGCAGCGGGACTTGGAGAAAGCCCTCAAAGCCGCGCACCAGAAAGAAGCCGTCGCCCACGCGAAAATTCTCCTCGCCGCCGCCGAGACGGTCAGTGGCACGCCCGCGATCATCGCCCACGTCCCGGGCGCGGACGGCGACACGCTCCAGACCATCGCCGACGCGCTGAAGAGCGGCGGCTTCAAAGGCGTGATCGTCCTCGGCGGCGCGGCGAACGGCGCGGTCGCCCTAGTCGCGGCGGTGTCCGCCGAGTTCACCGCGAAAGCCCAGGCCGGGAAAATCATCCAAGCCATCGCGCCCATCGTCGGCGGCAAAGGCGGCGGCAAGCCCGACAACGCGCGTGGCGGCGGCAAAGACGCGAGCAAGCTGGACGAGGCGCTGGCCAAGGCGAAGGAGTTGATCGTCTGAGCAAGCTCCGTCGCAGGCCGATCTCGTATCTCTCCGGCTTGCCGCGTGCGGCGAAGCCGCAGGAGTCGCCCGTCGCCGTGCTGATTCATCCGAGCCAGTTTCCCTTGGCGATTGAGGCAGCGTTTTGCGCGTCGCTTCAAAGTCGGCGGATGAACCACAAGTTTCACTACGACACGCCTAAGCAGTCCCTGCGTTGGCTGCGGGTGCACGAGGCTTTCTCGCCGGCGCGGCAGGACTTTTCGTGCCAGGCCACCTACCAGCAGGGCACGCAGGCAGCGGCGGAGCTCTGCGGGGCGGCGGCGGTAGAACTCGTGAGCTTGGGCTGCGGGGGCGGGCAGAAGGAACTGGAACTCCTCCGCGCCTTGCGCGCGGCGCAACCCGCGCGGCCAGTGACCTACTTGCCCACCGATGTCAGCACGAGCCTCACGCTCATCGCCCGCGCGGCTGCAGTGGCGGGCAAACTGGTGGCGGCCGAAGATTGTGTGCCGCTCGTGCTCGATCTCGCGGAGACGGCCGACTGGCAGCAGGCGCTGGGGGCTAGGTTGCGTCCTGGGGTCCGGCGCGTGGTGACGTTCTTCGGTATGCTGCCAAACTTCACCCCCGCGCAGGCGTTACCGCGACTGGCCGGTTTACTGGCGCCCGGCGATGCCTTGCTGGTGAGCGCGAATCTCGCACCCGGCAGCGATTACGCAGCCGGGGTGCGGCAGGTGTTCCCGCTTTACGACAATGCACTGACGGCCGAGTGGTTGTTCTCCGTGCTGGCGGATCTCGGTGTGACGGGTGACGATGGGCGAGTGGAGTTTCAGATCGCAGCCTGTCCTGAAGGCTCGGGGCTGTTGCGTATCGAGGCTGATTTTGTCTTCGGCCGTGACTGCTCCGTGAACTACGCAGATCAGAAATTACACTTCGCCGCCGGCACCCGGTTTGGATTGTTCTTCTCGTATCGCCACACACCCGGAGAAGTGAAGAGACTTTTCGCCGAACAGCAACTCACGCTTCGTGCGCAGTGGCTGAACGTGACGGCGGACGAGGGTGTTTTTCTCCTTCAGCGCAACCCACCCGCCGCACCATGACTCGTCCGCTTTATGAACGGCTGGGCGGACACGACGGCCTGCTGAAGCTGTTGAAACTATTCTAAGCGGACGTGCGGCTGCCCGCTGTGCCGGGCCCGACTGGCCTGTTCGGGAAGTAGCGGGATTTTGCGGGGTTTTGGTTAGCCTGCCTGAACAGGTTGTGTTACGAATGCCGGATGAACATGAACAAACTCCACGACATCAACCGCACGACGCCCTTCCGTCCCTACACGGTTCGCACCACGGATGGCGACGCGATCCATGTGCCGCACCCGGACTTCATGTTGATCCCGCCGATTGGCGAGACGGTCATCGTGGTGGACCGTAAGGGCGGCAAGCACATTGTGGACGCCGATCACATCACCAAGCTGGAGATCCGCCGGGGCGGTTCGGCAAAGCCGGCACGCTGACCGTTGCCCGTCGCAGTTCGCTCACACTATTGTTTTCCTTCGACCAGCCAACATGAAACGCCTATTCCTCTCCATCGCCCTCGTCCTCGCGGCCTTCAATGGTTTCGCCGCGCCGAAGCAGCCGAACATCCTCTTCATCTTCAGCGACGACCACGCGTATCAGGCGATCAGCGCCTACCAGCATTCCATCAAGCTCGTGCAGACGCCGAATATTGACCGGCTCGCGAAGGAGGGGATGATTTTCCACCGCGCAATGGTGCCCAACTCCATCTGCGGTCCCAGCCGCGCCACAGTGATGACTGGGAAATACAATCACCTGAACGGCTTTTACAATAACTCGAACAGCAAGTTCGACGGCACGCAGCAGACCTTCCCCCGGCTCCTCAAGGCCGCCGGTTACCAGACCGCCATCGTCGGCAAGTGGCACCTCACCGGCGCGGAGCCGTCGAGCCTCGGCTTCGACTACTGGGAAATTCTCCCCGGCCAGGGCGTTTACTACAACCCGCCCATGAACCGCATGGGCCAGCAGGTGAAGCACACCGGCTACACCACCGACCTCATCACCGACCTCTCGCTCGACTGGCTCAAGAAGCGCGACAAGTCCAAGCCGTTCCTGATGATGGCGCAGCACAAGGCCCCGCATCGCGAGTGGTCGCCGAACTTGAAACACCTCGGCTGGAACAAGGACCAGAAATTCGCCGAGCCGCCCACGCTCTTCGACAATTACACCGGCCGTGGTCGCGCCGAATACGAGCAGGACATGACGTTGGAGAAGACCTTCACCAAGCTCGACGCCAAGCTCACCGTGCCCGGCAGCCTCAACGAAGAGCAGCGCAAGACTTGGAACGCCTACTACGAACCGCGCAATGCTGAGTTCGAGAAGGCCAATCTCACCGGCAAGGACCTCATCCGCTGGCGCTACCAGCGCTACATGCACGATTACCTCGCCTGCATCCTCAGCGTGGACGAGAGCGTCGGGCGGCTGCTGAAGTTCCTCGATGACGAGGGGCTGGCGAAGGACACCATCGTCGTTTACAGCAGCGACCAGGGCTTCTACCTCGGCGAACATGGGTGGTTCGACAAGCGGTGGTTCTACGAGGAATCCCTCCGCACGCCGCTGCTCGCGCGCTGGCCTGGGGTGACCAAGCCCGGCAGCGTGAACCGCGACATCGTCAGCAACCTCGACTTCGCCAGCACCTTTCTCGAAGCCGCCGGCCAGCCAATCCCAGCGGACATTCAGGGCCGCAGCCTGCTGCCCGTCCTGCGCGGCCAGACGCCCGCCGACTGGCGCAAGAGCTTTTACTATCACTATTACGAGTTCCCCGGCCCGCACAGCGTCCGCAAGCACTACGCCGTCATCACTGACCGCTACAAGCTGGTCCACTTCTACGAGCCGGACGTGAACTACTGGGAGCTGTTCGACCGGGAGAAAGACCCGCAGGAGATGAAGAGCTTCTACGAAGACCCCGCCTACGCGAAGACGCGCGCCGAGTTGCACACCGAGCTGACGCGTCTGCGCAAGGATCTGAAGGTGCCTGACCCCGACGCGCCCGAGACGATCATCCGTCCGAACGCGCCGAAGGGCGAGCCGGGCGCGAAGAAGAAGAAGCAGGAGGCGAAGTAGACCTTTCCCAATGCCGGCCCGGCTGGCGCGGCATTTCGCTTTCCGCCACGCTGCGCGCCGTGAAACTTTCGAACTACTTTCTGTTCCTGGCCCTGGCGGTCACGTCGCGCGCCGTCGAGCCATGCCGCATCGAGATCGTCGAGGAGCGCACGGGCTGGCCGGTGCCGCTGGTGGAGCTGCGCACGACGCATCACGCGAGATTCGTGTCGGACAATGCGGGGAGGATCGCCTTCGACCTGCCAGAGCTCATGGGCCGCGAGACGTGGTTTGTGGTTCAGGGCCACGGCTACGAGGTGAAGGCGGATGGCTTCGGCATCCGTGGCGTGCGCTTGAAGCCCGAGCCAGGCAAGACGCTGCGCGTCGAGGTGCGGCGGACCATCATCGCCCAGCTTGTCGGGCGGCTGACGGGCGAGGGGTTGTTCGCCGAGAGCCAGAAGCTCGGGCTGGAAGCTGGCTGGCGGGAGCCGGGCCTTATCGGGCAGGACAGCGTGCAGAACGCGGTGCATCGCGGCCGGCTCTAGTGGTTCTGGGGCGACACCACGCTGGCGCGCTATCCCCTCGGCATCTTCGACGGCACGGGCGCGACGACGGCGGTGCAGCCCCCAGTGGCACTCCGGCCGCCGCTGCGTTTGCAGCTCGATTACTTCACGAACGCAACCGGCGCGCCGCGCAGCATCGCTCCGATGCCTGGCAAGGGGCCTACGTGGGTGACAGGCGTGATGAGCCTTCCCGACCAGGCAGGCACATCACGCCTCGTGTGCGCCTACATGAAAATCAAACCGCCGCTCGAAGCCTACGAATGGAGCCTCGCGCTGTGGAGCGAGGAGAAGAACCTTTTCGAAAAGCTGAGGCCGGTCTGGACGAAGTCCGCCGCCGCGCCGAAAGCGCCGCCGGTCCCAGAAGGCCATCCCGTGTTGTGGAAGGACACGGCGGGCAAGGAGTGGGCGCTCTTCGGCAACCCGCTGCCCACGCTGCGCTGCCCGGCGACGTTCGAGGCGTGGCAGAACGCGATGACTTGGGAAGTGCTCACGCCGCAGGCGAGCCTGCGCGGCGCGGGTGGCGAGACAGTGAAGCCGCACAGCGGGTCCATCGCGTGGCATCCGTGGCGCAAGCGGTGGGTGACGGTGTTCATGCAGTCCTTCGGCAAGCCGTCAGTCTTCGACGAGCTGTGGTATGCGGAGGCGGACGCGCCGACCGGGCCGTGGGGCACGGCGGTGAAGGTGTTGAGCCACGACAACTACACGTTTTACAACCCGCGCCTGCACATCGAGTTCACGCCGGAGGGTTCGCCGCACCTTTTCTTCGAGGGCACCTACACGGTGCAGTTCGCGAACAAGCCCACGCCCACGCCGCGTCACGACTAAAACCAGATCCTCTACCGGCTCGACTTGGACGACGCGGCGTTGAAGCCGGCGCAAGGTCGTTGATTCAGCCTACGCCGGCACCCGGGCTATCACGGGGCGGACAGCCACCAGCCGCTTGGTGTCCGGGGCCAGCTCGATCTCGGCGTGGTTTGTCGCGCGCCAGCGTGTGGCGGCCTTGAACCAGGCTTCTGCGACCAGCTCGGATTTCATCTCGAAGAGTTTCGGGCTCATGCCGCCTTTGCGGACAGCCACCTCGATGCCCGTGATCGCGGAACCGTGGAAATCGTGATGCTTGAGGTCCAGGTCATCCGTGGCGGCCTCGCGGCCGGAAGCCTGCCACGCAAGCTGGCCGTCCCGCAGGAAGAGTTTGACCTCGGCCAGTTCGAGCTTGTTGGCGAAGACGACGAAGTTCTTCCAGAGCTCCTCGGGCGACCGGCAGCGCTCGGCTTCCATCTCTAGGCACTGGGCCAGAAGCATCGTGTAGCGGGTTTCACGGCGGATGCTCTGCAAGTCGCTCCAGAACGTGCGGATGGAATACTTGGAGGAAACCAGTCCGAATGAGTGGACGATATAGATGACGACGAGGAAGGAAAGGCCCAGGAACAGCGGCACCAGACGGCCTTGCGACCAGAAGACGCCAAAGGCCATCAGCAGAAACAGGGCGGAGAGCACATATAAGGTCAGCAGCGTGCGGCGGTGCGAGAAACCGAACTCGACCAGCCGGTGATGGATGTGGCGCCGGTCGGGGCGGAACACGGGCAGGCCCTTTAATCCGCGCCGCACGATCGCAAGGGCGACGTCGATGATGGGCAGCGCCAGGGCGAACACCGGGGCCACCAAGGCCGCCGCCACGGTGCCTTTCTGCGCCGTCACCAGTGTCAGCCCGCCGATCAGGAATCCGAGGAAGTATGCCCCGCCGTCGCCCATGTAGATGCGCGCCGGGGGGAAATTGAAATAGAGGAAGCCCACCAGCGCCCCGATCATTCCGACCACCAGCAACAGGAGGAAGGGGGAGCTGCCCAGGCTGGCGTGCACCAGCAGCACCATCAACATGAGGCTGATGCCTCCCGCCAGGCCGTCAATCCCATCTATGATGTTGATCAGGTTGGTCAGCGCCACAAGCCAGAGCACGGTGGCCACCACGCTCCACCCACCGAGGGAGTAGCCTGTGCCCGTGAACGGATTGGTCACCATCTCGATGCTCGAGCCGCCCAGCGCCACAACGGCTGCTATGGCGATTTGTCCCAGCAGCTTTAGCCTGGCACCGATGGGATGCAGGTCGTCCAGCATGCCCAACCCGAACATCGCCAGCGCGCCGAACACCACCGTCAGCAACTCGCGCGTCACCTCATTGCCTGAGAGATACGCGGCGGCCAGGACCACCGCCGCGAAGCCCGCCGCCAGCGCGACGCCTCCAAAGCGCGGGACCTGGCTTTTGGCGCTTTGGTGGAAGCACTTGTCGCGGTTTGCGCCACCCGCACGACGGAAAACATTCAGGATCACGGGGATCAGACCCCAGGACACCAGAAAGCCGATCAAGGCGCAGACAACCACGGACGAGACACTCATAACTCGGGAACCAACCCGGCCACCGCCACAGCATCGGCTGCGGCAGAAAAGCTGACCGTCCATATGCCACAGCCCTGCACGGAACAAAAGTCTAAAACTTGATGCCTGAAGTGGGTCGAGTTGGGCGCGGCCATCTGGACTGTCCCGGCGCGCGTGGAGCGGGCGAAGCCGGTTCTCCGGCCCGGAGGCACAGGTCAAATCCCCACAAGCGTTGGAACGCCTAGGAAGACGGGCAGATAGCGGCGTTCAGCACGGGGAGCGCGCTCAGGTCGCGGCGCGGCTTCGGGCCGGGGCGCGGGGGCTGGCCGGGGCAGCGGCTTCTTTGCGGTCTCGAGGAGGCCGTTGGCAAACTCGATGACGTGGCCCTGATGGATGAGCCAGTGCAGGTCGCTGTTGATGGCGGATTGCTCGGCGGTCGCTTCCGGCGCGGTCGCGGGTGTCGCCGGCTGGCCTTCGACCGGCACCGGGATGGTGATGACCGTGGGCGCCGGGGCGAGGATCTCGAGGACTTTGCGCCGGGTGCACTTGGGCGTGGCGTTGATGCACTCGATGAGGCGGCGCAAGTTCGGCGAGACGGGCGTGGCCTCCATGTCGAGGTAGGTCGGGCGCGCAACGCTGACGTGCGTGATGGTCTTGTTGACCTTGAAGAACTGGAGTCCCAACGCGCTCATCTGCGTGCAGAGCGTGTTGACCAGCTTGAGCGGGAAGCGCACCTGGTCCTCGACGACGAGGCTGAAGATGCGGCGGATGACGGGCGAGGACTGGCCGACGTTCGCGCCGAGCAGCCGGTGGGACTGGACGGACTTGATGAGGTTGGGCAGGTGCGTGGCCTTGAAGTGCGCCTCGACCTCGGCTCGCGTGTTGAACTTGAGCGGCTCGGGGACGTTGAGCGCGGTGAACTCGGTCTTGACGCTGGAATCCTCGACCCACTGCTTCACGACGGCCTCGTCGCGGACGATCTTGACGCGCGACTTGAACATCTCGAAGGGCATCCGGGCAAAGCGCTCGGCGTGGAGCTTGTGAAGCTTGGTCTGGTAGTCGTGGTAGTTCGGCGGGCCGAGGATGAGGCCGCTCATGCCGCACTGTGCGACGAAGGTGTAGGTGCCCTTGGGTGCCTCGCCGGCGATCTTCTCGGTCGAGTAGAAGGTGTTGAAGTGGCGCTGGAGCAAATGCGCCGTCACATCGGCCTCCGAGAGCCAGAGCGTGTCGTCGAGGCTGCAAAGAAAGAGCGGGGCCGCGACGCTGTCGCCCTGCTTGATAACCGAGAACGTGATGGTGAAACGGTCGGGCTTCTTGAGGATCAGGTGCGCGATGTCGAAAATGGGATAGGCGCGGCCGGTGAGCTTGATCTGGCGCGCGAGGCCCTCGACGCCCTTGTCCTCGGGCATGAGGCTCACGTCGAAGTCGGGCAGCGGGGCGGGGGCTTCGCGGCGCGGCTCGTCGCGGCGGTCATCGCGACGGCCACCGAAGGAACGGTCGCCGCCGGAGCGAGGGCCACCGGGTCCATCACGACGCGGTCCGCCGGGGCGGGGGCCACCGGGACCACCGGGGCGAGGCCCGCCGGGACGCGCGCCACGGGGAGGGCCGGAGCGGCGGTCACCGCGCTCAGGCGGAGCGCCCTCGTCGCCACGGATGTGGGCGTAGCGGTTTGTGTCGGTGGACTGCCTGGCCCACGCGGGCAACAGTTGCAGTTCCAAATCCATCTCGGTCTCGGGCGGTTGGCTCATGAAAAAAGCGGCGACACTTTGGCGCGTCGGGTCGAAAGCGACGGGAACATTGGGCTGCTGTCAGTTGGAATGCAAGCGTCAGCGAATGTGAAATGGATGCCGCGCTTGGCAGCCCGGCGAATCAGGCGAGTATCCCCTTCACCAACTCGCCATGAATGTCCGTGAGGCGGTAGTCACGGCCCTCATGGCGGTGGGTGAGCTTGAGGTGGTCCACGCCGAGGAGGTGCAGGAGCGTGGCGTGGAAGTCATGCACGCTCACGGGGTCCTTGGTGATGTTGTAGCCAAAGTCATCAGTCGCGCCGTGGACTGCGCCGGGCTTGAAGCCGCCGCCCGCCGCCCAGATGGTGAAGCAGCGCGGGTGGTGGTCGCGACCGAAACTGTCCTTCTTGATTTCGCCCTGGCTGTAGGCGGTGCGGCCAAACTCGCCGCCCCAAATGACGATGGTGTCCTTGAGCAGGCCGCGTTGTTTTAGGTCCTTCACGAGCGCGGCGGCGGCTTGGTCAACTTCCTTCGCCTTGTTGGGCAGCGCGCCGGGCAGGCCGCCGTGATGGTCCCAGTCGCGGTGGTTCAACTGGATGAAGCGCGCGCCGCGTTCAGCGAGGCGGCGGGCGAGGATGCAGTTCGCGGCGAAGCTCGGCGCGCCCTTCTTCGCGCCGTAGGACTCGAAGGTGGAGTCGGGTTCCTTCGAGAGGTCCATCAGCTCCGGCACGCTGGTCTGCATGCTGAAGGCGAGCTCGTAGTTCGCGATTTGCGCGGCGATGGCGGGGTCGCCGAGCGCGCCGAGCTGAAGGCGGTTCAGCTCGTTCATCGCGTCAATGGTCGAGCGGCGTGCGGCGGAGCTGATACCGGGCGGATTCGAGAGATACAGCACGGCGTCGCCCGCGCCCCGGAACGTGACGGCACCGTGCTGCGCGGGGAGGAAGCCCGGGCCCCAGTAGCGGGATTGCAACGGCTGGCCGCCGCCGCCGGATTGCAGACAGATGTAGCCGGGGAGGTCGGAGTTTTCGCTGCCGAGGCCGTAGCTGGCCCACGCGCCCATCGTGGGGCGACCGGGCTGCTGGTGGCCGGTGCCGAAGAAGGTCACAGCGGGGTCGTGGTTGATGGCCTCGGTGAACATCGAGCGGATGGCGACCACTTCGTCCGCAATGCCACCGATGTGGGGAATGACCTCGCTGAATTCCGTGCCGCACTGGCCGTGCTTGGTGAACTTAAAGGGCGAGCCGACGCAGAAATGGTTCTTCTGCCCGCTGGTCATGCCGGTGATGCGCTGGCCTTGGCGAATGGACTCGGGCAAGTCCTTGCCGGTCATCTCGACGAGCTTGGGCTTGGGGTCGTAGAGGTCGAGGTGCGAGGGCGCGCCGGACTGGAAGAGGTAGATGACGCGCTTGGCCTTCGGCTCGTGGTGGAGGCGCTTGAGCAGGCCGGGCACAGCGGGGCCGCTGCCGGGGAGCGCGGCGAAGGCCTCGGGCTTCAGGAGAGACGCGAGGGCGAGCGCGCCGAGGCCAGTGGAGTTGCGCTGGAGGAAAGCGCGGCGGGTGAGGAGTTGGGCGGTGGTCATAGGGAAATTGAAGATGCAGGTGTGAGAGCGAGAAAGCGGGGTAGTGAGAAGGCGTCCTCTCCCTCTCCCTTCATCGGATGAGGGGAGAGGGCCGGGGTGAGGGGTTGCGGGGGTCTGCGCAAGCGGCTGCACCCCTCATCGGGCCTGCGGCCACCTTCTCCCCTCCTCCGAGGAAGGGAGAAGGCGATGCGTCGCGGCTCGCAGATGGCAGGCGCAATTTTCCACCTGCTCGCTTTCACATTTTCTCGCCTGCTCTTCACTGGCTGATGGTTTCGTTCAGGTTCAGGAGGACGTTGGCCACGGCGGTCCAGGCGGCGAGCTCGGTCGCGTTTGCGCCTTCGGGGTTTTTGAAGTCGCCGACTTTCAGAAGCAGGTCGGCGGCGGGCTTCTCGGCGGTGAAGAGTTCGCGCTGCTTCGCCAAAGTTTTCTCCAGCACGGCGCGCTCGGTGGTGCTCAAGTTCCGCGCGAGGGCGAGTCGCCAGGCGTAGTTCAGCTTCGCGGCGTCATCGGCTCCGCCTTCCTTCAGCACGCGGGCGGCGAAGGCGCGGGCGGCTTCGACATAGACGGGGTCGTTCATCAGCACGAGTGACTGGAGCGGCGTGCTGGTGCGGGGGCGCCCGGCAGCGCAGACCTCGCGGTTGGGCGCGTCGAAGGTGAGCAGGCTCGGGTAGGGCGTGCTGCGGCGGTGGTAGATGTAGAGCGCGCGGCGGTATTGGTTGTCGTCGCGCTGGTGCTTCCAACCGCCGCCGGCCATCTCGTTCACTTCCCAGATGCCGGGCGGTTGATACGGATAGACGGGCTTGCCGCCGAGCTTGGGGTTCAGCAGGCCGGCGATGGCGAGCGCGTTGTCGCGGACGAACTCGGCGTCGAGGCGGCCGCGCGGGCCACGGGCGAGTAGGCGGTTCTCGCTGTCCTTCGCGAGCAGCGCGGGCGTGACGGCGGCGCTCTGGCGGAACGCGTGGCTCATCACCATTTGCTTGAGCGTGCGCTTCACGTCCCAGTCGCGCGCGAAGTCGGCGGCGAGCCAGTTCAGCAACTCGGGATGGCTCGGCCACTCGCCCTGCGAACCGAAGTCGTTGACCGTCTTCACGAGGCCGGTGCCGAAGAGCATCGCCCAGAAGCGGTTCACAGCGACGCGCGCGGTGAGCGGGTGCTGCGGCGAGGCGAGCCACTGCGCGAGGTCGAGGCGGGTGAGGCGGTTCGTGGAGGTAGTCGCGGCGGGCTTGGGGAGGAAGGCAGGGAAGGCGGCTTCCACCTTGTCGCCGTTCTTGTCGTAAGCGCCGCGCACCTTGATGAACGTGTCGCGCGGCTTCTCCATCTCGGCCATGACCATCACGCTGGGGACGAGCTTGTCGAAGTCGGTCTTGGCCTTGCGCGCGTCCTCGGCGGACTTCTTCGCGGCGAGGTAATCGGTGGCCTGCGTCTCGCGGAAGAACTTCCGCAGCTTGTCGGTCTGCTCCTTCGTGCGCTTGGCTTTCTCGATGACCGCGAGCGCGAGGGTCGGCCCGCCCGCGAGCGTGGCAACTTCCTTCTCGGTCAACGCACGCGGGAAGACGTGCAGCTCATCCACACGCCCGGTGAAGGGCGAGCCGCCGCCGCCGCGCCGCCCGATGGCGAAGGGTGCGGTGGTCTTGATGGTGCCGGGGAGTTTGTCCTTGAGCACCTTGGTCGCGACGGGTTGGCCGTTGAGGAACAGCTTCAGCCCTGCGGCCTTGCCCGAACCGTCGTAGGTGAAGGCGAGGTGCTGGAAGGTGTCAGCGGGCAAATCCTTTTCCGTCTGCACGTGGATGACTTCCTCCGGCCACTTGTGGATGAGGTGAACGCTCGCCTTCCCAGCCGCGAACTCAATGTCCCAGCCCCGGAAGTTTGGGCCGTTCTCCATCTTGCCGATGGGCGCGCCGGTGGTCTTGGCGCTCGTGCGGACCCACAGGCCGACGCTGAACTTGTTGGTGGAGTCGAAGTCGTAACGCGCGCCGAGATCGGCGTGGCCCTTGCCGTTGAGGAGAAGTGAGTTGCCCTCCGCGCCGTCGGCGAAACCCGTCTCGCCCGCGAGCGTGGCTTCGATTTCCTTGCCGTCGTGCGTGACGCCGTGGGCGTTGGTGTTGAGCGGGAAGTGGTCGTAAGGCCCGGCGATGCTGCGGGAGCTCGCATCGGTGGCGACCTTGGTTTCCCAGGCGACTTGCGCGGCGTCGAGTTTGCCTTCGCGGTCTTTCACCTGCGCGTCGGCGGTGGTGATTTGCGCGGCCAGCTTGGCGAGTTCCTTCTCCTGCTCTGGCGACGGCACGGCCATGCGCGGCTCGGGGTTGAGCGTGCGCGTGCCGTCCTTGCCCTTCTCCGGGACGTTGTGGAAGAAGGCGTAGAGACTGTAGAAGTCGCGCGCAGTGACGGGGTCGTATTTGTGGTCGTGGCACTGCGCGCAGGCGATGCTCATGCCGAACCAAGTCGTGCCCAGCGTGCTGACGCGGTCCACGAGGTAGATGTTGAGATACTCGGCATCAATGATGCCGCCCTCGTCGGAGGTCATCACGTTGCGCATGAAGCCGCTGGCGATTTTCTGGTCCACGGTCACGTTCGGCAGGAGGTCGCCCGCGAGTTGCTCGATGGTGAACTTGTCGAAGGGCTTGTTGTCGCTGAACGCCCGCACGACCCAGTCGCGCCAGAGCCACGTCTCGCGGAGGGAGTCGTTGTGATAACCCGCCGAGTCCGAGTGACGCGCGAGGTCGAGCCACGGAACGGCCATGCGCTCGCCGAAGTGCGGGGAGGCGAGCAGGCGGTCCACGACGTGCTCGTAAGCGCGCGGAGATTTGTCGGCGAGGAAGGTGTCCACTTCAGCGAGCGTGGGCGGCAGGCCCGTGAGCGCGAGCGTGACGCGGCGGAAGAGGACTTCGCGAGCGGCTTCGGGCTGGAACTTGAGTTTCTCCGCGTCGAGCTTCGCGGCGAGGAACGAATCAATCGTGTTTAGTGAGCCAGCTTTCAGCAGGTCAGTTGAGGACTTGGCTCCCGGCGACTGAACACTGAACACTGTCTTGCTGATTACTTCCCGCTTCGGCACCGGCGGGGCCACTGCGGTCTCAAACGCCCAGTGCCCCTGATACTTCGCGCCCTCGGCCACCCAGCGGCGGAAGAGCTCCTTCTGCGCGGGCGTGATGGCCTTGTGCGAGTTGGGCGGGGGCATGAGGTCGTCGGCATCCTTCGTAAAGAGCCGGGCGATGATTTCGGACTTGTCGGGCTTGCCGGGGACGATGGCGGGTTTGCCGGAGGTGCCGGCCTTGAGGGCGTCTTCGCGCACGTCGAGGCGGAGCTTGCCCTTGCGCGTCTGCTCGTCGAAGCCGTGGCACTTGAAGCACGTGTCCGACATGATAGGCCGGATGTCGCGGTTGAAGTCCACCGGGGCGGGCTTCGCACCGAATAGCGCGGCGCGGGCGGGCAACGTGGCCAGCAGGAGAGCGACCAGCAGCGCGGCACTGCAAAAGGGTTTCAAAGACATAGGCACGGCGTTTGACCCGGCACCTCTGGCCGTCATTCAAAGTTGGCTGGCTGCAAAGAGGCTGGATTTGCCGCAGTCAAAACTCCGCGGAAATGACCTCGCCCAAACTCAGCCGCGATCTCCAAATGCCCGCAAGGGAGGATGCGCGGTTGGACATCGCGCGCCCATGCCGCGGGCCTTCACCAGCCCCGGCAAGTTCGTGCACCCGCCGGGGTAAGGAGGCGGACCCGCACTGTGAATTGCCGAATAGTTCCGCTACGAGATCACACGTCGCACAGCTTCACCGACTCGTTGATGGACTTCACCTTGTCCGCCTTCACGGGAATGAACTCCTGCCCGACGTAGCCGGTGTATTTCGTCTCAGCGATGGCGCGCATGATGGGTGGGTAGTTGATCTCCTGCGTGTCATCAATCTCGTTGCGGCCCGGGTTGCCGGCGGTGTGGTAGTGGGCGATGTAGTCCTTGTATTGGCGCAGCCGGCTGATGACGTCGCCGTGCATGATCTGCACGTGGTAGATGTCATAGAGCACCTTAACGTAAGGCGAGCCGACAGCCTTGAGGATGCGCACGCTTAGGTCCATGTCGTCGCAGAAGTAGTCCGGGTGGCCCTTCATCTCGACGTTCACCTTCGAGTTCAGCATCTCCAGCGCGATGGTGACTTTGTGCTTCTCAGCGAAGGGCGCGATCTTCTTGAGGCCCTCGATGGTGTTCTTCGTGGCGTCGTCCACGGTCAGCCCTTTGCGGAAGCCGGAGAAGCTGATGACGCTTGGCACTCCATGCGCGGCGCATTGCTCGATGCGCTGCTCCAGCACCTTGAGGCACTCCGCGTGCTGGTCCGGCTGCGCGAAGCCCTTGGCGAAACCGTGGCTGCCGGCGATGGCGCACTTGAGGCCAAGCTCCTTGAGCATCGGCCAATGCTCCGGCCCGACCAGCTCGACTGACTTCACGCCAAACTTAACCGAGAGCTTCGCCAGCTCAGGGATGGTGAGCGGTCGGAAGTTCCACGTGACGAGCGACTGGTTGATGCGCCCGTTCTTCGCGACGTAAAAATCTCGGGCCTCGGCGGCGCGGACTTTGGACGAGGTGAGCACGGACACGCCGGCAAACGTGGCGGCGGTTTTGAGGGCGGAACGGCGGGAGGTGTTCATGGTTGGTGAAAGCGCCAGTTACACGGTGCAAATCTTCACGCCCTGCTTGAGGGAGGCGAGCTTGTCCTCGCGCTTGGGGATGAACTCCTGGCCGACGTGGCCCTTGTAGCCCGTGGCCACGATGGCGCGCATGATGGCCGGGTAGTTCAGCTCCTGCGTGTCGTCAATCTCGTTGCGGCCCGGCACGCCGCCGGTGTGGTAGTGCGAGAAATACTGGTGGTCGCGCTGGATGGTGGCGATCACGTCGCCCTCCATGATCTGCATGTGGTCGCTGTCGTAGAGCAGCTTGAAGCGCTCGGAGCCGATGGCCTTGCACAGCGCAACGCCCCACGCGGACTTGTCGCACTGGTAGTCCTTGTGGTTCACGCGGCTGTTGAGCAGCTCCATCACGAGCGTGATGCCGTTCTTCTCGGCGAGCGGAAGAAGACGCTTCAAACCCGCCGCGCAGTTCTTCAAGCCCGCCTCGTCGTCGAGGCCCGCGCGGTTGCCGGAGAAGCAAATGAGCTGCTTGAAGCCAGCGTCAGCGCATTGCTTGATCCGTTCCGTGTAAATCTCCACCAGCGTGTCGTGATGCTCCAGACGGTTGAAGGCCTTGCCGATGCCGCCCAGGCCGTTCTTCTGCGGGAAGCTCACCATCGCGCAGTTCAGGCCGTATTGCTTGAGCATCGCGAAGTCCGCCGGCTCCAGCAGCTCGATGGACGAAAGGCCGATGTCCTTCGCCGACTTGCACAAGTCTTCGATCGGAATCTTCGAGTAGCACCACTTGCAGACGGAGTGGTTCACACGAGTCTTGGCGGCGGCATCGGCGGCGGAGAGGCGCTGGGAAAGCGCTGCGGCTGTCGCAGCCACGGTGGCAAGGGCGGAACGGCGGGAGAGGGAGGCTTTCATGGAAGAGTTAGAACTGGTGTTGCTGGCCGCCAGTTCAATCCCCGCCGCCCGCGCCGTCAAAGCGAATCTTCGCGCTGCACTCAGCCACCTCAGATCGCCCCGACCCAGCGCAGCATTCCGTAGATGACGATGGCCTCGACCGCCACATAGACGAGGAACGCCAGCACCGGCAGTGCCTCATCCACGAATTGCCAGACCTGTCTCACGCGTGACTCTGAGCAGCGCCGGCGCCTTGCGCAGCGGGGAAGGCATGGGGAAAACACCTCAGTTGTGCCGGCGACTTGCAGTCGCCGTCCGTGAGGTGTGGACAGGCAAAACCCCAGACCTGGGCACGTGCCAGCCGGCGACTGAAAGTCGCCGGCACGGAACTACTCCGCCACCTCGTAGAGCGTGCCGCCCATGACAAACTGCACGTTGCGGCCCAGCGCGAGCCACTGCGCGGCGCGCGGCTCCTTGCCCAGCAGGGCGAAGTATTCCGTCGAGCCGAACTGGAATTTTACGGGCTTCGCGTCCTTGAGTTGCTGCGCCTCGGCGTCCACCCACTGCGCGCCGTTTTGGTAGAAGCTCTTGCCAGCCACGAAGCGGTTCTGCTGCGCGTATTGGGCGACGCGCGTGGCGGCGTCGGCGACAGGGCTGGCCACATTGAACTTGGCAGAACCACGCGGCATGGGGTTTGCAATGACCGGCCCGGACACCGACGCCGGGGCCGACGCAACTCCACCGTAGCTGCGCGCGACGGACTGATTCGCGCGCTGCTGCGCAAGCCCGGATGAATCCGCCGCTTTCAACTCGTAGGCCAGGCGCGCGCCGCCCACGGCCACTTCGCCGTCCTTGAGCTTCTTGAAGCTGTCGTAGGACGCGGCCGCCTGATCATTGGCCTCGCGATCCGCCCGGAGCTGCGGCAGGAGCCGGCGCTCCATCGCCACGCCGCGCCGCGTCTCGTCCTCGGTGATGAGCCACGCGGTGTAAGGCGTTACGATGCTGTATTTGCGCGCCAGCTCGGTGACCTCCTCCTTCAGCTCCGCGTTCTCGCCGCGCAGGCGAATCTCATCGAGCAGGTAGCCGACTCTCCGCGTGGCCCAGAGGCGCGGGATGAAGTCATGCGAGCCGTCCGTGCCGAAATCTGCGTCGTAACTGAACTTGCGCCCCTCGCCTGCGACGCTGCCTTCGATGACGAGCTTGCCCTTGGCCTCCCCAGCGAAACGCCCGGCCAGCACGAGCTGCTCGCCCTTGAACAAGTCCGGCAGCGGCGACGGGTAGAGCTTCGTCACGCGCACGCTTTCGGGGAAAGTGAGCTTCAGGTTCGCCAGGGCCGGCTCCTTGAGCTTGGTGAAGAAGGCCGAGAGCTTCACTTCGAGATCCTCCTCGGGCAGCACGTAGGTGCTGAACGCCTTCGTGTCCTCGGTGATCTTGTCGAGCAGGTGCGTGTTCACGTCCGTGCCGATGCCGAAGCAGAAGATGCGCGTCTGCCCGGCGTTCTGCTCCTTCACGTTCTTGAAGATGGTGTTTTCGTCCGTGACGCCGATGGTCGGCCGGCCGTCGGTGAGGAAGATGATGGTGGGAGTGCGGGCCGCGCCCGCGAGGCGCGCGGGGAAGAGCGCGAGCGCCTTGCGCAACGCGTCGTCAATGGCTGTGCTGCCGAGCGGCTTCAGCCCCTTGATGAAGTCCATCGCGCGCTGGCGATTGGCCTTGCTTGCCTCCAGCACTTCGCCGAAGAGCGGCTCCACCTCCGTCGAGAAGCGCAGCACTTCGAAGCGGTCGTTCTCGTTGAGATTCTCCACGCAGAACGCCAACGCCTTCTTCGCCTGTTCGAGTTTGCCGCCGGCCATCGAGCCGGAGGTGTCGAGCACGAAGCACACGTCCTTGGGCACGGACTTGCCGCCCTTCACGCTCGCATCCGGCGTGGCGAGCAGGAGGAAGTAACCGTCCTCGCCCGCGACCTTGTGCGTGAGAAGGTTCGCGCCCAGCTCGCCGGCCTCGAAGGAGAAGAGCAGTTGAAAATCCGCGTCCGGCTTCACGTCGCGCGCCTCGAAGCCGACAGTGGCCTTGCCGCCCTCGCGCTTCACCTCGACCGCGTGGCTCGGCGACCAGAGCGCCTTGAGCGGGCGCTTGCCCTCCAGCTCGACCTTGAGGCTGACGTTTTTGAGCGGCTTGGCGGAAAACTTCGCGGTGTTCAGTGGTGAGACATAGTTGAGTAGGCCGCCGTCGGCCTTGAGCAACTGCGTATAGCTAAGGGTGACTCGCTTGGTGCCGCGTGGCTCGATGGGGAAGATGCGCACACGAAACACGTCCTGGCCGATGTATTCCAGCAGCGCCGGGTCGCGCATCGAGCGGACGATGCCCTCGTAAATGCTGCGGGCCTTGTCAGCGGAGAGCAGCTCGGCCTCGGCCTTCTTGCCGTCAATCTCCATCGTGAATTTGTTGAGCTGCGCACCCTTGGGCACGGGCAACAGGAAGGTGCCCTCCAGCCGCGTCGGGTTCGGGTTGTAGAACTCCTGTTCAATCGTCGTGACCGCCACCTGGTCCGTGATGCGCGCGCTGACCTTGTGGTAGTTGACCTCCAAAGGTGCGAAGACATAGGGACGCGGCGGAGGAATGAACCGAGGTGGCGGCACGACGACGGGGGGATGCGTTGGCAGGATGCGGCGATCCTCCGGAGACTCGGTGACAACGATGAGGCCGGCGGCGGATGCGGGGATGTTGGCGAGCAGCCAGCCGAGGAGGGTGAGGAAGGCGATTGAGCGTTTCATGCCCCGTTGGACGGCGACCATCGCGCGATGCTCCCGCAGGTAGCAGCGAGGGCCGGACTTATTCCGGCTTGCCAATCTGCTGCACCGTCAACCCGCCGTCTATCGTGACGATCTCGCCGGTGATGTAGGCGGCGGCGGGCGAGCTGAGGAAGACCACCGCGCCCGCGCAGTCCGCCGGCGTGCCGATGCGGCCGAGGAGAATTTTCCTGCGGTAGTGCGCCAGCAGTTCCTCCGAGCGCGTCTCGAGCCAGACGGCGGTGAGCGGGGTGCGGATCAGTCCGGGGGCGATGCCGTTGACGCGGATGCCGTGCGCGGCGAGCGAGACGGCGAGCGAGCGGATGAGCATGACAAGCGCGCCCTTGGAGGTGTCGTAGGCCACGGAGTCGGCCTCTGCTTGAAAGCCATTTGTCGAGGTGGTGATGCAGATGGAACCGGGGCGTCCGGCGGCAGCGAGTCGCTTTGCGAACTCCTGCGCGAGGAAGCATGTGGCGGTGAAGTTCAGCTGCACCGTCCGATCCCAGCGCTCGCGGGTGAGGTCGAGGAACGGCGTGTCGAAGAAACTCCCGGCGTTGCAGACGAGTGTGTCGAGCTGCGGCTGCGCGATGAACGCGGCCTGCATGACGTGCGCTGGAGCAGCGGGTTCGAGGAGGTCGCTCTGCACGTAGTCGGCGTCGGCCGGGATCGTATCGGGGCGCGGTTGAAGCCCGTGGAAGACGACTGCTGCGCCCGCCTCGCGCAGCGCGCAGGCGGCGGCGTGGCCGATGCCTTGCGAAGAGCCGGTGACAAGAGCGGCGTGTCCTGCGAGCGAGAAGTCTTTCATGGGGCGAAGTGCGGCAAGCGTAGGCAACACGACTGCCAGGTGACAAGCGGCTTGTCGGTGGAGACGCATCCGCGCACGTCCCACTGGTAGGGCCGCGCGGCTGGGGAAACTTTGCGCTTCCCTCGCCTTGCCGGAATCGAAAAGCTCCTCGCCATGAAAGCACTGTTCACCGCCGCGTGTTTGGCGGCCTTGCTCGTCGGTTGCAAGAAGCCCACCGACCAACCCGGAGCACCCGGCGGCGGCGCACCGAAGACCGACCCCGGCTTTGGCTCCGGCCCCGCCGTCTCGCCGGGCAAGATGATCCTCCATCGCGGCAACGGCTCCGAGCCAGCAGACCTCGACCCGCAGATTGTCACCGGCGTGCCCGAGCACATGATTCTCATGGGCCTCTTCGAGGGCCTCACGGACGAGGACCCGAAGGACTTGCACCCCGTGCCCGGAGCCGCCGAGCGCTGGGAGATTTCGCCGGACCTGCTCACTTACACGTTTTTCCTCCGCAAGAACGCCAAGTGGTCCAACGGCGACGCCCTGACCGCGCGCGACTTCTTCGAGTCCTACAAACGCATCCTCGAACCCACGCTCGCGGCGCAATACGCCTACATGCACCACGTCGTGAAGAACGCGCAGGCTTACAACGAGGGCAAGCTGAAGGACTTCTCCCAGGTCGGCTACAAGGTCATTGATGACCACACCTTCCAAATCTTGCTTATCGGCCCCACGCCTTACTTCCTCTCGCTCATCAACCACACGTCGTGGATGCCCGTCCACCTGCCGACCATCGCCAAGCACGGCAAGCCCTACGAGCGCGGCAGCAAGTGGACGCGCCCGGAGCACTTCGTCGGCAACGGCCCCTTCACGCTCGACCAGTGGAAGGTCAACGAAGTCCTCACCATCAAGCGCAACCCGCACCACTGGGACGCGAAGACTGTGAAGCTCGACGGCATCGCCTTCTACCCCATCTCCAGCGCCGAGACCGAGGAACGCATGTTCCGCGCGAACCAGCTCCACGTCACCGACACCGTGCCGCTCACAAAAATCCCCGGCTATCGGAAGAACCACCCTGAACTCATCCGCATCGACCAGTATCTTGCGGCCTATTTCTACCGCATCAACATCACCAAGCCGCCGTTCAACGACAAACGCGTGCGCAAGGCCTTAGCGCTCGGCATTGACCGCGCGTCCATCACCCAGAACATCCTCAAAGCTGGCCAACTCCCCGCGTTCAACCTCACGCCGCCCGGCACCGCCGGCTACACCGCGCGCGGCAAGCTCACCGGCGACCTGGCCGAAGCCAAAAAGCTCTTGGCCGACGCCGGCTTCCCCGACGGCAAGGGCTTTCCCCCCTTCGAGCTGCTCTACAACACGTCGGAATCCCATCGCGTCATCGCCGAAGCCATCCAGCAAATGTGGAAGAAGAACCTCGGCCTCGATGCGCGGCTGCTGAACCAAGAGTGGAAGGTGTATTTGGACACGCAGCGGCAGATGAACTACCAGATTTGCCGCGCTGGCTGGACGAGCGACTACGTGGATGCGAACTCCTTCCTCGACATGTGGCTCACCGGCGGCGGCCAGAACGAAACCGGCTGGAGCAACAAGGAATACGACCGCCTCATCGCCGAGGCCGCCCGCACCGCCGACGCCGCCGCCCGCCTCGAACTCTTCCAGAAAGCCGAGACCATCCTGATGGACGAGCTGCCCATCATCCCCATCTACCACTACACCCGCCAGCACCTCATCTCCCCGAAGCTCAAGGGCTGGCACCCGACCCTGCTCGACCATCATCCTTACAAGCACCTTTCCTTCGAGTAGCCGCCGAGGTCAGGAGGCGGCATTTTTTGCCACAGATGGACACAGATGGGGAGAGCGCTGCGAGCATGCGCTCTACTCCTGCTCGTAAGCCTGATCCTGATCCGTCCTTTTCCTCAGCCCGGTAGGGCCGCGCTGCGCGCGGCCTTGCCGAGCATGGCGAGCCTCGGCAGCTTCTCGGTTCTCGCTCTCCTGATAATACGGGTGCGTAACAAAACACTTGTCCCGCCTCCAACCCTCGTGTCCAATTCCACACCATGAGTTCTCCGCAACCGCCGGCTCCGAAGGCGCTCGGCACAACCGAGTGGCTGATCTGCTTCATCGCCGTCATCGGCTTTGCCTTCGACATCTACGAGCTGCTGATGCTGCCGCTGATCGTAAAGCCCGCCATCGCCGTGTTGAGCGCGCCGCTCATCGAGCAGATGGTGCAGGGCGGTATGGCCCGCCCGGAGGCCGTGGCGCAATGGCTGCCTGGCGGCGAGATGTATGTGCAGTGGGCGCGCACGCTGTTCTTCGTGCCGGCCATCTTCGGCGGCATCTTCGGCCTCATCGGCGGCTACCTCACGGACCGCCTGGGGCGGCGGCGGGTGCTGACCTTCAGCATCCTGCTTTACGCCTTCGCGGCGGGGGCGGCGGGCTTGAGCACAAGCCTGTGGCAGTTGCTCTTCTTCCGCTGCCTCGTCTTCATCGGCGTCTGCGTCGAGTTCGTCGCGGCGGTGGCGTGGCTGGCCGAGCTGTTCCCCAATCCCGCGCAGCGCGAGAAGGTGCTCGGTTTCACACAGGCGTTTTCCTCGGTCGGCGGCTTCATGGTCTCCGGCGCGTATCTGCTCTGCGTGAACTACGCGAACAGCCTGCCGGCCATCCACGGCGGGCACGACGCGTGGCGCTACACGCTCATCTCCGGGCTGATCCCGGCAATTCCCTTGATCCTCATCCGTCCGTTCCTGCCCGAGTCCCCCGTGTGGGCCAAGAAGCGCGAAGCCGGCCAACTCAAGCGTGCCAGCCTCGGCGCGTTGTTCACCCCGGAACTGGCCCGCACCACCATCGTCACGGCCATCATCGTCGCTTCGTGCTACGGCATGGCGTTCGGCGCGATCCAGCACCTGCCGCAGATTGTCCCCGGTCTGGCCGACGTGAAGGTCGCCGCGAAGGCCAAGCAGGAGTCGATGGTGAAAGCCGCCGCGGACGCTGGCAAACCCGCCCCGGATGCCAAGGCCGTCGCAGCAGCGGGCCGTCAGGAGACGGAGCGCTTTGCCGGCGAAGTGCAGATGTGGCAGGAAATCGGCGGCATGGCCGGCCGGCTCGCGCTGGCGGGCGTGATCATCTTCGTCGTCAGCAAGCGGACGGTCCTGCGCATCTTCCAAGTCCCCGCGCTGGGGTGCATCACGCTCTTCTTCTGGTGGCTCTCCAACAACCTCGGCCAGAGCGGCAACCTGGAGATTGTGAAGTGGGGCGCGGCGTTGTGCGGCTTCTTCGTCGTCGCCACCTTCAGCTTCTGGGGCAACTACCTGCCGCTGGTGTATCCCGTCCATCTGCGCGGCACCGGCGAGAGCTTCGCCGCGAACATCGGCGGCCGCATCCTCGGCACCTCGGCGGCGTGGTTCACCTTCACCTTCGCCGCTGCGAAGCCGCCAGACCCCGCGAAGATTGCCCTGACCGCCGCCGTGGTGGCCGGGGTGTTCGCCATCGTCGGCGTCGTGGCCAGCCAATGGCTCACGGAACCGAAGCCGGAGCACGCCGACGAATAAGTTCCGCCCGGGAGCCGCCGACGTGAGGAGGCGGATGCTCCATGAGCACGCAACCACCAGCCACCCGCGCCGACTGGCACGCGCGCCTTTTCCCGCACGGCATCCCGCCACTCTGGTGCCCGCTGCTCACGCACTACCGCGACGACGGTTCGCTCGACCACCCGCGAATCACCGCACAACTGTGCCACCTCGCGCCGCACGTGAATGGCTTCCTCATCCCCGGCTCCACCGGCGATGGCTGGGAAATGTCCGACGCGGAAATCCGCGAGCTGCTGCGCCTGGCGCAGGAGCAGACCGCGAAGCTAGGACTCCACTTGCTCATTGGCGTGTTGAAGACAGAGGCAGGTGCTGCGTGTTCCGTGTTGCGTGAGTATGGCCGGGAGCTTCCAGCCGAACTCACGCAACACGCAACACGCAACACGCCTGCCTTCACCGTCTGTCCGCCGAAGGGCAAAGACCTGCCCCAGGAAACCATCCGCAACGCTCTCGCCGGCATCCTCGCACTCGGCTTCCCCACCGCGCTCTACCAGCTCCCGCAGGTCACGCAGAACGAGATGTCGCCGGAGACGTTGGCCGACCTCGCCGCACGCTTCCCGAACTTCATCTTGTTCAAGGACACAAGCGGCGCGGATCGGGTCGCGAACTCGGGCCAGGACTTCGGCGGCGTCTTCCTTGTGCGCGGCGCGGAGGGCGACTACGCGCGCTGGCTCAAGTCTGGTGGCGGGCCTTATGACGGCTTCCTTCTCAGCACGGCGAACTGCTTCGGTCGCGAGCTGCACCAAGTCATCGAGCTGCTTCTCGCGGGTCGCCGCGCCGAAGCCCAGCAGCTCTCCGACCGGCTCTCCGGCGTTGTGAAGGAAGTCTTCGCCCTCGTCGCCGGGCTGCCGGATGGCAACGCCTTCGCCAACGCGAACAAGGCGATGGACCACTTCTTCGCGCATGGCTCGAAGGCGGCCAGTGTGACGCCGCCGCGCTTGCACGCTGGCAGCCGCTTGCCTGTCGAAGTCATCCGCCAGACCGTCACGGCTTTGGAGCGACACGGGTTCTTGCCTGCCACCGGCTACATGGGGTGAATCGCGCCGGTCGGAGATCGGCGCTCCGCAACTTCCGCGTTGAGCCACCGCGCTGCGTTCGCCAAACTGGCTTCATCATGCGCACTGCCAAAGCCTCCGTCCTCGAAGCGTTCAACGCGCCGCTGCGGCTGCACACTTACGAAGTGCCGTCGCCCGTCGAGGCGGGCGCGGTGCTCGTGCGCACGGAAATGGCCGGCATCTGCGGCACGGACGTGCATCTGTGGCAGGGGCAGTTGCCCATCAAGCTGCCGGTCATCCTCGGGCACGAGACGGTGGGGCGCATCGCGGAGCTGGGCGAAGGGGTTGAAAAAGATTGGTCCGGCCAGCCGCTGAAGGTCGGCGACCGCGTGACGTGGAACTCCGCCGTGTCCTGCGGCCAGTGCTACTACTGCGCGGTGAAGAAACAGCCGACTCGTTGCGCGCAGCGTCGGGCTTACGGCATCGGTTACCCGTGCGATTGCGCGCCGCACTTCCTCGGCGGCTACGCGGAGCTCCACTACCTCCGCCCGCGCACGACGATTTTCAGGCTCCCCGACGACCTGCCCACCGAGTCGGTCATCGGCGCGGGCTGCGCCCTCATCACGGCGATTCACGGCGTCGAGCGCACGGGAATCGCGTGGCAGGACAACATCGTGGTGCAGGGCGCGGGGCCGGTGGGCATCGCCGCACTGGCGGTGGCGAAGAGCGCGGGTGGGGGCAAAGTCATCGTAATCGGCACGCCGAAACACCGGCTGGAAATGGCGAAACGCTTCGGCGCGGATGAGGTGATTGATTTGGAGAAAGTCCCCACGCCCGCCGCGCGACTCACGCGCGTGCGCGAGTTGACCGGCGGCTACGGCGCGGACGTGGTGCTGGAATGCGTCGGCCATCCGAGCGCGGTCGTCGAGGGCATGGAACTGTGCCGCGATGGCGGGAAGTATCTTGTGCTCGGCCACTATTGCGACGCGGGGACGGTGGCGTTCAACCCGCACGTCATCACTCGCAAGCAGCTCTCGGTGTTTGGCTCGTGGTCCAGCGAACCACGGCATTTACAGGCGGGAATTGAGTTCCTCCGGCGGCGCCAGCGGGAGTTCCCATTCCACGAGATGGTCACGCACCGCTTCACAATCGAGCAGGCGGACGAGGCGCTGCGCACGACGGCAAAGTGGCAGTCTGCCAAGAGCGTGATTGTGCCGTGAACTCGGGCTTGCAGGGTTTCCCCCGATGGCAGAGTCGGGAAAAGTCAGGCTTGGCGCGTTTGCGGATGGCGTCTAACTTGCGCTCGTGAGTTCCAGATACGCATGAATCCGAACGGCATCCTCAAGCAGCACTGGCTGCACGTGGCCATCCACTTCGTGGCGGATGCGGTGATCTTCGCGGTGGCGTTCGTCATCGGCACGGACTTCGTGATCTCTGATGACGAGGTGCATTTGCGGCTCACGTCCTACCTGCCGGGCATCCTGCTAGGCTCGGCGATGTTCCCCTGCCTGGTCTATATCTTCGGCCTCTACTCGCCGCAGAGTTACAAGCAGTGCCTGACCAATCGGGCGATTGTGCTGGCCATCTGCCTCGTGGGCACGGTGCTGCTGATGTTTCCGCTCTTCTACATCAAGAAGTCCACGGCCATTGGTCGCGAAGTCTTTCTCTACAGCGTGGCGATCGCCTACTGCACCGTCCTCATTCACCACGGCTTACTGCTGCGCTCGTTGCGCAACTACCGCGAACGCGTGGCCTTCATCATGACTTGCACGTTCGACGAGCTGGAGGCGCGCTTCTTCCAGTCGCTCGGAACGGAGAACATAAAGCTGGCCGGCCTCATCCACTACGACAACTACCAGCCCATCGGCGAGATGCGCGTGCTGGGCAAGGTCAGCGATTTGCAGGACATCGTGAGGCGCGAGAACATCCACCGCGTGCTCTGCACCAGCAAGAGCATCAGCGACCCTTCGATGTGCAAGGCCTTCTGCGAGCTGCGCTACTCCGGCGTGCAGGTCATGCCGCTGGTCAGTCTCTTCGAGGAAGTCCATCAGCTCGTGCCGCTGGAGCTCATCACGCCCGAGTGGCTCCTCGCCGCCAGCGCGCAGCCGCACATGCTCTACATCAAGAAGGTCAAGCGGGCGTTCGACATTGTGGTGTCGCTGCTCGGCCTCGTGTTCCTCGGCCCCGTAATGCTGCTGGGCATTCTCGCCACGATGCTGACTTCAGCTGGCCCGGCTTTTTACAAGCAGGTCCGCGCTGGCCGTTTAGGCCGGCCCTTCAACGTCATCAAGCTCCGCTCCATGCGCACGGACGCCGAGAAGCACGGCGCCGTCTGGTCCACCGCCGGCAAGGATCCACGCTCCACGCCAGTGGGCAATTTCCTGCGCAAGTATCGCATTGATGAAATCCCGCAGCTCCTCAACGTGCTCAAGGGCGACATGTCCTTCGTCGGCCCGCGCCCGGAGCGGCCCGTGTTCATCGAGGAGCTGGCGCAGCAAATCCCCTATTTTCAGGAGCGGCTCATGGTGCAGCCCGGCATCACCGGCTGGGCGCAGGTGAATTACCCCTACGGCTCGTCGGTGGAGGATGCGAAGTGGAAGCTCGAATACGACCTCTACTACATGAAGCACATGAGCTTGTTCCTCGACCTGTTCATCCTGCTGGACACCGTTCGCATTGTGCTGCGCGGCGGGATGAAGGGCGACGCGAAGGACCGGCTCCCGCGCTACGAGGCCATCTGGTTCTTCCGCGTCTTCGGCAAAGAGGAGTCTCGCGCGCCCCGTCCGCCGGCCCAGTGACCGCGCCGCGCTTGACACCGCCAGCGCTTTCTCCTACCTAACACCCGCGCTGCGCCTTCGGGCGCTCTCGCCCGGATAGATTTCCCCGCACCCGACTGGCACTGATGCGTGCTTTGGCCGGATTGGCATCGGCCGGGCAACGAGGGTTCATCCGCCTTTGAACCGCCAGCAATGGCGTCTTGAACCAGCAAACGAGCACACTGACATGAACCAGTTGAACACCGCCACCACAGTGACCCACGACGAAATCGCCCTGCACGCCTTCCTGATTTGGGAGAAGGACGGACGCCAGCCGGGCCGCGAGCAAACCTACTGGCTTCAGGCCGAGGCCCAGCTCCGCCAGACGCGCCAGCAACTCGCTGAACGCGCCTCCAGCCAATCCTCCCGCACCTGGCCCCCACAGACCGCCGCCGCTCCGAAGCTGTCGCGCGCTCGCGCCATCACTCCGGCCACCCCGAAGGCCGCCGCGACGAAGACCACCAAGCTCGCTGCCACGTCCCGCAACGTCGCAGTGAAGCCCGCCTCCGTGGCGAAGCCCGCCGCGCGCAAGTCCGCCAGCTCCGCCACCGCGCGCAAGTCGCTGGCACGGAACTGAGCCGTGCCCTGTCGCGGCGCTCTGCGAGCGCCGAACCGGCGGTCATAGACCCGCCGCTACAGCCCGTGCGACCCCGCGCGGGAGCCAATCCGCGCCCCCCCCTCCGCCAACAAAAGCCTCGCCAACCCGGGGCTGATTCGTATGTTTCGGCTGCGGCTTCAGATGCTCGCATGACGAAAGATACGCTTCAGAAAGTTCAGGCCTTGCGCGAGGACAAGCGCAATCTTCCCGTCGCACTCCACGTCGGCTCCACCGTCGGCATTCTCGCGCTTGCGCTGGTGGCGATGAAGCTCTGGCCACTGTGGCCGGTGTGGACTGCGGCCTTCGTTGTCATCGGCTTCATGCAGTATCGCCTCGTCATGGCCATCCACGAGGCGACGCACAAGAACCTCTTTTTCCCCGTGGCCTTGAACGAGGCGATGGGCAAGGGCCTCAGCGGCTTGCTGGGCATGAACTTCCTCCTCTACCGGAAGTCCCACCTCCAGCACCACAAGTCGCCGCAGAAGATTGGCGAGGACGTGGACGCCCCGCTCTACAGCCCGCCGCTGCGCGTGAAACCCGGCCTGCCGCGGGCGTGGGCGCTGCTCACCGGCGTGGTCGTCTCGCTCTTCCGCAAGCTTGTCCGCAAGTTCACCACCCGCGCGCAGTTCGGCAGCAAGACCATCGAGACCGAACGCGACTGGTTGCAGCTCGCGCTCATCCTCGTCGGGCAGGCGGCGCTCTTCGCGCTGTTCGCCACGCAACTCACTTGGTGGGCCTACTTCACGCACTGGCTCGCGCCGCTCGTGCTCGTCGCGCAACTCCTCGACGAGGTCCGCATCTTCGTCGAGCACGGCTACTGGTTTCTGCACACGACCGATCCGGCGCCGCTCGACGACTTGGAGCAGGCCACCGTGGACATCGAGGCGACCTTTCTGGAGGCCTACCTCATCGCGCCCTTCGGCTTCGACACCCACCTCGCGCACCACACGCAGTTCGGCGTGCCCTTCTACAACCTGCGCAAGCTCTCGCGGGTTCTGCAAGAGAACGAACCCGGCTACCTCCAACCCATCCGCCGCAGCTACCTCGCAGTGCTGTGGGAAATGATTAACGCAGAGCCGAAGGTGGCGCATGGGGCGGTGAAGGCGGCGTGACCTGAGAACCACCCAAGCAGAGAAGCTGCCGCGCGCGGCTCAAAGGTTTTCCAACAGCTCCTCCAACGTGATGTCCGCCTGCTTGAGGATGGACTGCAGCGTCTTGGGGCGAATCTCCCGGTGCATCGGCACGCAGGGATGCAGCCCGCCCTTCGCGTAGTGACAGTGGGAACCCGTCTGCCGCTGAAACACAAAGCCGAGCCGTTTCAATGCTCGGCAAACTTCATCGCCGGAGAGGTCACGCGGCAGCTTCATGCCGCAGCCAGCACAGGGTCTTCCGCGAAGTGCATCCGGATGGGCCAGCGCAATTGCGGTGCGCCCTCCTCGAAGCGGCAGCGCACCAAGTCACGCACCATCGCGGGCAGGGCGTCGAGCGACTCGGCCTGCGTGGCCATCTCCGGGTCGTGGCAGGTGGCCACGAACCAGTCCCCGTCCTGCTCCACCTGAAACTGGAGTGCTTGCATGGCGGCAAACTAGGCGGCGCAACGGGCAACGTCAACGCTGCGGGAAGGCCTGACGGAAGGTCGCTCTGAAAATTCGGCGTGCCCTTCTACAAACTCCGCAAGCTCTCGCGAGTTCTGCAGGAGAACGAACCCGGCTACCTCCAACCCATCCGCCGCAGCTATCTCGCTGTGCTCTGGGAAATGATTAACGCGGAGCCGAAGGTGGCGCATCCGGCGGTGAAGGTGGCCTGCTCGCTATGAATCGAGCTAGGTGTTATGAAAGTTGGGCTTCGCTCCAGTTCTTCGTCAATTCCTCGACGACCGCGTCAAAGATGCCTTCGGTGCCTTCGAGGTCAAGCCACGCCCATTGACCGTTCGGATTAACCTCCAGAAAATAGAACTTCTCCCCGGCCCGGAGAAAATCGAACCTTCCGAATTGCAACTCGGCCTCGCTCATGTAGCAACGAATGGATTCCTCCATCGTGGGAGAAAGGCCGATGCGCCTCCAGTTCAGTTCTGTCCTGTTGATGTGCTTCCGCCAATCCACACCCTCAAACGTCGTTCGGTCTAAGGCGAAGGCAAAACATCTTCCTGCCACGAAAACAACCGTGACATCCGCCTCGGCGTCAATCTTCTGCTGGAGAAGCCAAGAAAAAGTGGGGGCTAAATCATCTGGGACAACCGCCCGTGTGAAGAGAACTTTGTAGTTCCCAACAAAATCCGCCGTCAACGGCTTCGTGATACATGGCTCTGGAAACCTGATTTGGCCTGACGTCTTAATGAACTCCCAATGGGGAACCTCAAAAAACTTCTGTGCGAGCCGCATTTGGCCAAACTTCCCGAATCTTTGTTGAGCCCCCTTCTCGACCAGTCGCACTAACCCAGCATCGCGGCAGTGGTTGTAGAGTTCTTGCAGAACGCAGGAAATCTGTGACCGGACCCAATCTTCGGGACAACCACCTTCCGGAATTGCCAGCGGGTCATCGAATGTCGGCTTCCTGACATACGCCGCCTGAAGCTTCTCGCTCCGACACTCACGTCCGGTCGGGTCAGCTAGCCGAAACCCGCCAGTGTGAAAGCGGATCTCATAATCCTTCCACAGGTCAATGTTGAAACGAAAAGTCCGATTTGCCCCAACGCGCCGAACTATCTCATCAGTAGTTCCATCAACACTGTTCGTGAGAATGAGCAGCATGATCAAACTCCGTTGGTGCGGCGGGACTGCCGCCGCACCAACGTGTCATCAATCATTATGGTCGTTCTGTGAGTCCTTGGGTTGTCCCCTAGTGTCAAACGTCTGCTGTGAATTACACGTATATTTCCCAGCCGCGATGATGTCGTGCCGTGTCTGCTTGTTCCAGTCATAGGCTGGAAGGTGGAATTCCGTTGTTGATGGGTTTTCGCTCAGTGCTAACGGCGATTGCATGACTTTCATTGTGGTGTCTCCTGTTTTATTTTTCACCCCGAACATCGGGACGAAATTAATGATTCTTGGTTTATCCCGCAAACGTCACGCTCACGATGTCGCTCGGCTGGCCGATTTGAGCGTCGTCTAGGACGCCGTAGGCTTGGTATTCGCGCACCTCGGGCACGCCGGGAGTCGTCAGCGGAGTGTGGTCGTTGTAGGGGGAGTTGGTGTCGCGGGAGAGGAACTTCCACACGGTCTCGCCCTTCTTGCGCCAATAGAAGTTCACGCCGTCGGTCTCGCCTTTGCTGAACTTGAGCACCACATGGTCGCCCACGACCTGCGCGCTGATTTTGGTCTTGTAGGTGTTGGGGTCAAAGCTGCTGCCGCTGCCCACAATCTTCATCGCGGCCTCAATGGCGTCGGTGCAGGCGGGGTTGGCCTTCCACTGGTTTATCTCGCCGCGCAGTCCGCCCAGGCTGGCGGTCTCCTGCGTGGCCTTGGTGGCGGCAGCGGCGAGCCACGCCAGCTTGGCTGGTATTGGTGGCGTTGATGTCATCAATGAGGTCGTTGCACCACGCCTTGATTTGCGTCACGCGCGGAGCGGTGATGCCCAGCGTGGCCGAGTAGGTGTCAATGGTGTCGCGGAGGTTGGTGAGCCAGATGATTTTCGCGTCATCGGCGGGCGGAATGAAGTCGGCCATAGTGCTCTCCGATTTCTCTTGGGTTGAATTGCGCCCTTTGCGCCATGTCACCCCCCCTCTCCGCAAGCGTTATTTTCCACTGCGCGACTCCCAAACCGGCAAAAACCGCCAAATTCGGCGTAAGTGACTGATAATGAGAAGGAAATGCCGGAGTTGGGTGTTGGGGAGGGCTGGGAATTTCGCGAAAATCCCGGGATTCGCCGGAAAACTCCTGGGATTCGTCAGACGATTCTTGGGATTCGCGGGACGGAGGCCGGGATTTTTCCCACGGTTCCCGACCGCCGTCTGGCGATTCCCGAGATTCGTCCGGCGAATCCCGGGATTCTTCGGACGGTTCCCCGGATTTTTCCGGTGGTGGTCAGGAATCGTGGGACGGTGGCGGGGAATTATCCGGCGGTGCCGGGGACGTGCGGGCGGTGGCGGAGAATTTTCCGGCGCGTCCTGTAACATTCCAGCCGTTCTCCCTCGCCACTGGCCCCAGCGGGGCCAGAACAACAGTAGCCGTGGGTGAAGTTCGCCCTGCGAACGAAACCCACGGTTCGCGAGAACAAGGATGGCTACCGCGTAGCGGTAGGACAGACGACGAGCGGTGAATTGTTCCACCGCTACGCGGTGGTTAGCCTTTCGCTCTCCTACCGTGGGTTTCGCTCGCCTTGGCTCGCTTCACCCACGGCTACTGTTGTTGGGCTGCTACGCAGCCAAGTCCACCGGAGTTTCAGGGTTGGCTCCCGTCCTTGCTTTGGAAGTTGAAAGTTGAGCGTTGAATGTTGGACGTTTCCCCCGCCATGCCTTCCACCACCGGCACCGACGGCCATTGTCTCCTCTGCGGCGAACGCGGCTGGACGCTCGTCTCCCGCACCGACGACCGGGAATACCACGCCCGCCCCGGCGAGTTTGACATCGTGCGCTGCTGGAAGTGCGGGCATGTCTATCTCAACCCGCTGCCCGCGCCCGAGGAGGTCGCCGCGCTCTACCCGTCGACTTACTACACGGTCAACCCCAACTCCCCGCTCTTCCACGAGAGCAAGCTCATCCGCTGGAAGATGGGCAAGGACGCCCGCGACTTCCGCGCGCGCTGGGGCGAGCGGCGCTTCGCCAGCCTCATTGACATCGGCTGCGGCGACGTGAAGCGAATCGCCGCCTACCGCGACGCCTACGCCGACTGCGGCGCGCAAGCCACCGCCTTTGACCTGCTCTTCAGCGACCGCGCGCGCGCCTTGGCGAAGGAGCTGAACGTCGAGTGCCGCGAGGGCAACATCGAGGCCGACGTGGCCGGCTTGCCGGACAACGGCTACGACCTCGCCTTCATGCGCCAGCTCATTGAGCACTTGCGCGACCCGCGTCAGGCGCTCTTGAACCTGCGCCCGAAGTTGAAGCCCGGCGCGCTCCTCGTCATCGACACGCCCAACGTCGGCGGCCTCGACTTCGACCTGTTCCACAACTCCTATTGGGCCGGCTTCCACACGCCGCGCCACTTCCACCTGTTCAACCAGGCGTCGCTGACGAAGCTCGTGCAGGAAGCGGGCTTCAAGGTCATTGACCGCGGCTATCTGCCGTCCATCGGCTTCTGGATCATCAGCCTGCGCGTGAAGTTCGGCCTCGATTGCGTCGAGGAAGGTGGCTGGCCGTGGCGGCACATCAGCCTGAAGAACATCGCGTTCAGCGGCGGTTTCACCGTGCTGGACACGCTCTGCCTCAAGCTGGGCCTGGCGACCTCGAACCAATTCGTCGTGGCGGTGAAGGAGTGACGGGCACTCGCTGCATCGCTCCAGCGAACGCTGAAGCGGCCTGAAAGCTGCGCGCCCGGGGGCAGTGTCCGAACGCGCCCTGCGTCAAGGATTGCCTAGCGTTTGGCTTGTGCGCGTTTGCGAGGCCCGCCAAGCTGCGGCCCGTTTGCGTCTCGGCGCGAGCGAGCAATGAAGTGTTTTGTCACCGGCGGCTCCGGCTTCATCGGGGCGAACCTTGTCCACGAGCTGGGCCGGCGCGGCCATTCGGTCCGCGTGCTGGCGCGACCCGGCGCGGACGTGCGCGGGCTGGAGGGCGCGGATTACGAGCTTCTCGAAGGCGACGTGAGCGACCGCAAGCTGATGCAGGCCGGGATGAGGGGCTTCGACTGGTGTTTCCACGTCGCGGCCAGCTACCACCTCTGGCTGCCGGACTACGCGCCGATGTATGCCGCGAACGTCGAGGGCACGCGCAACGTCCTGGAGGCCGCGTTCCTCGCCGACTGCTCGCGCATCGTTTACACCAGCACTGTCGGATGCATCGGCCTGCCGCGCGAGGTGAACGGCCAGCTCACTCCGACCGACGAGGACACGCCGGTCTCCGAGGCGCAGATGAGCAACCACTACAAGCTCTCCAAGTGGCGCGCGGAAGTCGTCGCGCGCGAGCTGGTGAAGAAGGGGTTGCCCATCGTCATCGTGAATCCCAGCGCCCCCGTCGGCCCGCGCGACGTGAAGCCCACGCCCACCGGCAAGGTCATCGTGGACTTCCTCAACCGCGCGATGCCCGCCTACCTCGACACCGGGCTGAACTGGGTGCACGTCCGCGACGTGGCGATCGGGCACATCCTCGCGGCCGAGAAGGGCCGCGTCGGCGAGCGCTACATCCTCGGCAACGCGGAAGGCAACTGGACGATGCGCGAGGCGTTCGCCGTGTTGCACGACATCACCCGTGTCCCCGCGCCGCGCATTGCGCTGCCCTACTTCATCCCGTTGCTGGCCGCCTACGTGGATGAGGGCATTTCAAAAATCACCGGCAAGCCGCCCAAAGCCCCGCTCGCCGGCGTGCGCATGGCGAAATACAAAATGTTCTTCAACCCCGCCAAGGCCATCCGCGAACTCGGCCTGCCGCAGACTCCGCCGCGTCAGGCGCTGGCGGACGCGGCTGAGTGGTTCCGTCAGAATGACTATCTGAGGCGGTAGCGCTTTGAGTCACGCCAGCTCGCGGATCACGTCGCCGCCGGTTTGCAGCGGGCGCGCGCGACCGCCGCGGTCCTCGAAGAAGCCGTGCGGGTCAATGCCGAGCAGGTGGAAAATCGTTGCGGCCAAGTCCTGCGGGCGCAGCGGACGATCTGCCGGGTAACCGCCAATGCGGTCGCTCGCGCCGATGACCTGCCCACCTCGCACGCCGCCGCCCGCCAGCGCGACGGAGAAGCAATGCCCCCAGTGATCGCGCCCGCCGCTGCCGTTGTGCTTGGGCGTGCGGCCGAACTCGCCCATCACCACCACGAGCGTCTCGGCCAGCAGGCCGCGCTCAGCCAAGTCCCCGAGCAATGTCGGCAGCGCGGAGTCGAGCTGCGGACAGAGCACGTCGCGGACGCGCTCGGCGTTCTTCTGGTGCGTGTCCCATAGCGGGTTGCCGACCTCGGTGTCGCGCGGCTCACGCGGCCAGTTCACCTGCACGAGCCGCGCGCCGGACTCGATGAGTCTCCGCGCCAGCAGACAGCTCTGGCCGAACTTGTGCTGTCCGTAGCGGTCGCGAGAGGCGGCGCTCTCACGCTCCAGCTCGAAGGCCGCGCGGGTCGCTGCGTTTTGCACGACGTCGAAGGCGCGCTGCTGCACACGGTCCAGCGCGGCGATGGACTCGCTGCGGGCCGTGGCGAGGAAGTGGTCGTCGAACTGACGGAGCAGGCTGGCGCGCTCGGTGACGCGCAGCGCGGAGACGCCAACGGGGAGTTTCAGCCCGTCAATCTCGAAGCCCGGCGCAGCAGGATCGCACTTGAACACGGAGGGATTCCAAGTGTGTCCCATGAAGCCCCCGTCCTGACCCGGCCAGGTGATGTTCGGGTTGTTGTGGATGACTTCCGGCAGCAGCACCGAGTTGAAGGGAGAACGCCCGCTGGGCTTCAACGCCCCGATGACAGCGGCGAGGCTGGGCCAGTCGGCGGAGCTCGGCGGCAGGCTCTCGGCCTGCGACTCGTGCCGTGAGCCGGTGAGCATCCAGTAGCCGCTGGTCGCGTGGCTGTTCACGTCGGTGAACATCGAACGGACGACGGCGAGGTGGTGCGCGGCCTTCGCGGTGCGCGGCAGCAACTCGGAGTAGTGAATGCCGGGGACGCTGGTGGCAATGGGCTTGAACTCGCCGCGAATCTCTCGCGGTGCGTCGGGCTTCGGATCGAAGGTCTCGTGCTGCGGTGGGCCACCGCCGAGGAAAAGGATGATGCAGTGCTTCGCCTTGCCGAAGGTGCCGCCGGTCAAGTTTGCAGCGCGAGCAGCGGGGCCCAGTATTTGGCCCAGCGCAAGCCCCATGCAGCCCAAGCCGCCGATGCGCAGCCATTCGCGACGCGAAGCGGGCTCGCAGAGGGAGAGTTGAGCCGGAGACGGCATGACTGGATCGCGGAGGGCTGGCTCGGCAGGAGACTTCCAGGAAGCGGACGACAACGTCCGCGCTCCTCACTTCTCCTTCGCAAATCGCTCGTAGGCGGCGGCGATGTTGGCGACCTTCTCGTCGCCTTTGTGGAAGATGATGCGGTAGCGGAGCTTCAACTTCTCGCCGGGCTTCAGCGTGTGGGCAGCGTCGGGCAGGTTTTTGTCGAGGCTCTTGCTGCCAAAGGCGTTCGCGGTGAACAGGCCGTAGTCGCGCACATGCCAGGGCGTTGGGTGGCGAAAGCTCGTCGGGTGTTCCATGAAGGCCACGCCCAGATGCTCACCCTGGACCGGGCCGTGGTAATCCACCCACTTGGCGCGCTTGGCCCAGGTGTCCTTATCGGTGATGCCTTCGCTGTTGATGATTTTTCCGCCCTGCTTGGAGGTCAGGGCCATCGAGGTCGGCAGGCGCAGGCTGAACCCGGCGTCCTTCATGTCGGCGAAGATCACCGGCTCCTTGGTGCTGTTGTGAAAATCAATCTCCACGTCCACGGTTCGTGAGTTTGCGTCGGCGCGGAAGGTGAAGCGACGCGTGTCCTCCATGATTTTCCTGCCGCCCTCGAAGGCGACGTAGTCGTTGGCAATCGCAATCACGGCCTTGTCCGCGTCGGCCGAGACTTCCTTGAACTCGCGGTGCTTGGTGACGCCGAGCTTTTCCAACTTGGGCTTCATTGATTCCGGGGTGCTCTTCGGTCCCTCGAAAGACGAGCGGTCGTGCCAGAACTCCAGGCCGTTGATGCTCTGATGGCCAAAGTAAAACGAGCGATGGTGCGGGTGGTCGTGCTGCTCTCCTTCCACTTTGTCCATCGGGTAACGGCGCGTCATCTCCTTGCCGGTCGGGCCGACGATGGGCCAGAGGATGGGCTTGTTCTGGGAGAGCGTGACGTATTCGGTGAAGGGCTGGCCGTTGTGCTTCACCACGATGCCGGCGGCGGATTTCTCGGTGGTGAAGCCCTTCTTCTCGGCGGCGCTGGTGGCGACGGCACCGAGGGCACAGGCGGCGAGGGCGAGGGTGAAGTGACGGCGGGAAAGGGAATTCTGTGTGTGCATGGCTGGATTGCTTCGGCGTTGGACGGCGGCCGGAGGGAAAAAGTTCGGTCACATTTGGCCTGCCCAGAATCCCACTCGCGACTACGTCTCGACGTGAGGCGAGGACACCCGCGACTACGCCAACGGCCCGCTGATGACGGCGACGGCGCTGGCTTTGGGGAGGAAATAGCGCGCGGCGACAGCGCGCACTTCGGCGAGAGTCACGGCTTCGTAATGCGCATCGTCTGCAATGTGGTGCGCGTAGCCGAGTCCGTAGAGTTCGTCGAGCGCGTGGAGCATCGCTTGGCCGCCGAGGTCTTGGCGGGAGATTTTCTTCTGGCCGATGATTTTAGCCTTCGCCCGCTTCAGCTCTTCCTCGGTCAAGCCGTCCGTGCGGAGCAACTCGGCTTCGGCCAACAGCTCCTTCTCCACCAGCACGGCCTTCTCCGGTGAGGTGCCGCAGTAGAACGCAAAGTAGCCAGGCACCAAGCCGGCGAGGTGCTGCGCACCGACGTAGTAGGCCAAGCCGAGCTTCTCGCGGATGCGCGTGAAGAGCCGCGATCCCATGTCGCTGCACGCCTCTTGGATGAGGTCCAACGCGTAGTGGTCGTCGTGGTGCATCGTTGTGCCGGGGAAGCCGATGGCGAGGACGGCTTGCTTCTTGTCGCGCGTGTCGCTGGCGCGACGGGCCCCAAGTTTGGAGTTTGGAGTTTGGAGATTGGAGTTGACGGTCGGTGCGCCAGACGCCTTCCAGCGTGCGAACGCCTTCTTCACCGCCGCCTCCACCGTCTTCGTCTCCACCGCACCGTAGATGGCAAGAACGCAGTTGTCGGGCGTGACGAGCTGTTGGTGCAACGCAGCGAGGGCGGGGACTTGCATCGCCTTCACCGTCGCTTCGGTGCCGAGGGAATCGAGGCCGTAGCCAGCGTCGCCGAAGAGGGTGCGCTTCATGAGCTTGAAGCAACAGGAGAGCAGTTCGTCGCGCTGGTGGCGGAGGTTGCCGAGCTGAATCTCGCGCTCGCGCTCCAGCTCGGCTTTCGGGAAGGACGGGTGAAGCAACACATCAGCCGTGAGTTCGAGACCGAGGGCAAAGTCCTCGCGCAGCAGGTCAGCGGTGACGCCCAGCGAGTTGTTGCCGCTGTAGGTGTCGAGGCTGCCACCGACGCTCTCGATCTCCGTCGCGAGCTGCTCGGCGGTGCGGGTCTGGGTGCCCTTCATCATCAGCCGCGCGAGCATGGAACTCGCGCCGCAGTTCGCCGCCGTCTCGGCCAGCACGCCGCCGCGCAGGCCGGCGCGAAAATACGCGAACGGCAGGCGATGGTCTTCCTTCACCAGCAGGCGCAGGCCGCTGGGCAGCTCGAACTTCGCGATGTCGCTGCGGCTGCTGACCTCGATGCCCGTGGTCGTCTTCGGCGCGGTGCCCTCGGGCAAGAGCGCGTAAAGCGTCCGGTTTTCAGGCGTGAGATACTTGCGCGCGACGCGCTGGAGGTCGGCGGGCTTGAGGCGGCGCACGGCGTCGAGGAAGCGTTGCGAGAAGTTCAGGTCGCTCGCGGCGAGCCAGTTGCCGCCGAGGTCCGCCGCCTGACCCGCCATCGTCTTGCGCGTGGCGAGCGTGCCGGCGGTGAACTGCTTCACGGCCTTGGACAGCTCGGCCTTCGACACGGGCTTGGCCTTCATGCGTTCGACCTCGGCGAGCATCGCGGCGCTGGCGGCGGAGAACTTGTCCGCGTCCACCACGCCGCTCATGCCGAAGAGGCCGGGCAGGCCGGGATTGTAAGTCCACGCGTCGGCGGAGTGAGCGAGGGCCTTTTTCTCGCGGACGTTTTGGAAGAGGCGCGAGCTGCGACCGTTGCCGAGCAGGGTGGCGAGCACGTCGAGCGCGGGGATGTCCGCGTGTCGCAGGTCAGGGATGTGCCAGGAGAAGTGGAAGTGGCCCAACTCGATGGGCGCTTCCTCGATGACTTCGCGTGCGGCGGCTTGCGTGGGTTCGTCGGGCAGGACCATCGGCGGAATCGCACGCGACGGGGACTTGGCCCAGGCCGTCTTGATTTGCGCGAGCACGTCGGCGGCCACGATGTCGCCCACGACGAGGAAGAAGACGTTGTTTGGCGCGTAACGCTCGCGGTAGTAGCTCACGATGTCCTCGCGCTTCAACGTGTCGAAGATGTCGCGGTAGCCGATGACCGTGAAGCGATACGGGCTGCGCGTGTAAGCCGTCTCGAAGAGCCGGCGGCCCGCGCGGCGACCGGGGTCGTCGTGGCCCATGTCCATCTCGCGGCGGATGACGTCGAGTTCCTTCTTCAGCTCGTCGTCGGGCAACGCGGCGTGCTGCATGATGTCGCACAACACATCCACGGCGACGCGCGCGCCGGTGTTCGGGGCATCAATGTGATACACGGTGCGGTCGAAGCTTGTGTAGGCGTTCATGTAGCCGCCCACGTCCTGCACTTCGCGGTCAATTTGGCCCGGCGGACGCGTGGCCGTGCCCTTGAAGAGCATGTGCTCAAGCACATGGCTCAAGCCCGCGCCGAGCCAGCGGCCCTCATGCACGCTGCCCGTCTGCGCCCACGCCTGCGCGGACACGACGGGCGCGGAGCGGTCCTCACGCAGGATGACGGTCAGGCCGTTGTCGAGCGTGGTGACGGTGGTGCCGGGCGGGATGGCGGGCAGGGAAGTGGATGAATTCGTCGAGCGATGAGATGCGCGGGCAACAGCCATAATCAGGGCGCGGAAAGTAGCGGGTCGAACCGCGCGCTGCAACGGAGAGAAATCGTCAAAGCCGTCCCGGAAGTCAGTTCACCGGCTCGGACTTCAGCTTAAGCTCAGCGACTTTCGCCTTCGGCAAAAATGGCTTGCGAAACGCCTCGAAGAAATCATACCCGCCCTTGAAGTCGTCGCGGCTGTCGTTCTCCGTCTTCCCGAGCAGCGAGCTTTCCACCATGTTGAAGACGACTTCGCCGAAGTCCTCGCCGCGGCGGATGCCCCATTCCTCCAACACCATCAGCGTCAGCGGGCCGAACTGCTCCAGCGCGTGCGCGCGGATGCCTTCGAGGAGTTGCTGGCCGCTGACGTGCGCGGGCTTGTCCTTGGCGGACTTGCCGCCGGACTTGGCGAACTTGCGCTGCGCCACGTCCAGCGCCTCGCGGACGAAGTAGTAGGCCTCGCGCGGGTAGCGGGTGTCCCGGGCGACAATGGTTTCGAGGACTTGTTCGACGTCGATGGTTTTTTGCATGTCAGCGAGCGGCAGCTGGCGGGTTGGACTGCGGGACGTGGGTGGACGTTCGATACGCCTTCACCGCCAGGCCGAGCAGCACGAGGAACAACAGCGTGAAGAGCACCGTCTGCTCCTGCCGCGTGAGCCACTTCATGGGCGCAACGTATCGGGGCGAAGCGCAAGCGACAACGGGAAGTTGTCCCCTTAAAATTCGCCACGGTGCGAACCCCAAGCAGGATGAGGCCGGCCGAACCGCAGGCAGAATCGCGTCGCAAACCTTTTCCTTGGCAGCGCCAGAGCGTTCCCATACAACCGCACCCGGTTCTCTGAACAACGGCGGAGTTGCTCCGCCATCATCGCTTACAAGTGCAGGGAACCCCGTGAGAACCGGGGACGGTTGCGCCACTGTGACGGGCTACAGACTCCCAATGCCACTGACTGAAGGTCGGGAAGGCGGGAGCGAGGTTTGAAGCCCGGAGTCAGGATACCGGCTTGTCAGCGCTCGTCAGGGCACCCTCACCCGTGCCCACTTCTCCGACAAAGAGAAGGATGAGGCCAGCCCGCCGAACCATCTTTCGGCGGGATTGAGATGCCTTCATTCTCCAATTTGCGGAGGTGAAGGCTTTTTGCTTTTCATCTTCCATCTGGTCTCCAACACCAACCGCTCCGCGCGCCCAAGAACCCGCGCGGGGCTTGCAGTGAAAGACCAGAATGAAAACCGAAGTCAGAAGTCAGAAGTCAGAAGTCAGCGGACGGCGCGCTCGCCGCGCCAGCCTCAGTCCCCTCCTTGCCCTGCTCGCGGCCACCGCCGCCGCGCAGGAGAGCAGGACTAACACCCCGGCCGTGCTGCCCACGGTCGTCGTCACCGCCACGCGCACGGAGGAGCCGGTGGACAAAACGGCCGCCAGCGTTTCCGTCATCACGCGCGCGGCCATTGACGAGCAGAAATTTACCACCCTCGCCGAGGCGCTGGGCAGCGTCCCCGGCCTCGTGGTCGCCCGCAATGGCACGCCGGGTCAGGCCACGTCCGTGTTCATCCGTGGCACGGAAAGCAACCACACGCTCCTCACGGTGGATGGCCGCCGCGCGCCTTCCATGCTCGCGGGCGGTTATGACTGGGGCAACATTGGCTTGGACAACGTCGAGCGCATCGAGGTGGTCCGCTCGGCCAGTTCCGCGCTCTACGGCGGCGACGCCATCGGCGGCGTGGTGAACATCATCACACGGACCGGTCGCGGTTTGAAGCAGCCGGAATACGAAGCCTCTTTCGAGGGCGGCTCGTTCAACTCCTTCCGCGAGACGCTGGCCACGCGCGGCGCAGTCGGCGCGTTTGACTACGCCGTGGCCGCCTCGCAGTTCAACGCCGCCTACCCGCGCGACAACAACCTCTACCGCAGCAGCAGCGTCCGTAGTTCCTTCGGCTATGAGGTCAGCGACAAGCTCTACCTCGACCTGAAGGCTTCGTATCGCCAGACCGACGGTGGATCGCCCGGTGCGGTGCCCGGGTCCGCGCTTGACCACTTGAAACGCGAGACGGTGAACGTCTCGCCCGGCATGACCCTGAAGATGTCGGACCAGTGGGACACGCGCCTCTACTACACCTACGAGAATCAGTTCCAACCCTCGCTGGACGGCTTCCCGTTCAATGGCAGCGCCAACCGCCTCAACGTCGCCTCGCACATGGTGGACTGGCAGAACAACTTCCAGTTCCACGAAAAGTGGAAGCTCACCGCCGGCGTGATGTGGCAGGACCAGAACGTCACCCGCACCACCACCAGCGGGTTCGGCGGCGGCATCAACGCGCGCTTGCAAGACCTCGGCGGTTACGCCCAGAGCCAGTGGTCGCCCGTCGAGCGGCTCACCGTCATCAATGCCCTGCGCTTCGACGCCTACTCCGACTACCAGTCCGCCACCACCTGGCGCAACGGCTTGTCCTACCGGGTTCCGAAGACGGAGACCCTCCTGTTCGGCAATGTCGCCCGCTCGGTCGCCCCGCCCACGGCGCAGGACCTCTACTTCTTCGGCAACACGGCCGTGCAGCCCGAGCGCGCGTTGAGCTGGGAAATTGGCGTGGAGCAACCCTTGTGGGAGGAGCGCGTCACGCTCTCCGCGACCTGGTTCCAGCACCTGTATCGCAACTTCATCCAGCTCGACGCGTCCTTCACTCCGCAGAACATCGACCGCGCGAGCAGCGAGGGCGTGGAGTTCGGCTTGAAGCTCAAGCCCTGCGACCAGCTCTCCGTGAATGCCAGCTACACCTACCTGTCCGCCTACGACGAAGTCGCCAACGTGCGCCTCGTGCGCCGGCCCCGGCACCAGTTCAGCTTGGACATCGTCGGCCGTCCCATCGAAAAGCTGACGCTCTCCGCCGGGGCGAACTGGGTGGTGCAACGGCAGGACGTGTTCTTCCCCCCGCCGACCTTCGCCATGACCAACATCCCCATCGGTGACTACCTGCTCGTCCGCGCGGCGGCCAGCTACCAAGTCCACGAACACGCGCAAGTCTGGGTCCGCGCCGACAACCTGCTCGACCAGAAATACGACGCGCTCCGCAATTTTCCCGCCCTGCGCCTCGGCGTTTATGGCGGGGTGAAAGTGACCTTCTAACACTTGCCAGCCACCGCCATGGACTCGCCACGCTTCGCCATCATCGCCGGACTCATCCTCGCCGCCGCCGCGTCGCGCCTGCTGCCGCATCCGCCGAACTTCACACCCATCGGGGCCGTGGCGTTGTTCGGCGGGGCGTGCCTCGCAGACCGGCGGCTCGCGTTCCTCGTGCCGCTGGCGGCGATGTTCATGAGCGACCTCGTGCTCGGCCTGCATCGCGGGATGCCGGTCGTTTACCTGTGCTTCGCACTGATGGCCTGCCTCGGCTTCCGTCTGCGCTGTCACCGGCGGCCCCTGCCCGTGGCAGCGGCAGCGGTGGCGGGTGCCCTGCTGTTCTACCTCGTGACGAACTTCGCCGTGTGGTCGCACGGCAAGCTCTATCCGCTCACGCTCGACGGGCTAGCCGCCTGCTATGTCGCCGCAGTGCCGTTCCTGCAAAACATGCTGCTCGGCAACCTCGGCTACGCCGCGCTGCTCTATGGCGGGCTGGCACTGGCGGAGCGACAGTTCCCCACCGTGCGCGAACCTCAGCTCGCGCTCCCTTGAGCCGGGCCGCTCGCCACGCGGACCAGCTCGCTCACGGGCACCTCAGCAAGGCAGAACTCACCGCCAAACAATGAGCGCGCAGGAACCCGTCGTGGTCTTCTGGAGCGGCGGCAAGGACAGCGCGCTGGCCCTAGACGCTGTCCGCGCTGAATGCGACGTGCGCGCCCTGTTGACCACGCTCAACGAGAAGACGGGCGCAGCGGCATGCACCGCGTCCGCCGCGAGCTGCTCGAACGGCAGGCGACGTCGCTGGGCCTGCCACTCCAGTTCATCTGCCTCCCCGCGTTCCCGCCCAACTCGCTTTACGAAGACCGCGTGTGTGCCGCCCTGCGCCCGTTCCTCCCGCAGGGTGTGCGCCGTGCGGTCTTCGGCGATTTGTTCCTCGGAGACATCCGCGCGTGGCGCGACGCGTTGATGCGTCCGCTCGGCATGGAAGCGTGGTATCCGCTCTAGGGTCGCGACACCACCATGCTCGCACGCGAATTCCTCCGCCGCCGCTTCCGCGCGGCGCTCGTGTGTGTGGACGCGCGCCGGCTGGACGCGCGCCGGCTGGACGCGAGTTTCGCTGGGCGTGAGTTCGACGCCGCCCTGCTCCGCGAACTCCCCGCCAGCGTTGACCCCTGCGGTGAAAACGGCGAGTTCCACACGTTCGCGTTCGACGGCCCCGGATTCACCGGCGGCCCGGTCGCCTTCACACGCGGTGAAGTGGCGGTGCAAGGCGACTTCGTGTATCAAGACCTCGTCCCCGTGCCATGAGCCGCCCCGCTGAAAAGAAAAACTGCCCCGAGTGCGACGCGGCCTTCGAGTGCCTCGCGCACTGCGCCGCGAACACCTGCTGGTGCGCCGCCCTCCCGCGCCTCCCCATGCCCACCGACGCGGCAGCCGATTGTCTCTGTCCCACCTGCCTCCGCGCCCAGATCGAGAAAAATCTTAGCCCCGGATTGAGCCCGTATTGAACCCGGATGAAGGCACCGCAGTTCGCCGGACCGGCTTGATTCCGAATCCGTTTTTATTCCGTGTTCAATCCGTGGCTAAAAAATCCGCCGCCACTGGCCCACGGGCAAATCGCCCAGCTCGAACTCCCCAAAACGGCTCCGGTGCAGGCGCGTGACCGTCCAGCCTTGGCTGCCGAACATCCGCTTCACCTGATGATACTTGCCCTCGGTGAGTTCGAGTCGCGCCTCGCGCGCTGCGATGATCTCCAGCTTCGCGGGCAGACATGGCTTGTGCTCGTCTTCTAACACCAACGTCCCGGCGGCGAAAAGTTTGACCAGTGACGCGTCGAGGTCGCGGGCCACGGTGACTTCATAGAGCTTGGTCACATGCCGTTTGGGCGAAGTCCACTGATGCACCAGGTCCCCCCGATCCGTGATGACCAGCGCGCCCGTGGCGTCCTTGTCGAGCCGGCCGACGGTCGTGACGGGCGGGTTGCGCTCCAGCCATCGCGGCGGCAGCAGATCGAAAACGCGCGGCCCCTCCTTCGTGTCATGCGAGCAGACGTAACCAGCGGGCTTGTGCAGCAGGACGAGAATTCCCTCCGGCGAATCCAGCGGCTCGCCGTCCACGACCACGTCCGCCGCCCGCGCCTTCTGCTCCACCGCCTCCGCACGCTGTCCACCCACGAGCACGCGCCCGCCGCGCACCCACAACCGCGCCTCGCTCCGGCTGCAATAGCCACAGGAGGAGAGCAACTGGTCGAGGCGGCGGAGCGGTTTCAGAATCGGCACGGGCAGGTTGTAGCTTGGCCCGCCTGGCTTTCCAACTGGTTCGCTATGAGCCCGAACTCCGGAATCGAACTGTCGCGCGCCGTAGCGCAGGCGGCGCGCCGAGCGACTTCGGAAATCGGTATGAGACGGCAGCTCACTCAGCACCCGGCGGCACGAAGGCCAGCTACGGCAGCGCCACGAACGACAACCGCGGGATGAAACTGCGCGGCTGGTGCTGGGTGGTGGAGAACAACGACTACGAGGTCTTCAGCAACGTGTGCTCCGACGGCAAGTATCGCATCAACGACGGCGAGGGGCTGATCCACGAGGACCATTGCAACTCGACCATCGTGGACAGCCGGCTCGTCGGGAATCGCGGCAACACCTACCTCTCGCTCTTCCACGTCGGCGTGATTGACGGCCTGCACGTCGAGGGCAACTACATTACCAGCGGCCACATCCCGCCCATCTACGTCACCGCAGCGCGCCACAAGCAGCCCGGCGATTTCCCCATCCGCCGCGTGACCATCGTGAAGAACACGACGCGCGGCCACGGCATCCGCGTGCAAGGCTCGCCGTCGGAGAAAGTCGTGGTGAAGGACAACCGGCACCTCGGCGAGACGCCCGCCGCGCTGTTCAACGACTGCCCGAGCGCCGAGCTGGCGAACAACACGAACTACGAGGTGAAGCAAACGCGGGTGAAGAATTAAGCCACAGCCTGTGCCGGCGACTTCCAGTCGCCGTCTATGGGAGAAAGCAGTTCATCGCGCCTAGCCGATTCCACGAACCCAACGGCGGTTGCAAACCGCCGGCACAGGTCACACCGCCGCCCGCCAAACCTGCGGCGTCCACGCGCCAGTCTGCCAGCCGTCCGACGTGGCGAACTCCCGCACCGACAGCCCGTCGCCGCGCACTTCGACGTGGAAGAACGCCTGGGCCGGGCCGCTGAAGTGCGCGGCGTTGTCCACGTTGAATACCGCCACCCCCTCCGTCGCCCTGATGGATGCGCCATCCCAACGGAACACGTTTCGGAAGTGCGTGTGCCCATAGAAAATCGCCGTGCGCCGCCCCTTGATGGCCGCGTGAAACGCCGCCACATCCGCCGGGTCCCATTCCCACTTCGTGTAGTCCGTGTCCGGCTTGGCGACGGTGTAGCGCGCCATGTCCACGTGGTGCATGAGCACGAGCGGCCGGTCCTTCGGCGTGTTGGCCAGGTCTTCGAGCAGGAACGCCAGACTGTCGCTCGCCGCGTAACGCCGCTTGCGCTCCACGCTCCGGTCCGTGCCGACGATGAGGCCGAGCGTGGCGAAGTGGACGCCGCCCCATTCCCACGACGCGTGCAGGCCGTTCTTGCTGATGGCCTTCAAGCCCTTCCGCGCCCGCTGCCGTGCCATCATCTGCTCGACGGCGTGCCCCGTGCCGTGCGGTGAGTCGTGATTGCCCGGCACCTCGAACACGGGGAACTTCAGCCGCCCTTCGCTGCCGGTGAGGCCGTATTCCGCCGCGAAGGCCGCCCACTCCGTGCGCTGCATCGCGACCTGCGTGGCCCCTTGCTTGTCGCCGGTGTCAATGACATCGCCCGCGTGCAGCACGCCCATCGGCGCCGGCACGGTGCCGCCGCCGACGGCCTCGGAAAACGCTGTGCCGGGCAGGCGGTTCAGCGTGTCCACGAGCCGGCGGTTGTAGGCGATAGAATTGGCGTCGATCTGGTCGGGCTGGTTCTTGTCGGCCAGGAAATGCGTGTCGCTGACCACAAAGAAACTGGTGAGCGCGGGGGACACAGCACGGGCGGGGAACGCCGCACCGGCAGCCGTGGCACCAATGGCTGCCAGAAACCGACGGCGGGAAGTGCGGACGTGTGCTGCGCTGGTAGGGAATGGGGAGTTCATGGCCGCAGCCTGTCGCGCTCTGGGGCAGATGACAAGTGCCCGTTGCCGGCACGTGGGCGCTTCACTCCGCACCCGGCGGCACGAAGACCACTGTGGATTGAATCGCGTGGTAGCAAGTGCAGCCAGAGCTGGCCTCAACCTGCACGATGATGCCGCCCGCCGGGATGATGTTGATGAGGCAGCCGGGGCGCATCCCGGTGAAGTTCATCAAGGTCCCGCCAGTGCCTGCATCGCGCATCACGGTGTAGCCGTCGCGGTAGAAGAGCATTCCCGCCGAGGCCGACATCTGGCCGCACGCACCGTTGCGCGGGACGGACCACGGAATCATCCCCTTCGGCCCGGGCTTGGTCACGACGGCACCCGAGCGGAGGTCGTAAGCCTTGGGCCGGCCAATGACGCGCTCACCCACGAGCACCGGGCGCACGTAGTTGCCGATGACTTCGCTCCACAGCGGCGAGCCGTCCGACGCGGACAAGGCCAGCGCACGGCGCTCGCCCTCGTCGCCTTTCGCCGCGCCGTAGGCGGAGTAAACGCCGGCGAGCAGCACCACGCCGTTCTTCGCGGTGAGACACAGGCTGCCAGTCCAGTTGCCACACTTGGTCAGGTCGTGGTCGCGCAACCAGAGCGGCTTGCCAGTGGCGAGGTCGAGCGCGACGACGGTGCGGATGTAGGGCGGCGGCGGGCCGTCGGCCTTGGCTGGCTTTGGCTTCCCGATGGCCTTGTGCGCCTCCATGAGCGTGAGGACTTTCGGCGCGTTGGTCTGGCCGCGATGCTCGACGAGGAACACCTTGCCGCCCGACACCGCGAACGTGCTGTTCCGCATCGCCGCGCTGTCGTAACGCCACTTCAACGTGCCCGTCCGCAAGTCATACGCGAAAAGCGTCCGACTGAACTGAAATCCCGCAGAGGCGCTGCCGATGAGCAGGTCGCCCTCCGTCGCGACGTAGGCCCACGGACCTGACTTGCCATCGGGGCCGGGCGGCACGGGAAACGTCTTGCGCGTCGCGCCCGTGCGCAAGTCGAGTTGATGGCACTCCTTGTCGGCCGCGACGAACAGGCCGTGGGGCGAGGCGGCGAGGTTCCCGCAGTCCTGCGTGATGTCGAGCCGCTCCGCCCCGGGCAGCTCGCGCTCCCAGTAGGGCAGGCCGTTGTAGGCATCGAAGCTCAGGAGCAACGGCGTCTTCGTGAGCTGGCGCGTGCCCTCGACGAACATCCGGCCCGCGAGTTGCAGCGGCGCTTCGCTGCGGCGATGGCGGTCGTGCATCTTGTCCGCGCCCGGCTCGCCATACCACAGCACCTCGGGCCGACCGCGCACACGCTCGTCATCGGAGGAGCCGGTGTTGCCGGCGTCGGCGTATTGGTGCGTCCAGTCGCGCGCGCCGGGCAACGCGCCGCGCACGAGCTTCGTCCATGCGCCGCCGCCGAGTTGGGCGGAACTCACGGCTCCGGCTACAGTCCAAGTCGCGTCGGGCGAACTGGTGCTGGCGAGCAGCACGCCGCCGTGCGGCTTGAGCACGCGGAGCAACGGGCGGGCGGGCAACGCGCCTTGGCCGAGCGACGACGCGTCAACCACGACGAGGTTGGCGAAGTAAGGCGGGAACGGCAGCGCGCTCGTCTGGCCGGCGGGCAGGACGTTCACTTCCACCTTCGTCCCGTAAAGGCCAGCGGCGGAGAGTGCGTTGCGCGCAGTCTCGGCGCGGGCCGCGTCGCTCTCGGCGACGTGGATGCGAAGCTCAGTGCGCTTCGCAAGCTCCGTGGCGAGCGCGACGGCACTGCCTCCGACCAGCAGCGCGTAGCCGCGCGTCACGCCCGACTCCTTCACCACGGACTCCGCTAGCGCCGCAGTCCGCGCGTCGCTAGCAGGCGCGGGCTTGGCCGCGAGCGCAGGTGCCGGTGCGCCGACGCCGAAGCAATGGAGCCGCCCATTCGCCGTGCTCACCACGAGCCGACCGTTCGCGACCGCGAGGCCCTTGACCACGCCGTCCACCTGGTTCGTCCACGCGGGCTTGCCCGTCGCGGTGTCCACGGCGATGACCGAGTTCGAGCCGCCCGCGATGACGTGCGCGCCCGCCGCGATGACGAGCTGCAAGTCGCGCGCAGCGTAAGTCCACTTCACCGCTTCCTTTGGAAAGCTCGCGCGTTTCGGCGCGGCATCGGCGGCAGCGCGGTCGAACGCGGTGAGGACGTTCGGCTTGGGCGCAGCCTCGCGGCCATACTTGGGCACCGGCGGGCCGGCCAGTTTGAAGTAGTGTGACTTCGTCGCGAGGACTTGCGCCGCCTCGCGCACGGTGGAGACGTGCTTGCCGTCGGGCGTGTAGCTATGCAGCTCGTTTTGCGAGCCGAGGAAGTAGAGGTCGTCCACGAGCACGCCGTAATCGCCGCTGACGACGCCCTTGCTCGGCACGACGAGATAGGTCTTCACCATCGAGCCGCGCGCCGCGCCGTCCGCGCGCGCGAAGGCCAGCGGCGCGGTGCGACCGCACGGGACGTAGAGCTGGTCGGCGTTGGCGAGCAGGTAGCCCTGCGGCGCGAGCGCGACGTAGGCCTCGCCGGACTTGGGTGCGGTGGGGTTCTTCCACAGCGGCTTGCCCGTGGCCGCATCGAACGCCGACAAGCTCGTTTCGCGCGCGGGGAAAATCCCGGCTCCGCAGTAAGCCACGCCGCCATCCACGAGCACGCCGGTGCGCACCGGCCACAGGGAACTCAGCCGTCCTGCGCCGAGGATGCGCGTCTCGCCGCCACCGGGCCGCGCGCTCCACACTAGGCGACCGTCCTTGGCATCGAGGCAATAGACCAACCCGTCATCCGACCCGGCGTAAACGCGTCCTCCTGCCACCGTCGGGGCCAGCCGCACCGGGCCTTCGGTGAAGAACGTCCAGCGCTTCGCCCCCGTGCGCGCGTCCACGGCGTGGATGCCGTTGTCCACCGACGAGCCGAAGAACACCGTGTCGCCGACCATCGCGACGTGCGTGGCGTCATCGAAAGCAAGCTTGGGCAGTTCGTTGTAGCCGGCCTGCGGGCTGGGCCACGCGCGCGTCGGCTCGGCGGGCGGCGTGTAGGACCAGAGTTCGTTCAGCGGGAGGTTCAGCGTCTCGCCCGACACGCCGCTGCGCGCGCGGTCGTGCATGAACGTGGGCCAGTCCTCGGCGAGCACGGTTGCCGCTAGGTGCAAGGCGGCGAGATGTAGCACAGTGCGCCACCATACGCCGTGGCGGCGTATGGTCTTGGTAGGCTGAGTCGCAGCAGGGTTCACGGCTTGGTTGTCCGCGCTTTCAGCTCGCGTTGCAAGGTCGCGACGACGGCGAAGTTGGACAAACCATTCGCGTGAAAAGGCAAGTGCGTGGCAGCGACAAGGCTGGTGAGGGGAAAAGCTTTCATCCGTGTGTCAGCTCTCTGCGCACGGTGATTGAGCCTGTTGGAGCCGTTGCCAGCAATACCAGAGCATGCGCGGCAGGTGGAACGGGCCTTTGTAAATCGTCCCCTTCGCGCGCGAGGAGACGCGGCCGTCGCGGTGCAGGTAGCCGAACCACTCGCCGTGCTCGCGGTCGGGGAAGCGCTTAAAACTCCAGTCGTGGACCTGCTGGTGCATCGTGGCGAAGCGCGCCTCGCCGGTGAGCTGCCACGCCAGCAGTGTCGCGATGATGGCCTCGCAGTGCGGCCACCAGAACTTCATGTCGTGCCAGTATTCCTGCACCGGTTTGCCGAGGAGATCGGTGAAGTAGAGCAGGCCGCCGTGCTCGGTGTCCCACCCGCGCGCCCACATCCAGTCGAGGATGGTCGTGCCAAGCTGGATGAGCTTCTTGTCCCCGCGCAAAGCCCCCTCGTGCATCACAAACCATGCGCACTCGATCGCGTGGCCGGGGTTCAGCGTGCGACCTTCGTGATGGTCAATCACGCTGCCGTCGGGCGCGACGCACTCCAGCAGCGCGCGGTGCTCGGGCTTGAGGAAGTCGCGCTCAATCTCCGCGATGCTCCGGTCAATCCACTCCGTGCAAGTGCGCCCGCTCACGGTCACGTCGCCCAAGTTCGCGCGCAGCTCCTGCGCCGTGGCGATGCCAATCATGTGGGGGCCGATCCCTTTGCTGGGACGCGTCGCCTCGAACTTCGGCGGCATCACGCCGGGGGTGAAGCTGTGGTGCAGGTAAGTGGCGAAGAGCTTCAGTGCGTCCTCGGCGGCGCGGGCGTCGCCGGTGGCCTTGGCGAAAGCGGCGTTGCCAATCGCGGCGAAGGACTCGCTGTAAACGTAGCGTCGCATCCTCAGCGGCTGGCCTTCGCGCGTGACGGTGAAGTAGAGCTTGCCGTCCGGCGCAGCGCAGTGCGCGCGGAGGAACTCGATGCACGAGCGCGCGGCGGCGAGGAAGTCGGCGCACCTCGGGCCTCCCTCGCCCCCATCGGGGGAGAGGGATTGAGGGTGAGGGGGCGGGGCAGCGGAGTAAGTGGGTGCAGTTTGCGGCGAAGGTGGCGTTTGCCCCCTCACCCCGGCCCTCTCCCCCGATGGGGGCGAGGGAGAAGAGGCCGTGGTGTTCGCTAGCGTTGCGAACATCCACGCGGCGCGGCCTTGGAACCACACGCTTTTGTCCGTGTCCACGATGCTGCCGTCGCGGTCGAGGCAGGTGAGGATGCCGCCGTGCTCGCGATCCAGCCCGTGCCGCAGCCAGAATGGCATCACATCATTGAGCAAGGTGTCGCGGTAGAACGCGGCGAGGCCAACCCGCGCGGCGGCGTCCGTCAGATTGGTGTTCATTGAGCAGCGAGCAGTTCCGCGAGCTTCGGCTCCAGCGCGTCGGCGAGGAGGGAATAGCCTTTCGCGCTGAGGTGCAGCAGGTCGGGGGCGAGGTCTTTGGAGAGCGCGCCGTCGGGCGACAGGAGCTTCGCGTTGATATTCAGGTGGTGAACGCGCTTGCCATCCACGAGCGCGGGGAGCAATGCGTTCACGGCTTCGCACTTGCGCCGCCACGGGTCGGCGGCGTCGGGGCCGCGCGGCAGGATGCCGAGGAGAAGGATTTTTGCGCGCGGGGTTTTCTCGGCGAGTGCGTCGAGGAGAGCGCGGATGCCGGCGGCGATTTGCTCAGGGGTGAAGTCGCCGTGGCGCGCGTTGTTCGTGCCAATGAGCAGGACGATGGCTTTGGGCGACGCACCGTCGAACTCGCCATTGCGCACGCGCCAGAGGACGTGTTGCGTGGAGTCGCCGCCGAAGCCGTAGTTCGCGGCTTTGCGCGGGGCGAAGTGTTTTTCCCACGCGGCCTTGCCGGCGGTTTCCCAACCCTGCGTGATGCTGTCGCCGAGGAAGATGATTTCCGCGCCGCCGGCCTTGGTCTCGGCGACTTTCGCGGCGTGGCGCGCGGGCCACCAGGCCCACTTGCCGGTCGTCTCGGTGCGCGCCTCGGGCATGGTGGGCACGCTCGCGCCTTCCTGCACCCACTCGAGCGGGAAGCGCGCGAAGACCAGACCCGCCTCCGTGCCGCTCTCGTAGAGCACGCCGAGGCGGCCGTCTCGTAACACGGTGAGGCAGGAATACATCGCGCCAGCGGGGTCGAGCAGGCGGCCGGCGCTCCAGGTTTTCCCGGCGTCGGTGCTGCTGCGGATGGTGAGCGCGACGCGGCGCGAGGCGCTGTTGGGGCTGGAGTAAATCAGTTCGCCGTGCGGGTGGCGGATGACGCTGGCCATGCAGGTCGGGTCGGGGACGGTGTGCCACGGGGCGGACCACTTGCCTTGCAGCACGTCGCCTTGCCAATCCCAGCGCGCCCACGCGCGGACGCCGGCGCGCGACTCGTTGCGCATCGTGAGCAGCAGCGCACCATCGGCGAGTTCGGTGATGGTGCTCTCGCTCGTGGGTGGCGTGCCGGGAATGGCGGCGGGGGAAATCTTCCAACTTGCGCCACCGTCGCGGCTGGCGATGAAGCACGAGTGCGGCACCTTGTCCGCGCCCTTGAACTGCGCGGGGAAAACGAGCGTGCTGTCGCGGAGTTGGATACCGTTGCCGGGGCCGTTGAAGCAGAGTCGCCACGCGGGGTCTTTCACCTGCGCAGTGATGTTGATGGGCGGCGACCACGTGAGACCGTCGTCGGTGCTTTTCGTGAGCACGAACTGACCGGTCTCGTCAGGCGTCAGGCCGGGGCCGGAGCCGTTCCAGGCGCGCGGGCCTTTGGACCACAGCGCGGCGACGAAGATGGTGCCGTTGCGGTCCACGAGGATGGCGGGGTCGCCCACGCCGTTACCCTGCGAGCCGGGGACGGTGGCGTCGTAATCGAGGATACGGCGGACGGGGCTCCACGTCGCGCCGTCGTCGGTCGAGCGCATCGCGCCGACGTCAATGTCCGCCGGGAGGTCGCCGCCGTGCTTGTGGCGGAGGTCGAAGACCGCGATGAGCGTGCCCTTCGGCGTGGTGGCAAGGCCGGGGATGCGGTAGGTGTGGACGCCGTCGTCGCCGGCCTTGCGGAGTGTGGTGCGGAAGACGCGCGGGTCGCTCGGGAGTTGCAGGGGCTGCGGCTGCTGCGCGGCGGGGAGGTCGGTGGGGGTGCCCCATGTCGCGGCGAGGTAAGTGGTCGCGGACTTCAAGTCTGCTTCGCCGAGCGCGCGCGGATAGACGAGCACCTCGGCGACATCGCAGGCCAAGCCTTCTTGCGTCGCGACGTTTGCGCCGAGGATGAAGCCGCCGAGCGGATTGCCATTCGTGCCGAAGACGAAGGGGTGCGTCTGCCAACCGCTGCCGTCGGTGGGCGCGGAGGTCTTCGCGGCGGATTGCCAAGCCTTGCCGGTCCACTTCACCGGCGTGCTGCCGATGCGCGTGCTGCCGTCGAAGAGGACGCCTTGATTCGTCGCCGCCACGCGCGCGAAGGCGACAACCGTGCGCTCACCCGCGAGCGTGCCCCACGAGGTCACGGCCTGCCAGAGGGCGGACGTGCCGTTGAGGCGCACGACGGCGCGCGGTCCCGTGGGCGTGCTGACGCGGACGACTTGCGGCCGGCCCACGACGCGCGTGAGGTTTTGCGCCGCGCCGTTGGGGGCGGCGTTTTCCCACGCGGAGACGTTCGGGCCGTCGGTCTTCAGACTGGCGTCGTGATACCACGCGTGGAGCGGGCCGGCGGGTGGTTCGGCGGCGACCAGCTTGCATCCAAACAGCGTTAGTGCGGCCAGCAGCGTCGAGACTGAGGGATACATGGGGAAAAGCAAAGCAGGCGCCCGGACGGGTGACAAGCGAGGCGAACGTCACTTCGGCTGGATGCTGAACCGTCCGTCAGCCGGATTGATGACAAACTTCCGCCCCGCAGGCGGTGACTGAATCAACTCCAGCAGCCGGGCCTCCTGAAGTTCAGCAACGGAGGTCGGAAAGCGTTTGTGCTGCTTGAAATACTCGCCCACGGCGGCTTGGACCATCTGGGCCAGAGCCTTCTCGGCCTCAGCGGAGAGGGGTGGGCCGTCGAGAGCTGGCACGGCAGTGACCGGGGTAAGGGGGGCAGACTGTTCAGCGGCGCGTTTGCGGCAACCTGTTCCGAACGCGCACAACGCAAACGCCAACAGGCTGGCGGCAAGCCGGAAGAAGCTCACAAGTCGCGGTTGCATGTGTAGTTGTTCGTCGCGTTGACCCCGACGGTGACGCGGATGAACTCAGCATGCCCGTCCGCGAAGGTGACGTTGAAGCGGTTGTCGTTCGGCTTCGAGTGCCAGTAGAACTCAGCCGTCGCATTGCGATAAAGGATTGGCCAGATGGGATACCAAACGCCCGCGTCGCCGTTGATGGTGAAGCGCACCGGGCTGACGATTTCCGCCGTGCGGACGGAGTTGCACGCGGCGTCCTTGGTGATGAAGTTGACGGCAGCATTTGGACCAGAGCCGGCGTTGATGGAGTAAGACGAGCCGAAGGCGGTGTAATTGGCGACGATGGCCGTGTTGTTCGGGCGATCGCGGTCATTCGGACACAACGCGACCTGCATCTCCGAGGCGGCGGTGAACGTCCCGACATAGCGGTTTACGTAGCGGCGGTCCGCGCCGATGACGGCGTAGCCTCCCAGCCCCGCTTTCCCATACCAAGCGAACTGGGTGTTCTGCATCGCGCCGCTCGAGTTCAACAACCGGGTCGGTGGGAACAAGTCATCGTGGTCATCCGCGTAAAGACGCACGGCGGTGCCGAACTGTTTCATGTTGCTGAGGCACTTCGTCTGCGTGGCCTTCTGCTTGGCCTTGCCCAACGCGGGAAGGAGCATGCCTGCCAGAATCGCGATAATGGCGATGACGACGAGCAGTTCGATGAGGGTGAAGCCGGCTGGCTGGCGGCATCCGTCCGAGGATTGCTTGCGAGTGTTCATAGTGCGGAATCTCTGTTCGCGCACTGTAACTGTCCGGCCTGGCCGCTCAAGCGGGTGTCGTTGTCCGAGCTTTAGACAAGTTGCCCAAGGTCGCCCCCGGCACGAACTTCGGCATGAGCCGCACCGCCCGATCCGCCCGCCCGCGCGGCCCAAGCATCAGCAGCACTTGGCGGGAGAGGTTGCGCGCGAGGTTCGCGGGCGCGATCTCGTAGCGCGCCACCGTGGGGACAACGAAGGGCAGGAAGGATTCGCTGTCGCGCGAAATCAGCGACACGTCGCCCGGCACGGCGACGCCTGCTTGGGCGAGCGTGCCCAGCACCGTCAGCAGGTGGGCTGGCTGGCTCACCAGCAGCGCAGTGGGCCGGGGCGCCCGGGCCAGCCTCTGCCCCACGGTTTGCGCGACGCGCTCCGCTGTTTCGCCGAGGTCAATGGCTTCGCCGCGCGCGCCGTGACGGCCGCAGGCCTCCACAAACCCGTGCTCGGTTTCCAAATCCCCCGCCAGGCCATGCGCAGAGCGTAGAAAGGCGAGATGCCGATGGCCCTTGGCCAGAAAAGTCTCCGCTGCGTGCTGGCCGATGGCCCGGTAATCCAAATCCACTGAGGGCAGGCGCACGTCGCCGTGCCGCGAGCCGGCCAGCAGCGCGGGCACGGTCTGCCGGCTGAACCATTCCTGCATCGCGGCCGTGGAGAGGTAGAGAACCCAGCCGGCGGGCCGCAGCTCCCGTTCGAGCCGGTTCAAGGTCTCTTCCGGGCGCTCCGCGTAGCAGGCGGAACAAGGATGAACTTCCAGATGAAAGCCCGCCTCCGCCAGGTGATCGGTGAGATCGTTGACCCAGTAGAGGACGGTGGGGCGCATCTCGGCCAGACGGAGCGGCGTGAGCAGCACCACCCGGCGCTCCCGGCGCGCCGGGCCTGCCGGTGCGGCCTTGCCGATCCGGCGGCGCTGCCCTTGCGCGGTCACGAGCAACCCTTCGCCCTCCAGCACCGCCAGCGCCCGGCGCAGCGTCATGCGGCTGACCTGCAAGCGCTCGCACAACTCCAGCTCTCCCGGCAGGTGCTCGTGCCACAACCCGGCCGCCAGCCCTTGCCGCAGCGACGCCACGGTCTGGGCCACGAGCGAAACGCGCTGGGGGATGGCATACATGGCGGGCGCGCGACCAGTCGCCATCAACGCTCCAATCAGGGCGCGAGCTTCAAGGTGAGGCCGGCGAGGTTTTTGCCGGCGGCGTCGGTGAAGCGCAGGCAGCCCTGCCAGTTGTTGTTCTCGTTGATGACCTTGAAGACGATGACGTTGACGCCCGCCTTAAGTGTGAGGCCGGAGGCCTTGTCCGTGTCGGGGTCCAGCGTGCGGGTCTCGGCGAACTTCAGGACTTCTTTGCCGTTCAGCCAGACTTTGCCCTGGTCGTTGCTGCCCATGAGCAACTGCGCGCCTTTGACCTCCGCTGCGGCGACGACGTAGGCGACGGCGTAGGCGGTGACGTTCTCGTTCATGCCGCCGAGGAGCTCGTTCACATCGAAGAAGTAATCCTTGGCCTTCACCGCGCGCCATTTGAGCGCCTTGCCGCCGACGGTGACGGCGTCGCCGGCCTTGGGTTTGAGTGCGGCTTCGTTTGGCACCTGTTGCTTGTCAATTTCATCGGCCCCGGTGTTTTCACCGGCGAGCTGGATGGGCGCGAGCAAGAGCCAATCGCGAATGAAACCCCTGTCATCGGGCTTGAGCGGAGCGTCGGCGGCCTGCGCGAGCAGCGAGGCAGAAACGACGATGATAAACGTCAGTCGGGAGACGACCTGAGGGAACGGGTATTTCATAACCCAACAATGCTGAGACCCTCGTGACAGGTCAACCGTTCTGTCAATAGTTCTGTCAATAGTCTGAATAGTCTGATATGGAGCCATCCTTCAAACGGCCGCGCGTGGGCCATTCGGGTTTTGACGGCTGCTTAGCCAGTTCGGCCAGCCGCGCCTCGTTCACTTCACAACCCAACCCGACGCCCGTGGGCAGCGAGGCGTAGCCGTCCTTGTCCACTTCCCAGCTTTTCCGGATCAAGTCCTTCGGCGTGATGCTGGGGTAATACTCGTGGATGAGGAAGAGCGGCACGGATGCGGAGACTTGCAGGCTGGCCGACATGCCGAGATCGGTGGTGACGCAGTGCGGAGTGATGGGCAGTTCCAACAGCCGGCTTCGCCCGGTTACGCCTTTTCCTCGATCAGCTCGCGGCGGCCGCCGCCGAGGAGTTGCTCGATGAAGTTCGTGGAATAGACGCCACGCCGGAAGTTCGGATCCTGAAGGATGGCTTGCTCGAAGGGGATCGTCGTCTTGATGCCGGTGATCATGTATTCGCTCAGGGCGCGGCTCATGCGTTCCATGGCGTCGCGGCGGTCTTTGCCCCAGACGATGAGCTTGGAAATCATCGAGTCGTAGTAGGGCGGGATGGTGTAGCCGGCGTAGGCATGGCTATCAATGCGCACGCCGGGGCCGCCGGGGGCGTAATACATGTCAATCCGGCCGGGCGAGGGGCGGACGTCGTCGAAGGGGTCCTCGGCGTTGATGCGGCACTCGAT
>SXGU01091658.1_pt1 | contig 58861 bp, 57 predicted proteins | sample 3174531 | NCBI WGS metagenome assembly SXGU01 (sample SAMN11356863, study PRJNA531348) | freshwater metagenome | isolation source: freshwater sample F1-140 | place: China: Fuxian Lake, Yuxi | collected 2017-12-25 | reverse complement strand
TTTTGGAGGTATTTCAGGAGCCATGAAATCCTATTATTGTAGCAGAAAACAGGGTTTTGTTCAACATATCTGTTTCCCCTAAGGATTTCCCAGCTATTGGAAATTATCCGTTCCTAAGGCGTTTTTGGACGCATTTCTCTGAAATCGTCCCTTTTCCAAAAGAATATGCAGATCCTCGATTCCTGGCAGTTTTATGACTTTCAGACCGGCAATAAGAATGACGCGGTTACTTTCAATGGCGATGATGCGTTCCTTCGTGATATCGAGGAGTTCGCTAAATCGACTCTCAATGTCCGATGTCTGCTCACGCTTGCTGGTGATCACTGCAAGTGTGCTCTCGGCATCAGATAGATCGCGTTGCCTTGAGCCGACAGCGGTGTAGTCCTCGTTTTCCATCGCCTTTTCGATTTCGCGCTGGATTACCTGAGCAGCTTTGCGCTTCTCGCGCTCTTCTTCTTCTAGCGATTGTACTGTCGTCGAAAGTTCGCTGATTTTCCGTTCGGAGAGAACGAAGATATTTCGGATAGATTGAAGATATTCATCCAATGCCTTTCTCCGCTCGGTGCTGCGGTTCAGAATATCTTCTACATCGACCTGCAGGATATTGCCGAGCTCCTGGAGAAGTGTAAATGTTTCATCTGTGGCTCCTCCTTGTCCACTGATGAGTGAGCGCCCTGCATTGATGCCGATAATTGCCGAGCGTACCGGCAGAAACATTCCCTGGGACAGATAGGCTGAGACATAGATACCGAGGACTGCACTTGGACGCTTGTCATCCGTCAGACCCGATGCGAGGACTGCACTCGCAACCACCCCCTGCAGAGCCCCCTTTGTAGATGGGAGGTTTTTTGGTGCATCTTTTTCTCCGCTCCCGCATGCGGCGAGACCTATTGCGCATCCTGCGATGATCAACGGATGTATTCGCATTTCCTTCTATTGTAGCGGTTTTTTCACGAATGGAGAAGAGAGAATTTTTGAGGAAATGCTGGGAAATTGTAGGATGAAAAACCTGAATTCTTGGCTCTCCAACAATGTTGAATCTGGTATAACTTTTGTGCTCAAAACATGAGTACAAACTGTGCGCAAGATCAAATTATGGTTTCACGTGGAAAACCGCTTCTTTAGTGTTACATTTCGCACAGTCCGCTGACGATATTTTTTGTTCATCCGGATAGTGCTGCATCCATGTTTGAGTCTCTCCAAGCCAAGGCAAGTAAGATTCTCTGTGCTGAGTACGACATCAGTGATTGTTCCGTATTGTGGGAGAGACCGGATCAGGCCGCATTTGGCGATCTTGCGACGCCGGTTGCCATGCAGCTCGCTCGGTTGCTGAAGAAAAACCCCAAGATCATTGCAGGGCTCCTTGCAGAGAAACTTTCGGAGGATTCTTCAGTCGAGAAAGCCGAGGTCGCGGGGCCAGGTTACGTCAATGTGTGGCTGAAGCCGGAGGCTTTGCTTCGGGAGCTTTCCTGCACGCGTGCGGCATGCACTGCGCGTGTCACAAAAAAAGAGGACCCGGTCATCATCGATTACTCCGCACCGAATATCGCCAAACCCCTGGGCATTCATCATATTCTCTCGACGGTTATTGGTCAGGTGATCGGTAATCTCTACCGTCATAACGGTGCACCAGTTGTTGCAGTCAATCACATCGGCGATTGGGGGACGCAGTTCGGGAAGCTGGCCATCGCTTTTGAGCTATGGGGTAACAAGGATTCCGTGGATCAGTGTACGGTGGAGGATCTTCTCGCGCTGTATGTGCGATTCCATGATGCTGCAGAGAAAGATGCTTCACTGGAGGAAAAGGGGCAGGAGGCATTCCGAAAACTGGAGCAAGGAGACAAGGCATTGCGTGCATTTTGGGAGAAGGTTGTTTCCATAACACTCAGGGAACTCGGCGCTCTTTATACACGTTTGCATGTGGAGTTCGACCACACGCAGGGCGAGAGTTTTTACGAAGACAAAATGAAGCCCATTATCGAGGAGGGCAAAAAGAAGCATGTATTTGTAGCAGGGGAGAAAGGGGCGCTCGTCGTTCAGTACCCTGAAGATACGGGGTTGCCTCCGGCGATCGTCGTGAAAGCCGATGGAGCGACCATCTATATGACGCGGGATCTTGCAACGGTGCGCTACCGCATGGATACCTGGAAGCCACAGTCCGTTTTGTACGTCGTCGACATTGCTCAGGAGCTGTATTTCCGCCAGCTATTTGCCGCAGTACGGATGCTCGGATGGGATCCGCCGAAGCTGGAGCACGTCCAGTTCGGTCGCATGCGTTTTGCAGACAAGAGTATGAGTACACGAAAGGGAAATATTTTGCGGCTTGAGGAAGTTCTCGACGAGGCAGTGAAACGGGCAGGGGAGCTGATCAAAAGCCGTGGAGATTCCATTCAAACAGATGACCCTGAGGCACTCGCAGATATGATGGGAACAGGTGCCGTTGTGTATGGTATTCTCAGTCAGAACCGTCAGAGTGAGCTTATCTTCGACTGGGACAGGATGCTCTCTTTTGAGGGGAACTCTGCTCCGTACCTCCAGTACACACATGCGCGTGCGAGGTCTGTACTGAGGAAAGCTGAGTCCAATGCCGATGTCTCACTTCCTACAGAGGTGTCTTCTCTTACAGAGTCGGAGCGCTCGCTTGTCGGGGCACTCCTGCGATTTCCGGAGGCTTTGGAGGAGGCCCGCAAAGGGCATCTGCCGCATACGCTCACGCATTACCTTTACCAGCTCTGTCAGCAGTTCAATTCGTTTTACAGCAGTGAACCGATTTTGCAGTCTCCAGAGCCACAAAAAACACTGCGACTTGCCCTCACGGCACTGACGGCAACCGTTCTCAAGTGCGGCGCGGAGTTACTCACATTACGTGTTCCTGATCGGATGTAACTCCTATTTCCCTGATTTCCGTATTTCCTTACTTCTTCTTTCCTTCTCTCCCATGGTCCGGTCTTCTCCCCGCAGGTCCCAGAGATCCGTTGCTCCCTACAGGCGCCGCAGACACTCGGGATTCACCACTCGTCCGTTTGTGGCATTTCTGCTCGTCGCCTCGTTTGGCATTCTCTTTGCCGGATGCGGTGCGCCACCGCCGGAGGAGGATGTGTTTTCGTTTACAGAAGACGACGTAGCAAGATTTCGGGAGCTTTCCCGCAGTGACGAGACGGGAAGTGGGGATACGGTAAGCGCTGTTCCTCGCTTGGCCGGTACAGGATCAGGAGAGATGAAGCAGCCAGCGAAACTGGATCTCTCGCTCGCCAAAACCTACGACGCAGTGCGTGCGGGTCCATCGGGAACAGGAGAGGAGATGTACCGTGTGACCAATGCGTACGTGAATGTCCGATCCGAGCCGAGGGTGACGGCTCCCGAGGTGACGAGACTTACACAGGGGGATACGCTTAAGGTGCTTGATTTCATGGACGCCGCATGGGCGAAGGTGGAGGTGGGGGCAAAGCAGGGGTATGTTTCGACACGCTACATCGCCAAGATGGTTTCTGAGGAGCAGCTGAGTGCCGAGCGCAAAAAATATGAAGGTGTCTACTTTGTCGATTTCGGATTTTTGAACGTTCGCAAGACGCCTGATGCCGGTAGTGAAAAGCTTGGTGAACTTCCGGGACAGGCGCTCGTCCGCCCGATTTCCCTCGATAAGGTTTGGGCGCGCGTGCCGTTTGCTTCAGGGGAAGGGTACGTAGCCGTACAGTATCTTTCACCATTCTCGCCCCAGTTCCTTGTGCGTCAGGAGAGCTATACGCTCCCCACACTGCACTACCGTTTGGCATCGGGTGACGATGCATTGGCATCGCTTCCTGGTCATATTGCGGCTCTGAAGAAGGCAGGTGTGACGATGTGGACCCTCAAGGATCTTCGCCAGCTCGTCTTGGCACAAGAGGAGCGCGATCAGCGCGTGCCGCCCAAAGCTGTTGTGCTTGCGGTGTCGGATATTTCTGCGAGTAACATTCAGAAAGTGTCGCAGACGCTGCAGTCCGCAGGGGTCTCAGCGACGCTCTTTATCAAAACTTCGGAGATTGGCATGTCAGGCATTACCGAGAAAATGCTCCTGAGTCTCCTAGCCAATGGATTTGATGTGCAGTCGGGTGGTCACACCGGTGACGATCTGCGGTCGCTCACCAATGCGCAGATGGAGCTGGAGCTCTCCCAAAGCCGTGCAATTCTGGAGGAAATGACCGGTAAGCCGATCTTCGCTATAGGGTACCCCATCGGGGGCGTGAATGATCGTGTGATGGAATTGGCAGGCAAGCAGGGCTATCTCTTCGGTATGGGCTCCGCTCCGGATGCCATCTTCAGTCGCTCGCAATTCCTTCGTTTACCGAGTTACATTGTCTCTCCGTCGATGACTGCGGAGGATGTTGTCGGCATTGTCGTCGGCAAACCCACCGCTATGCGTGTACGGGGAACGCTGCGTCAGACGCGATCACGAGGGTACTTCTTGGCGTTTGCTTAAGATTGAGGGCTCTACTCCTTCGGCATCAACTTCTGCATCTGCTCTTGTAGCTGCTTGCTGATGCCATTTCCCTGTTTTTGCATAATTGCTGCAGACTGCTCCGCTGCAGCTTTTGAGACTTCTTTGAGCAGCGTTTCCCAGTTTGCAAAGGCGTACCACGAGCTCCAGATGATGATGATAAGGGGGATAAGGTGAAGGATGCTTCTGAAGAATCCACCCCATGTGCGAAGGCGGTCACGCTTATCCATACGGCGAAGGAGCTCGAGGATTTCAGTGAGTTGTGAGTCGGCAGCGGCAGGCGCAGATGGTTTTGGCATATGTGCATTTAAAACCCCCGCTTCCATTTACGCAACAGTTCAAATCCCCGCGTGAGGTAATACTTTTTTGAAACGGGAACATCCTGGCAGTGTACAAGATCAAGAAGTTGCCCGCCGAAGCCTGTTTTAAAGAGTGTGACTCCGGCGAAAGGGTGACGAGGTTCGGAAATCTTAAATCCTTCTTCTGTGAGATTGCCTGGCGCTATTCCCCAGAAGTTATAGACGCGATCACCTCGCCTGAGTGCATCGCGGATCGCTGTCCACTGCAGAAGATAGCTCGCCGGGATTTTATGGTGCGCATGTGAACTTGCGCCGTGGTGGTAGCTCGTTTCACCAAAAGCATGCATGTGGATGGAAGAAGCAATCACCTGGCCTTGGTAGCGGGCGAGGTAGAGTGTGCATTCCTTCCTCGGTGCGAAATGTGCAATCTGCGCTTTGAAGAAGGCATTGGTGTAGGGCGTAAAGCCGTGCCGCTTTCGCGTTTCATCGTGCAGGGAGAGGAAATGTTTCAGATCGTTCACTGGATCAATAGATGCCTCTACGGTCACTCCATCTTTCTCGGCTCTGCGAATGAGGTTGCGAGTGGTCTTGCGCATTGCAGCGAGAAGAGTTTGCTCGCTTGCTGGTTTGCCCGTTTGCTCGTTGTGGACGCCTGTCCATGGATCGGATTCTTGCAATGGCAAATACCAGATATGTTCTGCGAGAAGATGAAGGGGGGAGGGGGCAGAATGAGGAATGAAGAATGGAGAATTTTGAATGACGAAAGGGCTAACTCGCAAGAAGCTGCAGTTGCGTGAACGAGCCTCTACTGAGAGCGTCTTGATGAGTTCCTTAGTGGCACTGTCATTCGTTACGACAGGTCCATACAAGATTGCCAGATGTCTGCCTCTCCGTGCCGAAACAAATATCGCCTGGCAGATTCCCACGATTTGATCATCTTCTTTAGCGACCAGCCGTATCGGTTCTTGTCCGCAGTCGCGGTACACCTCGCCCATCGTCCAGCTCTGCAGAAAGGGGCGGTAGTGCTGCGCCGCAAGAAAACCATCCCATGCGTGCCGGTCGGTTGCATGTTCAATGGTCATGGGATTTCCCTTGAAGAATGGAGCATAATACAGTGATGAGTCTCTTTGCCTGCCGTAGTGTCATGGTCGGGTGTGTAGGGAGGCTGAGAATCTGTTCGCAAGCGATTTCTGCGTCCGGATCATTGCCTGCGCTGTAGCCTGCATCAGTTGGCTCGACGCTTCTCGGGCATACCACGCAGCCCGTCCAGCCGTCATCGAGGTGGATAGTGTACCCTTTCAGCATTCTGCGCATTTCTTCCGCATGCGGAAAGAAGAGTGGGAATTTCTGTAGTGCAAGGTCCTTTGTAATCCCCGGAATGATGTTCCATCCATGTGCATGACATTCCTGCATATAGAATTCCGTCAGAGTGCGTCGGTGCGCATTGGTCTTCGCAAGGCTTTTCCATGAGTGCAATGCAAGTGCTGCGCACGCATTCGGGCACTTCGAAAGAAGTGGAGGCATATTGCCGCACTTCTCTTGGCTGCTCAAAATCGGCACAAGCACATGCAGCCTTTTGCAGAGTGCGAGATATGCTCTTCCTAGGCCGATGGCATAGAGCGTACGCGCTTTGCGGTAGATCAAGGGGTACAGGAGATACCGCACGATGACGGAGCGCGGAAGCTCTGCAGCAGCAGATGCCATTGCGCTGAGATTCGTTGCTGCATCTGCCTTTCGTGCAATCGCCGCGCCGCCACTCACACCGGACATGGCTTTGTCTCTGCCGAAGCTGAGAAGTGTGAAGTCCCCGGTACGTGCGATGGGGGAGGAGGGATCATGGGGGAGGACATGCGCGCAGTCTTCAACCAGAAGAACATTGTGTTTGTCGCAGATGCTACGCAGTCTCGCGAGATCGGCAGGGATACCGAATGTATGCTGGGTGATGACCGCGCGCGTTCTCGGGGTGATGCGTCTCTCCACATCGTCACAGTCCAGGTTCAGTGTATCGCCGTCGATATCCGCATAGACCGGCACTGCTCCTGCTGCATGGATGGCATTGGGAACGACGACGCAGGTATACCCCTGGATGATCACCTCTTCGCCGCTTTTGAGATGCAGAGTGCGCAGGAGTGCCAGCAGCGCTTCCCGTCCGGAAGCAAAGAGAACAACATCGCCGTGCAGAGATTCTTGGAGTGCTTTTCGTAAGCCTTCCTGTTCGTTGCCATGATTCCATTTCCACGGTTGCACCAGCAGGCCCAGGCTTCGCAGAGCATACGGCAACGTCGCATGTGGGCCGAAGGTGTGGTGAATGGGTGACGAGAACAAATTGAAAATGGAAAATGGAAAATTGAGAATTACGGTAACAAGTGATCGATGGCTGATTGTGAGACTCTTCCCAGTGCAACAAGGAGTGTGCCACGTTTCACTGGCTGAGAACTTTTAGAATATATCTCCACTTTCTTCCCATATCCTTGCTCGAATAACTGAGCAAATTTTTTGTTCGTAAATAGTACTCTATCAAAGATCTGTGCACTGTGAGATCCAAGATCTTTGTGGACACGCTCAGTCTCTGCACCCTGCTCGATGATGCCGGAGGTGAGGAGAATCTTTTCGGATGCTGGCTGTGCATCCGCCCAGCGAATCGCAGCAGATGCACTCTCGGGACTACAGTTATGTGTATCGTTGAGCACGGTCACGCCTTGGTGGTTATCTACCGTGAACGTACCAGGGAGTGGGCGGAAGCGTGCAAGGCGGTTAGCGATGACATTGCGCTTGAGCCCCAGATGCTCGGATACGGCAACTGCCAGCAAAATATTTCCCGCATTTTGGGTACCGTGCAGTGGCAGAGTAAGCGGCGTCGTGCCGATGCGCAGTTGTATGCCGTGTGCAGTCTCCTCAATGTCGAATGCTTCGAGATCACTGACGCCGCCTGTGCTTACTGTAGTTACGGGGCACGTGCATTGGCTTCGCATACTCGATGTGAGCGCACTGTCAGTATTCAAAAATGCGCGCCCGCTCGAAGGTAGTGCCTTGAGGAGCTCAGCTTTAGCTCTTATCAGGCGCTCTTGTGATCCGAAGAGGGCAATGTGCTGTGAGCCGACGAAGGTGATGACTCCCAGATTCGGCTGCGTACCTTCGCAGAGCTTTGCAATTTCGCCCGTGCGGTAGGCACCCATTTCCACAATGAAGATCTTTGCTGCTGATTGCTCAAGGCTGATAGCTGAAAGTTTCTTGATCATCCATCGTGCGACACCGATTTCGCTGTTCACGTAGGCAGGCGTTGCGATAGCAGCGTCTCCAAGTGCACAGGCGATAAGCTCCTTCGTCGTTGTCTTCCCTACCGATCCCGTAATGCCGATCACAGTAATTTCCGGATGCATGGATCGTAGCAGCGCTGCACGCCGGAGGATCCTTTGCTTCAGAAATATGTCGACGGGAAGAAGTATGGTCCAGACAAGTAGCACAACTATCGGTTGAAGAATGACGAGAGGGGCAAGGAGAAGGGGATACGAGAGTGCTGCGTCTGTGGCAAGGAGGAGGGTAAGGAGGAGCGAGAGTGCTGCGATCAGCTTTGCTTTTGCCGTCCACACGGGCCTCCGTTGCTTGCGGAGAATGGATTGGGCGATGGAGAGCGCACCAAATGTGAGCAGTGCGCCGAGGATTACTGTGTCCAAAGAGAAGACCCCTATGGCAGCTACCGCGTACCAAATTGCGAGTGTCGGGATACGTAGAACGCCAAAGAGCTGCCGTAGCACTCCTTCGCTGCGCAGGTGATCCATGAGCCTGTCACTTCGCCACTCCTTTACCTGCCAGAGAGCAAGGAATGTCAGAAGGCAGGGTGTTGCGCCGACGACTGTGAGGAAGACCAGCATGGATGCCCGTATAGAGTAGTCGAAAAGAGCTGTGGAAGCGCGAAGAGCGTATATTGCAATAATTATTAAATTATTGTATAATATCATCAAATACCAAAATACTGCTATGAAGAACAGATCTCTCGTTATTACACTTACGGTCGCGTATGCCGGGCTTGTATGTGGAGCCATCGTTCTCGGGAGTCCTGCGAATCTGCTCGGAAGCACACTGAATTTCTTCACCGAGCCGGCGAAGATAGAGCAGCTGGAATCTTTCGATGCGAATAACGACGCCACTCCGGACTTTATGAACGCAGAGCGCATCCTCGAAGTGTTTGTGTCTGCTCCGCAGTGGCTCACGCCACTACTCGGTCAGCCCTTTATGATGCCGGGCATGATCCGCATCGATGAGCACTTCTTTACCATGCCTGGTGATCACACGGCAGCTCCGGTAGTTTCCACAGAGGAAAACGATCCGGTATTCGAGATGGTCGAGCCACTGTGGACAAGCGATACGATTGAGCTTTCGCCTCAGTTTGAGGGAGGAAAAATTCCAGACGCAGATGTTGGAACTCCGTTTCTCGTGCCAACGGTCAGACCATCTTCCAGTCTTCCTGCATCATTCATGATGCCCACGGCACCCACGACTCCTGCGAGTACTCCTCCTGCAGTTACCGCTTCTCCTGCGAGTAATCCTCCGGTCACCAGTGCTCCTACAGCAGTGGTGCCGGCTACAGCAACAAGCACATCTTCATCTGTTTCCACGGTGTCGAGTTCTTTGAGTACAAGCTCATCTTCCAGATCTGCTGTAGCTACGGAGAGCTGCACAAACGGCATGGACGACGATTCCGATGGCGCTGATGATTGCGATGATATGGATTGCATGGCGGATCCGAGCTGTATGTCCAGTAGCTCTTTGTCAACAACTGCTTCAGTAGAGACACAATGTGGTGATGGCAACGATAATGACACGGATGGTTCGAAGGATTGTGAGGACGCAGATTGCATGGCGTATCCCGCATGCATGGCTTCCACATTCTCGTCAGAGGGATTGTAGTCTTATGAAACGGGAATTTGACAATGTATTGAAATAATATTTACATACTTTACATAGGGGACTATGATCATTCCCCATGTCTGTAGGTGTGCAAGATGAGGCGATGCTTGCGATAACTACTACCGCTGTTGCTGGTGTTGATCTCGCCAAAACTGCATCCATTTCGTCCGCTCTCCCTACGTCCGCGGATGTGCGGGGATTGCTTTTACTTGCTGGGGTTCTTTCCGATGAATTGGAGGAGAGCGGGGAGGGAGATGATGGCTTTGCGTATGGTGTGCGGCACTTCGAACGCAAAGCGGCGCCGAAGGATCTGGCCATGACGCTGACTGCCGAACTTCTGCGACGTCAGGGAAAGGATTTTGTTTTTGAAAAGGATCTTTTCAACCTTGGACAGATCGGTAAAGAAGGTGGTCAGGGGACGGTCTACAGGATCGCTGATCTGCGTACAGGAGTCCGTGACTCTGTACATTCACTTATTGCTGCCAAAGTTCTCCGACCCACAGGATCTGATGTTACAGATCTAGAAGCCCAAGGGAGATTGAATCGAGAGAATCGGATCCTGGATTACTTGGCGGATGATCATATTGCACCGAAGAGTCTCGGACGGGGCAACAGGATCGTCGATGGGAAAACTGAAGAGTATCTTCTCATGGAGTACTGCGATGGACACAGCATGCATGAGATTGGACATGCGCTTTCAGCGTTGCGCCTTGAAAGCAGAGGCGGGCAACGCATCGGTGCAGAGCGTGCAGCGACCCATCTGCTGGCGCAGATGCTGCAGGGCATACGGCGATTGCGTCAGAGAGGCGTGATTCACCGTGACATCAAACCCAGAAATCTGTTACTGGATGCTAAAGGTCAGATGCAATTGCTGGATTTTGGCATTGCGACCCAGCACAGGACGAATAGGGAGGAGACTCAGATCACACAGTCTGGACTCATCGTCGGAACGCCGCATTTTATGGCTCCTGAGGGTTTCCAAGGTATTCACCATGCCGAATTTGGAGCGGATGATACGGGGGATCATGATACAACTGCGAAAGATGTATACGGTGCTGCTGCATCCATCCATGAGGCTCTCACGGGGAGGCACCATGTCGAAGCGGCAACGGTACACGAGCTGATTAATAAGGTGACTTCCTCGGATACGGACTTACCGCTACTCGAAGATTTGCATGACATCGGTTTCCGGAAGGTTCTACTCAGCCTCTTCAGCAGGGACCCCAAGAGCAGGGAGGATCCCGATGTGCCCCTGATGCAGTTGCAGCGAGCTGGTTTACTGAGATGGTCCCAGCGAAGGATTTTGAGTGAGGAAGCCCTGCTCATGCCGATGCCTCGGCAGAAAAAAGGACAGGCACCCAAGAGCGCGGAGGAAATTGTCGCGTACTGGGCAGAGACTCTGGCTCCATCGAAGCTGCGATCCCGCATGCTTTTTGGAACGCTCGCTGCTTCGGCGATTGCGCTTGTATCTGAAAATCAGACGGGAGCATTGCGCACTGCCCTGAGCGAGCCATACAACAGCGCGGATATTTCGATGCCCATTCGACGGATCGAGGTGGCACCGCAGAAGCCCAAGTCCCCACTTTCTTATCGTTTGGCGAAGAAGGGTGAGGGGCAGGAATCGACTTTCGTTGGGGTTGAGGGTGCTTCTATGCACATTCAAGGTCAGCAAGATCATATGCTTGATCTGGAAACTGTTGCCGGGATCCGCGACACAGAGGGCCAGTTGCGCGCGTTTGTGCATGCGATGACTGTCGAGAACATCACTGCACTTCGAGAACACTTCCGTACGTCGAGTACCGGACCTGCTATGGTGCCACAGTGCGCCAATGTGTATGTCTCGAGCGATGGTGCCTTGCTCATCAACATTCCGCACGTTGGATTGATCTGCCAGAATGCTGAAGGAGATCGTGAGTTTGTTTGGGACGTGCACTGGTCGAACGCCGTGAAGGCGGGCACTCCGCCCCCACAGGAGATCGAACGGTTCTTTGCCTCGCACTTTTCGAGTGATGTTGAACAGTATTTGCAGAAAGGCGAACCGCTACCAGATGCTTTGCGGAGGCTTGTTCCATCCTGTGGTCAGCTTCCACCGACAATGACTGCAGCAGACGTTTCAAAATTTCAGTGGAAGCAGATTCAGAGAGCCTGCAAAATCACACCGAAGGTTGTGCAGCGCTGAAGCGCTTGCAAATCACCTCCGCAATATCCTCTGCCCGATCTCTGTGTACCCTGTGCCGAACGCCGTGGAAGATGTGGAGTGCGCTTCCGGTAATTGCTTTGTGCATGATGTGTGCGTCTCCTACGGGAGTCATGCGGTCGTCTTCGCCCCAGAAGATGTCCGTCGGAACAGTAATCTTTCCGAGCAGAGGGCGAAGGTCTTCCCTGGAGACATTGATGAGTGTCTGGCGCATGATTGGCGAAGCTTTCTCATAGTCGTGAACCCGCACGAGTTTGTAGAGAAGCTTCTTTCCTATGGGTTGTAGTGTGCGTAGGAAGGGAATCCGCAGTAGGATCTTGCCGGTTTTTGCGAGCGTGAGTCCGAAGATTCTTTTGATGTGCCTTGGGTGACGGATACCGGCGGCGGCACAGAGGAACAAGTGAGAGGGTTGTGGGTTACGTGTTGTGGGTTGTGGATTTATGAGAAGTTTTATAGCGATGCGGCCGCCATGGCTGTGTCCGAGGAGCATGTACGGTCCGGAGATATGCTTTTGAATGTATGCAGTGACCCAACTGACGTAATCGTCCGTCGTCCATGCACGACTCGGTTCCGGTTCGCTGCCAAATCCCGGAAGATCGGGAGCGAGAACGGTGATACCGGAGTCGCCAAGGGCAATCTTCAGCTCATCGAACGAATGGTGATCGCCGCCCCAGCCATGGAGACAAAGAAGGACCGTATTCTTCATACATACAGTATAGGGATTTTGTCCTGAGCCTGCCTACCGAAGGATTACGCCATCCCCATCGCCTTTTCGATTTCCCTCGCAACGCGTTGCGGATAGGGAACGTACTGCAATGTGCCAGAGGGCTTGAATTCTATATCTCCGTAGTTGAGAAGGGCTGCGATGATATTGCGCTTTACTGCTGTGACGCTCTGCACTTTCACAAGTTGCACTTCGAACATTGCTTCATGGAGCAGAAGACGGATGCGCATATCGATGACACGTTCATTCGTAATGATCATGACACCGGCGATCTTCGAGAGCATGCGGTGGAAGATCCAGTGGTACGCGAGCAGGACCAGACCGAGACCGAGAAGGAGAGCCGCATGGGAAATCCACATCGTGTGGTGCGCCGTGTAACCGGCAAGTACATAGAGCATGAGTCCGGCAATACCGATGACGCTCGCGATCATGACCGGAACGATGTACGCAACCCAGTGCTGGTTTGTGGTGAGTAGCACTCTCTCGGAGCCGGAAGGAGAATGTAGGGTGCTCACAGGAGATGTGGCTGGAAGACGTAGAGGAAGGCTGTAGCAATCCCGATCAGGAGAGTGAAGACGGCGTAGGCGATGCATGGAACGCGTGTTTGCAGTGGTGTGCCCCCAAGTGAGCGCACAAGAGCAGCCGTCCGACGGTTTACTTTCGTGTACTGCGCGATCATGACTGCGGCAAGCAGAAGCGACATGATCTCCAAACCAACGAAGATCAGCGTTGTGATGATCATGGCGGGGGTGGCGACGAGATGGGCGAACACACAGGTATTCTACTCCACTCTCTGGACTTTGCTGTTTACGGTAAAGATTCTTCTCTTCATAATAAGGGTGTGTCACGGTAGCTTCAGCCTTCGCTCTGCGGAGCTACGGCCGACAAGCAGTTGGTATAGTTCTTTCATCACAGCGGTATGTCACGGTAGCTCAGTTGGTAGAGCACAGGACTCATAAGCCTGGGGTCGCCGGTTCAATCCCGGCCCGTGACACCATCGATTTCCACCACATCCAAGCTGCCTTCATACTCTTCACCTACCCGCAGTCCTGCATTTGTAACAGCAACGAGAAAGTGTTCTTCGGGAATCTCTAGTCTTCGTAGTAGATGCGTGATGTCGCGTGGCTGCCATTTCTCTGACTGTTTTCGTGCTCCCGAAACAATCGCAGCAGCTCTTTCGCCGTGCCTCAGGACAACATGACCGCTTCCGGCCTTGTTTGTTTCCACACTGACACCAAGTTGGATGAGTGATCCGACGAATTCCCGGTACGTTATCCGGTGGTGACGGAGATACTCGTACACCGTGCGTCGCTAAGTGCGCTTATCGTCAGTGTCCTGCCTTTCCGTATGCGCAGGCGCTTGCATATTCATGAGGCGTATTTCATAGCAGGGTCTGTACTTATGCAAGCAGAATGTCTTTTGCTCTCGGTGTCACCTAGTATCCACTGTTTATGTAGGATGGTAGTAGAGTACGAATCTCATGAGAATTATTGACTAAAAATAGAAAAAGACTTGAAATATGCAATAGATCTGCACGGTGCAGATTACGGTCTTTGACATTGAAGTTGGGGAACTTCACTCGGCAATCTCATCACCACTATTATCAGGAGAACTGTCATGAAACATCAACTTGGCGGGCATTGGCTCGCGTTCCTTTGGGCTACTTCCCAGCCCGAGCCTCTCGTAGAGGCTGTGAAGAAGGCGCGTGGCGCCGGTGCAACAGTGTTTGAGCTGATTTACCATGTGCTCAATGGTCTCAGTGCAGAGCAAACTGCCGCAGCCCTCAAGGAGGGGGGAGTGAACGACGCTGTCATGTGTGTCTTCTTCCCGCCTGGCGACAACGCTGAATGTCCCTTTGGGGACCCATTGTCGGACGATCCGCAGCTCGTCGAAACGGCCGTTGCGACATTCAAAAAGGTGATCCAATTCATGGTGGAATTGCAGGGGCACGGGATCAACATCGACTTGATCGTTGGTCCAAGCTGCTTTGTGCTCACGAAGAACTACCAAGTGGATTGGGCTACCCGAAAAGAGCGCATGATGAGTTTTTACACAACTCTCGATGATGATCTTCAGAATGCAGACATCGACGTTGCTGTCGAGCTGCTCCGCGAAGAAGAGGATCAAGTCTTCGAAACTGTGGAGCAGTGGCATGATGCAGTCACCACACTCAATGGCGAACTGGTTTCCTGTTACGGAGAACATTACGACACCTTCCACATGGATCAACGTGGATTTGATCAAGTGAAGTCCATTGCGTTGATGGGTGACAGCATTTATCACCTCCACGCAAATGGAACGGGTCGCAGACCTGCTGGTGGCGAAGGAGACGAGATCGACTGGTCTGGCATTCATGCAGCACTCGTCCAAGTTGGGTTCAATGGAGTCATTACCAATGAACCTTTCTGCGATCTCGTGCGCAATGAGTGCCCGGCTCTGGGCGACGGCTTGCCGCCAGCTGCTGAGGAGCCAGGCGGAATTCTGAAAACCCGTGAGACGCTTGAAACTGTCGGGTTTACGTTCGATTACTAGCGCTTTCCCCAACGCGCTTTATGTCAAAGACCACTTCACCCCCGCTGTCGTTTATCGGCAGCGGGAGGTTTTACATTACGAACTCTTCATCCTCATTTTCCCCGGTATCATATTCATCACCTGATGTGCGTCTAGGTTTGAGCAAGTGCTCGTCTACCCAATTGCGGTAATTGCGAACGACTCTGCGCTGCACATCAAGATTATATTCGGATCGTACAATCTCTGTCAGTCGGTCATCGGAAATCCTCCAACAGCGATTGGCTGCATCGAAGTATCTGTTGTCCTGTGCGAGTAGTCCTACCACATATCGTCCCTGTAGTTTTGATAGCGATGCACCGGGCACAAGGATGGCGAAGTCACGGACGGTTGCATCAGGCATTTCCACAAGCAGGCCGCTGATAAGACGACTGACTGTCGAAGCACAGCATCGGATGACATCAGAAAGCTTTTCCTGCGTCAGGTCTGTAAGCAAAAGCGGATTGTATGGTTCTGCGATATATGCTTTTTGTTGCGTGGCTGCAAAGGATACAAGCTCCTGACGCTGTGTTGTTATCCAGTCAAATTCATCGAGAAACCGCTTGGAAAATATTTCCTGCGGCTTGGCTGGCTCTGTTCTGGTGAGTACGCTAAGGCACTGTTCGATTCTTTCCCGCACTTCTATAGCCTTGCTTTGAACAGAGCAGTCAGGTGCAATGGTGTATTCAGGAGATTTTTGGCGTGAATCCGCAGATAATCCGTGGGCATGTTCTACAAAAATTTCCGAATCAAATAAGTTGCTCGTATGCTTCGATGGAGCATCCGATTTCTTTAAGAGACCTCTCTCCGCCAGCTCAGCCATTTCCTTTGCCAGCTCTTCCATTTCCTCGGCACTGAGGCCGGCCATGGCAATTGCTCCAAATGAGAAAGGCATTTTCATATCCATTTGCTGTCTTAGATGCATGCCATGGCTTAAGGACATGTTCATAATAATAATATAAAATAATTATTATAATATGTCAAACTATATACAAAGCGATTTCTCTGGACTATAGAAGCATTCCTAACGCCATCGCACTCAGCATCAACCCCAGATCCCGTACAAACAGATCATTCATGCCAGTTTGGGTGAGCACGAATGCAAGGTGTAGGACCATGCTCCATGCGGCTATCCTGCGGATGAGAACACTCGGGAAGAGGAGTGCACTTGCGAGGATCAGTTCCATGATGCCGGTGACCATCAGCCACTGGGATTTTCCGATGCCGAAAAGTCCATCCATCCACTGCGGTATCCAACCGATCCAGGAAAGCGGGTGGATAAATTTATCGATACCAAACACACCGAAGACGATCATCATTGCACTCATCAGTACTCCGGTTGCGACGGAAGCTTTTTGCATACGCACTGTAGTATAGCGTACGATCAGGTTGTTCATTTTCCCATATGTTTATGAAGACGCTGCGCCTGATTATTCCTGTCGCCCTTCTCCTTTCCGCCTGTTCGCACACTGGAACCGAAGTTTCGAGTGCACCGGAGTCGGATACTCCGACCATAGGTATGCCGGTACCCGGAGCGGAGGGCGTCGATGAAATGATTGTCACAGAGGACGCAGGGGGCGATGGAGACGCTGCAGATGCTCCGAAGGGTGGTGGAGAAGCTGCTATGCGCAGTGTGCATATCGATGTAACGGACTGGGCGTTTACACCAAAGGTGATTACTGTGAAAAGGGGAGAGAAGGTGACGCTGGAGCTTACAGGCGTTTCCGGAATGCATGGGGTCTCTATCCCAGATCTTGGGGTACAAAGCGCGAAGTTTGGTCCGGGGGAGACCGTTTCCGTTGCTGTACCTACAGATAAGACGGGTACCTTTAGCTTCCGCTGCAATGTGCCGTGTGGGTCAGGGCACAAGGAGATGACCGGAACGATTGTGATAGAGGATTAAGAATATGAAGCATTCCATCTTCTCTACTGGCATCCTTGCTGCACTTCTCCTCAGTGCTTGTGCAGCTCGTGATCCCCATGAGGTTGCCAATCCCGATCCGAATCATATCCATGTAGATTTTGCAGTGTGGGTGGATATTGATGCGGAAACCATCAAGCAAGTGGATTTCTCAGGTTTGCAATACATGTCCGAGGAATATCATGAAGGAAATACCGTGGATCCTCATGTACATCCTTTGAAGCAGTATTTACATTTGCACGATGGAAACGGTCATGTCATTCATAGTCATAAACCCGGTCAAACATTAGGTGACTTCTTCCGTTCCATGGGAGGGGAAATGATCACAGGGCCCGTTCAGCGTTCAGATGGTCGCAACTATCCCGAAAATACTATTGAGTGGCCAGATGGCGAATATACAGTTGGTCGCAGTGGAAATAGCAAGCTGCATATGTATGTAAATGGCGGGGAAGTTGTCTTCAATCCCGATTACGTATTATATGACGGTGACAAAATCCTCATCATTACTACAAGCAACCAACAGCAGATTGACCACGCGTTATCCATGATGACCGATGATGCCTGTCTCTACTCCAAGCGGTGTCCATGGAGAGGGGAACCTCCCGTGGAGAATTGCATCGCAGATCCGAAGGTGCCGTGTGTGGAATAGCACGCATGTCATCCTGAGTAGCTGCACTGTTTATGGTCCAATGGAGCACATACTGTCTTGTCGCTTGCGCATCTAAAAATCCCTCTCCCATTGGGAGAGGGCTAGGGAGAGGGGGTCCAAGACTCTCTTTCCCTATACCTGTTTCACTACACCATCGGCGACCCCCTCCTCCTAACCTCCTCCCACTGGGAGGAGGAATCCTGCTTCACTGCTTGGTAAATTCATTCTCGTTTGAGAATTGTGGGATTACTCTTCAATCGTAATCACTCCCTTCATCTCACTATGCCCCGTGCCACAGGCGACGTTGCACGAGAAGGGGAATGTACCCGTAATCTCTGTTGAAATCGGAAACTCCACAGTTTGCCCCTGAGCAATGGTCTTGGAGATTCCGAGGCCAGGGATGGAAACGCCATGCACGCCCTCAGCACCAACGAATCGGAGCTTCACCGTATCTCCTTTCTTGATGGTGAATGTGCTCGGACTAAATGCCCAGTTTGTAGCACGGATGGGAACGGTGTAGACCGTCGGACGTGCTCGCGAGGAAGTAGCTGCCGCAGCCGGTGCAGCCTGAGCAGGAGCTGGGGCGGGGACGGTGTCATTGCGTACATTTTCTATAGCCTGCAGGAAGTCTGCTATCGGGCGTGCTCCCATAACACGCTGTCTCCGGCCGGAGGGGAGATGCACGACGAAGTTGCTGGGCGTGCCGTTGATGCCGGCTGCTTTTGCGGGGTCCATATCCTCCTGCACTCTGTTTGCCATCTCTCCCGAGTTCAGACAGGTGGCAAATGCAGAATCCCGAAGACCAATCTCTGTAGCGAGGCTGACGAGCTTCGTATTGTCCGTCCCTTTTTCGTAGAGGATGTCGATCATTTCCCAGAGCTTGCCGTCTCCTCCGAGCTTTCCGGCACACTCCACGGCTTCAGCAGCTTTCCGTGCATTCTTATGTGGACCCAACGGGAAGTGGCGATACACCCATTGAACGTCATCCTCCTGTCCGATGAGCTGCTCCAGTGTCGGGTGCACGCGCTTGCAGAACGGGCACTCGAGATCCGAATACTCGATGACAGCGATGTCGCCATCGGCATTACCGCGAATGTGGTCGCGATCGGGATCTACATCAGGAATGAGTGCATCTTGCGCAGCAGTATCGGCTGGTGCGGGTGCTGCAGGGGCTGTAGGAACCGATGGAGCAGCGGGAACGGAGGGTGCCGCTGGAGGAGCTGGAGGTGTGTCCTCTTGCGATGGAAGCGATGGAAGACGGAGCCAGCCTAAGAGCGAACTATCCTTTTCCATAGCGACGGAGCCAACAATGAAGCCGACGAGGAGCATCGTAACGCCGAACCAGAGATTGGTTTTTCCGGTGGCAACGGGTAGCGGGGACGGGGCAGGAGCTGCGCTTTTCTTTGGCATGGGAAAGGAGGGGATATGAGGAAGAAATAGTGCTGCTCGGTGAGAGAATTTGCAAGACGCCTGTATCTAGGATTTGCTCACACGGATGTCCGCACGCATCATGCCCATGGAGCACGTAATGACAAAATCACTCTTCGGATTGGCGATAGGACCAAGCCAGTTTCCGCCTTGCACGATCGGCGTAGAGAGATTGTGCGTGGGATCCGTGAGCATGGAAGCGCATCCTCCTACATTCTGTGGAGCGTACGCATAAATCCATGTTTGCAGTCCGGGTTGGATAGTGAAGCTTGCAGGGCTATAGCCAGCGTTTGTCACTGTCATCGCAACGATCTGGCGTCCCTCGGCATCGATAGTAACGTAGGGATCACTGCCGGCAACTGAGGGCTGAGCAATTCCTGGAACAGCGGATCGTACGATCCCAGTAGCATCGATCCCAGTAAGCAGAAGTCCACTTTGCATGTTCCATATACCGAGCATCAAGACGAGGGCACCAGAGAATGTTAGGAACCAGCGTGCAGTCTTTCCCTCGACAAGCGAGCTGATTGCCGAAAGCCCCAGCAGTGCCGGTAGCGTTCCGAGTGCAAAGACAAGCATGATGATGCCGCCTTGTAGAAAGTTTCCTGATCCAAGAGCCAGAAGCTGCATGGACTGGGTGAAGCCGCAGGGGAGAAAAAATGTGAGAGCTCCGAGGAGTGCGGGGGCAAATGGGTGACGTGAGTTGCTCAGTGCCTGGATGCGCAGCATGAAAGATTTTGGCAGCGGTAGTGTGCAGTAGCGCTTGGGAACGATGCGCAGAATATTGAGTCCGAGCATGATCATCACCGCAGCGATGATGACTGTGAGGATCCCTGTTGCCTTTGTAGAGAGCGTAATGGCGCTTCCGAGAAGTCCAACGATTCCTCCGAGGACGAAGTACCCTGCGAGGCGTCCTGCATTGAACGAGAGTAGGGGTTGAAAGCGTTGCCAGCGGCTTGTGCTTTCATGCCGCTCTGTCCATTTTGCGGCGACAGCCAAAAGGAGACCTCCTACGACTGCCAGGCACGTGGATGAAGCCGCTACAAGGCCAACAGCAAACACTGCTCCTATGCTCGCTGCCCCCTCAATGCCCTTTGCAAACGCGAAGACACCGAAGTGTTTGAGGAGCAGGTAACCTGCAAGGATGAGGAGTACCATCCCGCCGACTTCCGACCAGTCGGGCTTCTCTGTCATGTTGGAAGCTATGTTCTGGGCAGCCCCTTCTTCGTGGAGTGTGTAGTTTGTCGAATGCAGCGCTTTATTGCACTGATCCATGTCCGGTGCGTGGAGCTTGGGATTGCTGAGCACTTCCACCACCCCCTTTCGTTCACTCGCTGAAACTTCCATAACCCCCGGGATGTCTTTCAGCCGGCGTTCAATAAGAAGCTCACAGCTTCTGCAGGTCATTCCTGATACGGAAAATACCTGACGGCGCAGTGTGGAGGATTTGGTAGAACTTTTTTTAGCCATGATGCGAGGGGGTACGCCGTCCATTATACGATTCTTTTGGAAGATTTCCATTGCCACTTGCTACCTCTCCATTGCAACCTGTGTACATGACATCTCCTAAGAAATCTTCTCCTCAGGACGACGGCTCATCACTGGAGTTGCAGGTGATGCAAAAACAGTTGCAGGAGCTCCAAGAGCAGGTGAAAGCTCTTACAGTCGAACTTGAAGCCGCAAAGTCTGAAGCTGCAAGGATGAAAGATCTTGCTGCCCGCTCTCAGGCGGATCTCCAGAATGCCAAAGCGAGAGTCGAGCGTGAGCGTATGGAGCTCTCAGCATTCGCTCTCGAGGGCATGATGAAGCGCCTTCTTCCAACTATCGATAGTTTCCAGCGTGCATTTCAGCATTTACCGGAGGACCTGCAGTCGCACGAATGGGTGAAGGGTGTCATGTCCATTGAAGGTCAGCTGATGCGGGAGCTCGAAGGCGCAGGCTTGAAGAGGATGTCATCTGTGGGATCGGTTGCTGATGCCGCTCGTCATGAAGTGCTGCAGCAGGGAGCGGGAAAGAAAGACGCAGTCATCGAGGTGTTTGAGGAGGGCTATGAATTGCATGGCAAAGTTCTCCGTGCAGCAAAAGTGAAGATCGGGGATGGGACGGGAAATTGAAAATTGAAAATCCGGGATTGTTTTTAGTCAAACGTCGACTGTAGAGACGTACCATTGGTACGTCTCAATGATTTACAGCGCCGCCCTTCCCAGCAGGATGATGAAGAGAATACCGACGGTATTGAGAGCGAAGCATAGTGACGTGAGTTTCCAGCCCTTGAGATGGGTGAAACTTACGACAAAGGTCATGCCTACCTCATCTGGTAACGGCGAGGCAATGACCATGCAAGCGAGAATCCAACGGAGTGCGTTACGGAATTCATGCGAAATGCGATCGTGATGGAATACTTCATGCAGGCATCGCAGCAGACGTGTCTCTTTCAGCCGGAGGATTTCATCGTGGAAGGAAAGCTTCGTGAACTGAAAGATGCTGATATCCGAAAGTGTTGCGCCGACCGCGGCAAGCACTGCAGCAAAGACAGGGTCCATTACGTGACCGACTTCATAGAAATATGCAGCCGCAAACGGCGAGGTAAATCCAAAGCTGAAGAGAAATCCCGCAAGCAGCATGCTCGGGTAGCTTGCGCCATCGAGGTGCTCCTCAATCCAGTGGAAAGCACCAGTTTTAAAGAGAACGTAGGCGAAGATGATCGAAGCAAAAAATACGATAAGCTTCGGGAATTTTAGTATGTGTTTCACAGATATATTATAGCATATTTCAGTTCATTATACATCGTGCGAAGGCATCTCCTTTTTCCTCGAAGTTCCTGAACATTCCATAGCTGGGGGAGGCGGTGGATAATAGAACGATAGAAGGAGGAGTGCAGTTTGTAGTTTTTGCTTTTGCTACTGCTGCTTCCATTGTTTCCACTTCGAAGAAGCTCACATCGGCTTTTGCATCTTCTATCGCCTTGCGGATGCGGGGACCGGATCCGGGGAAGAGAATCACCGTCTTGATCTTCGATACTGCGATGCGTGCGCCGAGTGCTGAAAAATCATTCCCACGATCCTGTCCACCGAGGATGATTGCTACGACACGGTCGCTGAGTGCATCCAGTGCGGCGATTGTCGATTCCGGCGTGGTAGAGATCGCATCGTCGATCCACTCGATTCCGTGGTGGATACCGAGTGTCTGGAGACGATGGGGAAGTCCTTTAAAATTCTGGATCACCGGAATGCTGATGCGTTCCGGAACGCCGAGGAGGCGCGACGTAAGAAAAGCGATCGCAGCATTGCGCAGATTATGCTCTCCCTTCAGGAGGAGATCAGAGGAAGTAAGTGGAAGATCCTCTGTGTGTGCGGCGACCCGGCGACCCGGACTCAGCTTAGCAATTTCCTCTGCACCCGGAGAATTCGCATCATAAATGACATAGTCGTTTTCCGTCTGGAACTGTGTAACGTGGGACTTTGCTTCACGGTAGTTTTCCAGCGAACCATGGTAGTCGAGATGCTCCGGAAAGAAGCTGGTGATGACAGCGATACATGGGCTCACCGTGCAGTCCATGAGCTGGTAACTGCTCATTTCTTGAACAAAAATTGTGTTCGTCTTTATGTCCTTGATGTGGGCAATCGCTGGCTCTCCGATGTTTCCCACAAGGAAGGCATTTTGTCCTGCTTCCTTCAGGATTGTATAGATCAGTGACGCCGTGGTGCTTTTGCCTTTGGAGCCCGTCACGCCGATGACTTTTGCGCCCCCAGCGGCAGCTTCTTCGAGGAAGATTTGGGTGGAGTTTGTAACGGTTGCGAGTTTCGGGTTACTGGTTGCGAGTATGTTTGGAGGAATGCCGGGTGATTTGATGATCAGATCAAATTTCTCCAGATTTTGGAGCCACTGTTCACCGACCTGTTTGCTGTGATTGCCTTCTACAACAAGATCGGCATTGTTATCCGCAATCGTGATTGCACATTGCGGCGCGAATGCTTCGAGTGCCTTCACCATTGCTTTGCCTTCTCTGCCGTAGCCAAGGATGCAGATGGATTTGCCGTTAAGATTCTTTAATAACATGGGATGATCCGAGTGAATATGAACCTCATTGTAGAGGCGCTCTGTCAGTGCGTCTCTACGGAAGAACATTTTGGAAATTCTGCGGAATCGCATGATCTTTCCCCGCCGCCAATTCCCCTGCGATTAGGCTTTCAGGATCCGCGATCGTTGGCAGTACTTCCATGGTAAAGAGTTTCATCATCGCAGTGTCTTGGAGGTCGCCCCGCTTCTCTGCAAGGAGGAATGCAGCGCGCACTTCATCTGATGTTCCCACACACTCGAAGGGCTTGAAGCCTTCTAGCCCAAGGAGTTCTCGGAAGACCGGTTCCAAAGCAGGGGAGTCGAAGATGTTTCCTCCGAAGATACTTTCCAATTCTGCTCGTGGGAGGAAGGCCGCAAAGAGTGCGAATGCAAATGCGCATTTGGGACATTTCCGGCACCACGCTTCGCTCGACTGCGGCCGAGCTACGCGTGGCAAGCCACCTTCTTTATTCTTCGATGTAAGGAGCTTCCAGTTCTCATTGCAGCTCGTAAACGATCCGAAGTGCTGCGGGTGTTTACAGAATTCCTGCACGATCCTCAGTTCGCCCCATGGCCGAAGCATACTGAAGTACTGCACGTTTGTTTTACCTTTCAGTATCTCTTGCAGCGCTTGTTCAAATGCAATGCTCTTACTCCACTGATGATTCACTTCGAGTTCATGGAGCTTCGTATTCCCTTCACTTGCAGAGCGCTCATTACTCCACACCGCTGCGGAGTAACCGTACAGCTCTGCGATGATGACAGAGAGAATGGAGAGATACGCGGTGATGGGAACGTGCCCATTGAGTGCACCTTCTGCATTGAGCGCAAAGAGGAGAGGATCAAGTCGGCGTTCAACCGTAAGCAGCGGTAGACCAGCCTTCTTTGCAGCAGCGGTAATGAGCGGATGGTGGCCGATGCGTAGGAGCGTGACATCGTGTCCAGCAGCTTTGAGAAGCTCTGCCGTGACGATGGAATCCTTGCCGCCGCCGAAGGGAACGAGGACTTTTTCCGTATTTCCGGATTTCCGTATCTCCTTTTCCGTTTCCGATTGGGAGGAACTAGGGAAATACGGAACTGAGGAATGAGGGAATTGTACTACCCCACGGTGATCAATCTTGTTCTTATAGAAAAATTCCCCGAGTCCATTCTCGTAGACCTGCTTCCAGAATGCGGCATCCTTGGCATTCAGCGAACCACTTTTAATCTCGATCGTTTTCGGCAGATAGGTTTTGTAGTAGCTGATGCCGCCAATGAGGTGGAGCAAGAAGAGGAGCTGGTCTAGCTGGGGGGTGGATGCTGCAGCAGGAAAGCTCTGTGAGAGCTTGATGGTTTCGGTAAATCGCAAAGAATCATCCAGGCTATAGCGAAGCTCGATGAGACCTTCTTCGGGGAAGAAGTTGTAGGAATCGAAGTTGAAAGAGGAGTACTGGTCCACGGAGCATGCAGCATAGCGGAACTTCACTCTGCCTTGGCAGAAAATTCCGGTAGGATAGGGGTATGCCATGGTGGCGGAATGGTATACGCGCGCGACTCAAAATCGCGTTCCCGTAAGGGATTGAGGGTTCAAGTCCCTCCCATGGCACCATATAGGGGTTTCTGAATCAGATATTAGGCATTGGCATCAACTCGCACGTTTTCGTGCAGCGTCTTGCCCTGATCATTCTTCCATTCATGCCATCCGTTGGCTGCTCTAGCTAAGACCATGACGGCGGCAGGAGAAGGCATCGGAAATTTGTAATCGCGAGTGAAGCGGTAGGAGTTTTCGTTGGCTTCCTCAAGAACACCCTCGGCTATCATCTTTTCTCTTATGGGTCTCTCTCTATCCACGGAGGGTGTCCATTCTTTTCGTGTCAAAGATCCCTTTAATACTATGAATCCTTCCTCTGTATAAATGCCTTTTGCATCAGCATGTGGCCCCTTGCAGTGATATTGCTTCTGTTTCTTATCCTTACTCAGCAACGTTAATATGGGGAAGCCAAGTGAAGGTAATAAAATTTGAATATCGGAGAGAAATTGCGTGCAAGTAATGTTGTCAGATGTGGGAAGATACGGGGTTTGTGGGGCGTTGCCGTTTTGCAAATGCGATCTGCCGGAATTTTTTGCCAAACGACAAAGCCAGCTTTCCAAGAGCTTCACATGGCTTTTGTGTAGGCTGCCATCGGAGGTCACGAAGCATACCGCGTAGTTCCAAAAGTCCTTTTCCGAATCTGACACATGACGAGTAACTCTATCTAAGACATTCTGTGCTTCACCTATATAGACATTGAATAAGCCTTCGTCATTTTGTTCACCAATTAAAAAGTAAACTCCTGCATTTTGTAATTCATTCATGTCACTTGCAGACACTTTCCAAAGCGCTCGCGGCACTACAAAAGCCCTCAAGCTCTTACCGGGAATGTTGGCTGTCCGAATTCCCAGCGGGTTATCATCCGGAATGATGAGGTGTATGAGCGTTGCCATGCCTTTGCAGTATACGCTTATCGTGCTCTGATTAAAGAATCTATTGGCTTGAGATTGGTCTGGCTGCGATGGTTGCGGTATTTTTTGAACCAAACTCATAGGCCAAGATATAGAACTCAGTAACCCCCTCGTTACCAATAGATCATGTGCTCGGCTCATACTGGTCGTGAGCTTCCATGAGTCGCTCGACTTCCATGACCATAAAGCTGACACCCCACTCTTGATCAACAAAGACATTGGAGGGAACTTTGTCGATAGTGGTGAGTTTATGCGCAGCAGCAATGGATTTATCCAGAACGCTATCGAATATTCTTGGAAAAGCTTCTGGCGGGACTGCCGTCAGGTCACGCATTTTTGAGCGGTAGACCAATTCTCCAAACACTCGCTGTAGTAGGGTAGTAAATGCCATCGATGCTATGCGCTTGCGCTCATCCGATAAATTTGGATGACGTCTTTCGATGATGTCTTCCAGTGGAGCATACAGTCTCTGTAGTAGTGACGCAGTGAATGCCGCGTCTCCTGCTCCCACCGCATCGGGTTCCCCCTCCATGAGTCCGCTAGGGGATCCACATTGTTCTACCAGTCTGCGAGCACCATCGTCCGAAATTGTGCTTGCTGCGGCAATGAAATGCCTTCCGCGACTTTGGAAATGGTTTTGACCCCCCTTTGGTCCACATCCGACACTAAACACCAGGTTCACCTGTTCAGTTTCAGAGACTTCTCCGAGGTTCATGAAGCGCTGATGACTTCTACGCATCAATGGGATGGAGTTCTCGTCTATTCGCGTAGGCTCGCTTCTTAAAAATGGCATCGGGAATGGGGCATCCTCAATTTTGCTCATGGGAATTTCAAGATGCTTGTTCTCCATGGTCTGTATCCAGACTTTCATTTCTGCATCATTAACTATTGTTATATCTTGCCAGATGCCGCTCTGTCGACGGTTATACATTTCCAATGCAGATTCCGTATGCAGTGCACTTGTCGGATTGAATACTTGTGCAATATCGACATGGTTTTGTGCAAGTAATGAACCAAGCCCCTCCGAAACAACAACATGATTTATGCCCTGTAGGCGATCGATGAGAGGAGCCATTGGCGCTATAGTCGAGCCTTGTGGAGTGTTGAATGAAAATGGCTGCAGTTTTCCATTTTCATCATATGGAAGAGCTAGTCCGGTACGGGGGTCTATGCCTGTAAGTTCATTTCTTCTAAATTGCTTGTCCACTCCATTTTGCAGCTTATCCTCAAGCCATTCATCCAGATATTTATCCGGTGGCGTAAAGAATTCAAGCTGCTCAGCTCCTATGCCTGACTGAGCTATGTGGATTTGGTTTCGTAGTACATTCGAGACATTCCCCCCCATCAATCTATCGGCGTAAATCTCGCGTAATTGTTCAAATGTTGTTGGGACAGCTCTTAATGTTGCAGGAGTCTGTGGCAGCTTGAGTTTGTAGCTGACATCTTCGCGTAAACTAGGCCCTTCGTAGAGCTCAACAACGATTTCCGTATTCGTGACTTGGTCACGGAGGATGCGCTGATTACTTGCTACTTTATTTCCCTGTGCAAGACCAAGAGAGCGCAAACGCTGTCGGACCGATCCCGTCCTTTCGATAATTTTGGCTAGAGCATCATCAGTCAGTCGATCCCCGTCGATTTCAGGAAGACTAAAATCCGTCATGGGTACAACTATGGCGGCACCTGTGCCTTGCGGTCCCGGAAAGAATCGCTTATATGCCATAATGGAATGGGGTATAGAAATAAAACTAGAGTCAGCTCAGCAAATACTATTCTGGGCACGCAAAAGCCTTGCTCTTGTAGAGCATACAAATGACGCCTTGATCAAGGACTCGGCACCTGGCCATGAGGTTCGTTCGCTGCCTGGGATGATGGTACTTCCCAACACAGGAAAGTTGACGCTACCCCTGTCGTTTTGTGCGCGCAAGGTCATTCTGCGTTATTATTTCTTACAGAATCCCTCTTCCATGCGCATTGCCTCCCTCTCTCCGGCCGCAACAGAGATCCTCTTTGCCATTGGTGCTGGAAAGCAGATCGTTTGTACCGATCAGTTCAGTAATTTCCCCGAGGAGGCAAAAGCAATCCCGCATGTGCGCGATATGGTGAAGATCGATCCGGAGGAAGTGCGGAAGTTTCAACCCGAAGCAGTCTTCCTTGGGACATCTATCCAGACAAAACTAGCTGAGGTTCTCCGGGCCGCAAATTTTCCGTCATTCATGATGACCCGAGGAGCATTGCAGATATCTACGCGTGGATTCGTTCCATCGGGACGATCGTAAACCGCGAGCGCGAAGCGGGGCTACTTATTGCTTCCATGCAGAAGGGATTTTCCGATCTCCAGAAGAAAGCGAAGATGATGAACAACGCACGTGCGAAATGCCGTCTCTATATAGAAGAATGGCACGAACCACCTTTTACGTCCGGAAACTGGGTTCCCGAAATCGCGCGTATGGCAGGCGGGGAACAGTTTCCAGTTCCGTCGGGAGCACTCAGTCCCGAAGTCACGTTGGATCAGGTGGAGAAGTGGAACCCTGACCTGATCATCATCAGCTGGTGCGGGGCGGGAGCTTTCGCATCGAAAGAATTGCTGTTGAATCGTCCGGGCTGGGATCGATTGCGTGCGGTACAAAAGGGCCATGTGAAAGTCATCGATGATTCATTGCTCAATCGGCCAGGGCCGAGACTCGTAGAAGGTGCACAGAGACTGTATGGGTGGATGTTTGAGATGCTGCATTAGCTTGCAACCCGTAACCCGTAACCAGTACTCTGAAAGCACTTTCCTTTTTCACCCATGACCACCTTCGCTGCCCTCGACGATCTTATTTCCTCCATGAGCCTTCTCAAGCACCCCTTCTACCAGAAGTGGAGCAAGGGGGAGCTTACGAAGAAGGACCTGCAGATCTATGCCAAGGAGTACTTCCACTTGGTCAGTCGCATCCCGGGTATTGTCGAGCGCGTACGCGTACGAGCCGACGAGAAGGGGCATGAGCTTGCGGGGATGATCGAAAAGAACCGCATCGAGGAGCAGGAGCACGTAGAGCTCTGGAAGCGCTTTGCAAAGAGTCTTGGTGTCTCCGAGAAGGATCTCGTCGATCACAAGCCGCATGCAACGGTAACAGCCGCCGTTATAGAACTCGAGCAGCTTGCCGATGGTACATTTGAAGACGGTGTCGTCACGATGTACAGCATGGAGGCTGAGCTCCCGAAGATTGCCAAGACGAAGAAAGAGGGACTTTGTGATTGGTACAACCTGAGTTCTGAAGATGCGCAGATCTACTTCGACGAGCACCTCAAAGAGGAGGAGCACCTCAAGGTGTGGCGCGGCGCTACAGTCGACGCAGTGCGATCTCACATCATTGCGAAGAAGTCCCTGCAAGCACAAAACAAGGTGCTTGATGGGGTCTGTGAACTCTGTGGGATCATGGCGTGTTAAGCATGGAAGCCCAAAACTGTCGGTATCCGTAACAGGTTGCAGACGTCCCAGAGCTCTGTACGCTGAAGCTATCCTCTTCTTTTCTTTTTCATGACAGCAAGCACTTCCAGGAAATCTACACCTTACACCCGTTTCCAGAAGACGCTCCATGAGGTCTTTACGAAGATCGAAGTGAGTCCTGCAGAACGCAAACTCCTGAGCGAACCGCAAGCGATGCATCGCGCAGAGATCACCATCAAGAAAGATGATGGAACGAAGGCGACATTTCCTGCATTTCGCGTGCAGTTCAGTAATGCCCGCGGGCCCTATAAGGGGGGTATCCGCTACCACCCCGAGGCGGATCTGGATGAAGTGAAAGCACTCTCGGCACTGATGGCGATCAAGACAGCGGTCGTGGGCATTCCCTTCGGCGGAGGCAAGGGTGGCGTGCAGTGCAACCCGAAGGACTTGAGTAGGCGCGAGCTTCAGGAGATCTCGCGTGCCTATGTCCGTGCGTTTGCAAAGCACCTCGGGCCGGATATCGATTGCCCTGCACCGGATGTAAATACGACTCCCGACATCATGGCGTGGATGCGTGATGAGTACGAAAAGATCACGCACTCCTACGCTCCTGCGATGATCACCGGAAAGCCGCTTGCGTACGGAGGTTCTCTCGGGCGCGATACGGCAACCGCGCGCGGAGGGTTCTTCATCCTTCAGGAACTTGTCGAGCGCGATGCTTTAGATCCTTCAGAACTGCGCGTCGTCATTCAGGGATTTGGGAATGCCGGAGGCCACATGGCGGAGCTGCTGCATGGTGCGGGCTACACAATCGTTGCGGTTTCCGATTCCCACGGAGGGATCTATAACGCCGAGGGACTCGACCCTGTGCGTATAGAGAAGTACAAGCGCAAAAACGGCACGGTTGCCGGAGAGTACTGCACGGGCTCGGTGTGCGATCTGGAACGCATGAAGATGGATGGGGTCAAACGCATCACCAATGAGGAATTGCTTGAGCTTCCTTGCGATATCCTTATTCCCTCTGCACTCGATAATGTCATAACGGCAGCCAATGCAAAGAATATCCGTGCGAAGCTCATTCTCGAGCTCGCGAATGGCCCGACGACCCCTGAGGCGGATGCGATTTTGGAAAAGAAGCGGGTGAAAGTCATTCCGGATGTCCTTGCCAATGCCGGAGGCGTCACCGAGAGCTACTTCGAGTGGGTGCAGGGGAGAAGCGGTGAGCAGTGGACGGCCGAGCGCGTGGATAGTGACTTGAAGCGCGTGATCCTTACTGCGTTTCGCGAGGTTCGCAGGACGGCCTACAGAGAGAAGATGACGTATAGGGAGGCGGCGTTTGCGGTAGGGCTACGGAGGATTGTGGAGGCGATGCGGGCGAGAGGATGGATGTAAGTATTCAGTATGCAGTATGGTGTATTCAGTATCTACGCTTGATACTGCATACTTCATACTGAATACTGCATACCTATGTACGATGTTCTCATTATCGGCCTCGGTTGCGCCGGCTACACCGCTGCGATCTACACCGCCCGCTACAAGCTCAAAACATTCATTGTCGGTGCAGAAGATGGTGGTATGGGTCTTACGGCCGCTGAAGTAGGCAACTGGCCGGGGGAGATAGAGATACGCGGCCCGGATCTTATGGAGAAGTTTAAAAAGCATGCGACATCGTTTGAGGAAGTGACGCACAAGATTGCGAGAGTGGAGAAGTTGGAGAAAACTTCCGAAGGATTCCGCATGACATTGCAGGGTGGGGAAGTGGTGGAGGGAAAAACGGTGATTCTTGCCACGGGATCGGCAAAGCGAACTCTTGGAACCAAAGGCGAGAAGGAATTTTCGGGAAAGGGCGTGACGTACTGTGCAACGTGCGATGCATTTTTCTACCGCGGAAAAGATGTCGCGGTGATTGGAGGAGGCGACAGTGCCGTCGAAGGCGCCGCAATCGCTGCTCAGGTAGCCAAGACCGTATATCTTATCCATCGCAGAGACAGCTTCCGTGCAGAGCCGTACTGGGTGGAGCGCGTGAAGGCACGACCGAACGTTAAATTTGTTCTGGAAAGAAACGTTCTCGAAATCTTCGGAGATATGAAGGTCAAAGGCGTAAAGATCGATAAGCCCTTCGAGGGTGCGGACATGATTGCCGTCGATGGTGTCTTCATCGAAGTCGGTTCCATTCCTTCGGTAGGATTAGCGACTGAGCTCGGGGCAAAGTTGGATGACAAAGGGTTTATTGCCGTCACTCCCGACCAGCAGACATCTATTCCAGGGATGTTCGCTGCCGGAGACAATACCAATGAAAGCAACCACTTCGCGCAGTTTACGACGGCAGCTGGGGAGGGGGCGGTAGCGGCGAATGGGGTGTTTACGTATCTACAAGAATAATCCTGCTAAATTATTGACTGATGAGAAGTAACACTTAGAATAACAATATGTCTATAAGTTCATTAGATGGCCTTCATAAGTGCGTGAGGCATCCATATCAAAGAAATGCGACGCAATTTCTTGCATCGGTGCAAGGAGGAGAAGCATCTATTCGGGCTATGCTGTTTGATTGTTTTGCGCATGAAGCAATAGATGTGGAAGCTATTCAGCTTGAGCTCACAGAGGGCATTGCACAATTGGCCGGAACAGGAGAAGAAGATGGTGGGAATGCATGAGGTTTCACACTCTTTTTTGGATCTTTACTTGCACACGCTCAATTTTTCCCTAAGCTAGCCGTCATGACTCGTGGTAAGCGCACTGTATTTGCGGCCTTCTGCTCTGAAACCGGTTTCCGTATCGGAAGCTTCCGGTTTCATAAGCAAGACAAGCGCGGCAAGGCGTGGAAGGAGCATGCGGAGAAACTGGTCAAGTTCTGCTCCGATTGCCGAAAGCGCGTGAAGGTGAAGCTTAAAGAGGAGAGGCACTCGGCGTAGTCCGGTTTATGATGGTGTGAGGATCGTCGCTTGCTTTACAGTGCGTGCATGATCCGCACGAAGGACACGGGACGGCGCTTTCTCTTCTACACCGTTCTCTTTGAGGGCTTGTCCCCCGTACTAATGCACAGGGCATCCGGACTCTTTCCTCCGGTGCTCTTTCTGCTGCTGGTGATGCTCATTGCCTCGGTTACCCTTACGATCATTCTATTGATTCGAGGCGAACTTCATTTCCGTCTCTCACGAAAAAACCTGTGCTGGATTATGGGCATCACACTTTTCAACATGACCGGTTATGTGCTTATTCTGATGGGTACGCGCACATCGTCTGGAGTGAGTACGGCATTGCTCCTGCAATCAGAGATGGCATGGACGCTCCTGCTCTCATGGTTGGTTCTTGGCGAGACCATTACGCTTCGCAGGCTTATGGGTATCTGCATTGTTCTTTTTGGTACTCTTGCTGTTCTTTGGCGTGGGGATCTTACATTTCACACCGGCGAATTGTTCATCATTGTGGCAACAGTACTGTTTCCATTCGGTAATGCGTGTGCAAAAAAGGCGCTTCGCGAAGTTGCGCCAATACAGGTGCTTCTCCTGCGATATCTCTTTGGTATTGCCTACCTTGGCATTCTTACACTGGCTCTCGGTCAGATTCATGTTCCTGCGCTCTGGAGTTATGAGCATTGGCTTGTATTGGGAGTGTTTTCTCTTATTGTTTTTGTTGCATCGAAGATCTGCTGGTACGAGGGACTAAAGAGTCATGATTTGCACGTGTCCGTCGCAACGGTCTCAGCAGTTCCGGCTGTTGCAATGGCGTTATCATTCTTGATTCTCGGCGAGCTTCCCGCTTTGAGGCAATGGATTGGTTTTGTGCTGACCATGGTAGGACTGTGTGTTATTTTTGGCGCAAAGGCTCAGGAAGTGCCTGAGGAAGCGATATCCGCCTGATCGACGGGAGACATGGCCTTGTGGTCTAGAGAGTCCTACACTTTTGCCATGAACGATTGTTACCGCCGCTGTGCATCGGTTCTCCTTGCTCGCAAGAGGGTACAAGGTGGTGCATGGGAAATCCTGCTCCTTCGTAAGCCCCGCAAGCGCGATAGTTGGCAGTTGCCGCAGGGGGGTATAGAAGAAGGCGAGACTGTGGAAATAGCTGCACTTCGCGAGCTGAAGGAAGAGGCTGGCATCAGTGCGCACATCCTTCGCAGCAGCGAAGAGTGCTACCAGTACGAGTTCCCTGTTTCCTACCGTCGTTTCCGGCCGGATCACATTTGCGGCCAGTGTATCCGGTTTGTAATTGCAGAACCTGTAGGTGATGCAACTGTGCAGGTGGACGGCAAGGAAATTTACGAGCACGTATGGGTACTGCCCCATGAGCTTTCCCGCTATATCAAGCGCAAGGCGTACCTGCAGGTAGTGCAGCGTGTATGGGAAGAGGCGAAGAAACAGATGAAGAATTAAGAATGAAGAATGGCGAATTACGATAAGCTGTCTGTGTGCGTATTCTTCGTCTTGCCCTCGAGCGGTTCCGGTCCTATGAAGCATGCAGCCTTGATTTTTCTGAAGGCGACATCCACGTCCTCGTTGGTCCGAATGGAGCAGGTAAGACCAATGTCATGGAAGCGGTGAGTATACTTTCGGAGTCTCGCTCCTGTCTCGGCAGGGACGAAGAGGAGATTGTCCGGTGGGGGGAGTCGTTCTATCGCGTGCGTGCAGATATCCGCAGTGATGCAGGGGAACATACGACACTAGAGGTTGTCTCCGAATGCACCCCGCGCAAGCGCAGGGCGTTTTTTGTGGCTGACGTGCGCGTGCCAGTACAGAATTTTACTGCAGTACTGCCGACTGTCGTGTTTCTCCCGCAGGAACTCAGTGTGTTTTCGGGTCCTCCGAGTGACCGGCGCAAGCTTCTCGATCGCGCGCTTGGTCAGATCGCACCGGATTACCGTGCTTCGCTCGATACGTACGCCAAAGCCCTAAAGCAGCGCTCGGCACTTCTCCGACATATCGTACAAGGGACAGGAAGACGTGAGGATCTGGAGATCTGGAATGCCATTCTTGCCCATGAGGGTGCGGTTATCACTCTGCGACGGCTGGAGCTTCTTGAAGTCCTCCAGTGCACATTGCGCGATGAACTGCTTCGACTTGGCGAAGACTGGCCCACTGCGGAGTTTGTCTATGAGCGAAAAGGGGTGGAACGTTTACAAGATGCGATTGAACGGGAATTGCTTAGCGCTCTCGAGCATTGGACAGAGCGCGATATTCTCCTGCAGTCCACGACCACGGGTCCGCATCGTGACGATTGGGGTATCTGTGTAGGTGGGAGATCCCTTCCCTCATTTGCATCTCGCGGTCAGCAGCGTGCTGCCGTTCTTGCAGTACTTTTTCTTCTTGGAAGCTACACTGAGCTGCAGCGCGGGGAAAAGCCGGTGATCATTCTCGACGATGTCTTTTCCGAGCTTGATTCCTTGCATCAGGAGGCACTCCTGTCTTCCTTTGCGGATCATCAGGTTCTCATTACCGCGACACATGCTCCCGAACATCTCCCCTCAGAAGCGCGGATGTGGAGTGTGGGAAATGGTGTGATTGCTAGTCCACAGCAGAACACAGTGAGAGTGTAGTTATTTCGTACTCTGAGCCACGATCTCCTGGTGATGCAGAGCTCCGTATACGGCAAGTGCAAGCGCGTCGGCAGCATCTGCCGGTGTGGGTACTTCTTCAAGTGCAAGCCACCGCAGGAGCATTGCGCCGATCTGTTGCTTGTCGGCTCCGCCGTCTCCGGTGATGGCTGCTTTGAGCTGCATGGGAGTAATTTCCACGACCGGAACTCCCGCCTGTGTCAGGTGCATCAGCAGCACACCACGGGCATGGGCGACGCTGATTGCCGTGCGGGCATTCTTTGCGAAGAACACCTGCTCGACGATGGCGAGATCGGGTCGGAGATCTGCGAGGAGCCCGGAAAAATCCTTCCCGAGTTCACAAAGGCGATCGGGCAAAGCAAGGGCAGGGGATGTTTCGATGGTTAGCCAGTCGAGTGCATGCATCTGCTGGCCACTCGCTTCTATGAGTCCGATGCCCGTGGTACTGAGTCCAGGATCGACGCCAAGAATGCGCATGGGAAGAGTATAGGGAGGTTTATTGGGTTTATGCAGTTGATTACGCAATGTTTGGGTTTATGGAGTTTGTGGAGTTTATAGAGCTTGTAAGGTTGTTGTATGTTAGAGAGGGAACCCCATGAACCCAACAAACCCCATAAACCTCATAAACCTCATAAACCCACTCTCTTTCCGTATTCCCGCACAGTCCTTTCTCTGCTAGAATATAAGGAAAACACACAATATGACCCATACAGCACACCGCCATTACGTTGTCTTGCCGCTTCTGCTGCTGGTGACCGTATGTAGCACGATTGCAGGAACGCGCGGGGTACAGAGGGCATCCAGTGATCTTATTGCGGATAATGCGCTACTTCCTCTGGCATCAGGCGGAAGCATAGACATAGATCCTGGAAGCATCTGGGTGAGTGACGAGAGGGGCGGAGAGCTGAAGTCTGGAGCGGTACTTGTGCACTCCAGTGCCCCTGTCATTGCATATGTGAATACTCTTCGCATAACAATGCTGGGTGGAGCAGCATTCCTTTCCAAAGACGCATCATCGGTGACCGTTGCGGCTATCTCGGCGCCGGTTCTTGTGCAGGACGGAGAAACGTTTATCGCGGTTCCTGCAGGCATGCAGTGGAAGACGGGAAAAGAGCATCTCCCAACATTGAAGGTGGGAATTCCCGCGTGGCTTGCCGCGCGCAGGGTTTCGCCTCTTCCCGGCAGGTTTCTTTCCGAGCAGCAGAGACGGGCAATGGAGCTCCCTTCAGCAACGTTATTGCCTGAGGCTCATGATGGCCCCGTACCCTCGTCCGAAGCATTTCTTGATGCCGGCCAACTCCCTCAAGCTGCAGCTCGGTCTATGGAAGAGCGAAGGAAGTCGGTTCTCGGAATTCTGCGCTTCGCCATTGAGCATGATGATGTGAAGGCCGTGCAGAACCTTCTCCTGAGGCACGATCTCGGCGACATTTGGGAATCGCAGAGTGCACGTGATGTCATTGCAGCACTGCTATTTACATCCCCCCGTTCGGTAGCCCTGCAGCAACTCCTGTTGCCTGCAGTCGCCTCAGACCCCGATCTTCTGCTGCTCTCTTCTCTGCAGTCTATTACGGATACCGTGAGCTGGACTCTCCCTACAGATGCTTTTGGTATGGAGCGACTGGCCGCCCGCGCCCTTGCATTTCCCTTTGGGGACACTGGTACAGATGCAGGGAGGGAACTTCCTCTACAGCGCTGGGGAGAGGACATCCATGTACTACTGGAGACGGAAACATATTCACCGCAGGCTCTAAAGAGCGTCATCGGAATCTTTGGCCCTCTGGCGATCCTGCGGGAGCAGCAGGGGTACCCGGAGCGTGCACGCCTTCTTGCAAAGATCCTCTTGGAACACGGCAAGAAGGTACAGGGTGAGCTGGATCGTGAAGCCGATGGAATATTGGCATCATTGAGAAAGCTTGATACCGTCGACATTCATACCATGTCTGAGCCAGCGTCCTCTGTAGTTGATTCAGCTTCAGCTTCGTCTTCTTCTGCCCTAGGTGCTGGGGTCGAGTTCGATCGTAGGGAAACAGAGCGCCAAGCGCGTAGTGCGCTGCTGCAGGCCGGAGCGATTATCTCTCTTGAGACACATATTGTTCCTGAATCCGCAGATATCGCACGTATAGAGAATATCGTGTTCGGAGGAACAGATCGCGACCGGACAGTGAGCTTTGATCTCAATCTGCATCGCGGACTTGCAGCACACATTATCGATGGTACAGACGAATACCCCTACGCGATGCCGTGGGGTGATTTCGTCCGATGGATGCAGAGGTAAACGACTATGCGGAAGGCCTGCTGCCAAATCCTGTTGCAAGACACAGTAGCGAGATTGCACCATGCAGATAGTTGTCTTCCATGTTTACGGAAAAGAGTCCGACGACGTCTCCGGACATCAGTCCGAGGATCGTTACGAGACCGTAGACGATACCAAAGACAATGAGAAAAAGACGCGCATAGCTATAGGTGCCTGCGGCAACAAGAGCCACAAGTCCTGAGACGATGTGTACGATGTTGTGCATGGCATCCACTTCGAAGACGAGCAATGTGCCGCTGACGAAGAATCCGGCAATACCTGCAAGAAGAAGAACAATACCGAGAAGTTTTGTTACCGTTTTTACAAGAGAGGTCATGAAGATGGGGGAAGATTCCTTCCATTGTATCATGCTCGATATCTTTACAAGTGTGGATTTTGCATTCCTCTGTTCATGATACGACGCATCTTCTCTGGATCGACGAATGCAGCATAGAGGGGGATCAGCAGTAAAAACCACCACATACCCATCGTTGCTGTAATAGTGAGATGAAAGAGTGCCCCTCCAAGAAAGCACCATTTCTGGAAACGAGCAGACCATAGACCAATGGGCAGGAGCCCATGAAGAATTTTGGTGCACCACGTAAGGGCATCGAAGAATACGATCGGAATATTTAGACGTGCAATGGCGAAGGCGAACGGGGTAGACCACATATTGATGAAGGAATACGCGAGGATTTCACCCCCCTGCCAGTCCGGAAGATATGCCTTCTGCATTCCGACGCCGAGGTAGGTGGCAGTGATCTGAATAGCAATGATGCGTTGCGGCCAGACCGGAACTTTGTCCCATGCAGTCCATGATCCTTTTGCGGTTTTCATACGTAGAGACAGCGTACGATCCGCACTGCTCATACTGAGGACAATGAGGGTGAAGTACAGTAGGCGACTCCAGGATGCGAGGAAGTTATGGAAGGAGAGGAGGCTGAAGTAAGTTATGAGGATGATCGCTGCTATGCATGCTGTGCGGTAGTGCCATCCCAGCGTGATGCCGGCTATGCTTCCGAGAAATATCGTATACAGCATCCAGGCTGCCCAGACGGGCGGTGGTGTCAGCAGAATACTCAGTGATCCGCTTTGCGGTTCCCAGAACGAGAAGACCGGTCCATCACTCGAGAACATCATGGGAACGTCTGCAGCGTAACGCAGCCAAAAGACGAGTAGCGTAAGGCCGAGGGCGATGCGCATAAGCGCGAGACAATGCGGAGGGACCTGTGCAAAGAACAACCGTCGCCAGTATTGGAATAGCGAGTGCATCATTCGAGTGAGAGAAGCGGGTCCACACGTTGTACGAAGGGTGGCTTGCGCATGGCGTACCATCCTTCCGGTGATACCGGCCATGCATCGAAGGTGATCCGTACTTCATCGTACAGTTTTCCATGGATAGATTCGTGCGTTCGTACCAGGCCAGCGAATTTTTTATAGGCAATCTTCGCTGCTTCGTCGCTGGTACGAAAGTCGAGGAGGAATGACCGGAAATTTCTTTCCCCCCTGCTTCCGGGGAAGTAGGACTGTACATCGATTCGCTCCCACGTTCCATTTGCCCTTTTCCCCTCTGCAACCATTTCCACGTTCTGCAGACTGTATCCCTGGTATGGAGCCATCATCCCAAAGAAAAATCGCTCAGCATGCCATGGGAGCGGTGACCAGCGGAACAGCGTATAGGTCCATGCGCAGAAGGTAAGAAAGAGATAAGCGAGAATGCCCATGGAGATCAGCCATTGTCTCGGGTACATAAGCTCATCATATACCTTGTCGTAGCAGGATATGAGCTGGTACCGTTGTGCGGCTGTTTGTACAATGATCCTATGGGCGACTATCCCGCGCATGTGGGATGGTTAGCTCACGCTCCTTACACTCTTGATTCTCTTGGGCGACTAGCTCAGCTGGTTAGAGCGCGACACTGATAATGTCGAGGTCGGCAGTTCAAGTCTGCCGTCGCCCACCAATAACAAATTCATTTCTTTCTTTTCCAGAGGGCAATTCCCTCTTGTTGCATCTTCTCGAGTGGTTGTTTCCCGAAGAGGGCAATCTGCTCGTAGTTTTTTTGCATCCATCCCATGATTTCAGCGCCATATTCCGGCATTTTTCCGTAGAGGGGATAACCAAATTCTGGTGTATCTTTATGAGCGAGAACGACAAAGTCTGGTGGCTTATGTTGTAAATCTCCCTCTATATTTTCTTTACCAAACATAATGTATTCCGAAACAGTGTAGTGCGTATTGTGTGTTGTTGATGGGATGCGTAGTAGGTAGTTGAGCATGATTCCCTCTGGGAGTACTGCCATGGTGGAAAATGGAGGAATAAGTTGAGGTGCTTCTCGCAGGAATTCCTGATAGGGTGTATTACGTTGGTTGTTTATTACAAAAAATTCATCATTTTCTGATCCGATACGGAGAAGGGCAGGATTGATTTTGCGCTGATCGATGAGTCCTTCCGCACCTACGTCTGCTAAGAGTAGTGTGGCGAGTATGCATGTGAATACTTGTGATGGTTGTAATCCAAGCTTCCTCAGAACGAGTTTAGGAAGGACAAAGAGGATAGTAACAACCAGGAGGATATAGGCCACCAGTCCATGAGAAAAGCCATAAAAATTTGTATTTGGCAGAAGGAGAATTTTTGTGAGCATTATTCCTGCAAACATTGTTGCCGTTATAGAGATACGTAGAGAGCGATTGATCGAAGGGGAAGAGTAGATCCGAATAACAGTGATCACGAAAATTCCAAAAGTAGAGACTAAAAGTATACCGCCACTGAACAATGGAGTAGTGCCAATATAGATGAGGAGAAGTGCAAGCAAGCTACCCAGCATTCCAAAGAAAAACACACTTACCTTTGACCGAAGCCTGGTCATGTGTGCGCATGCATAGCACTGCAAAAGGAAAAACAAAAAAATAGCTGTGGCAAAGACTTGTCTACTTATTGCTTCGTTAGGGATATTCCATCCTGCGAGACTACGAAAGTATGGAGAGCTGGCGATCGATGTGGTAAATACCATGAAGAACGATGCAAAGAGCGAGCGCCAGATGTTAATTTCCGGTGTATGCTGGTGCAGCAGAATGGCACTGATGGCTATTGTCAATATTGTGCTCATGAGAAAAATACATAACAGCCTTTTGCATGCGGGTGAGTATGTATCATGATGAAAAGTGCACCACCACCATGCAGATAGAGCTGCCAAAAGGGAGAGAGCAATTTCCAGACGTGTAAGGAAGGCGAGGCCTACTGCCACCCCTGCACATGCAATTTTCCTGTTCTGCTGTCGATCTATGCCTACTTCCAGTAGCGTAATACTAAGAAGTGAAAGGAGAAATCCGTGAGGTAACTCATGGACATAGGGAGTAATAAAATTGAAGCAATTCACAAAATTATTTGCGGAGAATGCGAAAATGATGATAAACGTGCATGCGGCTAACATGCCAAGGCACAGTACTGAAGCTCGTGATGTTATCCAGAATATGAGGTATGCAATGCATGCAACGAAAATGGTGTTAGTGATGATTAGTGCGTGCAAAGATACGCCGAATAACGCCATTATTAGTGCATTGAAGTGGGGGGAAAAGAGGCCGCTGGGATAGGGAATATCCCTATAGAGATGCTGTCCTTCCAATATTTGCCATGGGATGTACAGTTCCCTCCCAAGATCCACCTATACGTCGCCATACTGCAGCCAGCGCAATGAGGATAATACAACTATGCAGAGAAGTGGTAGTATCCAGAGAATGTAACGTTCCATTGCGGACAATTGATCGTTGGCAGTCCACTGCCATTGTAGAACTACTTCTTGCTTTTTGCTGTCATGCTTTCGTTGCACACCATTTCGTAGAGCGAAATAGTCAAAGAGAGTTTGTGGTGAAAAAAAACGTCGCTTCATCGTCCTTGAGTAAGGAGTGGAAAAGATTATGTATCTTCTGAAAGCTACACAGTTATATGAGGAGGAGCAATCCTCATCTCTAATTCGTCACCCTCTTTTTCTTGATGATGATTTTCGGAAAGTTTGCAGAATGAAATATCCTACGAAGATGATGACTCCTGCGGTTGATCCCATCCATCCCCATTCATATGTCTTTGAGTGGTACACTGCGTCCACGAACTCTTCCGGATTGTCTACGGTCAGAAGGATGCCGCTTGCGGAGATGTGAATGGGCTTCTGTTTGCTATGGGCATGTACGAGTTGATATCCAGCAATTGGTGCTACGCGCAGAAGGATCGTTCCTGTTTGCCCATACGTTGCGATTCGTAAGCGGTTTGCGTGATACTCAATATCTAGAGTGCTGCGTGGTGATTGCGTAAATGCTGCGATAGGGTAAGCGCCAGGGTTTTCATAGACGATAGCTGTACCAACTGCTGTGATTTTTTTAACACCGGTCTTGTTTATGATCTCATCAGGGAGAGGTCCTCCAGAGACCAGATATCTCACGGACCATTGGGAGAGGTGTACCATGCGTGCAGGGAGTGTGTCCCAGTCGAGCATGCCGGAGTTATGTGACGATATAGAGATCGCCCGGTGTGTACGAGAAGCAAGATGGTCGTAACCTCCAAGTACCGGTAATTTCCACAGCGTTGGTACGTTGTATGCTGGCATCGTTTCTAGGTACTCCGGAAGAGATTTCATCGACAATGGCCCCGTACTTACCGTGCGAAAATTTCCCCATCTTTCCGGGAAGGGGCTCCCTACTCCTTGCAGTGAATAGGAGGAGTACGGTGGGGTAGACACCATGAGCATCTGGCTTAATAGAGCGAAAAAACAAAGGGCTAAAAGAGTGCAATGCTTGATTTTCCCACTCTTCGACGTATGCGATAATGCCTGCGTAAACGCAGTGACATAAAAAAATCCTGCAAGCAGAAATATCTTAAATGGCCAACGGAATCGATTGATGACCGGAACAAGCGACAGAAGGATGTGGAGCGGCGTGGAAAGAGCCAGTGCAGCAAAGAGCAAAAGGGTTATTGTCCGGATAGGACGTGGTAGGGGGTGGGCGAGGAATGTACCCCATAGAAAAAATACTATGCTTCCACCAAGAAACACCATTTGTCCTGACTCCACGAAGGCATGACTTCCATAAAATACATAGAGCTGAGCCAGAAGAGTTTGAATAGGTTCTATGGAGCCACTCAGTGCCTCCAGGATGGGCAGGGGGCTCGATCGAGTAGCGGAGAGTAGGGTAACTTCTGCCATGGGGAGTAGCAGTGGCAGAGAAAGCATGCAGACCGCAATGTTCATACTCATATACAGCAAACACATTTCTCCCATTCGCATAATCCTCTCACTGATTTTATGTCGGAGGGTGCAATACAGTATCTCAAAGATCGAGAGGTACACGACGTACTGAATGTATCCGCAGTATACGAAGAGTGTTTTTGTGAGGATGTAGATAGATTTTCTTACAGGTGATAAGTGCTGCAGGTTCCATTCCAAAAATGCAAAACATGCTGCTATGAAGCAGTGAGCGTATACAACGTACATCCACGATCGTGCGAGAATCATTGAAAACGGGAGGGTGAGGTACAGCAAGGCTCCTCCTGTCGCATAGCGTGGTGCTACCTTCAGTAGTCGTAGCCACATGTACATGCCGAGCATGCCACCGACCAGATGCAGTATCGCAATGATGTCGATAGTCCACAGTGGCGACTGGAGAAGGGTGCCGGCGATCCATGCTGCAAGATAATTTGGCGGGTACAGGACTCCGGTATGCGCGGCCCCAAGATGATTCCATCCGGCGAATTGAAAGAAGTTAATGATGGGTATTGTGTATTCGGTGCGTAGTAATTCCTCACCAAACAGGATGGAGGGTAGAAAGAAAGCAGCATTGTCATCCCACAGAAAATAGCGGGGGAACATAAGCTCTATTCCTGTGAACCAAAGAAGTGCGCAGATGCAGATTCCGAGTACGGCAAAACCATCGCGACGCATCATGATGCCATGATAGTACGCAGGATCTACTTACGGTAGATGGCTGTTACACTCTCTCCGCGTTCCATGTTGCCGATGACTTCCGCAAGCATAGGAGCGATCGGAAGGATGGTGAGTCCGGGAATCATCCGAGCCTGAAGAGGAAGGCTATCACTGACGACTATCTCCTTGAACTTCGCTTTCTTCAGTCGATCGATAGCTGGCCCTGAGAAGATCGCGTGCGTAGCCATGGCGTATACATCTTTGCGGGCACCGCGTTTTAGGAGTTCGCCGCGTGCAGCAGCAAGCGTGCTTGCAGTATCAATCATATCATCGACGATGACGCAGGTTTTGTCCTGCACATCTCCGACGACCTCCAGAATCTCTGCCTGATGGTGGCCCGGCCGGCTTTTGTGGAGGATTGCCAGATCGGCACCCACCACATCGGCAAACTTCTTTGCATCTTTTGCAGAGCCAATGTCCGGTGCGACGATCACGAAGTCCTTCAGGGCTTTCTTTTTTAGGTATTGTGCAAAGATCGGCCGAGCATCGAGTACGTCGACGGGGATAGAGAAGAATCCCTGGATCTGGTCACTATGTAGATGCATGGTAATAACGTGATCTGCTCCGGATTCCTCCAGCAAATGCGCAATCAGTTTGGCGGATATCGGCTCCCGTGGTGCGGCTACACGATCTTGGCGGGCGTAGGGAAAGTGCGGCATGACAACATGTACGGTCTTTGCAAAGCTCAGCTTTGCTGCCTGACACAAAAGAAAGATCTCTATGAGGTCCTCGTTGGGGTTGAGGGTTCCCGTCTGGAGGATGTAGACGTCTTTGCCGCGAACCGACTCTTCAAACCGTACGTAGCGCTCACCGTTGCTGAATGCCTTTAGCATCACTTTTCCCAGATCCACTTTAAGCTCCTTTGCAAGGGACTCGGCGAGCTTTCTGTGGCTGGATCCGGAGAAGAGGTGCATGTATGTATTATAGCAGAAGGGAGAGTGCAATGTTATTACCCAACCGATCTGGGTTTCTTGGGTTTATAGAGTTTGTTAGGTTTATTGGGTTATCTCTCATGAACACAATCAACCCAAAGAACCCCATTAACCCAACAAATCCAGTGCCTTCTAGCTATGCATCCACTCACGTTCCCAAAACTGTTAGAGTGGGTACCATGCACGTTCGCCTCTCCACATGTCTCGGCACCGAAGTGGTCGATCGCAGCAGCGGTGACAGAGTTGGGGCGATCTGTGGTCTTTTCGTGCACCCGGACACGGGAAAGATCGAAGGAATGTATGTTTCTGCTGCCCCCGTTCTTTTCGGCAAGGCATCGGCGCTCTTTTGCGGTAGTGATGATATCGTACATTGGGGTGCTTCTGTGCAGATTCGCAGTCACGAATGTTTGTCTCCCTTTGAAGATCGGATTCGTCTTCTGCCACTGCTGCAGGAAAGAAGGACGATAGTCGGTCAGCGTATCCGCAGTGAAACGGGACGGTTGATGGGTGTGTGTAGAGACATCCAGGTTGATACGGAAAAGATGCGACTGGAGTGGATTTTTCCGAGACGCTTTTTTCGTGAGGGTATTGCAGTTCCTGCATCGGATATTGTGGAAGTACGCTCAGAGGCGATTATTGTTCGTGATTCTCTTAAAAAAGAGTTGATACTGGTGGAGGATCCGAAAAATAGTGTGACAGTTTTTGAGTCTTTTCCGGAGATTGCAGAGGCAAGAGGATCAACGGGGCAATAAAAAAGCCCCTTTAACAGGGGCTTTTTAGATTCAAAACTCACAACTACGCGTTTGCGATCGTAGCAATGATGAAGTTCGTAATTGCCTTAGCAAAGACGATGATGATAAGACCAATGATCAAGTAAATGATCGTCTTCTTTGCATCGTCGCGAGCGCCCTCATCACCCTGTGAGAGGAGGATGCGGAAGCCAGCAATAACGATGAGCACAAGAACGATGAGTGCCACAAAGTTCAAAACTGCATTCACTACGGCTACAACACCGGCGTGAAGGTTGTTGGCTCCGGTAACGCTCGGTACTGCTGAAAGCGAAGTTCCTGCCCAGGCCTTAGCTGCGAAGAGCATGCTCGTCGCAACAGCGGAAACTGAGGCGAGAGAAGATCGGATAGAGATCATTGAGATAAAGGGGGAAAAAATACAAGAATTGGCTATAGTTCTACGCTTTGCATACTTCTTGCGCAAGAGCAGGGAATGTCACAGAGGGGTAAAAGTCTTGACGAAAATTTCCGTATAGTTCGTCATAGTTAAAAAATTCATTCTTTGCTCAGGAGATCACTAAGGAGCAACGCAAATGCAGGAAGTGCGAACCACACATCGCGATACTCCAGAATCATACGGAGAATGATGCTTTGCTCGAGGAGTGGAACGAGCCATGCAGCTGGAATCACACCAGCACTACTCATCATAGGCATGCCTGCTACGTATGTTGTGAGTGTCGAGAGCAGCAGGCCGGCTTTCGCTATACCCAGGAGACCGGTGATTGCCGTATTCATCACCATCCCCGGCTCGCCCTCATAAGAGACGGCGAGTCCTCCACGGAGGGTGAGGACGATGACAGAGAGAATGAAGAGGCCGAGCTTGAGGAGGGCGACGCTAAATGGCGTGAGCGTGATATGCAGGTTGCTGAGCGACTGTGCAAACAGCGGTGCATACCGGATAAATAGACTTTCGATGCCTTGTACAGCGACAATGGAAATGTAGGCTGCAACGATCACTTTCACAGACTCATCTTTCCCTATGATGAAGCTATATGCGATGACGAGTGCAAGAAAAACGGCAATGAAGAAGTCCCAAGTGATGGAGAGCGGCATGAGGGAAAGAGTAACACGACGAAAAGGTATTACGTATTACGCATTAGGTATTATGTATCTGAAGCTCTATACCTAATACCTAGTACTTCATACATAATGCTTTCATGCGCCACGGCTTTTTATTGATCAACAAACCCTGCGGACCCACCAGTCACGATGTCGTTGCGATGGTGCGGCGTGTGCTCAGTGAAAAAAGCATAGGGCACCTCGGAACGCTGGATCCTGCAGCTGAGGGATTACTCGTCCTTGCGGTTGGTGCAAAGGCGCTTAAGGTTGTGGAGCTTTTTAAAGATCTTTCCAAGGAGTACATCGCTGGTGTGCGCCTTGGTGCCATCAGCTCAACCTATGATCGTGAGGGGGTGATAGAGGAGATTGCGCCCAAGTCCGGATGGACTGCGCCGGAGCAGTCGGTACTGCAGCGACTCATCGGTGAAAAGTTCACGGGTCGTATAGCGCAGGTTCCTCCGGCGGCATCTGCCGTGAAGGTGGGTGGCGAGCGTGCCTACCGCAAGATGCGGCAGGGACGAGCGGTCGATCTTCCTCCGCGCGATGTCACGATCGACGAGTGCACGGTACTTTCCTATACGCACCCGGAGCTTACACTTCGCGTGCGGTGCGGTTCGGGGACGTACATCCGTTCGCTTGCGCACGATCTTGGTGAGGCTCTGCGATGCGGTGGGTATCTCTCAGCGCTTCGTAGGACCAAGGTGGGGGAGTGGAGCATCGACCATGCGATTGCTCCCACAGAGGCGCGGTGGACTTCGGTGATCCCTTTAAAGGAAGTACTATGCTCCTTCCCACGTATCGATTGTACGGAGCGTGAAGCGGAGGATATCGGTCACGGGAAAAATATTTCCCATCAGATTTCCTGTCTGACGATCGCCTGGGGTGCAGATCTGCCACTTGCGATTTTGGAGCCGACACCTGATGGCAGGGCGCATGGGAGGAAGGTGCTCTGAAGCATTCTGTAGCTCAGCTACGAGTCCATTGTGTTCAACAATTGAACCACGTACCCTCGATGCCATGTCTCGTCGCATTGTCCTTCCACTATGTACCATCTTGGTACTGGCCGGTGCTGTAGCCGGATCACTCTTTCTTTCTTCCTCGCCGACGTCCTGGGATGACGGTCTTCGACATATCACGATGGCGAGAGTGATGCGCAGTGAGGGCATAGACCAGACCTGGAGCCAGTTCTTTTATGGAGGCTACCTTGCCAATCACCCAGTTGATCCGTGGTTTTTGGCCGATGTCTCGTATATTCCGTTCACGGTGTTCTCAGATCCTGTAGCGCTGCGGCTGTATACCATTATCGGCATACTTGTATACCTTCTTGCAGTATGGAGACTCATTGCACCACTAGGTCTTTCGACGGGATTTCAGTGCATCCTTCTGACACTTGCGATAGCTCATCCGGAAATTCTTGCACGTTTTTCTCTGGGTAGGCCATTTGTATGGGCAGTTGTGTTTTCCCTCCTAACATTGGACGCTGTGCTTAGGAGGTCTGTGTTGGCAGTGGTCGTGGTACTTCTTATAGCTACTCTCTTTTCACAACTCTTTGTTTTCCCCCTTGCCTTCGTTTTGGCAGGAGCTCTTTGGATGTTCCTTCAGCGCCGCCGCAGCGATGCGCAGATGATTACTGTGGCTGCCATCGTCGGTACTGTTTCGGGATTGGTACTTCACCCTCATGCACGGGCATATCTTTCCTACCTGCATGAGGTGTTTTTGCGAATTCCATTTGCCTCGCGCAGTCTGAGTCTTGGATCTGAAATGTATCCAAGTATCAGTGCTTCTGCTGCAGTTGCCGTATTGGGCGTAAGCCTACTTTTGTTTGCTGGTGGTATAAAAGAGAAGTCACTCAAGATGGTAGATCTGGGCTTACAGGGAACGTCACTTATTATGATGCTCATACTTCCGCTCTTTGGTGCGTACCTTTTTGCATGGATGCGGGCGATCGATTTCCTTTGGCCGCTCCTTGTTGTACTTCTCGCTCACGCACTTTCGCTGTCTCATGCTTTTTCCATGAGCCTTTTTGGCGTATCCATGAAACCACTGTTTCCCCGTATCCGGGGAGGGCAACTTGTCTCAGGATGCATTGTCTTGGCATTTTTTGCCATGACGCTTCGAACCGGCTTTCAGCTGAGAGCATCAGATGATTTTCGATCGATGAACCATCTTGCACCTATTGCATCTTTGCCTGCAGGTTCTTCTGTTCTGAATCCCGAGTGGTTTTTTCTACCTCCTCTTATTGCTGCGAACCCTCACGTGAAGTTCGCAACGGGTATCGACAATATGTTCACCTGGAAAGCGAGTCCCGATGCGTACAATCTCCTCGAGGTGTATTTCTCTCTTGCGGCGCAAATCCCACATCCCGTGGTTGATATTCGTTCATGGATGACTCAACTCCTTGCGATCTATCCGAGTGATTATCTTGTTATCTCTAAGCAATGGGGAAAAAATTTACTCCCGCAATTTCGTACGACGCGCGGTCTTACCGCACTTACAGTGAGCGGCGCTGTGATCGAGGTCTTTGCTATAGATGCAGACGAATTTACGGATATTCCATGAACGACCGGAAATGCATTGATAATTGTGTGCGGAAAATGGAAAATGAGCCTGCGGGTCAGTAGCTCCCACCTTCGCCCCGCAGCCGCGGGGCTACGGCGGGCAGGTCTTGGTCTGATCGTTCCTTCTTTATTAATCATTTGGTGATATGGGTCAGTAGCTCAGTCTGGTAGAGCAGGAGCCTCTTAAGCTCTTGGCCGTGGGTTCAAATCCCACCTGACCCACCATCCGCAATCTCACTTCACACTCTCCATGCACTGCCTCTGGATCGTTCGCCAGTCGTAGGGAAATTTGTAGGTCTCGAGTGCCCTAGCAAGTGCGGCAAATGCCGACCATGCGGACTGCTCGGGAGTCTTTGCCGGCGTAAAAAGAAACGCAGTTCCGCGTTCCTGTACAGGGTCGTAGTTTTCGAGGGTCTCACAGTCTGGAGAGATGGGGATGACGCCATAGGAGAGGCACGCGCGTATTTCCGGGGAGTCTTTTGCATCTGCTAGAAACAGGGCGATATCCGATGCAGCGAGTATTTTATGGATGGATGCTTCGTTACTCGGAAGGATGGCGATTCTGTGTCCGTATTCTTTCTGGAGATCTGTAAAGAGTGCTCCGTAGTCTTTGCTGCCCTTGCCGATGATGAGGAGTTCCAGTGATTGTGTGAGAAGTCCTGGAATCAGTGTCTTGAGGATCGATCCTCCCAGCGCTTCTGTCATGCCCATTGGCAGGCAGATCGTTGCTCTGCGCCCTTCCTGTGGCCAGCCGAGTTCCTTCTGCATGGCTGACTTATTACGCGCCTTCTGGTCGAGGTTCTTTTGGCTGTAACGGGCCGTAATGTGCGTGTCCGTTTCCGGGGACCAGAGGGCGGGCATAGGGTGTGTATGAATCTCTATAGTATAGCTGAAAATGCCTTTTCCGAGAAGGGGATAAGAGTTGCAAAAACAGGGGAGTGGGGTGGGTTCGGTATCCGGATAACCGATACCCGGGTATTCTCTGTGCGTTGTGAGTCATCTCGTTCTTATTGACGGCCACCATCTCATGTATCGCGCTTACTGGGCAATTCCCCGTACTATGCATACGAAGGCCGGATTGCAGAATAATGCTGTTTTTGGCGTAGCCTCCATGCTTATTTCTATTTTGGGAAAGGAGCAGCCTGATCAGCTTCTCTTCTGCTTCGACGAGGGTGATCAGACATTCCGTCACCAGGAGGCTCCTACATATAAGGAGGGAAGGGCGGAAACTCCCGATGATTTTTACACACAGATCCCGCACATTCTGGAGTGCATCGATGCGTGGGGTATCCGGCGCATGAGCGATGCGCGCTATGAGGCGGATGATTTTCTTTCCGCGTATGCCATTGCCGCCGCCAAAGACCCCGATGCACGTGTGACTATCGTCACGGGAGATCGTGACGCATTTCAGATCGCAACCGATCGCATCCGTATCGCTATTCCCCATAAGGGGTACCAGGCCGCCGAGTACCTTGGGCCCAGCGAGATCGTTGCAAAGTACGGCATCCGTCCCGATCAGGTCCCGTCTTACAAAGGGCTCTGCGGGGATAGCTCCGATAATCTCAAAGGGGTAGCTGGTATCGGACCCAAGAACGCATCAGTGCTTCTGCAGCAGTACGATTCCCTGACCGGAATTTATGAGCATCTTGCAGACATCAAACCTTCTGTCCGCTCCAAGCTGGAGGCGGACCGCGAGAGCGCATTTTTCTGTGAGAAGATGGCGACGCTGATCAGTGATATTCCTCTTCCTGTGGCGCTCAAGGATTTGCATCTTGCAGACATTGCTATCGATCCCGTTGTAGCATTTTTCCGGTCGATGGAATTCACCCTTCTGGAGCGCAGACTCCGGCAGATGCTCACTACCGATTATGGTAAAAAGATTTTCAAGGATGCAGGGTTGTTCGTTCCGGAAGCTCCAAAGCTCACCGGTCAGATGGCGATGTTTTAAAAACACCTCTCCCTAACCCTCTCCCACGGGGAGAGGGAAGGACAGGGCGTGCTTTTCGAATTTTCCCCATGGACCATTTCTCCAATGAAGTAGGTGTCCCCCCTCCTTGGGGAGGGGGTTAGGGGGCGGGGGTTTACATGCATAAGTGTTAGCCACAGATAAATGACTTGTCGCAGTTTTTCTTCGTATACATTTCGTACTCAGCATATTTTCCTACGTTTAAAATCTGCATACATATTTTGTCTCTTGGCTTCATAGAGCAATTTTCTCTGCATAGATTTTATGAACAGACATGGTGCTTCTGAGTACCAAAGGTGATCAAACTCCTCTTGCTGCTCTAGAACATGCGCCAGTAGACTCGCCACCGTTTCCAGCTTCGGGATTATCCGAGGCTTCCATCTTTTCCATTCATTTTTATGTCAAAGGAACGGGTACTCGCCAGCTTAGATATCGGAAGTGCAAAGATCCGCACGGTTGTTGCCGTTGCAGATGCGGAGAGTGATGCGGGTGTACCAAACGTGATCGGGGTCGGCATCTCGCCGTCTCTTGGTATGCGTAAGGGTCACGTGATCGATGTGGAGGAACTCATCCACAACATTATCTCCTCTCTCGAGGACGCTGAGCGCATGGCGGGAGTGCCTATCAACCATGTCTTTGTCGGCATGAGCGGAGCCCATATCGAGTCCTTCGATAGCCGCGGGGTGATTGCCATCTCCGGACCGGAGATTAGCGTGGAGGACGTAGCGCGCGTGCTCGAGGCAGCTCAGGCCGTGAGCATCCCGGCGAACCACCGAATTTTGCACATCGAACCGAAGGCTTACTCGGTCGACGAGCAGCATGGCATTAAAAATCCTGTTGGCATGACGGGCATCCGTCTTGAGGTCGAGGCGCACATCATCACCGGTCACGTGCAGCACGTGAAGAACTTGGAGAAGTGTGTCGACCAGGCGGGCGTGGACATCGACGCTCTTGTCCCCGCGACGATCTCTGCGTCCGAGGCTGTACTCACCAAGCGTCAGAAAGAACTTGGCGTCGTAGTGATCGACATTGGTGCAGGCTGTACAAGCATCGCAGTCTTCGAGGAGGGGACTATCCTTCACTCGGTGTGCCTTCCTATTGCAGGAGAGAGTGTGACCAATGACATTGCGATTGGCCTTCGTACCTCCATCGATACCGCGGAGAAGATCAAGATCGAGTTCGGGTCGGTGCTCCCCCAGGAAATCGCCGAGCGCGAGATGATCGATCTTTCATCTGTGAGCAAGGTGGATACGCAGACAGTCAGCAAGCGCTACATGGCGGAGATTATGCAGGCGCGGTACTTCGAGATCTTCTCGCTCGTGAAAGAGCAGCTCAAAGCCATCGGCCGCAGCGGCATGCTTCCGGCTGGCGCACTCCTTACAGGAGCTGCGGTGAAGGCTCCTGGTGTACTGGATCTTGCGAGAGACACACTCGGGCTTCCTGTGCAGATGGGATTCCCTGTCGACATTGGTGGTGTCATCGAAAAAGTGGATGATCCTTCCTATGCAACTGCCTTGGGGACGCTCATCTGGGGCATGCGCGAAGGGGACAGATTCTCCGGTCGTAATAGTGGTGTGCAGATGCGCAAGGCGATCGCCAACGTCGGTTCGTGGTTTAAAAGCTTACTTCCGTAATTCTTTTCTCTCTTCTCTCCGTCATTACCCCCCTTCCCATGTCCGATACACTTCGATCCCTCTTCTCCGGTTCCAAGGCAACTTCCTCATCTTCCCAAGTGTCTCCTTCGCTTACGACACAGGAAGTACGTCCGGAGATGTCTCCTGGTGCCGACATCCGCGTCCTTGGTGCAGGTGGTGGTGGCTGCAACGCCGTTCGCCGCATGGTGGACAATAAAGTTCCAGGCGTGGAGTTTATCGCTGTAAATACAGATCTTCAGGCTCTTTACCATAATCCGGCCGGTAAGAAGATCACCATCGGCCGCGGGACGACCCGTGGACTTGGGGCTGGGGCAAATCCAGATATCGGTAAGCGCGCGGCTGAGGAGAGCTCGGAAGAGATCAAGGCGGCTATCGACGGAACGGATATGCTCTTCATCACTGCAGGTCTTGGAGGAGGGACGGGAAGTGGATCTGTTTCGGTGATTGCCGAGCTTGCCAGAGGTATGGGAATCCTCACGGTTGGTGTCGTTACGAAGCCCTTTAGTTTTGAAGGACTTCGCAGAAAGAAGCAGGCAGAGGAAGCACTTATGAATCTGAAGGGCAAAGTCGATACTCTCATCACGATTCCAAACGACAAGATCCTCTCGCTTATCGATAAGACCACTCCGCTTACTGAGGCCTTCGCGATCGTCGATGAAGTACTCCAGCATGCCATCGAGGGTATCTCCAGTGTTATCACCGTCCATGGCCTTGTAAACGTCGACTTTGCCGACGTGAAGACGATCATGAGTGATGCCGGAACGGCCCTCATGGGTATCGGCTACGGTACGGGAGACAGTCGCGCTGCTGAGGCCGCTCGTGCCGCAGTGGATAGCCCGCTTCTGGAGCTTTCCATCAACGGAGCCAAGGGCATTCTCTTCAATATCACGGGTGGTACGGACCTGAGCATGTTCGAGGTCGACGAAGCCGCGCGCATCATCACAGAGGCTGCTGACCCCGAGGCGAACATTATCTTCGGTGCCGTCATCGACGATGCGTACACGGGTCAGATCAAGTGTACGGTCATTGCAACAGGCTTCGATGCTGAGCCTCTCCAGATGGCGACATCTGCAACTGCACTGCGTCACATCAAGGGATTTGGGTCACATGCAGTAGCTGAGGAACCCAAGCGTGAAGACAGCCGCTCTTCGGTGTCTGCAGGCACCAAGCCCGCTCTGCATCTTTCCGAAGAAGAGCTGGAGGTTCCGGCGTTTATGCGCAAGCCCGTAGGGAAATAAGCTGCTATATGAACAAAAGGCTGCAGGTGTCTACCTGCAGCTTTTTATGTGTTTAGGAAATATGGCTTCCTGTAGACCCAAAACCCCCCCTGGTCTCCGCCCCATGCCCGTCCACTTCCAGCCACTCGGCACTTTCCACTTTCACAAAAAGTCCTTGGGCAATGCGCTCGCCGCGCTCGACCGTGACCGGTGCATCCGAAATATTCTTCACCTGCACGAAGATCTCGTCTTTCGGGCCGTGGTAATCCCCGTCAATGACCCCAAGGGAATGCGGGCAGACGAGTGATTTTTTACGAGGAAGAGAGGAGCGGGGGAGGATGAGGAGCGCATAGCCCTCCGGCACCTTCACTATGACATTGCCGGGGACAAGTCCGATGGTCCCTGGAGCGATTGTTGTTGTCTCACGCGTTACCAGGTCAAAGCCGACCGCCCCCTTGGTTTCGTATTTGGGGAGGGGGAGTGTGGTGTCGATGCGTTGGATGGAGACCTGCATGGGGACATCATGCTAGCTCATGACATGTGACACAAGTGTGCCGATCGCTTACTGTTTTCCTAAGAATTCCATTGTATCTTGCTCTGTGAAGTCGTTTGCATTATCACTCAGCATATCATCTGCGCGCGATGCGAGTGCGTTGCGCAGAATGTCTTGATTATTCATCAAGGCAGTCTCCATTTGTTGCGCTATGTGTCTTGTTGCAAGGAAAATCTTTCTTTGCTCTACTTCATCATCATTGAGAGCTTTTGAGGTCATCATGCGGAGGTATGAGTCTTTAGTCACACCACTTGGCCACTGAAATTGTACGTTGCGCGCCTCGAGCGCATTAAAAATTTCGACGATGAATGCATTGGCTGTGTCGCGTACTTGATGAACGGTCTTTCCGCCGGAAGAAGGACACTCTTCATCGTACTTGTTCCATTCTAGCTTTCCACGCTCCTTTTTGTCCCAGCCATTGCGTGTCATGATGTTATCGTAGTGTACATATGCTAGTATTGCCTGAGAGGCCTCGTGGACTTCTTGCTTTCCGAACTTTCCGTTTCTTTGGTGCAAAGAAGCGATACGACCAAGTGTTTTAAATCGCATTGTGAAGCCAAGATATGCATTCTTCATTGCTTCATAGCTTTGCTTCTGACGCGTACCGCTGATAGCTCCAGTGAGCTCTTCAATTTGCGTGAAGTCTGCCTGACTCATGAGTCCAGGGTAATCTTCGTGGTCGATATTTTGTGCTCGCTCACCGGAAATAGCTTTGCTTATACGTGTTCGAACTGAGGGGTCACGAAGGACTTCAAGGTTGAACCATAGTGTAGTTTGCGGACCTGGTGCAAATTCCTTTCCTGGTACCGTTTCAATAATCATTTTTTCGATCCTTTTCAAGTCAGCGACGGTGTTGTTGTGGCCGTAGAAGTAGTCGATAAATGGAAAGACATTGAGCACTTTGCCTCCTTCTCCTGCGAGGTAACGAAGTCTATCGAGGGGGAGAAGTCCCGAGGCCACCCCACGAACGAGGTAATACAGCTTCTGTTCCATCGAGCATTTTCCGTTCCGTATAGCGTAGTGGAGGCATTCCTCGTAAATGTGAGGATTAACGTCGTTAGGAATCTTTTCATTGTTATCTTTGGCTCTCTTGAACATCCTTAACTGCATTTCCATGCGGGCAGCAAGTCCTCCGCTAATATTCGAAAGATCATCCGCAGTCGTGGTGAACTTGCTCTTGCCTGAATTGTAGCTGCCGTCGTTGGCCTGCTTCCAATCGTAGTAGAGAGATTTGTCAGTCCAGATATCTTCAATGCATTTCTTGAGCCAGAAGTCTCTCAGTTGCTGGTCGCGTTTGCAGGGCTCCTCCGGCATCTGGAAGTGCGAGAGGCGACCGAGTGCGCGCCAGAGCTCCACGTCGTCCCAATTGAGCCGCCCGAGTTCCGTGAGGCGCATAAGTATTGCCTTGAGATGGTCTGCATTACGTATCTCCGAAAGTGACTCCTGCATAGTGTATGGGTCGACGTTTTCGAGGGCTTTCTTCCACACACCCACAGCGTCGAGCTCCGAAGACTGCGCGCGGCGATTGAACTCATACTGCAGCTGCCCGATGTACGGTACTTTGTTGCTGATCCAGCTGGTAAGGAGTGTTCCTACTTTGGCACGCGCCTGCTCACCACGTCGCTTCCAGAGACGCTGAATATCCTCCGATGCTTCCTTGGCCATTTGCACGTAGTCCATAATGGAGAGCCACTGGATGTCCTTCGTGATGTACTGCCACCAGTTTCGACGTCCGTGAGGTTGTTTGGTAAGGTCATAGCTTCTCTTGTCGAAAGCATCAATACTGTCAAGTATCTCTTTTTTTATCCTGTTATTTTTGGTAGTGAGTATGGTTTTAAATTCTTCATTCTCTTCGGTAATCAATGCAGTGCCATCAGGACGCTGTTGTGTCTGATGTGCTTTCTTTGCTTCAGAATAGAATTGCTCAATATTCTTCAATGACTCTTCAAGGCCAGCTTTCTGATCAGGAAAAGCATCCATGAAGTTACGAATTTTATCTATCGATTGCTCTATGTCATTGAGTAGTGTGGTGACGGAAACTTTTGATGCTTCAGAGTTATCACTGTTGGATATAGGATCCGCATCGACATCCAAATTTGATTGGAGGTCGAACGTTCCAGTGGAGATCGCGGGTTGCAGTTGTGCAGAGGCTGCACCTGCTTCTATATGCTCCAGTGTGGAGAAGAGAGCTCGTTCGTTCGCTGTGAATTGCCTATCCGTCTGCACGTCGTATCTTGCGATTTCCTTTCTCTTCTTACGGTACGTACCGTAACGACAGTAGGCCTCTTCGAGTACTTTGCGTTGGTAGAGCTTCTCAGCATCTATGCCTTTCTCGCGGGCGAGGTCTTCAACTGCCTGCCTTCGTGCGGGGAACCCCCACTGGCTTGCAAGTGCTGCGAGGAGCGCCGTGAGCGTCCGTCCGTCTCCTGTCATCACTTGTGGTGCGTGTTCGATGCGCGCATCGAAGTCTGACTGCAAAAGCCCCGTTTCTTCCGTGAGAATGTGCAAGACGAGGTGTCCAAACTCATGATCCTCGACGATGCGCTCATCCTGAGCTCCGCGGCATTTCGTCGGATTGATAATGATGCGCATTTCGCGGAAGCGTACGTAGCCCTTGCGAGGTTCTTCGGAAGGTATGCGCTCCGTTTTGATCGTGTCGATGAGATCGGCAACACGCTTCAGCTCCGTAAGCTGGCGATGTGCAGCTGGTTCGCCGCGCTTCATGCCATCCTTGCACTGTGTGATTGCCCGTCGTAGAGCTTCGTCTGCCCCGAGGTAAGCGCAGGCCACACAGGATGCGATACGCGGAAGGATCTCCCTAAAGCGTTGATCGAGATTCGTCAGATCTGCTTCGCTCTCCGGCGGAATTTTCTTTTCACCTTCTTCAATGCCTTCGATGGCGACGAGTAGGGGAGTGAGCGATCGCTGTACATTTTCAAGTGCAGCCGTATCCAGCTGCTCATCGGGGTTCTTGATAGCATCTACAAGACGATCGAGATCTCCAAGCAATGGTCCTGCACTGTTGCCAAACTTGGTAAGAATCGCGCGTCTGCGGTCGGGATTGGCCAGTATGGCCTGGATGGCTGGGTACCTGCGGACAAGCTCAGTGGACCATGAGCGGACACTCTCCGTTCTGGCCTGCGCCCGCTCGAGCGCAATCGTCCAGAGATCCTTGCCTCGCATGTCTTCGAGATAGGCCAGGGCGTCATGGATCGGTGCGTGCGAAGCAGACACGGAAGTATCGATGTTTGCGCAGGTGCGCTCCAGCTCGGCTTGTGTACCTCCAAGCTCGGCGAGGAAGACGGAGAAATCTGCATTGTAACTCCGTGCAAATGCCTCCCATACCTCTGGATGTGTTTCCAGTGTTGTTTCCTCTGTAATTCCCAGGTCTTGAATCACATTCGTCATTTTCTGGCGTGCAGCATTGTTGAGATTCTGAGCATCGTTTTGGATGCGCTCGGCAAGTGAGCGCTTGAGCGATACGATCTGCTTGTTCACGACTGCAAAAAAATCCATCTGGCGTCGCTCATCATCTGTTTCTCCATCGGACTTGGATCCCCAGAACCGCGCGCCGCGTGTCAGTGCTTTGCGAGCGTCTTGGAAGATCCCCGCAAGACGTCCGGTCTTTGTTGTTGCCTCCATGGGAATCCCCATCCGCTCCAGCTCTGCAGGTGACGCCTGATCGATCCATCGACGAACTGCGTCTAGGCCGGATGCCTGATTCTGCGATGGACTCATCATGGCGGCACCTGTTTCACTTCCCATAATGCGTGCATAGACGTCGTAGCGTTTCAGACCACTTGCAGCATTTGCACGCTTGGTTGCTGCTGCATCTGTGTTGTCATTTTCTAAGTGCTCGGTATTTTGAATGTAGGCGATGCCACTCTTGTAGTCCTCTGCCTGCTCTTGCATTCCTCGTAGAAGAGCGAGCACAAGGTGCTGGTCTTCGACGATTGCGTGCATCGCCTGCTCCAAACGCTCGGGATCATCGCTGACCCAGATTTCGAGAGACTTTTGTATGTCTTCTCGGGTGCTCTCGATACCCAGCGAGGTAGCGACTGCAGTAAAACGGGCTTCCTCATCACGCGTCAGCGGTAGGTCGAGGATTGCTCGCAGTGCGTGCGGGGATGTGAGAGTGGATGTGAAACTTTTCGATTCCGGTGATGGGAGAATGGAGCCGAAGCTCTGACGAACAGTGTTGACCGACGTATTAAGGTTTGCCCCTGTCTGATCTGTAGAGGTGTGACTCTCTGTGTTTTTGGGCTCCTGTACGGGGCCGATGAAATTTTTTGTATCGTCATCTGCAAACGCAGCCTCCCTGTGCTCCCGTTCAAGGGGCAGATGGGGGGCGAAGCGATCGCGGCGCAGGTGGCGCAGCATCTATAGTTTACAAATACGAATAATATAGTCAAGTAATTTCTCACGTCGCTCTGCGCGGTACGGCAGGAAGTTGCTCATTGCCTCAGCAACGCTCTGGAAATCCAGACCATCAATAACGATGGCGACCTCCTGTTCCCATCCACGGTTTTTTTCCACGTGCATGACAACGTGTTGTCCATGTCTGTAGATCCAAAACCCTGTGCAGTTCTCCCATGGAGAGAAGCGCTCGCCCACTTGCAGGCCATCCTTGCGGATGGAAATATTGTGCGTTTCCTGGCGGCTACGTATGGCCTGGTAGTACATCGCCGATCCGAGGATGATGACAACAGTGAGCGTCCACGCAGCAGTGAGAATGCTCCAGATTCCACTCACGATCACCAGTCCTCCCATTGCTGTGTACCACACTTTTCCACGCACTACCGGGAGTCGCTCGGGAGCACTCCACTGCAGCAGGACGTCGTTTTGTGTATTTGTTTCCAAATCGAATAATTATACAGGAATTTGGCATTTCTGGCCATGCCTGAATACTTGTTAAATCACTAATATGTTTTATGAAAACAGAGGCTGTTTACCTATGCAAAACTTTACGTATTGATCGTTTTGATCGTGATGATATTTTTGGTACGCTGCATTGGTCGGACAATGAGCTCAGCTGGGTCGTGCGAGGCCCGACGAGCGCGCCATAAAAAGACGCCACTATGGCGCTCGCGATCCGATCTTTCTTTACACTGTAGATATCTTGGGCAATTAGCTCAGCTGGCTAGAGCGCCACATTGACATTGTGGAGGTCACTGGTTCAAGTCCAGTATTGCCCACCATTC
>SXGU01539973.1_pt1 | contig 58904 bp, 34 predicted proteins | sample 3174531 | NCBI WGS metagenome assembly SXGU01 (sample SAMN11356863, study PRJNA531348) | freshwater metagenome | isolation source: freshwater sample F1-140 | place: China: Fuxian Lake, Yuxi | collected 2017-12-25 | reverse complement strand
GGCAACCGGCGCGGCCGCCGTGGGCGCGTCCTGCGGCTGGGGGGCTGCCACAGGCGGAGGCGCCGCCGGCTGGCCTTGCCAGACCAGGGCCGCGCCGACCAGTGTGGCGGCGCCGACCGCGATGGCGATCCACTTCACTGTGGACGACGCAGGCGCGGGCGAACCGCTGGCGGCAGGGCCCGCGGCAGCACGGGGCGCAAATTCCGCGCTGTCCATGGCCAGCGTCTTGGCGCTACTTGGTGCCCGGGCGCTCGCCAGTTGCGCGGCTGCGGCTGCGACGGCGATGGTGGCGGCTTCGTCGGACTGACGTTGCACCACCGCTTGCGCCTCCTGGTCGCGCAACTCCTGCGTCAGGATCCCGGCCAGGGTGTTCGACACGGCGATGGTGCCGGTGGGCGTCCGAGGCATCGGGTCATCGCCGGCCACGGCTGCCTCGCCATCGCGCCCGGTGCGCGCAGAAACCTGATAGGGCGTGGTGGGCCTGCCACTGTCGCCGTCGGCAGCGGTCGCTACAGGAAAACTGGGCGTCGCTGCCCAAGCACCGCCGCGCAGCGCTTCACACGCCATCCGCATCTCACGAGCGTCGGCGTAGCGATCGCTTGGCTCCTTGGCCGTGGCCTTGACCAGCGTCGCTACAAAGCCGTCGGATAGCGGGCTGACGGTCGACGCCCGCGGGTCAGGCAGCGAGTCGTGGGTGTGGCTGTACATCAGCGCCATCAGGTCTTCGTGCTCGAACGGCAGCTTGCCGGTGGCGCAGCGGTAGAGCATGATTCCAAGCGCATACAAATCCGCGCGACCGTCGAGCGGGCGACCCCGGCACTGCTCAGGGCTCATGTACTGCGGCGTGCCGAGCGCGCGGCCGCTGCCCGTGAGCGAACTGTCGGTGGTGCGCGCGATGCCGAAGTCGAGCACCTTGACCAGGGGTTCGTCCTCGGGGCCGGGCACGATCATGATGTTCGCCGGCTTGATGTCGCGATGCACGAGGCCGGCCTTATGCGCCTCGGCCAGCGACCGCAGGATCGGAATCGCGATATCGAGCACCTGAATTTCCTGCATGGTCTGGCCGGCCTTGGCCTGACGGCGCAGCACCTGCTCGAGCGACGCGCCTTTGAGCATCTCCATCGCGATGTACAGCGGCCCTTCGTCGGTCTGACCGACGTCAAACACGCGCACCGTGTTGGGGTGGTTCAGGTTGGCGGTGACCTGCGCCTCCTTGAAAAAGCGCTTGACGGTGTCGTCGCCGCCAGCAGCGCTGTGATCGAGCGCCAGCATCTTGAGCGCGACTTTCTGCAAGGTGCCCGTGTGCTCGGCAGCGTAGACCGCGCCAAAGCCGCCGCGGCCCAGGGTGCCGGTGATGCGGTAGCGGCCGCCCACGATTTCGCCAGGCTTGAATGCGGTCGCGGCCTTCTGGTGCTCGGTCTGGGCGACGGTGGTGGTGCCGTCTTTGGGGCAGTGGTTGGCGGCGGTCAATTCGCCGCACACAGGGCACACCCTGGTGGTGACGCTGGAGGTGGATTCGGCCATGGGTTACCTGGTCTGGGCGCGGCGGCGCGGCAAGCGCCAGCAGGGCGTGCAAGTTGCGTGCCAGGGTCAGCACGACTGGTCTGGTCCGCGGCGGCGTGGCTGTGCGCGGTTCTTGCGCGGACGTGGGGGCGCGCGCGCGGCAGTGGCGTCGATTGGGACGATGGGACGTGTCGCAGGTGGGACGTGTCGCGGTGTCACTTTGCTGGCGAAACCAAAACCTGGGCCGGCCGGTCAAGATACCACCAGGTGGCGGTATTGACAGCGGCATCTGCTGCGGCTACCGTAGCGGTATGATGATCAAGACCGCCGTCACCCTCAGTAGCGAGACCCTAGCCCGACTGGCGTACCTCGGCGGGACCAAAGGCCAGCGATCTCGAGTTATTGAGCAGGCCGTCGCGAAAATGGCGCGCGAGAAGGAACTCGCCGAACAGCAAGAACGCGAGCTGCGCCTTCTCAACCAAATCGCCGATGAAGAAAACGAGGATACGCTGGATGTGCTTCGTTTCTCAGCGGATCCTTTTGCCCGGCTGGACTGACCCATGCCTCCGGTCCAACTGCTTCGCGGTCAACTCTACCGTGTTCGCCACCCCTCTGGCGATCCCAAGACGGCCCGCGTTTTTGTGGTCGTGGCGCGGCAGACAGCCCTGCTGTCACGTTTTCCGGTCATCGCGTGCGCGCCAGTGCACACCCGACGCTTGGGTTTGGACACTGAAGTGGCGGTAGGTGCGGCAGAGGGGCTGCTCCACGACAGCGCGATTCGCTGTGATGGCATCACCAGCCTGCCCCGCGATTTGCTCTCGGACTACGTGGGCAGTCTGGCACCCAGGCAACTGGACCAGCTGAACCAAGCGCTGCGGCTGGCGCTGGACTTGGGGTAAGCGAGGCGCGGGGCGCAGTTTCGGTGCTGCGCATCTGGTCGGCCCTGCCGCAACGTCCGCCTACTGCGCCGTTGCGAAGTAGACCGAGCTTTGCTTGCCCCCTGCGTTGGAGCCGCCAATCACGTAGAGGCGCGCACCATGCCAGGCAACGCCACAGCCTGCCAAGGGTTGCGGCAGCGCCGTCTGTGCTTTCCAAGGGTCGGTCTTGCCGCCGGCCAGCGCCGCGGTTGACGCCGTATCTGCGACCGCACTGCCGGAGGCATCCGCGCCACCGATCGCATACTGCACCGCGCCCTGGCTGGCGAGCCCAAAGTTGTAGCGCTTGGCCGGCAGGGGTTGGGTCGCTGACCAAGCGCCCAGGCCGCCGCCTGACTGCACTTGAGCAGCGTAGACGTCCTGGTAGGTCGTCCCGCTCGCGTACCCGCCCGCCACGAACACGTAGCCGCCGTGCGCGAACGCACGGTGCTGGCCGCGGGCAGACGGCAGCGCCGTGGACTGGGTCCACGCTGTGACGGTCTTGTTGGTGGCCTGGGTGCCGACCCAGACCGTGGAGTAGTAGCTGGCGAACGCGCCACCCGTGATGTAGACGTAGCCGCCGGTCGCGACCGATCCCGCGAGGTCCGCGAATGCCGGCAGGTCCTTGGTGGCGGCAAACGGCGCCGCGCCGCCAGCCGCCTGCAACGTTGTCAGCGAGACGTTGGTGGTCGAGTTGTTGTTGCCGAGGCTGCCGGGCAGTACGTACAGGGTCTCACCGTCCTGGGCGATCGAGAAGCCGTCGCGCGCGGGCGAGAACGCTGCGGTCGACTGCCAGGCGCCGACCTTGCCATCGCTGGCGATGGGCGCGAACCACACCTTGCCGGATTGGGCGGCGGTGTCAGTCTGACCGCCGATGGCATACAGGTAGCCCTTCGATGCCGCAGCCCACAGGCCAGTGGTCTTTTCAGGTAGCGCCGTGGTGGTGGCCCAGGGGCCGATGATGCCGGAAGGGGCCTTGCAGGTGCCGGTGGTACAGGAGAGTCCCGTGCCGCAGGGGGTGCCGTCGGCGACCGCGGTGTTGCTGCATGTGCCGGCCGAGCAGGTGTCCGTGGTGCACGGGTTGGTGTCGTCGCAGGACTTGCCGGCGCACGGGTCGGCGGCGCTGGTGGTGATTTTCCAAGTGGCCAACGGGTGGTGCAGGAGTTCGTCGGGGGTGAGGGCGCGGTTCATGATGCGGATGTTGTCGAGCGAGCCCTGTAGGCCGTCGGAGTCCGCCCCCAGCAGGGTCGACCCGATCTTGGGTCCCGGCACGACCGCAGTTTTGAGGCTACCGACTTCCTTGGCATCGGCGAACACCCGAGCCGTACTCAGGTCGTAACTCGCGGCCAGCGCTTGCCACTTGCCCGTGAGAACATCGGTTGTGCCCAGCAGGTCTACCTTGCTGGCACCGTTGGTGTAGTAGAGCCCGACTTTTCCCAGCCGCGCGCCGAGGCCCCAGTCGTCGCCATCGGCCGGATGAGGCTGAACCACTGCCCAGTTGTTCTGCGTCGATACTACGGCGGTCGGCATGACCAGGGCTTCGACGGTGAAAGCGGATAGCGGTGCGACGCCAACGACCTGGAGTTGCGGCGGTGCGAGCAATGCCACGCCTGGGGCGCCGGCTGCGAACTTGGTCGCGGTACCGGTCGTCTTGTGTGCATTCGACGAAGCGTCGCCGACGCCACCGTCAAAAGGCCACCACCCAACGTAGCCAAAACACGGCGACAACAACGCATTGCAAGTCGTGGTCTTGTCGAGTGCCTTGACCACGGGCAGGAGCGCGCCGGCCGCGGCATTGCCCGACTTGATGGCGTATTTGTAGAACGGGTACTTGCCCGATTCGGCCAACGGCTTGGTGCTGGCGAGGAAGCGCACGGTCGGAATGCCGGGGTTGGCGCGTTTGTAGAAGTAGTCGGCGGGTTTGGATTCCAAATGGATCACGACGTCAGACAATTGCCCTTCCATGTGCTGGTCGATGGTCGTCTCGGCCGGCCGCCGGCCGCCGATGGCCAGCTTGTACCCCTGCGGGTTGAAGGGGCCGCCAGAGCCGACTTGAGATGCCACTTGGACACCATCGACATACGCTTCAAGCTTGCTGCCGGTGTAGTTGAGGCCAACGTGGTGCCATCCACTGAACTTGAGGCCCAGCAAGGGCGACTCGAAACTGCTGGTAATTCCGGCGGCCTCAAAGAAGATTTTCCCGGTGCCCGCTATCGAGAATCGCAGGGCATTTGATTGCTCTTGGCTGGCGACCCAGCAGTCTGTGGCCGATGACATGCAGTTGACCCAGGCTTCGATCGCAAATGGCTTGCCGGCAGCTAGTGAGAGGGCCGCGTCCACCTCGATCGCGCCCTTCTTGAACTCCGTGCCGGTCGAGCCGTAACGGTTCGGTGCCGCCCCCGTCGTGCCGATGAACTTGGAGGCAAGTTTCTTCGGGCCGGCGTCGTCCGGCTTGCCGTTGACGGCCCACCAGCCAAATACCTTTGACGCATCGGTGTCGCTGAACGGCCGCACGCCTATCACCTCATGCGGCACCAGGTGCTCACCCTGGTACGGCGTGGCCTCGGTGACCCGCAAGTCATCGAGGTCAGCCTGCGCGCCCGTGATAAATGCCGTTCCGTACGGCTTGCCCGATTGGACGTTTGCCGCAACCTCGGTGGCCGACAACGCCCGGTTGAATACGGCGACCTCGTCGACCGCACCATCAAGCTTGTCACCGCCGCTCGGCCAGGAACCCACCGCCAGCGTCGTGTCGGCCGCTACGACACTCCCCGCAGCCGATCCGGCCAGCTTGCCGTTGAGATAGAAACTGAGCTGGCCGGCCTGGTACGTTGCCGCCATATGCGACCACGCATTGAGCGGCACCGCACCGCCCGTCCCGACCTTGAAAACACCCGAGGCCGTGTAAGTCCACACGCCAGCGTTGTCGCCAGAGACATACAGCATGAAAATCTTGGCAGGCCCGAACCCGGCCACAACATGGTAGCTGCCGGAATATGCCGCCGGCTTGACCCACGCCATGAGCGTGACGGCCCCAGCCCCGACCGGCGCCAAAGCGCCAAAGTTCTTGTGCGCAAAAGGGCCTGGCGTTGCCGTTACCGCGCCGTCGGCGTCGCCCCAGGCACCGGCGACCTTGGCCACGCCCCCCATGGTCGCGTCGTTCTTGAATGGTCCTGCGTCCGTGCCTACGCCACCGTCCATTCGCCACAGTGCCAGCAGCGAGCCATCCAGCGCGCCATTCCCCACCGCCACCTCCACCACCTCATGCGTGCGCCGGGCCTTCGACAGCCCATCCTGCTCGCCGGGCTCGGTCAACACCACATCCTTGCTCGCGGTCCACCCGGCGCCCAGCCCTGCGCACGGCTCCTTGGCGTTGTCCGGCGTCCAGACCGTCGGGCACGCATCGGCCTCGTTCGTCTGGCAGACTGCGCCCTTGCAGTACACGCTGTCATGATCGAGGTCGAATTCTTCGTCCACCAGCTTGTCGCAATCGTTGTCGGCGCCGTCCGGGTCCTTGCCCTCGGATCCCGATTGCGGCAGGTCGGCAAAGACGCATTTGCCGGTCAGGCTATCGCAGTTATCGGCCGTGCATGGGTTCTTGTCGTCGCACGGCGTCTGCGCGCCGGCCACGCAGGCCTTGTTGGCGCACTTGTCGCCGGTCGTGCACTGGTCGCCGTCCTCGCACAGCGCTGCGTCGTTGGCAGTGCTCGCGCAACCAGTCAGCGGCGCGCAAGCATCCTTGGTGCACGAATTGCCATCATCGCAGTTGACCAGGACGGGCCCCGCGCAGATGCCGCCCTTGCACTTGTCTGCGCTGGTGCACTTGTCCATGTCGTCGCATGGCCCATCCTCGTTGCTGAACTTGCAGCCGGCAGCCGGGTCGCAGCTGTCTTTGGTGCACCCATTCTTGTCGTCGCACACCACCACCGCACCGCCGCATTTTCCGGCCGTGCACTTGTCTGGATCCGTGCACTTAGATCCGTCGTCGCACACTGCACCGTCGCTCGCGTTGGCGAATTTGCAGCCGGACGCTTTGTCGCAGGTGTCGGTGGTGCAGGGGTTGTTGTCGTCGCAGACCAGTTGCGCGCCACCTTTGCACGCGCCCTGGGTGCACAGGTCGATGGTCGTGCAGGCGTCGTTGTCGTTGCAGGCCGCGGTGTTGAACGGGTAGTCGCAGCCAGTGGCCGGCAGGCAGACGTCGTTGGTGGTGCAGACGTTGCCATCGACACAGGTCTTCTTGCCTGCCGAGGTGCATGTGCCGTTGGCACTGCAGGTGTCCCCGGTCGTGCATTCGTTGCTGTCGGTGCAGGGTAGGCTTGTGTCGATGACGTTGCTGCACACGTTGTTGCTGCAACCGTCCTTGGTGCACGGCTTTCCGTCGTCGCAGCTCTTGCCGGTGCCCGTGCACTTGCCGGCCTTGCAGCCATCGCCAGCCGTGCAGTCGTTGTTGTCGTCACAGACCGCGCCGTCGCTGACGGCGGCGTTGACGCAGCCCTTGAGCTTGTCGCAGCTGTCGGTCGTGCAGGGGGTCTTGTCATCGCAGTTCACCGCTGCGCCCTTGCATGCGCCGACTGAGCAAGTGTCGTTGTGGGTGCAAGCATTGCCGTCGTCGCAGGCAGCTGTGTTGTCGCTCTTTGCGCAGCCCTTGGCCGGGTCGCAGCTGTCGGTCGTGCAGGGACTGCCGTCGTCGCAGACGACAGCCGAACCGGCCTTGCACTTGCCGTTTGCACAGGCGTCGGGCTCCGTGCACTTGTTGCTGTCGCTGCAACTGCCCACGACGTTGGTGTAGTCGCAACCGGTCGTCGGCAAGCACGCGTCCTTGGTGCAGACCTCGTTGTCGTCGCAGTTCTTTTGCGCGCCGCCCTTACACGCCCCGGCCGCGCACTGGTCCGCCTCCGTGCACTTGTTGGCATCGTCGCAGGCGGCCTTGTTGTCGGTGACCGTGCAGCCCTTGGCCTTGTCGCAGCCGTCGTTGGTGCAGGGATTGCCGTCATCGCACATGGCGGGACCGCCGCCGCACTTGCCGGCGCCGTCGCATTTGTCGCCAGCCGTGCACTTGTCTCCGTCATCACACAGATCGCCCAGGTTGGGCTTGTTGGCGCAGCCGGCTTTGGGGTCGCAGGTGTCGAGCGTGCAGGCGTTCTTGTCGTCGCACACGACTGGCGTTCCGCTGCCGCACACGCCCTTGAAGCACTTCTCGCCCGTCGTGCACGCGTCGCCGTCGCTGCAGGCCGCCGTGTTGGGCTCATTGACGAAGCCGAGCTTGGAGTCGCAGACGTCGTCGGTGCACGGGTTCTTGTCATCAATGGGCGGCACAGCCTTGCCAGCCGCGCACTTGCCCGCGGCGCACTTGTCGCCGACGGTGCACTGGTTGCCGTCGTTGCAATCGACGTTGTCCACTGGCGCGGGCTGGCAGCCCAGCTTGATGTCGCACGTGTCGTCCTTGGTGCACGGGCTGCCGTCGTCGCAGGACTTCTTCTGCTCGGGCTGGCACTTGCCGGCCTGGCACTGGCCCGCGTAGGCGCATGCGTTGCCGTCCGTGCAGGTCGCGCTGTTGGGCGCGTTGACACAACCCTTGGCCGCGTCGCAGCTGTCGTCAGTGCATTTTTCCTTGTCGTCACAGTCCTTGGGCGCGCCCGCTATGCACTTGCCGTCCTTGCAGGCGTCGGCCGTGGTACATGCGCTGCCGTCGTCGCACGGCGTGGCGTTGTTGGCGAGCTTGCAACCTGCGACCTTGTCGCAACTGTCATCGGTACAGGGGTTGTTGTCGTCGCACACGACCCCCGCGCCCGTGCAATTGCCGTCCTTGCACGCATCTTTGTCGGTGCACTTGCTGCCGTCGTCGCAGGCATCCGTGGTGTTGGCAAACTGGCAGTCCTGCTTGGGGTCGCAGCTGTCCTTGGTGCAGGCATTCTTGTCGTCGCACGCCTTGGCCGCGCCCGCCACACAACTGCCGGCCGCGCACTTGTCGCCCTCGGTGCAAGCGTTGCCGTCGTCACAGTTACCCGATTTTGGGGTGCTGACACACTTTCCGTCCGTGCATGCGTCGTCGGTGCAAGTCTTGTTGTCGTCGCAGGTCGCCGGACACGGCAATTCCGCTGGCGCGTCGGGCGTGTCCGCGGCGTCGACCGTTTCTGGCCCCACATCCGGCGCAACATCGGGTGGCACGTCAGGCGGCACATCCGGCTGGAGGTCAGCCACCACAGTGTCGGTATCGGCCGCGCCCACGCCTTCACCAAGGCTGCCCCCGCCATCAGCCGCTGCAGCCTTGGCCGCCGCAGTCGCCTTGGCCTCTTTTTCGAAGTCGGTGCATGCAACCGTGGCCACCGCCAATACCGCGAACCACCCGAAACCTCGCCCGAAACCAAGCACCGCCATGGCAACCTCCGTCTGACAACTGAATCTGCTCCAGCCTACCGGTAGCGGGGGCGCGCGCTGGATGCGCGGGACAGTCGCGGCCACGCCATGCAAGGGTCGTGCCAAGCCGAGCAACCCGCAGCGACGATGCGTGTACGCGACAACTGGACGTGCAAGAACGCGGCCGACGCGGGCCGCGCTACGCGCTTGGGACATCGCGTCCGGTTCCAGCTGCGACAGGGCGCGGTGTCTCAGTAGCCCAAACGCTCAGGCTGGCAGAGAGGGGCAACGCCACACGGCGCCGCCTCGGATCCGTCGCTCAAAATCGCCGATTGCGGCCGGTGGGCGGCCGTCTTGTGGATCCGCGGGTCACACGCCCAGCAGGTCAGCGGTCAGAAGGCTCCGTTGCCGCGCGCAGTTCCCTCAGCACCACCCGATCAATCCCCGCCATCGCCAACCACCGGTAGACCTGCCGCCGGTGCACCCCCAGCGCCCGCGCCACCGCCTCGATGTTGCCCTCATTGGCCTGCACGAGCCCGATCAGCGCCGCCCGGCCCGGCCGCAGCCGATCGCCCGCATCGGCCCCCGGCTCCGGCTTGGCCCGGCTCTTGCCATCGGCGTCGCCAAACAGCTGCAACGCCCAAGCCTCCATCGCCGGCGGCAGCGACGCCAGTGTGAACGTGGGCTCCTCTTGCGACAACAGCGGCGCGTCGCGCAAAAGGTGCACCAGCACGCTGCGCAATTCGCGCATGCCATCGGTCCACGGGTGTACCAGCAGCGCTTCAGCCACCTCGGGCTCCAAAACCTGCCGCCAGTGCCGCACGCCGCCAATTGGCAGGTTGGCCGGCAGAGGCAGCACCGCGTCGGCCAGCGCCAGAAGATCCGGCCGGCGCTCGGCCAGGCCCGGCACACGGATGTGGTGACCCCGCAGCCGCGCCGCCAGATCGCGGCGAAAGCGTCCCAATTCGACCAGCAGCTCCAGGTTGGCGTTGGTGCAGGCCACGACCCGGATCTGCACCGGCACGTCGCGCGACCCGCCGATTGGCCGCACGCAGCCTTCTTCGACCGCGCGCAGCAGCTTGGGCTGGAGCGCCAGCGGCAGTTCACCCACCTCGTCAAACACCAGCGTACCGCCGTCCGCCTCGCGAATCAGGCCGCGGGCGGCGTCGCGGGCGCCGGTGAAGGCTCCGCGCTCGTGGCCGAAAAGTGTCGATTCCAAAAGAGTATCGGGGATCGCTGACGTGTTGAACCGAACCAGCGCCCCTTTGCGCCCGCTCAGCCGGTGGATGGCGCCGGCCGCGAACTCCTTGCCCGACCCCGTTGGGCCCTCGATGAGCACAGGATGTCCGGTTGTCGCGGCATAGCGCAGGTCGGCGCGTAGCGCATGCGCCGCAGCCGACTCGCCCGGCACTTCGCGGTGCAGCCCGTCGTTGCTCGGCCGCAGTTCGCCCCGCACGTACTCCAGCACCGCCACACAACGACCAAATCGTAAGACCGCGCCCTGGCCAGCGCGCGCGTCCATCGTCGCCAGACCGGAGTGGTATACGCCGTTTTTGCTCTGCAGGTCGCGCACCAGCACCGCGTCGGGCCCTGCCTTGCACTCCACCTGCAGATGCGACCGCGACAACGACGCGTCCTCGACGGGCAGCGTGTGTTCGCCCGTCGGCTGCCGGCCAATCACGGTGGCGCCGACCGCCAGGCGGTGCGCGGCTGCGCTCACTGAGCCATCGGGCGCGACCAGAAAGTGCAGCCGCCAGTGGCCGGTTGCCACACTGCGATTGCTGATGCGCAAGCGCGGCGCCGAGTCGGTAGAGGGGTCGTCCTGGGCAGTCATCGCGTCGCCAGCGCACATCGGCGCGCGCCGCCGGCCGGCAGGGACCGGGTGCGGGCACTGTCCTGCAAAGTGCGTGCCAAGGCAACCGCTGGGCGATGAATTCGGAACGAGTTGGATGGTTGCCAACCCAGACCAGGGCACCCACCGTGATCAGCGTTCTGCGCCCGACATCGATTCTGCCATTGAGCCGCTTGCTACCCTTCCCGCTTGCCCAAGTCCTGCTCGATCGCCAGCCGGATCCGCTCGACGCCGTACCCGCGCTCGACCGCGGCAAACGGCACTTTGGCGCTGCGGCACGCGTCTACGATCTTGCCGCAAACACTGTGATTGATGAGGCTCTGCAGCAAGATGACCAGATCAACCCCGCCCGACCGTACCTGCGTGCACAGCGTCTCGACCTGGCGCACCTGGTCGATGCCCTCCCAAGTCAGCGACGCGAACTCAAACGCCGCCTCGATGCGCGCCCGCGGCTCTTCACGCGGATCGCCGCCGATAATCGCCGCGCGCTTGCCGCGTACCTGCGCCCACAGCGGCCACTCGGGCGGCGGACCAGCCTGGCGCTCGGGCGCCTCGTCCACTTCGTCGGCTTCTTTGATGGCCTTGCGAAGCGGCTTGAAGCGCGCGTGCTTGCCGAGTAAATCCAGCTTTTTGCGGCACATGCGCACCAGGCGTAGGTCGGTCTTGCCGGCGCCAGCAGCCAAGACGGCATCCAATTGCTCGACAATGGCGTCGTCTTCGGCCTCGTCTTGGAGCATGCCTTCCAGCTTGGCGATTTCGCGCTCCGGGTTGGCCTTGGTGGGCTCGGCGCGCACGGCGATGAGCTCGTTGAGCATTGCAAGGTGATCCTGGGCGTCCCTGGTCCAGCTCTCGCCGCGGGCGCCGTGGGATCGCGCGAGGCCGTAGACGAACCCCGGCGCTTCTTCCTTGGTGTACCGCGACAGCGCGTTGAACAGCGTCTCGATCTGCCGATCGACGTCGAGCTGCGCCAGCAGCGGGGCAATCATCGGCTCTTGCAGGCGGCGGGCGCGCGCGGCGATGTGGGCGATGATCGGTACTTGCACGTCCGGGGGCAGCGACCGCCAGCCCTCCTGCCGCTCCGGCCTTGTGCAGCGCACCAGCACTTTGAGTTCGGCACGCAAGGCTTCCTCGCTGTCGATCGTGGTTGGCATGTCGCCGAGCTCCGCCCGCACCGCCTGCGCCAGCTGCAGCGGAAACACCGAGGGTGCGACCGCCGCCGCGTGCTGGCCGCTCAGCGCCGCGTGCTGGCCGCTCAGCGCCGCCTGCAGGCGCTGCCGTTGGCCGTCGTCGAGCTGGACATACGATCCCGACGAGGCGCGGGCCGCCGGGTATTCGTTGGTCGGGCGGTCGCGGATGTCGTCCCAGTTGGGGCCGCGCGACTCAATGCGCCGAAAGGTCGGTCGGACCTCCGGGCGCAGCCGCGTGCCGCTCAGGCGCACAGCGACCACCAGGTCGATCCAGCGCTGCAACAATTCGCCGCGCAGACCTGCGAGCTCGGCTTGCAAGGCCTGTACCTGCGGATCGCCCCACGCGTCGGGCCGACCGGCCAGGTTGTGGGCCAGGCGACGCGATACGTCGAGCACCTCATCCAGCTGCAGGTCCAGCTTGTCTATGGCTTCGGCGCGTTCGGTAGCGCTCGGTGCCTCTTTGGCCAGCCACTGTCGCACGCCATCGAGCGGCTTGTGGTCGTCCTTGTCGCTGGCCATGGTGTCCTCCGTGTTTCTAAGCAAATTGAAAAGTTGGCGTCGCGTGCGGCAGTTTTGGTCCCGGGTCCGGGCCCTTGCGTCATCGATCGCCGCATCAGCGCAGCGCTGCACGGGTGCGCCCACCCGAACCTGCATCTGAGCGCTACCCAGCCAAACGCCACGGGGAAAGTGGCGCGGGCACGCCCAGGATGCAGGGTGCCACCAAACCCGTCGCTGGCGCAAAACCGTCACGGGTATGTGCGCGCCGTGCAGCGAGTTTGCCCGAATGCCTGGCGGCGAACGAAATCTTGTGCGCGTTTGGGCACACCACTAAGATGCGCAATCCGGGCCGCCGCCACGCGCCGCGCGGCCGGTCCTTGCGGAGTCCGATGACCCTGATTTCCCCCTGCTCGACCGCTTCGCGGCCGATGTCGCGCGTGCGCCCGCCCGCTGTTGTTGCGTGGCCCTGCGCTCTGGTGTTGCTGGTCGCTGGCGCGCTCGCCGGTTGCTCGATCGGCGACGCGCCGGCCGGCGATGACGCAGTAGCCGACGCCGGTAAGCTCGAGGCCACCCAGCAGGTCGAGCTGCCCGGCGCCTCTACCGCCGAGGCCCAGGCGTGGGTGTGTCCCGGCGGCCATGGCTGCGCGTGCACCGTCGACGCCGACTGCACCGGCAGCGGTCTGTGCCTCGTCCACGCCGACAATTCCAAAGCGTGCGCCGTTCCGTGCCCCGCTGGCGCCTGCGACGCCAACTCCACCTGCCGCAGCGTGGCCACGGCCAGCAAGCCCGGTCCGTGGTGCGTGGCCAAGGCCGGCCGCCTGTGCGATCCGTGTGCGACCAGCGACCAGTGCAAAGGGCCCGGCCACCCCGGCGCCGCGTGTGTCGACTACGGCGCGCTGGGTCGCTATTGCGGCGTGGCCTGCCAGGGGCACAGTGACTGCGGCCCTGGCTACGCCTGCCAGCCGGCGCCGAGCACCGACAGCGGCCTGGTCTTGCAGTGCGTGCGCACCGACGGCGGCGCGCTCGCCCAATGTGCGTGCGGTCCGCGTGCCATCGCCGACAAGCTGGCAACCGTGTGCGGCGTCGGTACCTGCACCGGCAGCCGCGTCTGCGGCGAGGCCGGGCTTTCGGCCTGCGACGGTGCCGCTGCCACCGTCGAGGTCTGCAACGGCAAAGACGACGACTGCGACGGCGCCACCGACGAGCCCGCGGCCGGCACGGCCCTGTGCGACGACGGCAAGCCCTGCACCACCGACGCCTGCGACCCCGCCAAGGGTTGCCAGAACCCGCCCGCCGACGGCACCCCGTGCAACGCCGACGGCAGCTACTGCACCGGCCCCGACACTTGCAAAGACGGCGCTTGCGTAGCCGGCGCCAAGCTCAATTGCGACGACAAGAATCCGTGCACGGACGACAACTGCAGCGCACTGGCCGGCTGCCAGCACGCGTGGGCCGAGGGCAAGACTTGCGACGACGGCGACGCCTGCACCAGCGGCGAAGCCTGTAAGCAGGGCGGCTGCATCGGCAAACCCAAGGCCTGCGACGACAAGAACCCGTGTACCGCCGATGTGTGCCTGGCCGGCGCATGCACCGGCACCGCTATCGACGGCGCGCCGTGCAACGACGGCAATGCGTGCACCGGCGCCGACACCTGCGCGCTCGGCTTGTGCGCGGGCGCTACCGCGACCTGTGACGACGCCAACGCCTGCACCGACGACACCTGCGACAAAGCCAAGGGCTGCGCCAGTCTGCCCAAAGACCCGACTGCGTGCGAAGACGGCAACCTGTGCACCACTGGCGACAAGTGCCAGGGCGGAATCTGTGCGCCCGGCGGCACCAGCCCCTGCGCCACCGACAACCCGTGCCTGCTGGCCGTGTGCTCGCCCGCCAGCGCAGATTGCGCGACCAAGCTGCGGCCCGACGGCTTTGCGTGCAGCGACGGCAAGCCTTGCACCAGCGGCGACGCCTGCGCCAAGGGCTTGTGCGTCGGCAAGGCGGCCTGCAACGACGGCAACACCTGCACCGCCGACGCCTGTGGCGCCGATGGCAAATGCGCGTTTGTCGCGCAGGGCAGTGGCAAGTGCGACGACGGCGACAAGTGCACGGGCGGCGACGCTTGCTCTGCCGGGGTGTGCTCGGGCTCCGCGGTGGCGACACTGTGCGACGACGACAACCCCTGCTCCACCGACACCTGCGACAAGGCGGCCGGCTGCAAGCACGGCAACGTCAGCGACGGCGCCGCATGCAACGACGGCCTGGCCTGCAACGGCAGCGACTCGTGCCAAAGCGGCGCCTGCTCGCAGCACAGCGGCGCCTGCAAGGCCTGCGCCAATGACAGCGACTGCACCAGTGAAGACGACGGCAACCCGTGCAACGGCAAGGTGGTGTGCGACAAGCTGGTGTGCGCGCTCGATGCCAAGTCAGTGGTCGTGTGCGACCACGCCAACGACACCGCGTGTGGCGTAGCCACTTGTGACAGCAAGTCCGGCAAGTGCGCTGCTGTGACCCTGGCCGACGGCGCGACCTGCAGCGACGGCAGCGCCTGCACCCAGAACGACACCTGCAAAGCCGGCAATTGCACAGGCACTGGCAGCTGCGACGACAGCAATCCGTGCACGACCGACGCCTGCGGCGGGCAGGGCTGCACCCACGCGGCCAAGACTGGCACCGCCTGCGACGACGGCAGCGCTTGCACCACCGGCGACGCCTGCAGCGACAAGGGCGCCTGCGCCGGCGCCGCCAAGGTCTGCGACGACGCCAACAGCTGCACCGACGACAGCTGCGACCCCAAGACCGGCTGCGCCACCGCCAACAACACCGCCAGCTGCCAGTTGCCCGCGTGCAAGCAGGGCTTGTGCAGTAGCGGCACCTGCGGCGACGCCGGCAAGACCGGTTGCGACGACGGCAACGCCTGCACCGCCGACGCCTGCGTCGACAACGCCTGCAAGTTCGACCCGGTCGCCGATGGTGGCGTCTGCACCGACAGCGACGCCTGCACAACCGGCGAGGCCTGCAAGGGCGGCAAGTGCGCCAGCAAGCCCGTGGACTGCCCCGACGCCACCACGGCCTGCCAGGTCAAGGCGTGCGACAGCAAGACTGGCTGCGCACTCAATCCCGACAAGGACGGCAGCTTGTGCGACGACGGCAGCGCGTGCACCAGCGGCGACGCGTGCGCGAGCGGCGCCTGCAAGGGCACAGCCAAAGACTGCGATGACAAAAACGCGTGCACCACCGACAGTTGTGACGGTAAGACCGGCACCTGCGCGACTGCGCCGCTGGCCAGCGGTTCGTGTGACGACAACAACCCTTGTACGACCGCCGATGCGTGCAGCAGCGGCACCTGCACCGGCAGCGCCAAGGTCTGCGACGACAAGGACCCGTGCACGGCAGACGCCTGCGACAGCAAGACCGGCGACTGCAAGGGCCAAGCTGCGGCCGATGGCACCGGCTGCGACGACGGCGACGCCTGCACCAGCCCGGACAAGTGCGCGGCCGGCAAGTGCAAAGGCGAGGTCGGCGCCGATGCGGTCAGCACGCTCGCCGGCGCCGGCGAAGCTGGATTCGCCAACGGCACGGGTGCACAAGCCAAGTTCAGTGAACCGGTGGCGCTGGCCATCGACGCATCAGGAACGCTGTACGTCGCCGATGCCGCCTCGGGCGGCGCGCGCATCCGCAAGGTCACCGCACTCGGCGCCGTGACCACCTTCGCCGGCCAGGGTCTGGATGGCTTTGTCGACGGCGGGCCGAACAGCGCGCGTTTTTGGCGGCCATCGGGGCTCGCATTCGGTGGTGATGGCGCGCTGTACGTCGCCGACCGCTTTAACCAGCGCATTCGCAAAGTGGATGCGGACGGCAATGTGACGACGTTGGCCGGCGATGCAGCCGAAGCGGGCACCTTGGACCCCAAGGCGCTGGGCGACTTCGCCGACGGGCAGGGCAAGGCGGCCAAGTTTGACGAGCCAGCAGGGATCGCGTGGTCCGCCAAAGAAAACGCGCTATTGGTCGTCGAGGCCGCCAACCACCGCGTGCGCAAAGTCGCGCTCGACGGCACCGTCACGCTTTTTGCCGGCAAGGGCGGCATCGGCTCGGCCGACGGCGACGCGCTGCAGGCAACCTTCAACGCACCGACCGGCATCGCGGTCGACGGCGACGGCAACGTGTACGTCAGCGACAGCGGCAACCACCGCATCCGCAAGATCGCCGCCGGCAAGGTCAGCACCTACGCCGGTTCGACCAAGGGCTACAAAGACGAGGTGCCGCTCAACAGCCTGTGGAACGAGCCGGCGGGCCTCGCGTTTGGCAATGGCGTGCTGGTCGTCGCCGACGCCGGCAACGGCAGCCTGCGCACGGTGGCGTTCAGCGAGACCAAGACCCTGGCCGGCAACGGCACACCGGGCTACGCCGAGGGCGCGTTCGCCGACGCCCGCTTCAAGGGTCTACGCGGCGTGCTCGTTGGCGGCGCGGGCCTATGGTACGTGGCCGACACCGAGAACTTTCGGATCCGCAAGGTGGTTTCGCCCAAGGCGGCGTGTGGCAAGTAGCTATGCAGGATCGCGATGACCCGAGGTCGTCGGCGATTGCCGTTCTTGCTTGCTCGGTGGGTCGCAAGCTCGCGGCTTTGCAAGCCGACTCGCCGCTCCTTTCTTGCGGTGGGTTTGATCTCACCTCAAGGCGATTCTGTATAGAATCAGGCCAGAAGTTCGCCGACGCCCTCGGCGCTCGCACACCGGCCCGGCCGTTGCACCGCCCCTCAATTTACCGTAGTTTCGCGCCTCAATGCCGCCGCTGCGGTGCCCAACAACCTGAGCTTTCAAGGACAGTCCCATGCCCAACCCCACCGCGCTCGTCGAAACCACGCTTGGCCACTTCACCATTGAACTGTACGTCGACAAGATGCCGATTACTGCTGGCAACTTCGTGCGGCTGGCCAAAGAAGGCTTCTACGACGGCCTGCACTTTCACCGCGTCATCAAGAACTTCATGATCCAGTTCGGCTGCCCCTACAGCCGCGACCCCAACAGCCCGCGCGCCGGCACCGGCGACTCGCCGCACGGCACCATCCGCGACGAGCATGTCGCGCGCTTGTCCAATGAACCAGGCACCTTGTCGATGGCCAACACCGGCCGGCCCAATAGCGGCAGTTGCCAGTTCTTCATCAACACCGTGCACAACAATTTCTTGGACTGGTTCACGCCGGGCCAGAGCCAGCATCCGGTGTTTGGCAAGGTGACCAGCGGCATGGAGGTCATCAAGGCCATTGAGACTACGCCGACCAGCCAGGATCGGCCGCGGACGCCGGTCCAGGTCACGCGGGTGACGGTCAGTGAGTAGCCGCGCGGCGCGCTTTTGCCATTCGTTGTAGCCGCGTGTCCATCAGATCGGACGCTGTCGTCCGATGCCCCTTGTCCCAACCCAATCGGAGTCACCCATGTGGATGCGCTGCTTGTTCGTCGCCCTTGCCTTGTCGCTTTCGGTTCCGGCCTTTGCCGCCAGCCCGGCCGCCAAACCCATGCGCCACGACGCCCGCCAGGCCAAGCAAAAGGCCCGCATCCAGCAGGGCGTGCAGTCCGGTGAGCTGACCCGGCCCGAAGCCGCCAAGGCCCGCGCCGACCAGCGCAAGATTCAGCGCGCCGAGAACCGCGCTCAGGCCGATGGCAAGGTCACCGGCCGCGAGAAAGCCAAGCTGGAGCGCATGCAGGACAAGGCCTCTGCTGACCTCGCGCGCCAGAAGCACGATGGTCAGAAGCGCCCCAAGGCGCGCAAGTAGCCTGCTCGCCGCCGTCTGCGCCTACTGCAGCGGCGTCTCGTTCCAGTAGATCCGGTTCTGCCCGGCGTTGCACACGAACACGTCGGGCCGACCGTCCAGGTCAAAGTCGGCAATCACGATGTCGCGGCTGTAGTCGGTGTCCGGCGGCATCTGGCCGGTAAAGTTGGCAAAAGCGCCTGCGCTCTGGTTGAGCATAAGCACGTTCTGCTGGTTCCAGTTGGCGGTCACGATGTCCGGGTAGCCGTCAAAGTCGAGGTCGGCGACCGCGCCGCCTTGACCGTTGCCGCCCAGCCCCGTCGGCAGGTGCGACGCGGTGATGTCGGAGTACTTGTGGTCCAGCTCTGACAGGTTCAGCCGAATCGGCCCGTTGTCGATGACGAACAAGTCCATGTCCTTGTCCAGATCGACGTCGCAGATGATGACCTTGCGGGTGTCGTCCGAAAGACTCGGTAGGTGCGACACGCTGACGTTTTGCATGGTGCCGCCGCCCTTGTTGTGCCACAGCTGGTTCTGGGTGTTGGTGCCCAGGTACACGTCGGCCTGGCCGTCGCCCGACAGGTCGCCAATGGCAACGCTTTTGAAGTGGATGCCAGTCCAGCCGATGTTCATCAGGTTGTTGTTGACAAAGAAGTAGGCGCCGCCGGTGTTGAACGGGTCGCCGCCATTGACCATCATGCGCGCCGTGTAGCCGTTGGTGCCGGTCGCAATCGCATCGGGGTCGCCGTCGCCGTCGAGATCGCCCACCTCGATGTCATAGAAGTACTCACTGGTATAGGCGCCGGGCATGTTGGTGTTCGACACGTCTTTGAACTTGCCCTTGCCGTCATTGGCCAACTGCCGCAAGCCGCCGGTGGTGCTGTTGCCGTTGTAGTAGCAGGCGACCAGCAAGTCCAAGTCCTTGTCTTTGTTCAGGTCGACCAGGCGGACTTTTTGCGCGTGGCAGCCGATGTCCGGGGCCCGCACGCTCGACTCGTCAAAGAAGGCACCGCTGCCGTCGTTGACCCACACCCGCACCGACTGGCCGTAGCTGCTCAGGTTGGTGACCATCACGATGTCGGGGTCGCCGTCGCCGTCGATGTCGCCCGCGTCGCCGCTGGTGTGGTCGAGCGTGGTCTCGGGCAGGCCGTAGATGGTGTTGTTGGCAAACGAGCCCTTGGGCACGCGGTTGGCGTCGGTCATCGCCTTGTCTTCGGCGTAGCCGTTGTTCAAGAACAGCCAGTCCTGGTGGTTGGTCCGGGTCAGGTACAGGTCGGGCAGTTTGTCGCCATTGAGGTCGGCTACTTGCACGTCGGTGCCATCTTCTCCGCGGAAGGCCGGCACGTTGACCTTGCTGGCATCGACGAATCCGCCCTGACCGCCCTGCGCCAGGTTCGACAGGTACAGATTGGGCCAATACTGACCATCGGCGCGGTATTTGAGCACCACCATGTCCTTGTCGCCGTCCAAGTCCACGTCGGCCATGTGCACGCGGGCCGAATACACCAGCGCCTCGGTCTGCGGAAACAGTAAGCCATTGTCGTTGGTGAAGTTGCCGCCGTTGTTCAGGTATAGGCGCGTGCTCTGGCCCCAGTTGACCAGCACCACATCGAGCCACTGATCGCCGTTGATATCGACCAACTGCACGTCGCGCGAGTTGAACCCCGAGATCGGAAAGTTCTTGCCGTTGCCGTATTGCGCGTCGCCGAAGCTGTGGGGCTGGCCCTTGGCGACGTTATTGCAATTGTTCAGGTACAGGCGATTCTGGAAGGCCTGATCGTTGACCACCACGATGTCATTGTCGCCGTCCTTGTCGATATCGCCGATCGCCGCCGACATCGATGGCTCAGTGTGGTTGGGAAACACCCCGGTCTTGGCCGTGAAACCACCCTTGCCGTTGCCGACCAGGATGTATTTTTGGGCGTTGTTGGCGACCACCAGCAAGTCATCGATGCCGTCGCAGGTCAGATCGCCAGAAATCAGACGCTTGACCGTGTTGAAGCTCGTGAAGGTACCCAGGTTTTCGATCTTGAACTGCCCGTCGCCCTGGTTGCGGTACAGCAGCAGGTGCTGCCAGCCCGGGTTGTTGCGGAAAATCACGTCGATGTCGCCGTCCTTGTCGACGTCGGTGGCGATCGGATCCCACCGGTAGCCATAGGGGTAGTTGGTCAGCGCGGGCAAGAGCGCCACCGACTGGTCGACGAACTTGCCGGGCTTACCGTTCTCGTCTTTGACCTGGATGAACAGGTCGTCGCGCGAGCCTTCCCATGTCTCGTATTTCATGACCAGGACGTCGTTCAGCCCGTCGCCATTGGCATCGAACACGATGGCCTGGTTGTCGGCCTGGCTGACGTCGGGCGGCAGCCGGTGGCCGCGGGTCGTCAGGACCACCGCCTGGCCGTAGGTCCACGCTTGCTTGCCGACCACCTCGGCCGATTTGCCGCCGACGACCGGGTTGACGATGCGCAGATCGGTCTTTTCGGTCTTGGGCCACGCGGGCACCACGACTTCTAACAGCGTCGGACCCAACCGCGTGACGCTGGTCGCCTCGGTCCAGTTGGCCGTGGTGCTGTTGCCGAAGTAGACCTTGACCCCGGTCAAGAAGCCCTGGCCGTAGACGACGACCTTGTAGCCGCCCTTGATGGGGCCGCGGTTGGGGATGACGCCGCCAAAGCCCAGGCCCGGCAACGCCAGCGCGGTGGTCATCTCAAACGCGTCGTCGAGCGTGCCGGTCTGGCCGTCGCTGTTGGTGGCGCGAATGCTCCACATGCCGGGGTCCATGGGCGGTGTCGTCACCATCGCCAGCGTGCCGTTGTTGAGCACCGTGACGTTGCTGCCGCTGGTCCAGCCGACTGCGTTGTTGCCAAACGCGACCTGCATGCCCTCCAAGAAGCCCTGGCCGTAGACGCTGACCAAAGTGCCACCGCCAGTGGGTGCGAATTTCGGCGTGGTGTAGGTGATCTTGGGCGGCGGCACCACCGGGATGTACACGAACGCCCCCGACTTGACCGCGAATTGGCCGTCGGGGTTGATGACCTTGATTGCCGCGGGGCCGGTGCCGGCCGGGGTCTTGATCTGGATGATCTCAGCCGACTTGATGGTCAGGTCTTGGTCGGGCACCTGCTTACCGCCGATCTCGACCTTGCTGCCTTGGACGCCCTGTACGAACGCCTCGCCCTGGATGGTGACCACGGTGCCGCCGGTCTCGGGCCCAAGCGTCGGGAACACGGCGATGATCTTGGGCGGCGCGATGTAGACAAAGCCGCCTTGCAGCAGGTGCTGGGCCTTGTCGGGGTTGACGACGACGAGCGCGGCCGGCCCCGCAGCGCCTGGCGGGGTCTTGAACGTCAGCTTGGTGCCACTGTCGACGCTGACTTCGCTGCCCTTGGCGCCGCCGACCAGCACCTCGGCGCCCGACTGAAAGCCAGTACCGGTCAGCGTCACCACGGTGCCGCCGAGCGTGCTGCCGCTCGACGGTTTGACGTCCAGGATCTTGGGCGGCGGCAGGTACAGGTACGCCTGCGCCGCCACGCCGGGCTGACCATCCGGATTGACGACCACCACATCAGCCAGACCTGCCACGTGCGCCGGGGCGGCGACCACGATCTCGGTCTTGGACTTGGCGCTGATTTCGCCGGCCGGCACCGCCGCGCAGTCCTGGTTGGCGGCGAAGTTGGTGCAGAACAGCACCTTGATGAGCGCCGCGCTGCTGGTATCGAAGTCGGTGCCGGCGATGGTCACGAAGGTGCCGCCAGTGCTGGGGCCCTGGCCTGGGGTCACCGCCAAGGGTTTGGGCGGCGGCGTAAAGCTGTACGCACCGGCCAAGAGCACCGTGCGGCCTTCTTCGTCGGTGTGGCGTACGTCGATGGTGCCCGGGCCGTGGCCGGGCGTGGCGACCTGGATGCCGCCAGTGACGGTCTTGCTCCCCGTCGACGGCAAGTTGCCGAACCAGCCCAGGCCTTTTTCATCGAGCCCCGTGCCAAGCAGTGTCACCAACGTGCCGCCCTTGGTCGCGCCTTTGGCGGGGTCGATGCCGGTCAGCTTGGGGCCAAGCCCCAGCGTCGCCGGATCGGTGTAGTCAAAGCCCTTCTGCTGACTGGCCCACGACCCGTCAGGGTTGAGCACCAGCACCTCGACGGCGCCGGTGACATCGCCGGGCGGCGCGACCACCCGCAGCATGCCGGCATCCAACTGCTGTGACTCGGCGGCCGGTCGCACGCCAAACACGGCGCGCGCCCTTTTGCAGGTCGGCTCCGAGCAGCTTGCCCCAGGTCCCACCCGGCACGGGGCCGGTCGCCGGCACCAGCATCTCGATCGCCGGGGCCTTGCCGACTTTGTCATCGGCGACCACGGTGTAGCCGGCCTTGAGCACCGCGCTCTCGCCGGTCGGGCTGTCCACGTAGACGTCTTTGGGGCCTTGCGGCAACGCGGGCGTCACCACCAGCAGGCTTGGGCGGCGGGCCCTTGGCATCCTTGGGATCGTAGTAGGTCAGCGCATTGGTCAGCTTGGCGCCGGCCTGGCTTTGCGGATCGACCAGTGACACGTCGACCGCGCCAGCGCCCGCCGCGGCCGGGATGCGCGCCGCCACCAGGTCCTGGCCCAGCACCAGCACGTCTTTGGCCTCGTTGCTGCCAAAGAACACCTTGCAGCCCTGCGGCAGGTTGGCACCCTTGAGCAGCGCCCAAGCGCCGCCGGTGGTTGGACTCTGCGTCGGTTGAATGGCGACCAGCGCCAGCTTGGGGCCACCGGCAACCGCCGGGTTGTACGAAAATCCGCTCTTAAGGACCGCATCGGCAAAGCCCGGTGTCTGCACTACCACGTCGACCGATCCCGGGTCGCCGGGCGGCAGCAGCACGCCAATGCCCTCACTGCCCGACAGGTACGTCGTCGCCGCAGCTTTGCCGCCGAACAGCACCTTGCTCTTGGCCGAGAGGTCCTTGCCCTGGACCACCACCACGATGCCGCCGGCCGCGGGGCCGCTACTGGGCACTACTGCCGACACGGTTGGTGCCACTGCGGCCTGGTAGGTGAAGCCGCCTTTGCTGGTCGCCGACCCGCCGATGCCCGACACGGTCACATCGACCGGTCCCGCGCTGCCCGGTGGCAGCACCAGCACGATCGCAGTCGCGGCAGCCGATACCACTTGCGCCGATGCCGCGCCAAAGGTCAGGGTCGGATTGGCTGGCAGGTTGGTACCTTCGACGACCACGGTGATGCCGCCGGCGGCCGGCCCGGTGGGCGGACTCACCTTGGTGATGACGGGCGGCTGCGGCTCGTCGTACACAAACGCGCCCTTGGCCGACGCGATGACTTGCCCCTTGACCACGAGCGCGACATCGACCGGGCCGGGCTTGCCCGGCGGTAGCGTCACTGCGGCGACCTCTGCCGACGGCGGTGCGATGGCCACCGCCTTGTTGCCGCCAATGGTCACCTCGACGCCTTCGGGCAGGTTCTTGCCCTTGACCACCACCGGGATGCCGCCCGAGGGCGTGCCGTTGCTCGGCAGCACGGCGCTGATCTCGGCGGCGACCGAGGTCAGGTAGGTGTAGGCCTTGGGCAGCTGCCCTTGCAGACCCTTGGTATTGGTGACCTTGACGGCCACCGGACCCGCGGCGTCGCCCGCCGGCACCGTACAGCTGGCGCTGCTGGCGTCTTGCACGGCGACCTTGTCACATGGCTTACTGCCCACGTGCACCGCCATGCCGGCCTCAAAGCCGTAGCCCGACAGCGCGATGGTGTTGCCGCCGGCGAGGATGCCGGCCTTTGGGTCCACGGTGTAGACCGCCGGCACGTCGAACATGTACACAAAGCCGTTGGGCAACGTCGCCGACTGGCCGTCGGGGTTGATGATCGTGACGTCGACCGCGCCAGCCGCATGCTTGGGGGTCACCACCGTGGCCGACGTCGTCGAGTCGATGGTCAGCTGTGGCACGTGCTCGCCGCCCCAAATCAGCACCGCGCCCTTGTCGAGGTTGGCGCCCGCCAGCGTCACCGTCTGGCCGCCGGCCGTGGTGCCCGCCGCCGGGCTGGCGCTGTGCCGGCCTTGTCGCCGATCTGCAACGAAGCGGCCAACAGCGCCGATTGACCATCGGGGTTGGTGACGGCCACATCCACGGCGCCTGGCGGCAACGGCGGCGACACCGCGTTGAGCGTGGTCGCGTCGACCCACTCTGCCGGCACCGGGATCCAGCCCACGAACAGCAGGGCGCCCTGGCCGAGCGCACCGCCTTCGATGACCAACGGCGTGCCGCCCGACGACAGCGCCTTGGGTGGCAGCACTTTGGCCAGCGTCGGCGCTGCCGCGGACGCCGCGACATACGAAAATCCCTTGGCAAGCGTGCCCGAGGCGCCGCCCTGCAGCTCGACCCGCACATCGACCTGGCCGGGCGCGCCCGACGGCACTTGCACCACCGCCCGCGAAGGGTCGACGACCTTGAGCAGCTTGGCTTCAGCCGCGCCAAAGTGGATCCGCGTGCCGGGGCCCATGCCGATGGCGCGCACGATGGCGTAGGTGCCGCCACCGGGCGGGCCGACGGGCGGCTGTACGCTGTCGACCAGCAGTTCGACGCCGCCGGTCAACGTGGCCGAGTCGGCGAGGTTGAGCGCGCCGCCGTCACCGCCGCCGGCTGTGGCACCCACGCCGTCCTCGCCGGTCGAGGTCTCTTCGCCGCAGCTGGCGAGCGCCAACGGCAGCGCGCACAGCCAAAGCGCAAACAGCGCCGCACGATGAACCGAAGTTTGCTTGCGCATGGATACCCTCTTGTTTACAGAAACGCACGGAGCAAGTACCACTGGCCGGCGCGCGCCGTCAATGGCTTCGGACTCTGCGTGTCACGGTTATTGCGCCGTCGGTCATGGCCTGGCGGCGACGGCCCGCAGTGTGTGCGTGCAGCGCGGCAGCCCCTGCCGCTCCGCAACGTCCAAGATGGCGCCGGCGTGGGCGCTGAATTGATCGCTCTCTGGGTCCGGGTCGGCGGTGGCCAGGGCTTGGTCGAACAGCCTCAGCGACGACACCAGCTTTTGCGCGTCGATGCGGCCGCCCATCAGGTACGCCAGCGACGCGCCGGCGGCAGCATGACCGTGTACCGCCGCCGTGACGTCGCACAGGCGCTGCCGCAGTACCGGGTGTGCGAAGTAGGCCCGCGCGTCTTCTGCCCCGCCCAGCGCATAGGTCATCGATTGGTGCGAGTAGCCCAGCCCCGCGATCTGCGGGAACACATACCAGATCCAGTGTCCTTCTTTGCGACCGGCGGTCAGCTCGTGCAGCGCCGCCGCGTGGCCGCTCCACAAGTGTTGCTGCGCGGTCAGGAAGCGCTCGGGGTCGAAGGCCATGGTTCTCCGGGCGCCCACCGGCCGCGCGGCGACGAGATTGGCCGGCGCAGGCAGTGGGCAAGGCGCAGTCTAGCGGTTCTGCTGGCCACGAGCACGGCGTCAGGCCCAGCCAGCCGATCTCCTTGGCGCCGGCATGCGGTGGGCCGACCGCCTCCGCCAGCGGGCTTGTCGCGGCAAGTGACCGCTCTCTCAATGGATGGAAATAGCGATTGTCATCTGCGCGTCACGGAAAAACGCGTTCAAGGACACCAATGGCGTCATCACGAATGATGAATAAGCTATAAAACAATAAGTTGCACTGCACGGCGAGCCGCCAGGCGACAAATTTCAGAGGATGAAAAAATCGCTTGTCGACTTTACGGGCGCCGCGGGCGGCCCTAAGCTTGCTCCCGTGGCGCCTGCCACACGAACCCCGGGCGATGCTGACCGCCGCGGTTCACTCACCACTGGAAGGCGTTGGGTCAGCACAGCGTGCCACAAACGATCCCCGGGCTGGTGGCCCCCCTGCCCGCCCCAATTGCCGCCAGTCCGGGGACGTTCTTTTTCTCGCCGCTGCCGCTCACATCACCCCTAGCCTCTGATCACGTTCGCGCCCACCGCGCCGGTTTTGCTGCGCGCCATTGACGGGCCTTGCCGGCAGTCTACCCTGGCGGCGATGGTCGCCGCCGCACCGCCGGGTGCTCACAGTCCATGGCTTACCGGATGGGCGCTGGCCGCGGTCTTGACCTGCGCTTGCAGTCAGCGCCAACCGACTCCTGGTACCGTCCAATCCGACGTCTCAACAACCGCGCAGCTTGCGGCGGCCGTCCTGGTTGCCGTACCTGCGACTCCGGCTGCTGCGCCAGCGGCTCCCGTCAGCCCCAGCGACCTGCAGTTGGATCCCGACGACCCGGAGCGCGCGGCTTTTGGTGCGGCCGCCGCGTCGTCCAGCGTCAGCATCGGCACCGCCCAAAATGGCCGCCTCGACAACGGCGTGTCGCTGCAAGACGGCGAGCACCTGCGCCTGGTCGGCCACGTCAGAAAGAACGCCATTCACTACGGCACCTGGGAGCTGGTACAGATGATCGCCCGCGGCGCCGCCGACGTCGCCCGCGATCACCCGGGCAGCGTGCTGCGCATCGGCAACCTGTCGCGGCAGACCGGTGGCGACATTGGCCCCAGCGTCAGTCACAACAGCGGCCGCGACGCCGATGTGCTGTTCTACGCCATCGATCGCCTTGGTCAGGGCGGGCAAGCGGCGCCGTTTTGCCGTTTTGATGCCGCCGGGGTCGCCGACTGGCCGACCGAAGACGCCGGACGCTACGAGTTCGACACCGCCCGCAACTGGGCGCTGGTGCGCAGCTGGCTCGGCAACGTCGACGCAGTGGTGCAGTGGATCTTCGTGTCGGCGCCGCTGCGCAACCTGCTGCTCGACCACGCGCTGCGCATCGGCGAGCCGGCAACGCTGCGGACCCGCGCCGCGCGGGTGCTGACCCAGCCGCGCGACTCCAGCCCGCACGCCGATCACTTTCATGTGCGCATCGCCTGTCCAGCTTCGGACCGGCCGGCCTGCTTGGATGGCGGGGTGGCGACCGGTTTGGCGCGCGCGGCGCAGGTCGATGCACTGCTGCAGATGTATCACCAAGGCAGCCCCGAAGAGCAGCGCTACGCCCGCGAGCTGCTGCGGCTGCCCGAAGCCAGTGAGCTACACGACCTGCCGCCGATCGAGGGTGTCGATTGAAATTTGGCCCTTGCCGGCAGCCGGTCTACCATGGCCGCCATGCGCTACGTCTGCCCCGAGTGCGACCGCGAATACCCTGAAAAACTGCCGACTTGTCCGGCCGATGGCGCCTTGCTGCTGGGGGTGCACGACGCTGCGCCCGATCCGCTGCTCGGCACCACGCTCGACGGCCGCTTTCGCATCGATCGCGTGCTCGGTCAGGGCGGCATGGGGTCGGTGTACGCTGGAGAGCAGGTCTCGGTCGGCCGGTCGGTGGCGATCAAGGTCATTCGGCGCGATTCCGGTGGCGACGCTGAGGTGGTCAAGCGCTTTCACCGCGAAGCGCGCGTGATCTCGCAGCTGGCCCACGGCAACGTCGTCCAGCTCATCGACTTCGGCCAGACCGATGCCGGGCTGCTGTATCTGGTGATGGAGCTGGTCAACCCGCGTTCGCTCAGCGATGAGATCGCCAAGGGGCCGATGCCGCTGCCGCGCGCGGTGGCCATCGTCCGTCAGGTCTGCGACGCGCTCGCTGCGGCCCACGCGATGGGCGTCGTGCACCGCGATCTCAAGCCGGACAACATCTTGTTGGCCAGCCAGCCCGGCGCCGACGACGTGGTCAAGATCTTGGACTTTGGCATCGCCAAGGTCGCCGGCCACAACGAAGAGCGCACGGCGCTGACCCAGATCGGCGCGATCATGGGCACGCCGCAATACATGAGCCCCGAGCAGATCGACGCCACCGGCCAGGTCGGACCGGCGACGGACCTGTACGCGTTGGCGGTCATCACTTTTGAACTCATCGCCGGGCGGCCGCCGTTTGAGGACAAGGAGTCGATTGCGCTGCTCATCAAGCACTTGCGCGATCGGCCGCCGCGCTTGCGCGAAGTCGCACCGACGCTACAGGTGCCCGAAGCGGTCGAGCAGTTTTTGCAGCGCAACCTGGCCAAGGACCCCGTGCAGCGGTCCGCGTCGGCGCTGGCGTTCAAAGACGAACTGGCCAACGCGGTCACACTGACGCGCACCCCGGCCGAAGCCGCCCCCGATTTGCCCGAAGGCGCACACCCCTACGCCAATCGCGACACCATGCACGGGTCCGCAGTCCCGGCTGCGTCAGTGGGCGCCCCGGTGGCCCGCCAGACCGCGCTCGGACTGCGGTCCGCGGCGCGCATCAGTGGCCTCGCCGAGTCCGAGTCGGTCTCCGACCCCGACGCGACTCGCCAGGTGCAAAAGCCGACTGCGGCCGATCTGGCGCCCGCCCCGACCGTCGCTACGCCAGCGGCCCCGCAGCCGACGGTTGCCACGGCCGCGGCCCCGCAACCCACGGTGGCAACTGCCGTTGCCCAGGCGACAGCGGCGCCTGCCGCGGGCATGCCGAAGTGGGCGCTGGGCCTCGCGTTCGTGGTGCTGGCCGCCGCCGCTGCGGTGCTGGCGACCTGGGCCGTGCGGCCCAAGCCGACCACGGAAGGCCCCGCAGCGGCTGCACAAGTCGCACCTGCGCCTGCATCTGCGGCTGCACCGGCCCTAGCCGCGCCAGCCGCGCTGCCGGCGCCAGTCCCGCCACAGGCGCCCCCGCAACCAGCGGCCCCGGCAGCGAAGGCGGAACCTGCCGCGGCTGCGCCAGCCCCCACAGCCCCGGACGCGGCGTCAGCGCCGCTGGCTGCCGAAGGCAATCCGCCGAGCGACGCCCAGCCGCCTGAAACGCAGCGACCCAGCGCCGCCAAAAAGGCAGCGCCGGGCCCGGTCAAGAAGCCCAAGGCGAATAAGGACGACTTTCGTCTTTGACGGTGGACTGCTATTTGCCGCCCTTGGCGAGGTCCTTGACGACCACCCCGGCCGGCGGCTGCCACTCGAAGATCTTGTCGTCTACCGCAGCGTAGCTCGGCGTCCGCCACACCAGCTCGGTGGTGTCGCCGATCGGGTCCACCAGTTTCGAAGCGCGCACGGCGTGGGTCGCCTTGTCGACAATCAACGTCAGCGACCGCAGTAGCTGCGTGCCGGTCTTGGGCACGAGCTTGAGCGCCAGGGCGTCGGGCAAGGGCGAGGGCAAAAGCTCCATGTCAAACTCCTTGGAGAGGTTGCCCTGGCCGACCAGGTACGCGGTGGCCTGGTAGACCTGGCTGTTGCGCACCGGTACCCGCACCGCCAGTCGCTCGCGCCGCTCGTACGACCACAAGATGTCGCCGTTGCAGAAGTAGAACACCTCTTCGCCCGGATAGTCCCAGCGCATCTTGCCGGCCTGACCTTTGGCGAGGTCGCCGCGCTTGATCCAGGCCATGCCTTCGCGTTTGAGTCCGGCCGACAGGCCCTTCTTGGTCACCACCTGCGTAAACGCTGCGTGGATCGCCGGCTGCGCCTGGTAGAACGCAAAGATGCCGTCGGCCACGCTCTGCGCGGTCGGTTCGCCGGGCGCCGCTGCTTTGGCTGGCGCCGTGGGCGCCGGCTTGGGCGCTTCCACGGGTGCCGGCTTGGCGGGTTCTGCGGTCCCAGCGGGCGCGGCTGCAGGCGCGGTCGCCGCGGTCTTGAGCTTCTTCTTGGTTTTTGAAGGCTTGGCCTGCACGGCGGCAGCAGCCAGTGCCAGAGTCAACGGCAGCGCGAACGCCAGCCAGCGGCGGGCAGTCAGATCGATAGACACGGGGACACTCCTTGGCGCGCGCGCCGAGCGGACCGCGCAGTTTGGCACGCGGCCGCCAGCGAACCAAACGCACGGGACAGGCGCCTGGTTCAAGTCGGCGCGCGCAAGTGAATTGCACAGCCAGAAATCGGTTTATTGACAACTGCTTGGATCGCGGCAGGCGATTTTCTGGCCCTTCGGCCGCGTCATGGTAGCTTCGGCAATTGCACGGCGTCCGTCCACGCGCGGCCGCAGGGCAGCCAATCGAAAACTGCAGACGAGCGCGGCTTTTCTCCGTGCCGCAACCAGCGGCGGTGGCCGCATTCGACCGACTGCAACGGGTAAGCAAAGGCAGGTGGGCCATGGCCAAGGGCGAGATGACGCAATCCAAGCCAGCGGGCAAGGCGACCGCAGCAGTGGCCAAGGTCGACGTGCGCCAGCGCGAGATGCGCGGCGAGATGGCCGGCATCGTGCTGCTGTTTGCCGGTGTCGGCTTTGCTGTGTCGCTGCTGACCCACGACCCGCGCGACATGGCCTCGGTGGCGGCGGGCAAGGGCGCCGAGCACATCGCCAACCTGCTGGGTCCCGTCGGCGCGCGGATGGCCGACCTGCTGCTGCACTTCTTTGGGCTGGGCGCGTTCTTGATCAATGCCCTGGTGCTGGCGCTGGCGTTTGCGACGCTGACCGGCAAGATGCGCGCACCGCGGCTGGCGCTGGCGGTGGGCGCGATTGGCGCCAGCTTGTCGGCGCTGGTGATGCTGCACCTGATTGCCCAGCGGGTCGGCTGGCGGCCGATGGGCAAGGAGGCTGCGGGGCTACTGCCCGGCGCCGTGGCCATGGTGCTCAAGGCCATGTTCAAGACCACCGGCACCGCGATGCTGGCGGGCTGTACGTTTCTGGCTGCGCTGGCGGTGATGTCTGGCCGGTCCCTGACCAGCATGTTCGTGCGCTGGGTGACTCGGCGTGCGGCGCCGATGGTCGAGACCGTCACCACCTCGACCGCCGACGCAGCCAAGTCGGGCTGGGCCCACCTGGGCGACACCGTCCGCAACCGCGCCACCCGGCCCCGAGTCAGCGAGCGCACATTCGATCCAAGCGCAGAACAGTCGGCGGCGGCCGAGGTTGCTGCGGACCGCGAGGCGGCGGACGCCTGGCTGGGCCGCTCGCCCGGCGCCGATCGGGTGGTGAGCTTCACGGCTGGCGATCTGTTCGGCCCGCAGGCTGACGACGAAAGCACACAGCCCGAGCTCGGCGCTACCGCGGTGTCGCGGCCCGCCGTGCGCGTGCCCGAGCTGCTGCCAGTCCCGGCGGCGCGCTCCGCCGATCCCATGCCGACCCAGCCCGTGACGGCGCCGGCCCTGCGGGTGCCGCCGCTGGTGGGCGCGCCTGTCGCTGAGGTTGCGGCCGCCGACCTGCGCACCACCATGCCCTACGACCCGGCAGCTCGCCGGCAACTGGACCGCGACGATCGGCCTGCCGCGACCTGCCGCATGAACGCCGTCGAGCTCGATCAGGCATTGGTGGATCTGAACGGCGTACTCGCGGGCGACGAGCCAGAGATCGGCGCAGCGTTCGTGATGCCAGTGGTAGACGACCGCCTGGACGACGCACTGCCCCCGCCTGCACCCGGTGCGGGTGCGCTGCGGCCGGCGTCGATGGCCGATGGACCAAGCCTGCACGACGGCCCGCGCATCGTGGCCACCGAGGCGCTGCGCGGTGCGCCCGCCGGTCAGCCGATCGAGGCCGTGCAGCAGTCGCTGGCCCTGGACAACAAAGTGTGGGTGCTGCCGCCGAGCACGCTGCTGCAAGAGGCGCCGCACCAGGGCCTGAACTTGGACGAGGCCGCCCAAGCGGTGCTGCACGAAAACGCCGAGATCCTCACGCAAAAGCTAAAGGACTTCGGCATTTTGGGTGACGTAGCCCACATCCTGCCGGGCCCGGTGGTGACGACCTACGAGTTCAAGCCGGCGGCTGGGGTCAAGATCAGCAAAATCGTTAGTCTTCGCGACGATCTGACCATGTCGCTGTCGGCGCTGGGTGTGCGCGTGGTGGCGCCGGTGCCCGGTCGCGACGTGGTCGGCATCGAGGTGCCCAACAAGCAGCGCCAGACCGTGTACTTTCGCGAAGTGCTGGAGCGTCAGGAGTTCCGCGACAGCAAGGCTGCGCTCGCGCTCATCCTGGGCAAGGACATCGAGGGTCGGCCGATGATGCTCGACCTCGCCAAGGCCCCGCACATGCTGGTGGCGGGCGCCACCGGCACCGGCAAGTCGGTGGGCGTCAACACCTTCATCTCGTCGCTGCTGTTCCGCTGCACGCCGGATGACCTGAAGCTGATTCTGGTCGACCCCAAGATCTTGGAGCTCAGCATCTACGAGGGCATTCCGCACCTGCTGCTGCCGGTGCTCGACGAGGCGCGCAAGGCTGAGCTGGCACTCAAGTGGGCTTGCCAGGAGATGGACCGCCGCTATCGGCTGATGGCCAACGTCGAGGCTCGCAACCTGGCGGGCTATAAGGCAATGCTGCCAGACCTGCGCCAGCAGGCGTTGCGCAAGGCCAGCATGCCGGTGGCGGAAGGTCAGCCCCGGCCGAAGGTCGAGATGCCTGAAGATCCGCCGTACATCGTCATCGTCATTGACGAATTCGCGGACTTGCTCGCCGTCTCCGGCAAAGAGATCGAGCAGCCTGTGGGTCGGCTGGCCGCCAAGGCCCGCGCCGCCGGTGTGCACGTCATCCTGGCGACCCAGCGGCCATCGACCGACGTCATCACCGGCGTCATCAAGGCCAACTTCCCGACGCGCGTCAGCTTCAAGGTCGCGGCGTCGATCGACAGCCGGGTGGTGCTCAACACCGTCGGCGCTGAGACGCTGCTCGGCAACGGCGACATGCTGGTGGTGCCGCCCGGCGAGGGCATGGTCCGCCGCTGCCACGGCACCTGGATTAGCGAAAAGGAAGTGTCGGCGCTGTCCAAGTTCTGGAAGGACCAGGGCTCGCCCACCTTCGAGATGGACATCCTCAAAGACCCGGAGGCCGAGACCGACGACAGCGAGGACGACGCCGCAGTCGACGAGCTGTACGACGACGCGGTGCGGGTGGTGCTCGAAGCCGGTCAGGCGTCGGTGAGCTTCTTGCAGCGCAAGCTGGCCATCGGCTACGGCCGCGCTGCCAAGCTCATCGACAAGATGGAGCGCCGCGGCCTGGTCGGCCCGTCGCGCGGTCCCAACAAGCCGCGCGAAGTGACCGGCGGGCGCTAGACCTCCTTTTAGCGCAATGCTCCGCCGTGCAGCATCAACACCGGCTGCGGGCGAAATGGCGGCACCCACCGCGGGGCTTCGGCGGCGGTGCCGGTCTGCTGCAACTCGACCAGCGTGCCTTTGACGTGCCGGGTCAGGCGCAGCCGCACAGGTTCGTCGCCGACGTTGGCGTCGACGAGGTAACTGCGGTCGGGCTCGAGGTAAGTCCAGCCGCGGGCGCGGACTGCGCCGTCGTAGGCGGTTCGCGCGGTTGCGGCGTGGCGCACCGCTTCCATCGCTGCGTCAAACGGCCCGGCACCGATGAGCCACACGTCCAGACCGCCGTCGGCGTTGCGCACCACCAGGCGCTGCGCCACGGGCGCAATCCAGGTGGCGACTGCAGATTCCAGCGGTGATCGCAGCGCGGTCTGGTCGGCCAGCCCAGAGCGGGCGGTTAGCGTCAGGGCGCCGGCGACGGCCCAGGCAGACAAGCGCGGTCGCATGACTTCACCGTCCTTTCTTGGCCTGGCACGCCGGGCACAGGCCGAACAAGTCCATCCGGTGGCCGGTCAGCACAAAGCCGTGGGCGGCGGCGATCTGGCGCTGCTGCTCTTCGATGGCTTCATTCTCGAACTCGACGATGCGGTTGCAGCGTGTGCAAATCAGGTGGTCGTGGTGATCGTCGTCGCCAATCGCCACCTCGTAGCGCGCCGTGCCGTCGCCAAAGTGACCGACATTGACCAGGCCCACCCGCTCCAAGAGCTTGACCGTGCGGTAGACTGTGGCATAGCCGACCGACTCGTCGCGGGCGCGCACCTGCTGGTGCAGCTCTTCGACGTTGAGGTGGCGGTGGTCGAACAGGATGTGCGCGATCATGCGCCGCTGCCGGGTCGGCCGTTGGCGGTCGCGCACGATCGCCTCGTCGACCTTGTCGAGCCACACTTGCAGCGAAAGCGCCGTGTGGCTGTGTGGCAAGTGGCCGTCATGCGCTGGCGCCGGCTTTTGCGTCGACTGGTCAGGTTCGGCCACGATTCCTCCGCCCGGCGAGTCTGGCGCAGGCTCGCCGCGCGTGCAAGGCGGCCGTACAAAAACCTTGCAAAGATGCCGACAAACAGGCCCCAAGGCGGCGCGGCTGCCCTTGTGTGCCGGCCCCGCGCGTGCTAGATCGCCGCCCCCGCGCACGGGACCCGCCACGCCGGCTGGCCCAACGTCGCGCGCTTCTTGGGAACGACACCATGAACGTCACGGTCCTGGCCGTGCTGGCGGCCGCTTGCGGTGCGCTGGCGATCTACCTGTGGACAGCGCAGTCCAAGCTTAACGACACCATCAAGGGCCTCAAAGACGACCTGGACAAGGCGCGCAGCGACGCCAAGGCCCAGGCCGATCGCGCCGAAGCTGCGCGCAAGAAAGCCGATTCGGCGGCCCGTTCCGTCGGCAGCGCGGCGCCAGCGGGCGGCGAAGACAAGGCAGCCAAGGACACCAAGGCCCAGCTGGTCGCGGCCAAAGAGCAGCTCAAGCAGTCGCAGGCCGCCGTCAAGCGCATGGAAACCGAGGCCAACGACGGCGCCATCAAGCTGCGCAAGGCTGAAGCGCGCATAGAAGAACTGGCGGCAGCGCTGGCGCACCCGCCCAAGAAAGGCGCGGCGCCCGTCGAAGCCGCGCCGCCGCCCGTCGAGCGCGCACGCGACGAACACCGCGACGACCGCCGCGAGCACTTTCGCGACGACGACCGCGACGATGACCGCGACGACGAGCGCGCGCCGGACCCCGAGCGCGAAGAGCGCATCCAGCGCGCCGCAGCCCGGCGGGCCGAATTTGAAGCGGAGAAAGCCGCGCGCCTCGCTGAGGCCGAAAAGGCCAGGGCCGAGCGCGACGCCGCCCGCGCGGCCCGCCAAGACAGCAAGGACCAGGAGTTCATTGCTCGGCTCAAAGGCGAGCGCGAGCACCTAAAGCAACTGGTGTTCAGTCGCGAGCTGGAACTGCGGATCTTGTGGCGCAAGGCCGAGCACAACCGCCAGGCCTACATCATGACGCTTGGCGCTCTGGACCTCGCCGAAGACGAGCTGTACCGCATCAAGCACGGCCGCGAGCGGCCCGACTACGAGCCGCCGCGCGAGGACGGTGAAGGTGGGCAACGCGCCGCACTGCCGGAGTCGTTTTCGGCAAGCGCCGAGGAGCGCGCAGCCGCCGAAGCTGCGGCCGACGCCGCGCTGGCCCAGGTGGCGCCGGCCGCCGAGTCCGCACCAGAAGCGCCCGTCGTCGAGGCGGCCGCGAGCCTGGATGTGGTCGCTGCACAAGCCGCCGGCGAGGCCGTCCTCGCAGCGGCCGTGGTCGACGACACTGTCGCCGCCGAACCGGCCGTCAGCGAACAAGCACCGCCGCTGCCCGTGGTACTAAGTGATGACACGCCGCCGGCCGCCGCTGCTTGATCGACGCTTGCAATTGAAATTGAAAGTCGTTATCATTTGCTCACCGCCCAGCTGAGGCGGCGACGCAGAGCAGGCAGCCCATGGCCGACGGCGCCCAACCCCTTGATGCCGCGCTGCGACCCCTTGATGCTGCACGGCTGGTGCAAGGCGATGTGCCGCGGGCCCTGGTTGCGTCAAGCTCCGGCGCCCTGGCCTTGACTCGCTGGGTCCCCGGTCAGCACGGCCAGGTGGTGCACATCGACCGCGCCGATGCCTTTGGCGATCGCTTGGCTGAACTTGGCCTGACGCCCGGAGCGCCGGTCGCGGTGCTGCGCAAAGCGCCCTTTGGCGGGCCGATGCTGCTGCGCGTGCGGCAGTTTGTGCTGTCCTTGCGCATGGACGAGGCTGCCGCGGTGCTGGTGGCTCCGGCCGGCTGAACGATGGCCGACTCGCCCGCCGCGGCCCCCGTCGGAGCGCGCCCCATCCACGTCGCGCTGTGCGGCAATCCCAATACCGGCAAGACCACCCTCTTTAACCAGTGGACCGGCGCCAACGCCCAGGTCGGCAACTACCCTGGCATCACCGTCGAGCGCCACAGCGGCCGCCGCCAGGGTCCGAGCCAGCCCTGGCTCGTGCACGACCTGCCGGGCTGTTACAGCCTGACTGCGCACAGTCCTGAAGAGGAGGTGGCCTTCCTGGCCTTGCGCGGCCGCATGGACGGCCCGCCGCCCGACGTCGCCGTGGTGGTGCTCGACGCCTGCAACCTGGCGCGCAACCTGCTGTTGCTGGTACAGGTGGCCGAACTCGGCGTGCCGGTGGTGGCGGCGCTCAACTTGATGGATGCGGCGACGGCGGCCGGCTGGCACATCGACACCGCTGGGTTACAGGCGGCGCTCGGTTGTCCGGTGGTTCCGGTGGTCGCCCGCTCTGGTCAGGGCCTCGATGGCTTGAGCAGCGCGGTCGAAGCGGTGGCCGCCGATCCGACCCTGGGCCGCGGCCCGTTGCCGGCGTGGTCGTTGGAGGTGCAGACAGCTATGCAAGCTGCGCGCGCCGTGGACCCTCGGCTGGCCGAGGTCGGCGACGGCGAATTGGCGTGGTTGCTGGCTGCGGATGCGGCGTTGGTCGACAGCTGGCAGCCAGGGCTCGGCACGCAGTTGGCCTCCGCGTTCGGTCGCGCCGCCGACGAGAGCGCCGATGTGCGCCGGCGGCTCATCCACGACCGCTACCGCCGCATCGACGCCTGGGTCGCCGCGCATACGACGGCGCCGTCCGGGCAGACGCGCACACCCAGCGACCGCGTCGACGACGTGTTGTTGCACCCGTTGTGGGGCACCCTGGCGTTCCTTGCGGCGATGACGCTGCTGTTCCAGGCCGTGTTTGCGTGGGCGACGCCGATGGCCGACGCGGTCAGCGCGGCCATGGGCTGGATCGCCGACCTGTGCCGCGCGCACCTGCCGGCGGGCCTGGGGCGCGATGTGCTGGTCGACGGTTTTTTGGCTGGCGTCGGCGGCACGCTGGTGTTTCTGCCGCAGATCCTGGTGCTGTTCTTGGGCATTGCCGTACTCGAAGACAGCGGCTACTTGTCGCGCGCCGCCTTCCTGGTCGACCGGGCGATGGCCAAGGCCGGTCTGCCTGGCAAGGCGTTCGTGCCGCTTTTGTCGAGCTTTGCCTGCGCGGTGCCGGGCATCCTGGCTACGCGCACGCTGTCGGACCCGCGCGACCGGCTGCTGACGATCCTGATTGCGCCGCTGATGTCGTGCTCCGCGCGGCTGCCGGTCTACACCATGGTCACGGCTGCAGTGTTCGCCGACGTGCCCAAGGTCGGCGGGCTGCTGGCCTTCGGCGGGCTGGTGGTCACGGCCATGTACTTGCTCGGCTTCGTGCTGGCGCTGGCGGTGGGTGCGGTGCTGCGCCGCACCCTGTTGCCGGGCGGTGGCGCGCCGTTGCTGTTGGAGATGCCGCCCTATCGCATGCCGCGACCCGGCAACCTCGGGCGTGTGCTGTGGGACCGCGGCCGGGTGTTCGTGGTCGAAACCGGTGCCACGATCGTGGCCCTAAGCGTCATTCTGTGGGCGCTTTTGACCTTTCCGCGCCTGGACGCCGACACGGTCGCTCATCAGGCAGCGCGCGGCCAAATCGAGGCCCGCACCGCCGCTGGGCCGGCCCGCGACGAGGCGTTGGCGCAGCAGGACGTCGCGCTGGCCCAGGTGCGGCTCGACCACAGCATCGCCGGCCGCCTCGGCCATGCTCTGGAACCGGCGATTGCGCCGCTCGGCTTTGACTGGCGCATCGGCATCGGGTTGGTGGGGTCGCTGGCGGCGCGCGAAGTGTTGGTGCCGGTGATGGCACAGATCTATGGTCGGGCCAGCAGCGACGACGTCGATGACCGATTCGCCGCCGACGTCGGCCAGACCATGGCCAAAGCCGGATCGTTGACGCCACTCAAGGGTCTGAGTCTGATGGTGTTTTTCGCCATCGCCATGCAGTGCCTCAACACCTTGGCGACCATCCGCCGCGAGACCCGCAGCTGGCGCTGGCCGTTGTTCGCGCTCGGCTACCTCAATGGCCTCGCCTGGCTGGGATCGTTCGCGGTGTACCAGATCGGCCGTGCGCTGGGCTACGCGTGAGGTTGGCGTGAACGAACTGGTTGCGCTTGCTGCCGTCGCACTGGCCGGCGCCTGGCTGTGGCGGCGCGCCCGGCGGCCCAGCGGCTGTGGGCAATGCGCTGCCCAGGGCCACCAGCCTGCGGCTGCCTGTGCGCGTCACGCGACCCGATCGGTCGATCAGCTGCGGCTGGCGTCCAACACCGCGCGCGCGGCAGCCTCTGCGCCAGCAACCGACCCGCCGGCCAGCCGCACGTCTTCCGCGGCCGCCAGCGCCGCCCGAAACGCCGGACCTGGCGCGTAGCCCCAGGCCTGCAGGTCATTGCCGCCAAAGCCCAGATCGGGAAACGCCGCGGCGGACGGCCACGCCGCGCGCAACTGGCGCCACACCCGCCAAGGCCCATGCGGTGCGCCGGCGTGCAGGGCCACCAGCGCCGCGTCGGCCAGCGGGTCGCGCAGCCAGCGTGCGGCGGCGGCGGGCCACGGCCCCTGCGCGGGTGGCGGCAGGGCCACATCGCGCACCAGCTCCAGGATGTGGCGCACCGCCTGGCCATCGTGGCGGCTCAGGCGCAGGGTGGCTGCAAATTCGGGCCGCTCTGGCCACCCGGCGTCGCTTCCGGCCAGCAGCGCCAGTGCCAGCGGCAAGTCCAGGCCTGCCACCGGCAAGTCGCTAAACAGCGGCCCGGTTTGCAATTCGACCAGCGCGCGCTCAATGCGGACACGCGCCAAGCTCAGACTGGGATCGGCTGCGGCAAGCGTCGGCCACAACACCGGCGCCAGCCCGAGGTCCGCTAGCAGCCCCAGCGCATGGCCGGCCGTCGGCGCCGTCAACATGGCTGCCACCTCGGCGGTAATGCGCTCGGCCGACACTTTGGCCAGCGTCGGAGCCAGCGCGGCAATTGCCGCTGCGGTGCCCGCCTCGACTTGCAGCCTAAACCGCGCGGCAAACCGTGGCGCGCGCAAGATCCGCAATGCGTCCTCGCCGAACCGCTCGCCGGGCTCACCGATGCAGCGCAGCTGGCGCGCGCGCAGGTCGTCCAAGCCGCCGACCCAGTCGCACACTGTGGCGATACCATCGTCGCAGGGGTCGGCCAGCAAACCATTGATGGTAAAGTCGCGGCGCAGCACGTCTTGGCGGGCGTCGGCAAAGCGCACGCTGTCGGGGCGGCGGCCGTCGCTGTAGTGGCCATCCGCCCGAAAGGTCGCGACCTCAATCTCGTAGACCTGGCCGTCGGCGGCCAGTTGCCGCACCCGCACCACCCCAAAGGCCACGCCGACCTGCACCACCTCGGCAAACAGCCGCAGCACCTGCTTGGGGCGAGCGGCAGTGGCGATGTCGTAGTCTTTGGGCGCCCGGCCGAGCAGCATGTCGCGGACGCAACCGCCGACCAAATAGGCCCCATGACCGTGCGCCCGCAGCGTCCGCAGCACCGCCAGTGCCGCCTGGCACGGCGCGGAATCGGGTAACAGCACGGTCGTCGGCTCGCTCACCGGCGCAGTATCGGTCGGTCGGCGCAGCGCGGCAACCGCTGGCGCGGCAATGATGGATTGATGTAAAGTAGCCGGTTCGCGGCCGCGCGACCCGATCGGGCGCAGCGCTGCACCCCCGTCGCAGGTCAGCGCCTGCGGCGAATTGCCCGCTTTTGCTGCAAGGTTCAACACATGCAGGCTCAATTGATGCTTGGACACCCTCAGTCGCGGAGCGTTGGTCGCCTGGCCCAGTCGCGGAGCGCATGGCTTGTGGCCCTGCTGGTGGGGCTGGCTGCGTGCGGCCAAGACGGCGCGACCAACACCAAAGTCGACGCGGTTGGGGCAGACGCCACGCAGGACACCGGGGAAGAAGAGGTGTTCGTCCCCGATGTCGAGGCGCCACCGAGCTTGAGTTGCAAGCTTGCCGCAAAGCCCGCGACCGGCAATGCCCCGCTGCCGACCGAGCTGACGCTGACGTTCGACGGCACTGCGCGCGAAAACGTGTTTGTTACCTGGGATTTTGGCGAGGGTGAAGCGCCCAAGACCTTTGACCTCGCGCTGCCCGACGAAGCCGCTGCCGACCACCAGTTGCACACCTATGCGTTCAAGGGATCCTACAACGTCAAGGCTACGGTGCAGTGGCGCAAGAATGCCAAGGTCCGCTGCGACGCCACGGCGATCGTGGCGGTCAAGGACCCGGTGGCGTTGGCGCTTGGCACAGTCGAACTGGTGTCGGCGCCTACGGTCGGCCTGGGCGGCGATGTCACGCTGGCGTTCGCGATCTTCAATACCGGCGAAGAGGCGGCGTCGCCTTTCGAGGTCAACGCGTACCTATCGGCCACCCAGACGTTTGACGACACAGCTGTGCAGGTCCACAGCGTGACCGTGCCGTCGATGCCGGCAGGCCAAACCAGCGAGTCCAAGATCGCCTGGACCTACGACGCCGCTGGCGATCCAGCCAAGAACAAGCCCTACACCTTTCAAGTCCCCAAGCAGGGGATCGTCGACGGCGACTACTTCATCCACGTCATTGTCGACGCCAAGAAGGCACTCAACGAAGTCAACCACGCCGACAACGAAGGCTACGCGACGTCGTTGCTTAAGATCGACAACAAGGTGGTGGCCAAGCCCGATCTCACCGTGACGCCGCCCTCATTCAACAACCTGGTGTCGTTTTCCCAGGGCGATACGTTGCCGTACGAGCACGAGGTCGCCAACTTGAGCGACGGCGAGGCCAAGTCCATCAAATTCGCGGTGTTCTTGTCCAAAGACCAGAACCTGGACTACGACTTCGAACTCAAGGACGTTTGCACCGAAATCACCAAAGGCAACGACAAGATCACCGAGTGCCAGGAGAACCCGGCCCAGGTCGACAAGATGCTGACCAAGCTGTCGACGTCGAACCTGCTCAAGATGGCCGGCAAGTCGTCGCTGCCGCTGGTGTACTCGGTCGAGGTGCCGCAAGTTGCGGACGGTGACTACTTCCTGATTGCCAAGATCGACGTGCTCAACACCGTCGACGAGACCAACGAGCTCAACAACGTTGCCGTGTCCAAGGACAAGGTCCAGGTCAAGAAGGTGGTCAAGCAGGGCGTCGACCTCAACCTCGTCAGCATGACGGTCAAGCCCAAGGGCACCTTCCTGGGCGGCCAGATCGGCGTCGAGTACGCCATCAAGAACAGCGGCAACCAGGCCAGCGCCACCACCAGCAAAGCCGGCATCTACTTCTGCCCGGACAAAGCCTTCAACAAGGCGCAATGCGTCACCAACCAAAAAGATGTCACGATCGCGGCCCTGGCAGCCGGCGAAACCAAGTCGGGCACGGAACTGGTCACCGTGTCGACGCTGACGCCGGTTGGCGACTACTTCATCTACATGCGCCTCGATCCGGACGACAAGGTCCAGGAACTGGACGAGGGCAACAATGTCGGCCTTTTCGACAAGCTCATCATCACTGCGACCCAGAATGTCGACCTGGCCGTGGCGGACATCGGCTTTCACCCCAATACGGCCAAGGCCGGCGAGTCGTTCAAGCTCAGCTACACCGTCAAGAACGGCGGCACCACTGGCGCTGCGGCCTACACGACCTGGATTGCGCTGTCGCCCGACAAGAACTGCGCCGGCTATACCGTGGTCAAAGAGGTGGTGTCTGGCGGCGTGGATGCCCTGAGCGAGACCGACGTGGTGCAGGTGGTGACCTTACCGCTGGGCTTGGACCACAATATCAGCAAGTACTTCGTGTGCGTGATGCTCGACGTCAAGAAGGCCAACACCAAGGAGCAGAATCCGCTCAACAACAACGGTGTATCGGCATCGGACCTGACCGTGACCGGCGCCAAGGGCGGCTGCTTTGAAGACAAGCTCGACGATGCCCCGGGCAACAACACCTTTGACAAGGCGTCGAGTCTGGCGCTCAACGACACCCACAGCCTGGGATCGTGCGGCAACGAGGACTGGTACAAGGTCGATGTGCCCAAGGGTCACTCGATTTTTGCGACGCTGGTGGCCACGCCGCTGTTCTCGACGACGCCGGTGCCGGCCGATCTGGACCTGCTCATCTACCAGCCCGACGGCAAGACGCCGATGGACGCGCAGAAGCTGCAGTCGGCGGTCAAGAAGGGGTCGGTGCTGACTGTTCAGACGCCTGGTTCGTGGTATGTGCAGGTGCTGCCCAAGTCCGCGGCAGCCAAGGCGCAATACACCCTGCAGATTCAAGTGGTGCCGCCGGCAGCAGGCACAGATCTGTACGCCGGCACGCTGTCGGTGGCGCCCAATGCAACGTTCCCGGGCGCCTTGCTCAAGACCAAGTTCAAGCTGACCAATCTGGGCGACAAACCGGCGGGGCCGTTTGCGGTGCGCTACGCGCTGAGCAAGGACACCAAGCTCGATGCGAGCGATGCGGTGCTCAAAGATTTGATCTTTGACAAGGGGATCGCCGCGGCCGAGGCGCTCGACGTCACCCAGACCTTCATCCTGCCGGTGGTGGCGGGTGGGCCGTACTACGTGCTGGCGGCTGCAGACGTGTCGAGCGCCGTCGCCGAGACCAACGAGACCAACAACCATGCGGTCAGCAATGGCCTGTTGCTCAACACCGAACTGAGCTGCCTGCCCGACGCCTACGCCGGCAACCACACGGCCAACGACGCGGCGACGCTGCCGCCCACGGGCGGCCTCGTGCAAAAACTCAACGTCTGCCCGGGTCTAGAGGACTGGTTCGCCATCGTGGTGCCGACCGGCAAGGCGTTGACCGTCAAGATGAACTGGAAGTACCAGTCCGGCAAAGGCCTGGTCGGCCTGCAGATCGTCGACAGCAGCCAGACCGGCATCATCGCCGGCGCGGCGACCTCGGTGAACAGCCAGGCCACCATCCCCTACGTCCAAGCGGGCGGCGTGTTCTACATCCACACCTACGTGCTGCCCGAGGGCGGTCAGGGCGTGCCGTACGACTACGAGCTCAACGTCTCGGTCAACGAGCCCGATCCCACCGACGTGTGCCTGGCCGACGTCTATGAGTCGAACAATTCCGCGGCCTCCGCGCTGGAGATCGGCTGCGGCCTGGCCTCGCTGTCGCTGTGCCTGGGCGACGAAGACTGGTTCAAGCTCAAGCTCAAGAAAGACGAGGCGATCTCGTTTGACTTCAACCATCCAGGCAACTCGTTCCAGTTCAAGATCTTCGGCAACCCGGCGTTGCCGCCGCTCAAGACCCAGTCGTCCAACGGCGTGCTGACCTTCGCCGCGCCGGCCGATGGCACGTACTGGATGCAGGCCAGCTACAAGTCGCCGGGCAACAAGCCGGCGCAGGGCTTTGCGTACTCGCTCAAAGTAGACGGCGGCAAGGGCGTGGATCTGTTGGCTAAGATCAAGAGCGTGTTCCCGCCGCAGGTCATCCAGGGTGAGGATGTCTACCTGACGGTCAAGCTCAGCAACGAGTGCCAGGACCCGGCCGGCGACTTCTGGTACGGCTACTACTTCTCGGCGGATAACAAACTCGATGCGAACGATCAGCTGATGTCGCTCAAGCCCATGGCCGGCGGCTTGACGGGCAAGACCAGCAAAGACGTCGACGACAAGGCCATCATCCCGACCGACGCCAAGCCCGGGCCGGCGTACGTGATTGTCGCCACCGATGCCACCCAGTCGGTCGCCGAGAGCCAGGAGCTGAACAACACCGACGCCACCACCGTCGATGTCATCAAGCTCTGTCTGCAAGATGCGTTCGAGCCCAACGGCGCGCCACAGATTGCCAGCCAGCTGGCCATGGGGCGCACCAAGGACCTGTCGCTGTGCCCGTACGAGCTCGACTGGTACGTGATCGACCTCAAGAAAGGCGAGACCCTGACCCTGACCATGCAATTCGAGCACGACCTGGGCGACCTCGACATGCGCCTGTACAAGGTCAACAAGTTCTCGGCGCCGGTGGCAGTCGGCGCGACCAAGAAGGCTCCGGAGCAGTTCACCTACACCGCCGACGAGTCGACCAAGTACTACGTGCGCGTGTCCGGCTTTGCCGGCGAGAGCAACGCCTACCAGCTGGTCGGCTGTAAGACCATGACCGGTAAGTGCATCGAGTGCCTCAACGACAGCATGTGCAACTCCAGCCAGCAGTGCGACATGGTCACCACCTTGTGCGGACCCAAGTCGTGCTCGTCGGACAATCTGCAGCCGTGCGACGACGGCAACTTGTGCACCAGCGACGTGTGCCCGAGCGGCAAGTGCGCCAACCTGCTGACGCCGGGCGCCTTGTGCGACGACAGCGAGTTCTGCTCGGTCGGCGAGTCGTGCGACAAGGCGGGCGCCTGCGTGGCCCCGACCAAGACGCTGGTGGCCGGGCTGCCGTCGGGCGCGACCACCGTCATCGACATCGGCACCGACGTGACGCTCACTGGCGACGGCGGCTACATCGTGGTCGGCACCCGCGAGCTGCAGCTGGGCGAGCTGCGCGGCTACGTGGCGCGCTTTGACAAGCTCGGCCAGCTCAAGTGGGAAAAGATCGTCGCCGAGGGCAGCTCACCGAACCTGCTGCAGGCCGTCCAGGTCGCGGGCAACGAAGTCGTCGCGGTGGGTTCGGCCGGTTTGACCAACAAGCCCGGCACCACCGGCGCCTGGTACTTGCGGCTGTCGGCGGCCGACGGTTCGACCATCGCCAGTAAGCTCCTGCAGGTCGGTACGGCGTCCGCGAAGCTCGAAGGCGTGCAGATCGTCAGCAAGACCGACGTGGTGGTCGTGGGGTCGGGCTACGATCCCGGCGCCACCGGCATGGGGCTGGATGGCTGGCTGGCGCGCCTGGACTACGACGGCAACCCGAGCTGGTCCAACTTTGTCGGTGGCGCCAACAGCGATCAGCTGTTTGACGTGGCGCTCGCGGGCTCGGCGACGGTGGCGGTGGCGGTCGGCAACGACGACCAGGCCGGCAAGGTCCACGGCATGGTGGTGCGCTTCAGCGCCGTCGACGGCAGCGTGCTGAGCGAAAAAGCGTACAACCACAATGGCGGCAATGTGCAGTTCACCTCGGTCGGCTGGCGGCCGGGCGGCAACCTGGTCATCGGCGGCGGCAGCGATCTGGGGCAGCCCACCGCCAAGGTGTACCAGGCGCTGCTGACGCGGATCGGACCCGACGCTGTGGTGCAGTCGATGACGGTGGTGCCGGCGACGACGCCGCAGGCGCCGGCCTACACGGCCATCAAGGCCTCGCGCATCGAGGTCGTCAAGGCGCTGCCCGACGGCAGCGTGGTTGCGGCTGGCTTTACCGGTTCGACCAGCGAAAAGGCCTTCCAGAACGACGCCGCCGTGTGGGTGTTTGGCCCGGACGACAAGGTCGCCACCTGGTGGTACTACGGCTTTGGCGGCCGCGACATCGTGCGCGGGCTGGTGCCGTACGGTGAAGGCTGGCTGGGCTACGGCTCGCTCGCCGACCTCGAAGCCAATAGCGACGCCTTCCGCCTCATCATCCTGCCGCCTGCGCCGTCCTGCAACGACTTTGACCCCTGCACGGTCGACACCTGCACGCCCGGCAGCGGCTGCGACCACAAAGTCGCACCCGACGGCACCAGCTGCGGCAAGGGCCTGGTGTGTGGCGCGGGCAAGTGCGCAACTCCCTAGCAGTCTCGCCCGCCATGATGACCCAGCCTCCAACGCGCAAGGCGGGTGGCTTCGTCCGCCCGCGTCTGCCCGCGCCGACCCTGCAAGCCCCTCAATCGGCAGAGGCTGGCGCTGCTGCGGCGCGCGCCGCCGAAGAAGCGTTCGACTTTGAGCTCGCCGCCGACCTGTGGCTGGGTGCCGCGGGCACGGCCTCACCGGCGGAAGCGCCGCTGTTGCTCGCGGACTACGCAGAATTCCTGGTCGAGCGCCTGGGCCAGAGCGACGCCTGCGCCGGCTGGCTGGATGACCCAGGCTTTGCGCCCCCCGCCGAGTGGAAGTCGGCGCCGCTGCGGCGCTTGTGGTCGCTGCTCGGCACTGCCGCCGCCCAAACGGGACACCACCGCAGCGGCGAACTGGATGCGGCGTTGCTGGCGGCCGGCGACGGCGGTGCGGTGGCGCGCACTGCGGCTCGGCTGGTGGCGGCGGGTCAAGTGGATCAGGCATTGGCGATGTTGGAAACCCGCGCGCCGGCGTTGCCGCAGGACGGCGTCGCCTTGCTCGGCCAACTGCGCGCGCAGTCCAAAGCGGCGGCGCAAGCAGCGCTGCAGCCGCTCGCCGACGCCATCACAGCCAAGGACCTCGACGCTGCTCGCATGTGGGCCGCCCAGTTGGCGGCGCAGTGGCGCGACCACCCGCCCTATCAGGCCCTATGTGGCAAGGTCGAGGTGCTGGCTGCGCTGGCCGCCAACGCCAGCCGGCGGGCTGCGGTGGAGGGCGCGCTCGACGCTGGAGACTTGGATACTGCCCACACGGTCGCGCAGCAACTGGCCCACAGTCCGCACGCGACCGAGGCCGACAAGCGCTGGCACGGTCACGTCGCGGGGTTGGTGGCAAGCCGCGACCGCGAGCGACTGACGGCGCAGTGCAGGCAGACCGACCCCGACGCTGCGCTGGCTGCGGTCGCCCAGTGGGTGACCCTGCATGGCACCCGCGCCCCCGGACCGCTTGGCGCCACCGACCCGAACCTGCCGCTGTGGTACGCCGCCTGCGAGGCCCACACGGCCGACAAGGCTACGCCGCTGGCTCAGCGACTGCCGGCCCTGGCCGCATTGGTGCAGTTGCGCGCTGCCGTGCACCTTGCCGCGGAACCCGCGGCATTGCTGCCCTTGCTCGATCGCATGCCGGCGAGCTGGACGGTGGCTCCGACAGTCAAGTCGGCGCGCGCAGCGGTGCAGTCGCAGGCTGCCCGCGATCGTCAAGCCGAAGAGACCGCGTTTGCAGAGCTGGTCCAGGATCACCTCGACCGGCAAGATTGGGAGCAAGCAGGCGCGTTGCTCGACGCCTGGGCGACCGAAAAGGGCGCCGCCACCGGCGTCGTGCGCGGCCTGCGCAACGATCTTTTGGCTGCTCGGCAGCAAGCGCAGCGGCTGCAGGGGCTGCGGGCCGCGTTCGATCGCGCCATGGCCGACCGCGCGTGGTTTGCCGCGCGCGCGGCGTTGGCCGAGTTGCGCCACGCGCTGCCCGCCGACCAGCTGGCGCCCTTGCAGGCCGACTGGCAGGCGCAGGCAGGCCCGCAGTTGACCGGCCGCGGCATGCCGCCTGGGCTACAAAAGCTCGATCCACAAAAGCCCTTCTGCGCCGCCGTCGCCGACAACCGCCTGACGCTGGTGCAGGGCGATATGTGGCTGTCGGTGGTGCTGGGCAGCCTTGGCTTGCAGCCGTATGCCTTGCCAGCCGAGGTGGCGGTGACCCACGCCGGCCATGCGCGGCTCGCCGCCGTGCGCAACGCCGACGGCACGACCCGCACCCGGCTGGTCGGGGTCGGCCAGACCGCGCTGGTTGCCATCGATCACGGCGCGCCTGACGCACCCCAGGCGGTGGCGGCTTGCCCGTTTGCTTCTGCGCTGCGCGGCGACGACCGCATCGTCGGCACCGCGATCGACCCGGCGTCGCCGGCGTTACTGGTGTTGACGGCCCACAGCCAGCGGCCGGGCCAGACTCACCTGCTGCAGCTCGACCCCGAGACCCTGGAGCCAGTCGGCCATCGTCGCACTGCGCCCGTGCTGTCGTCGCTGACCGAAGTCGCCGGCTGGCCGGGGCAGGCGCTGTGCGCCACGCAGCTGGCCGCCCGGCAGCGCGGTGCCTTTGCGCTGGCGGTGCTGGACGGCAAAGGCAACCCGCTGCGGACGTTCGATACCCAGGCCATCTCGCACGACCTGGACATCTGGGGCGTGCAGCGTGCCTGCGGCTGGCCCCAAGAAGACCGCATCTACGCGAGCTTCTCGGTCGTCGATCCGTTCAATCCCGACCAGGCGACCGACGGTCCGGCGCTGTTGGTGCTGCGCGGCGATCGGGTGCAGTTCTGCTCTAACGACCTGCGCCGGCGCTTCTTTCCGATGCAGCGTTTGACGGTGGACCGCGCTTGGACGCTGGACCGCGCTGCGGGCCGGCTGTGGTTCGCTGCGTTGCCGACGGACGGCGACGGTGCGGATGCGCTGCTGCTCGGGGTCAATGCCAAGACGCTGCGCGCGGACGAGCCCATCGCGCTGCCAGGCGTGCAGCGGGTGCTGCACATCGGCGCGGTCAACGAGGGCGCCGTGCTGGTCGCGCGCATGCACGCCGGACACTTTGCGCTGCTCCGGGTGGTGCTGGCCGACGGCGCGCCGGCCGTGACGGTCCACAAGCTGCCGATCTAGCAGCCTTTCGTGGTCAGCCGGCCGCTGCCGCCCACGCCGGGGTAAGTGCCGCACGCGCGACGTCGAGGTCGCCAGCTTGCCCGCCCGCGCACAACCACACCGGCGTCGGACCCACGCGATACCGCCACTCGGGACCCGGCCCTTTGGCGACCCGCTGCGAAAACCGTACGCCTTCAGCCACTTGAACCGCGACCGTGGCAGTGAGCGCCAAGCGCCGGCCATCGGGCAAGCGCGCGCCGCTGGAGTCCAAGGTGACGCCGGGCGCGGCGATGAGTCGGGCGATGGCGTCTGGCAAGGCAGCGTCGGCTCCACCAAGGCCATCGCAGAGCGCCAGTTGGCCCGCCGGCCCCAGCGCGACCAACCGCCGGTGACGCAGTTGCCCGTCCGGCCAAGAGAACTCCGCGGTGACCCACTGCCAGCCGGCGGTTGACCCAGCGCGCACCGCTTCGACCTTTCCGCGTGCTCCCAACCGAAAGGCGCCCCACAGTTCCACACCCGGGCGGTCCGGCACCTGCACGGTGCTGTGACTCGCCGCGCTGCGGTTGGTGGCGCGCCGCGGGTCACCCTCGTAGCCGCCCAGACCTGCCTCAGCCACCACGCGGATGCCACCGTGCGACCACTCGACTGCCAGTGCGTCGTCGTGGGCATGGCCGGGTTGTTCGGTGCACGCGACCGGCGCCGTGTGGACCACCGCGAAGTGGCCGCCGCTCTGGCGCGCGGTCCAGGCACTGGCGACGGGGTTGGTCACGCCAGCCGGGGCGCTGCGCAAGGCCAGCCGCAGTAAAGGCAACGCATCGACGGCGTCCGGGTCGCTGTCGCCAAAGCCCGGCACCCGGCCATCGGGGTGGCGCACCGCGGCGAGCCAACCGACCGCCCGTTGCGCTCGCTGCGCCAGCGCGCCGGTCCCATCGCCCAGCGCCACCACGGTCAGCAAATCTTCAGCCAACTGCGCGTGGTACATAGCGCTCATCTCACCGTGGGCGCCGTCGGGCGCGACTTGACGGTCCCACTCCGTAAGCAGTTGCTTGGCTGCGCGACCATCGCCGCCAAAGGCGGCCTCCGCAGCCGCCAGCCCGAGCAGGTCGGCCAGCAGGTGGTTGCCCCGCAAGTGCTGTTCGAGCAGCAGGTCCAAGTCCACGGCCGCCGCCGCGGCGATGGCGAGCAGCGTCGGCCGGACCGGTTGGTCGGCCAAGCGTGCCGCGGCGCGAAGTCCGGCCAGCACGCGGCGGGCGCGCACGTACGGCTCCCAGGCTTTGACTGCCAGCGGCGCCTGTGCGCTCCAGGCCGCGAGCGAAGCCGACAGCCAGCCACCGTGCGGCCCGTGGGCATTGGCTGCAGCTCCCGCTGCCAGGGGTTCGGTCCACTCGAGGTAGTGCGCCGTATAGACCTGCAACGGCGTTGCCCTGGGCAGTCGCCAATCGGTCAAGGGCAGGGCCGCACACAGACCGGCAAGATCCAGTTCGCCCGGCGGCAGGGCTGGCTGCGGCGCCTCAGTCAGGGCTGTGGTCAGGCCCTGCAGCGCACCCCGGCGCACGCCAGCCGCCCGCGCGTGGCCGAGGCGCTGGCAGCGCGCGACCCATTGCGGCAGCAGCGGCCCCTGGACCCGGCGCCGCAACTCGTGCAGCACCCGGTGGCCGTGCATCGGGACCGGCAAGGGCGCCAGCGTCCGCCACCAGCGGTCGGCGCGCGTCACCGGTCGCGATCCACGGCGGCCGCCAACAAGTCCAGGTAACGCTGGGCCAGCACCGCGCGGTCGTTGAACTGACGGGCATATGCGCGGCCGCTCGCGCCCATCGCCTGGGCAGCTTCCGAGTCGCCCACGATCCTGTCGAGGTTGGCGTCGAGCGCGGTCAAGTCGCCGGCGTCGCCAACCGGACCGCAGCCGGCCGCGCGCGCAATCGACTGCACTTCGCCGTCGGCCGAGAGCACCACCGGCCTGCCGGCCGCCATCGCCTCGTAGATCTTGCTCGGCACCGTGTGGGTGTCTTTGCGCGGCCGCAGGATCACCACGGTAGCCGTGGAGCGCGCGTACAGCGCCGGGATGAGCGTGCGGTCGACTGGTCCGCCAATCCTGACGTTGGCCAGGCCCTCCGTGGCAATCCGCTGTTGCAGGTGATCGCGCAAAGCGCCGTCGCCCACCAGCACGATCTGCAGCGGGTCGCCGCGCGCCTGCCGTCGCGCCGCCACGTCGAGCAAGCCATCCAGACCCTGCGGCGGGTTGAAGACGCCGGCATACAGCGCGATGGGCAGCCGTTCGTCGACGCCCAGGCCGCCTAGGAACGCCCGTGCCGCTTGCTTGTGCTCGGTCGCCCAGCGATCGAACTGGTCCAGATCAGCGCCATTGGGCAGCACGTGGACCGTGCCCGCTCGGGCGCCCAGTTGCAGCAGGCGCTCACGCTTGCCCTCGCTGACCGTGGTCACCACCGCCGACTGGCGCAGCACCACGGCATTGAGCGACTCGAGCGCGCGCACCGCCGCGCCCGCCTGCACCCTTCCCGCGTTGACCACTGCTTCGGGCCAGATGTCGCGGATATCGACCACGTGCGGCACGCCAAACCGCCGCGCCAGACCCAGCGACGCATAGGCAACCGTCGGCGGCGGCGTGGTCCCGATGACGATGTCGGGGCGCAGCGCGCGCAGGCCGCCTTGCAGCAGCGCACTGCCGGCAAAGCTGGCGTAGAGCGCTGCCTTGCGCAGCGGACTGTGGCCGCCAAGCGCCAAGAGCGGCGTGCGCAGCACATCGATGCCGTCGACCGTCTCGCGCGCGGCGACGGCCTGCCGATGACCCGGGTAGACCTTGCCCTGTGGAAAATTCGGAAAAGTCGTCAGCACGGTCACCCGGTGGCCGGCGGCGACGAACTGGCGGCCAAGGTCGCCAAACCGCGCCGCGGGCGCCCCCATCTCGGGCGCGAAAAACTGCGACACAACCAGGATGTGCATGGATCGACCGGTCACTGGGCGAGCTTGGACTCCAGCCACGCCCGCATGCGGCCCAGCTCCGCCTCGGGGATGACGTGGGCTTCGCTGTGCTCGAGCAGCTCGCAGGGCAGGCCCAGGTTTTCGAGCACCTGCTTGGCGTTGCGGGCGCGCGCGGCGGGCACCACTGCGTCGGCCAGACCGTGCACGAACAAGACCGCCGGCTTACTGGTGGCGGCCGGCACCTCGGGCGAGTACACCAGGCCGCCGCCGATGCATAGCACCGCGCTGACCTCTTGCGGGTGGGTGGCCGCAAAGTGCGCCGCCACAAAGCACCCCTGTGAGAACCCGACCAGCGCGATTCTGCGGCCGCGCGCGCTCTGCACGTGGGCCGCCAGCAGGCTTTCGGCGGCTTGCAGGTCGGCCTTGCCGCCGTCTGGCGCATCCATTCGAAACCACTGGGTGTTCTCGCGCCACGGCAGCGGCGCCTCGATCAACCGCCACGCCTGACGCGGGGCGAGCTTGGGCGCGACCTGGCCGAAATTGCCCGGCGTATCGCCGCGGCCGTGCAAGCCGATGACCAGAGGACCGTTGGCGGGCGCGCCTGGCGGGGTCTGGTCCAGCCAGACGCCAGGCAGGCGCTTTTCGGCAGTCGGCGCGGAGGCGGCGTCGGGTGCTGCAGGGCTCGGCTCAGCGGTAGCCCGCGGCGGTGTGCTGGGTTCGGCGACGACGGGCGGGGCATCGGTGCGCCACAGCGCGACGCCGGTCGCAACCACGCCCACGGCAACCGCGCCAGCCACAATCTTGTAGCGGACTTCCAACGCGCGTCCCGGTGCCAGCTGCAGGATGGGGAACTGCTGGCGCCGCGCCGGGGTGTAACACGGATCGCCGCCGGGCGGGAAGGGGGCGGGCTGGTTCGGGCAATAATTCTGTTGGCACCGTGGCTTAGCGGTGCGGGTCGGTCCGGCTACAAGCACCCCTGCGTCTGCGCGCACACCAGCACCGCCACGGCCTCTTTGTTGTTGCTGGCGCCGCCGCCGTGAAAATCGGCGAGCGGTGTGTTCGGCTGTTGCGATTGGCGCGTCAGGCGGGTGCGGCAAGTCGCCCTGCCAGGTCTGCGCGCAAGGCGTTGAGGTCACGGCCCTTGAGCGCACAGGCACCGGCCGCGATCCTGCCGCGCTGGGCAACTGGCGCCGACAGGCGGTTGCGCCACGCTTGCAGCGCCTCGGCGACGCCGACCTCGACGCGACGGGCCTTGGCGGCGACTTCAGGGTCGGTCGCGCTCGCAAGCGCTCGGGCAATTTCGGCCGCGTCGTGCAAGTGCGCGGCTGCCGTTTCGACAAGCCTGGGTTCGGCTAGCAGGTGATGTGGATCCAGCATCCCTGCGAGCGCCTGCAGTTGCTCTGCGCCGCTTGCGAGTTGGTGTATCACGAACAGCAGATCCTGCCGAGCGAGGTAGACATGCTGGCCAACCTGGCCGGCGGCAGCTGCGGCGACCAGGTTAAGGCGAGCGCGGGCGTCGCGCAGCGGCTTGGTCAACTGCACGATGTGCATCCGGTTGCCCAGGTCCACCGCCGCCCGCAGTTGCGCTTCCATTGCATGCAAGTGGTCAGCCAACTGGTCAAACCGGCCCTTGACGTACCACAGTGTGGCCGCCTGCAAGCCGACTTGCACGACGCCGAGCGCCACACCGGCGTTGGCCTGCCAAGGTACGCCAGCAGCAACGGCACCTGCCGCTTTCGCCGGTCCAGCGGCCGCTCGCTGGGCCAGTTTGGGCACAACAGCAGCCGCCAGTTGCCCCGCGGCGACTGGCGCGCCTTTGCCGTCGATCAGCGACTGCACCTTCTCGACCCCTTGGCGCACGGGCCGCAGGACGCCGTGCACTTCCGAAGCGACTCCATCGATGCGCTCAACGGCGGGGCCGGCCTTGTCCAGCAGGTGCTGGGCTTCGTCGAGCGCTGTCTCAAGCTTGGGCAGCGAGCGCTGGTGAATCCGCCAAACTGCCAGGGCCGACGTGGCGAGCATGGCCGCGCCAGCGAGCAAGACTACTATATGCATGATTTCGAGTAACATTTTCTACTCCGCGAGCCGTTCACAGGCATGGATGATGCCGAGTTTGAGCGCAATGAATCCGATTATAAGGATCCAATCGTTCAAGTCCTGTTCGGTTCTTGGTGAGAACACCTTGCCTCCTTTTGCTCATGAGCGCGTTTGCGCACTGAATTCATCACCGTACTCCATCCTCAGCATGGCGACGTCAAACACGGTCGGCAGCGTTTTGCGCAAGGCCGGCGACGCGATGTCGGCAACCAGCCACGCGGTCAGTGCCACGTTGACCACCGGGATTGCCATGCCCGCCGCCCGTGCTGCCGTCGCCGCCGCTTGGCGCGCCGCGAACCAGCCGCCGGTCTGCAGCACCAGCCGCCGCACGATGGTCGCCACGGCCCGCGCGCCGATTTGCCGCACCAGTGTGGCCCACATCGCCGCCGTCAACGCGCCTTTGATGGCGGCGCCGGCGTACTTGACGTTGGCCTCCGCGACTTTCTGGCGGAGTTCGTCCAGTTCGGCTTCGCCCTTGCCTTCGTAGTGCTTTTCGAGCGCTGTGAACAAGGCCTGCTGCTCAAGCCAGACCGCGTCGTCCTTTCTGGCGTCCGGGATGGACTTGACGCCCACTTCCTCGGCGACATCGCGCGCAACTTCGGCGTAGCTGACACCGTCGCCGCCGCGAAATAGGGTCGCGATGGTGTTGCTGCCGTCGAGTTCAATTTCGCGGACCAGCTTGCCGAACGCGGCGCTGTCGCTGCCGGCGGACACGCCATGGCGGTCAAAGAGTCCAGTAATGGTGGATTTGGCCTCTTCGTGCCCGTTTGCGGCGACGAAGCTGAGGAAGGCGACCAGATCGGAACTGCTTGAGTGCATGACGGGCTCCAGTACGCCAGCGATTGGCGCTGACGAGATGGACTGCAACTAGCGTGCCAACTGAAACTTGCCGTCGGGCATGCGGCATGGTGTGTATTAATATCATCATGTTGAATTGGTTGAATGCCGTCATTGGATATGGCAACATGATGTCGGAGATGATTTGCGATGATTAAAATCGATAACTCGCACGCGTCAGCTGAACTGGCGTTGCCCGACGACATGGCGATTGTTGCGGCCAGCCAGCTGGTTGCCGGTACTGCCGCTGACGTGCCGCGGGCCATTCAGCGCGCTCTGGCCCGATTGCCGGCAAACCTCACCGGCGATGCAGGTAGCAAGGCACGCGCTGGAGTTGTTTTGGCAGCGCTGGCAGACTGGTGGCGTGCCGCAGTTGACAATGACCTGCTAGCGCTCTACGGAGCGCGGTTCGTGGTCGAGTTGCTGGCCAAGATCTTTGGAAGCACGCTCGGCAGCGCAATGGACGGAATCGGCCGGCGTCGGCGAATTCTGGTCGTCGGCGAAACTGGTGCTGGCAAAGAGCGAGTCGCTCAGCTTGCGGCGCGGACGGTCGTTGCGCTCGGGCCGGCGGCCGGCCGAGTCGTGCCATTCAACGTCGCAGCGGTGCCCGAGAAGCTGATCGAAGCCGAGCTATTTGGTCATGCAAAGGGCGCCTTTACCGACGCAGTCGGCCAGCGCCAAGGGCTGATTCGCGCGGCAGGACCGTATGGCGCACTTGTGCTCGACGAAGTGGGCGAGATGGCGCCGCCGATGCAGTCCAAGCTATTGCGGTTCTTGGAGAGCGACGAGTTCTTGCCCGTCGGTTTCGACCAGCCGCTGCGCGTGCCATTGCACGTAGTGGCGATGACGAGTTCGCCGCTCACCGACATGCGCCAAGGCAAGGTGTTGCGTTCGGACCTCTTTCACCGCCTAGCCGCGACCGTCGTCGAATTGCCACCGCTGCGCGAACTCTTGGCATCACCAGAGCGGCGAAAGCCGGTGACCGCGGTCATCTTGCGCCGCGCTCTGGCGGAATACCTGCCCGAATTGCCACAAGGTGTGTCAAAGGACGCGGCGCTGCACAACGAGCGCATCCGTGCCGCGCGCGATGGGCTGGCTCGCAAAGCGGAGCGCGTACGACTTGAGGCTGTGCTGCGCGACGTGCTGCCGCAAACGCGGTGGCCGGGCAACCTGCGTGAATGCGTGGCGTTTGTCGTGCAAGTGGTCGACTTTCTGGCGTCAGCAGAAGGGATAGTCGACGCGGCGGAGGTGCGGGCGAAAGCTGAGGAAATAGTGCCCAGAGCCCACAATGGCAGCCCGAAATCGGTGGTCGGTGATGTTTGGCCGCCGCACGTTGGCGAAGGGCTTGACCAGTTGGAGCGCTGGTATTACGACACGGCGTGGCAGGCAACCGGCGGCAATGTGCGGGCGGTGGCCGCGCGGTTGGGCGTGGATTACCAGGTGGCGTTGCGGCGGACGAAGGGGTTGGGGTTGCGGGGAAGCGAGCCCATTCGCGGATCAGACGGTTGAGGGCGGCGTTGCAGCGACTTCAAGCAGGAGCGCTGCTTTGGCCTGTTCGAGTTCGGCGACTAGACGATCCGCGTTTGCCCGCATCCGCTTGCGCATTCGGGCTGGGTTGCCGCCATCGGTGACCTCGGCGGCGTCGAGGATGGCGAGGGTCGGCAGCACTTGATCGACGCGGGGCATGGCGGCGAGTTTGGCGGCGAAGGCAGCGGCTACTGCCCGATATTGGTCGACGACAACGGCAACTTGCGCGGCTGGGCGATTTTGCGCGGCCTTGAGCGCGACCTCACACTGTGCGCCCGCAGTGAAGATGCTGAACAGTCTTTCGATCGCCGGGGCACGCTCGAGGATCTCGGTGCCCGGCAGTGAGTCAAGAATGCCACCGACGTCGGCGCGGCCTTTTTCGAGGAGCGCAACGACTTGATTGGCGTCGGCTGCGTCATCTGCATCGCCGCGGCGGGCGGCGGCCATTGCGGCCAGCTTGTCAGCGGCTTGGCGAATGGGGGCGGCAGCAATACAGAATCGCCTTGAGGTGAGATCAAACCTGCCGCAAGGAAGGAGCGACGAGTCGGCTTGCAAAGCCGCGAGTTTGCGACCTACTGAGCAAGCAAGAATAGCGATCGCAGATGACCTCGGGTCATCGCGATCCTGTCTAGTGTGTATTGGTCGCGCTGGATTTGGCTGACTGTTTTTCCTAACCGCAGCATAGCGGTGGCTAAGCCTTTGATGTCGTCGCGGATCAGCTGAACCTGGTCCTTGATGAAGACGGTCACGACAAGCGTGGACACTACCGCGGCAGCGGCAACCGGTATCGCCGCCGCGGCGGCAACAGCGCCAGCAGATAGGGCGGTTGCGGCCATCAGGGTCTTTGCCGCGACGACGAGCTCCACAATGACCTTTGCAACAAGGAATGTAGTCAGCGGATCGGCCATTTGGGTTCCTTGCAGGGCTTGGGGGGAGCTCAAGGCGATGAAAACAAGGCCAGTCTCGTGTTAGTCGTCGCCAAACTCCATGCGAAGCAGGGCGATTTCGGTCACCGTCGGTATCGTCTTTCGTCGGGCGGGGCCGGCCGCAACGATTACCGGTGCGCCGAGTCGCCGCGATCCGCGCCACAAACTTGGTGCGCGCCAGAACCTCTGCCAGTTCGCCGGCGAGCGCGGAACTCCACACCAGTTGTGCCCTCGGATGGCGCAGCAACTGCAGCGGTCGACCGCCCCACAACAGCGCAGAAACCAGTAGGTTCGTGTCGTTGACGATCCGAATCACGGCAATTTGGCTCGTCCTGCCCGCTCGCGCCGCACCGCCCGAACCTCCGTGACGATGTCGTCGAGCGGTGCAGGCTCCGCTTCGGCCGACCCAGCCAAGCGATTTGCTAGTTCATCCAGGGTGGTGCGTCCCTCCAGTTGAGCGCGCAGCCACCGGCCAAAACTTCTGTCTGCAGGAGGCCGCTGACGCGCGGGTCAACGGCCAGTTCGTCTGGCAATCGGACAACCAAGTCGGTCATGCTCGCCTCGCTGGTCGGCGTTCTGCGCGTTGGCCGGCCGTTGACATGGTAGCCGCTCCCGCCGGCAGCGCCAAACGCGCCACAACCTGCAAGCGCGACCGTAGGCAAACGCTACAAGCACCCCTGCGTCTGCCCGCACACCAGCACCGCCACGGCCTCTTTGTTGTTGCTGGCGCCGCCTGGCAGGCAGCCCTGGCTGCACGACCACGATCCGCTGCAGCTGATGGCGCACTGCACGACCTTGTCGCAGCCGGGCTTGGCGGCGCAAGTCTGCCATTCCTTACCGCATTTGGTCGGGATGCAGGTCATCGGCGCCGGCTGGCAGTCCTGATTGCAGTAGAACTGCTCGCCGATGTCGCACTTCTTGTCGCCGCAGACCCAGTTGCCGCCGCTTTTGCAGTCCTTGCTGCAGTTGTCCTTGTTCTCGGGCCACTGGCACTTGCCGTCGCCACACACCGGCCCGGGGCAGTCGCCTTCGCAGTAGAACTGCTCGCCGATATCACACTTCTTATCGCCGCAGGTCCACGTCCCTGCTCCGCCGCCTGGACAATCCGCCGCGCAATTGGCCGTCGACTCGCCGGGGTCGCACTTGCCGTCGCCGCACTTGGGTGTCGGCGTGGTGTCCTTGGGCGGTGGCGGTACGTCGGGCGGTGGGGGCGGCACATCGGGTGGCGGTGGCAGGACGTCTGGCGGTGGCAGTGGCACGTCTGGGGGCGGCGGTGGCAGATCGGGCGGTGGCGGCGGAACGTCCTGCGGCGGCAGTGGCACATCAGGTGGCGGCGCCGCATCGGCGGTCGACGGCAGTTCGGTTGCCGGGCCGGCGTCCGTGGGCGCGGCCGCCGGATCCACGTCGGCGTCAACGGCTGGCCCCATATCCGCGGCGTTCAGATCGTCGGACCCTACGGTGCCGTCCAGGTCGATGGGCTGCGGCGCCACATCGGTCGGCGTCGCACCGCCCGCCTCAGCCGATGCTCCGTCGGCCGCCGTGCCGGCGTCGGCCAGGCGGAGCGCGGCGGTGTCGCTGCTGGCCGTCCCGTTTGACAGCGTCGGCACAGGCGCAGCCTCGTCGCCACAGCCGGCGACCAGCCATGCGAGGGCGAGCCAAAGGCCAAGCCGCCGGGCGGGCGTTGTGGAGCGCATCTGCGACAAGCGGTCTCCGGGGCGCCATTGCGGCGCCTGGGCATGGTCGGGATCGCGGCCGGCCGTGTCAAGATGCAGCACGCCCCCGAGTTTCTACCGAGACGCAGCACGCCGCCTGCGCCGGCAGCCTTGATGAACGAAACTGGCTTGGGTTGACTGCGCCTCGCGCCGGCACAAAGGTTGAACGTCTCTTGGTGCCACCGGCCCGTCCCCAAGATGAACCCGAAGCCTGACAAGCACCCGGAATTGCTGCCAAGGTCCGCAAGAATTCGAAGCGCGCTACCTGGCCTTCCATGAAGTTCAGCTTCCCGCCGGCGCTTGGCGGGGAGCATGGAGCTTTTGTACCCGCGCTGCGCGGGGTTGGACGTTCATAAGGACAGAGCCGTCGCGTGCGTGCGCAAACCACATCGCTTGCGCAGAACTATTCATCCTGACCGAAGGCCGAACCATCGGTCAGAACTCGCTTGCTGGGTGGGTCGCCAGCTCGCGTCCCGTTTGGCCGAGTCGCGGCTCCGTCGTGGACGTGACCTTGTCATTGGGTCACTCTGTCTAGGAGCGTGTCGGAGTACCTCCGACGGGCTCCTAGCGCCGCCGGGACCGGCGGCGTCAACTCGTTGAAACTGGACAAATTCACTTTGGCAAGTTCTCAACGAGTTGAAAAACGCGATAAGCTAGGAGCCTGTCGGAGGCCTGAAATCATGTGTGTATTCGTCATCAAG
>SXGU01334250.1_pt1 | contig 58911 bp, 59 predicted proteins | sample 3174531 | NCBI WGS metagenome assembly SXGU01 (sample SAMN11356863, study PRJNA531348) | freshwater metagenome | isolation source: freshwater sample F1-140 | place: China: Fuxian Lake, Yuxi | collected 2017-12-25 | reverse complement strand
GTCTCCATTGCGGCACGAAAACCGCTGGTATTACTGGCGCATCAATAGCACCCTCACGCCATCAATTGATGGCGTCTCCATTGCGGCCCTGTTCCGTCTTCTAGGTAGTGAATGTGCATCTTCCTCACGCCATCAATTGATGGCGTCTCCATTGCGGCCTCGGCGGTCGGTCGGCCGATGTCCTCGCCGGTGAGCCTCACGCCATCAATTGATGGCGTCTCCATTGCGGCCCTAACGCTTGACGTTCAAGGGTCTGCAACCCTGGTCCTCACGCCATCAATTGATGGCGTCTCCATTGCGGCGACGACACCGTGGACGTCACCCGTCTGTGCCGTAGCCCGACTAGGCGAAATCTGCCCGAGCGGATTATCGTCACCCTCGTTCAATTGGCCTCACACGACCGAGGGAGTTCCGATGCAGGTTCGCGACAAAATCTTTATTGATGGCTCTTGGGTGGCATCAACAGGCGCAGACACCATCGAGGTAATCAACGCCTCGACAGAGCAAGTAATGGGCACAATCCCAAAGGGCACAGCGGCCGATGTCGCTAAGGCAGTTGCCGCAGCCAAGGCCGCGCTCGTTGAGTGGGGCGCCAAGCCGGTCGAAGAGCGTGCCAAGTTCGTGCAGCTAATCGCCGACGGTCTCGCTGCACGTTCGGCCGAGATCGCAGAGACCATTTCTGGCGAGGTCGGCATGCCAGTGTTCTGGAGCGGAATGATCCAGGCTGGCCTCCCAACAGCTGTCATGGGTAGCTACGTCGAGATCGCGAAGAACTTCAAGTTCGAAGAGCAGGTTGGCAATACAACCGTTGTGCGTGAGCCAGTCGGCGTTGTTGGTTGCATCACGCCATGGAACTACCCGCTGCACCAGATCATCTGCAAGGTTGCTCCAGCGCTCACAGCTGGCTGCACCGTCGTTTTGAAGCCGAGCGAGGTTGCACCACTCAACGCTTTCTTGCTAGCTGAGATCATCGAGGACGCTGGTGTTCCTGCTGGTGTGTTCAACCTCGTGACCGGTACTGGTCCAGAGGTCGGCGAAGCAATCGCAAGCCACCCAGACGTCAACATGGTTTCGTTCACGGGCTCGACCGCCGCGGGTATTCGCGTCACCGAGCTTGCAGCCAAGACTGTTAAGCGGGTCGCTACAGAACTTGGTGGTAAGTCACCGTTCGTTATCTTGCCTGGCCTTGCAGATGAGCAGCTCGACCAGGCAGTGAACGCTGGCCTTGGCTCTTGCTACATGAACGCTGGCCAGACCTGTATCGCATGGACTCGCATGCTTGTCCCGCGCGACCAGCACGACGCGATCGCAGCCAAAGCAGCAGCGGCTGCTGAGACGTTTGCACTCGGCGACCCGTCGAACCCTGGCCACATGGGCCTCGGACCACTTATCTCCGCGACTCAACGTGACCGTGTCCGTAGCTACATCCAAAAGGGCATCGACGAAGGCGCAACCCTCATGACCGGTGGCGCAGATGCTCCAGAGGAGTTCGAGGCTGGCTACTACGTGAAGCCGACCGTGTTCGCCAACGTCACCAACGACATGACGATCGCTAAGGAAGAAATCTTCGGTCCTGTGCTTTCGATCATTCCGTATGACACAGTCGAGGACGCGATTGCTATCGCTAATGACACTGTCTACGGCTTGCATGCAGGCGTGTTTGGGCCAGACGCCAATGGTTCAGTAGCCGTCGCTAAGCGCTTGCAAGCCGGTCAGGTTGACATCAACGGCCAGAAGTTCAACCCGCTCGCACCATTCGGTGGCTACAAGCAGAGCGGTAACGGCCGTGAGCTTGGGGCACACGGGCTAGACGAGTTCCTTGAGACAAAGGCCCTCAACTACTAGTCCTTTTCTCTGGTCTACAGATTTCGATATGGCCGGCCCAATGGGTCGGCCATTTTCGTTGCGGCTCAGAATCGTAGAAACTATCTCACGAATGAGCCTAAAGTCACTCTACGTGGTATCCGATACCACTCTTAGCGAACTCCACGGATAAAGGCACCCCCGTCGAGAGGCGGGCTCGCAAAACCACGGAACCTCAGGCTCGCAGTTAGCAAAGGCGCTAGCTACGAGCACGGTTGGCCGGGTTGCCCGGATCTAATCGATTCACCATCGTCGGTGAGCGAAACCCCGGGGGGCACGGGTCTCGCCAAGTGAATAAACACCGACGAAGGGAACCTTTCAGTGCAGATGATTCAACGACTTAGGGCAAGAACAAGCAAGAACGAAGAAGGCTTCACCCTCATCGAGCTCATGGTTGTCGTTTTGATAATCGCGATCCTGATCGCAATTGCCATACCGACATTCCTTGGCGCTCGTGAGCGTGCCCAGGACCGTGCTGCTCAGTCGAGCTTGCGTAACGGCCTCACGGCTGGCAAGACCATCTTTACAGACAACGAGTCATACGTGGACGCTTCAGTCGTGGCCATTGGTGCTGTTGAGCCAAGTCTGACTTTTGTAGCTGGCGCAACTGCGTCTACTGGCCCGAACGAAATTTCGGTCGATAACTCAAGCGTGACAGTCCTTGTGCTTTCGGGCTTGAGCAAGTCTGGTGACTGTTTCTGGATCCGTGACGACGTGACGGGCCCAGGAACTGAGTACCACCGTCAGGCCGGAGCAGCTTCTTGCAACGCCACCGCAGCCCCTGCAGTATTCGGTGGTTGGTAGAGATCCTGAAACTTTGAGCTAGGGGTGGGCCCGGGGTGGTGCGAGAAAACTTCGCTACTGCTCCGGGCCCTTTCTAGTTGCCATCACTTATGGGCATCGACGTCGGCGCAGGAGTCGCAGGTAATAATTTGTTCATAGATGACATACTGAGCCCCTCGATGGTCGCAGCGGCGTGCGCGCTATTTGGTCTGCTTATCGGTTCCTTCCTGAACGTCGTCATCTGGCGAGTTCCGCGTGGCGAATCGGTAGTGAAGCCAGGGTCGCACTGCCCGACCTGCAACACTGCGCTCGGCGCACTCGACAATGTGCCACTGTTGTCTTGGCTGATACTTCGGGGTCGGTGCCGCCACTGTGCTGTGCGCATCCCGGTGCGGTATCCGGCCGTCGAACTCGTAACTGCTGCGATCTTCGCTGTGATCGGCTCTCGTTTCTATGACTCGTGGGCGATCTTCGGGTACCTCGTTCTCGGCGCTGGCTTGCTAGCGCTGAGCGTTATCGACCTCGACCACATGTTGTTGCCGAACAAGGTCATCTTTCCAACAGCAGCAATTGTTGTGGTGTTGCTTGGCGTGGCTTCGGTCGCGACGGGGGACTACGGCCAGCTCGGCAGGGCAGCGCTCTGTGGTCTCATCGACTTCGCAATCTTCTACTCGATCTGGTTCATAGCGCCAGGGGCTATGGGATTCGGCGATGTTCGACTCTCGGCGTTGCTCGGCTTCGCGCTCGGGTGGATTTCATGGTCTGCGTTGTGGACAGGAATGTTCTTGCCGTTCGTCCTTGGGACAATTGTCGGCATAGCGATTGCTGCGCCTCTCGTGTTGGTTCCAATGTTTGCAGGAGCAGCGCTTGCGTGGTTAAAGGGTGTCGAGTTGCTCACCGAAATCACGGGCACAGCACCGCAAGATCCATCGCGCTCGCGCATTGCGGTGAGCGTCGGAGCAGCAGTAATGGGTGGAGCAATCGCGTATCTAGTACTCGCGATGATCGGCCGAGTAGATCGCGGCAAACAGATTCCGTTCGGGCCGTACCTAGCTAGCGGCGCACTCATCGCGGTAGTTGCGCTCTAGTGACTAGGAAATGAAAAAATAGATTTTTAATTACAGATTTGTAGTTCAGTGCCTGTGACCTGGATAGGTAACTGAACACTAAATATCACTACAGATTGTTGTTGTCTCATACCGAGACTCACATTGACGATTGTGATTCATGACATCTAATGTTGTTCTAGTTAGTTGGTGGAGTCACTCATTTTTTCGAGGGATACGGGTTTGGTGCATCTAGGAGCTGAGCGGAAGCTCTTAACAGTAAAAGAGGTCGCTCTGACGATGCGCGTCTCGACGATGACCGTTTATCGGCTCATCAAGAACGAGGAACTCCGAGCGATCCGAGTCGGACGACACTTCCGCGTCCTCGAACACGATCTCAATAGCTACCTCGATTCTCAAGTAGTGAGCAATAACCGTCCTGCTGCTGGAGGTGGCCCATGGCCCGCAGCCTGATAGGACTCGACGTCGGAACTAACGCTGTAACAGTTGCAGAAGTAGTTCAGGGGACGGCGCCGAAACTCACGGCCTTCGGACAAGTCGCACTTACCCGTGAGGCCATGCGCGACGGCGAGGTCATTGAAACAGAACTGGTGGCAGCTGCCATCAAACGCCTCCGCGAAGAAGTCGGTCTAAGGCGCGGCGGTGTTCGCGTCGGCGTGTCGTCGCCCCGACTCATTGTTCGACAAGTCGAGATGCCGGTCATGTCGCAATCAGACTTGGCTTCGGCGCTGCGCTTTCAGGCAGCCGACCTAATTCCGTTCCCGCTAGCCGATGCCGTAATCGATTTCGCGATACTCGATCAGGACCATAGTCCTACTGGTGAACCTGTCATGCGGGTGCTACTCGCGGCTGCGCAAAAATCGATGGTTGACAAGCTCATCGAAGCAGTGGAGATTGCAGGCCTTTCTGTCGATGCAGTCGACCTCGTGCCACTCGCGCTCATTCGCGCACTCGGCCCATCGACCGGAATTGTCGGGGCAGAAGCAATCGTTAGCATCGGTGGGGGAACTTGTTGCGTAGTTGTCCACGACGCTGGCATTCCGCGGTTCGTGCGAGTCCTTGGCAGCGGGGGCCGCGACCTCACAGACGCCATCGCTTCGATGCTCGCGCTAGCACCAGACGCAGCAGAATCGCTGAAGCGCCAAATTGGCACCGAAGGAGCTCCGATAATCGCTGAGGGTCAAGCGGCTATTGAACGACCGTTAGCGGCGCTACTCGATGAGATTCGTGGATCGATCGACTATTACCGCAACCAGCCAGGTGTCACACCGCTAAGTCGTGTGTTCATTACAGGCGGAACGGCCCAACTTGCTGGCCTAACCGATCGGCTCTCAGATCTACTCGGCATCGAGGTACAGATGGCCGATGTCCGTTCGCGACTAGCGATCGCCGACATCGGATTTGCACCAGAAGAACTCCCTCGCCTCGACCCATACCTCGCTGCGGCTGTCGGTCTCGCAATCGTCGATCCGACACGCGGTCCTGCGATGAACTTGCTCGCCGGAAGAGAACGCGAGAAAGCCAAGAGCGATGGTCGCGCCAAGTATCTGATTTCCGGACTCGTTGCGGCCGCCGCAGTTGGAGTCGGCCTCGCATACCCGGTCATGCAACGCAACAACGCGGCAGATGAGCACAAGCGCGAAGCCGAAGCGATCAACGCAGCAAACCTCGTTCTGCAGACCCGGCTTGCTTCTCCGGAGTTCGCGGACCTGACTGCTACAGAACTTCAACTCAGCACGTTACGCTCGCAGATTGCCGGGGCGTTAGGCAGCGATGTTTCGTGGCCGACTCTCCTGCACGAGATCGCAACAGCAATGCCGAACGATGTATGGCTCACGAGCTTCAACGGCCAGGTTGCGCCAACCTCCGTCGTCGGTTCGACGGATTCGACTGGCGCGACTAGCTCGACGCTTGCGCAACCAGGTCAGGTTGGAGTAGAGCCAGGGGCGATCAGCGGCACGGTTAGTTTCGAAGCTGTCGGGCTCGACTTTCCCTCTGTGGCCGCATGGATCGACCAAATTCATAGCGTTATGAAATTGCAGGGGCTATGGGTGCCAGACGCATCACGCGGCTTGCTCGGTGAAGACGTCAAAGTGGTGAATTTCACTTCAAGCGCGAGCCTTACTGCAAATGCTCGTTCCGATCGAGCAGATGAGTTTGCCGAGGACCAACGGCCATGAAATCACGCGCCGTATTGGTCGCTTTCTTGCTGCTTGTCGTGGTATTGCTCGCTTGGAACTTCTTGTTCTTCGCGCCTGCCGGCGAAGAGGTCACCAAAGCCGAAGACACGAAAATCGCAGCGATAGCGCAACAAGACTCGCTGCAAAACACACTCGACCGACTCGAAGACCTAAAGAGCCGTCAGCCAGAACTGATGGACGAGAAGAATCGTTTGAGCGGCCGGGTGCCAGCGCTGCCAGACCTCGAAGTGTTCATCCGCGCAGCAAACGACCTGTCCGTAGAGAGTGGTCTCGACTGGCTGCAGATCTCGCCAGCGGAACCGGTGCCAGCAGCTAATGGAATCTCAGAAATCCGCATGAGCATGCAACTAGAGGGTGGCTACTACCAAGTTCTCGATTACCTGAACCGCATGGAGGACATGTCCCGTCTCGTTGTTGTCGACACAATTTCGGTCGCCGTGGGTGGTGGAGCCGAAGGCGGTGGCACTACAGAGATGGTGCCGTCAATTAGCGGTGCGCCGACCCTTTCTGTGAACCTCACAGCACGAATGTTCACCCAAGCGACCGGTCTCTCAACACCAGCGTCGACCGTGCCGCCTTCGACGAGTGTCCCGCCGAGCACAACGGGAGCGTCTAACTAATGGGCGCTCAGAGACGGCAGAAGATTCTCCTCGCAGTGCTTGGCCTTGTGTGCCTTGCCGCGCTCGCGAGGTTCACGTTGTTCAGCGATTCAGGCAATGACTCTGCGAACACCACGACGACCATCCCGAATTACACAGTCCCGATCGACAATGAGACAACATCGACCGGTGGCGAGGTGCCACCGAGTCCGAACACGTTCGACGTATTCGGCGGCAAAAATCCGTTCGAGCCAGCCATTCAGGTGACGACCCCGACTCAACCGACAACCACGGCGACCACGATCCCCGGTGGCTCAACTACCACGGGTTCGACAACGCCTGGTGGCTCAACTACGACCACGGTCGCGCCGAGCAACAACCCGTCCAACCAGTTGTTCACGCTTAACTCGATCACGAGGCAGAGCAACGGCACGTATGTCGCAACGGTGACGATAGGCAGCGCTGGCGAGTCCGGGATACTCGAATCCGAGACATTCGGCCCGGGCGATACCTACAGATTCTTGCAAGCCACGAGCGACAACTGTGGCGACTTCCAGCACGGCGATGTCACGTTCAATATCTGTGAGAACTCTTCAACTCTCAAGTAATCGTCATCGTTCGGTTGGGCTGCGCACGGTTATGGTCATGATCAAATCGACTCGAGCCAATAACCTGACATCGTGCTGAGATATCTGACAGCTGGCGAATCTCATGGGCCAGCCCTCGTCGTGACCATAGAAGGCTTGCCAGCTGGCTTGCCCCTCCTCATCGAGGACATCGGAGTAGAACTCGGCCGCCGTCGACTCGGTTATGGCCGTGGTCCACGTATGCGTTTCGAGGCCGACGAAATTGAGTTCGTCGGCGGGGTTCGCCACGGCCGCACTCTCGGTTCACCGGTTGCTGTACTAATCCACAACAGCGAATGGAAGACCGGCAAATGGGCCGAGGAAATGTCGGCAGGCCCGGGCGAGACCAAGACGCCACTAACCCAACCAAGACCTGGTCACGCCGATCTCGCTGGCATGCAGAAGTACGGATTTGCCGACGCTCGTGATGTGCTCGAGCGCGCCTCGGCTCGCGAAACCGCGGCACGTGTCGCTGCCGGGGCCATAGCTAAACAGCTTCTAAGCCACCTTTCAATCTCTGTGATTAGTCATGTCACTCAGATCGGCGTAGCTCGTGTGCGCGACGACCTGATCCGACCGCTCGCTTCCGACCTCGACCAGATCGATGCCTCCGAAGTCCGTTGCTTCGACCCAGACGCAGAAGCTGCAATGATCACAGAGATCAAAGAGGCGGCGAAGGCGGGTGATTCTCTCGGAGGTGTCGTTGAGGTCCTTGCCTATGGTTCGCCTCCAGGACTCGGTAGCCACGTCCATTGGGACCGTCGGCTAGATGCTGGTATCGCGGCGGCGCTTATGAGCATCCAGGCGATGAAGGCCGTAGAGATCGGCGACGGTGCCGACAACGCCGCAAGGCGAGGGAGCCAAGCTCACGACCCGATTCACTGGGACAAGGACACTCTCGGCTACGTGCGCGAGGGCGCACGTGCAGGTGGCATCGAAGGAGGCATGAGCACCGGTCAAGTCATCGTCGCTAGGGCTTCGATGAAACCGCTAGCCACGCTCAACCGTCCAGTGCTCACCACGGTCGACGTCGTAACCAAGGAAGAAACAGTGTCGTTCAAGGAACGCACCGATGTCACAGCAGTACCGGCAGCAGGTGTAGTCGCAGAGACCATGGTTGCGCTCGTATTGGCCAACGAGGCGATGCGGAAGTTCGGGAGCGATTCCCTAGCCGAACTCGTGCGTAATCATCGTGGGTACGCCGAGTCGCTCCGCGGTAGCTGAGTCGATGCCCGCGATGCACGTGTGGCTTATCGGGATGATGGGCTCTGGTAAAAGTTCGGTCGGCGAGGCGTGTGCAAACGTCCTCGAGCGTGGCTGGCTCGATACAGACGATCTTGTGGTTGCTCTAGCTGGTCGCACAATTCCAGAATTATTCGACGAGGGTGAGGCACTATTTCGGGAGTGGGAGCGTCGCGCTGTCTGCGAAGCTTCGCAGTCACCTGTGCCGCTAATAATCTCATGCGGTGGTGGCGTCGCGAATGATGCAACGAATCGCGGCTTGATGACCAATTCGGGGAGCGTTGTGTGGTTGAGGGCGCGACCAGAAACCCTTGTGGGCCGTGTCGGAGACACCTCGACTAGGCCACTGCTCGGCCCGGACCCTCTTGAAACATTGCGGCGCCTCGAGCTGCTACGCACGCCGTTTTATGAATCCGTAGCCGATGACGTAATCGACACAGACGCGGTGACTCTCGATGAAGTTGTCGATCGGGTGGTCTCATATGTAGTGGTCAGTAATGGGCAATAGTTCGTTGGTGCGTCGAAGGGGACAGCGATGTCGGTGAAGAATGAATTCGTAATATCGCCGCGCGAGCTTCGGGAAGCACATATCCCCGAGCAATTCAGGGGATACTCACACGCCGAAGTCAACGACTTGTTCGAGCGCGCTGCTCGTACTCTCGAACACTTATCTCTGCTCGTGCAGTCATGGGTGTCGGAGCCACCACCAGGCCAGGTGAGCGCACGTGAACTCGTTGACACCGACATCACGGTTGTCACGCGTGGCTATCACAAGGACACAGTCAACGAACTTGCCGAGCGCGCTGCGCTCACAATCGAACTCCTTGAAACGAAGACAGGACAAGAGAGCGCTAGTCCTGCGCCTCGACTTAATCCAATTGCGGCTGAAATCGTGCCCGACGACGATGAGGATGTGCAGTCCGAAATCGAGTTGATGCCATACGCTCAGATCGCGTCGCATCCGACCGCACCGTTGAGGGTGTCGCTAGGTGATCGCTCATATGACATCAAAGTCGGCGCGCACTCACTGCAAGATCTTGGCGTTCTCGTATCCGATCGCCGCAAGGTCGCGGTCGTCACCCAGCCCGAGATATTGAGGCACCACGGCGAACGGCTGAATGCAACGATCGAATCAACTGGAGTTACTCACGAATGGTTCTTGATCGGCGACGGCGAACAAGCAAAGGCGTTATCGACCGTCGAAGACCTATGTGACAGATTCGCCGCAACTGGCCTGTTGCGTGGCGACTGTGTAATTGCTTTCGGAGGAGGAATCGTTGGCGACGTTGCGGGATACGCCGCTGCCTCGTATCACCGAGGTGTCGACTGGGTCGGTGTACCAACAACCCTCCTAGCGATGGTTGACAGTTCGATTGGCGGCAAGACAGGCGTCAACCTGCCTCACGGCAAGAACCTCGTGGGTGCATTCCATCAGCCACGGGGTGTTTTTATCGACCCCGACATGCTCATGACCCTTACGCCAGCCGAGTTCCGTTGTGGACTTGGTGAGGTCGTGAAGTACGCGCTTCTCGGTGACGCTGAATTATTACGGATTCTTTCCGAAGAAACCGACGCTGTGCTCCGGCGCGATGCGACCGTCATGAAGGCTGTTATCGACCGCAGTGCCGCTATGAAAGCGCATTTTGTGTCGGCAGACGAGTTCGAACGTACTGGACTGCGCACACACCTGAACTACGGCCACACTTTGGCGCACGCGATCGAAACCGTGAGCGATCACGCACTTCTGCATGGGGAGGCAGTTGCCGTCGGACTTGTGTTCGCCGGAGAACTCGCTCGTGCTCTCGGACGGATCGATCGATCCGAGTCCGTTGCGCACAGGACTCTCGTCGAGCGTTTGGGCCTGGTTTCGCGAGCGCCACAGGATCTGAGTCGCGAATCGTTGATAGAAGCGATGCGTCGAGATAAGAAGGCTTCTGGCGGCCTTAGCTTCGTGCTTTCAGGACCGCGTGGCATTGAGCGTGTCGACGACCCAGATGTATCGGCGCTAAATGCGGCATTCTCGGCAGTCGGGATCGAATGACAGCACAAGCCAAACCGATCGACGGCGTAGACTGAGCAACCTTATGGCCACAATATTGTTGCTCTCTGGGCCGAATCTCAACCTTCTCGGAGAACGCGAACCAGATATTTACGGCACGGTTTCGCTCTCAGATCTCGTGGCGATAGCTACTGATGCAGCGACGGCTCACGGACACAAACTCGAACATTTTCAGAGCAATCACGAGGGCGAACTCATTGACGCAATTCACGGCGCCCGCGGGCGTTGTGCCGCAATCGTCATCAACCCTGGTGCTTTTACCCATTACGCGTACGCCATCGCCGACGCACTCGCGACATTTGAAGGCACCAAGATCGAGCTACATCTTTCAAACACCCACACGCGTGAGTCGTGGCGCCACAGGAGCGTGGTCTCGGCGTATGTCACAGGCATCGTCGCGGGTTTCGGCGCTAATGGCTATCGACTAGCAATAGAAGCCGCTGTAGCCGCCACAGCCACACGCAACTAGGAGAACCTGATGTTTGATCTCGATTCACTCGCCGCATGCGAAGTTGACAAACGCATACCGAGACTCGCGGCGAGGCTCGGCAATCTCGACGCACTGCTCATCTGTCGTCTACCGAACATCTGTTATCTAACGGGGTTCACTGGGTCTGCAGCAATGCTCCTAGTGCGCAAAGACGGATCGAGCCTGTTCATCAGCGACGGCCGTTACACGACACAGTCGAAAGAACAGCTCGCTATCAACGGAGTCGATTCCGAAATCGCCATTCGCATGGGCGCCTCCGAGCAACTCGACGTTCTAGCTGATGCGCTAGGCGATGCGCGTCGACTTGGCCTTGAGGACTCAGGGATTACATGGAGCCAAGCACGCCAGTACATCGAAAGATTCTCCGATGTTGAGTGCGTGGCGGCTGGTCAGCTAGTCGAGGAATTACGCCGCGCGAAGGATGACGGAGAAGTCGATCGGATTCGAGCGGCGTGCGCTATCGCCGATGAAGCATTCGCCGAGATGTTGCCGAAAATGAAGACGGGCATATCGGAACGTGAGTTTGCTCTAGAACTCGAATTCGCGATGCGGCGCAGGGGAGCGAGTGCGGTCAGCTTCGACCCGATTATTGCTAGCGGCCCTAACGCAGCAAAACCTCATGCACGTCCAAGCGATCGCATCATCGTTCCCGGCGAATTGATCATTTGCGATTTTGGTTGCATCGTCGATGGCTACTGCTCTGACATGACGCGTACGGTCAGCATTGGGGACCCGAGCACGGATGCGGCGTCGCTCTACGAACTCGTTTTGTATTCCCAAACCACGGGCCGCGACCTAGTTCGCGCTGGCGTCGATGTCTTCACGGTCGACAAGGCGTGTCGCGACATCATCGACGCTGCTGGTTACGGAGCCGAGTTCAGCCACGGCACAGGGCATGGCGTAGGAGTCGAGATTCATGAAGCGCCACGGCTCGCTAAGAGCTCCTCTGGTAGCCTCATTATCGGCGACATAGTCACAGTCGAACCGGGCGTGTATCTCCCCGGTGTCGGCGGGGTCCGTATCGAAGACACTGTGCTTGTCACCGCAGGTGGCTACGAGGCACTGACCTTGACGCCAAAGACACTCGTAATCTAAATACCTTTCAAGGCTAACTCAACCTAGGACCTACGCGCTGTGAGCATTTCTACTAACGAACTAAAGAACGGAATGGCGTTGAACTTGCCCGAAGGTCTCATGACCGTCGTTGAGTTTCAACACGTCAAGCCAGGCAAGGGCGGCGCATTCGTTCGCACCAAACTGAAGAACGTGCGAACGGGCGCCGTCGTCGAAAAGACATTTCGGTCAGATGAGAAAGTCGGTTTCGCTCAAATCGACAAACGCGAGATGCAGTTCCTATATCGCGAGTCCGATGACTACGTGTTCATGGACAACGTGACCTACGACCAAATCCAGGTAAGCCCGGTGCAGCTAGGCGATGCCATCAACTACTTGCGTGAGTCAGACACAGTCGTGTTGCCGATGTACGGCGACGAGATTCTCGGTGTCGATTTGCCAGCTTCAGTTGACCTAGAGGTCACAGACACCGAGCCGGGCTTGCAAGGCGATCGTGTGAGCGGCGCCCGCAAATCCGCAACCCTCGAAACAGGTCTCACAGTTCAGGTTCCTCTTTTCGTCGAGATCGGTGAGCGCATAAAGGTCGATACCCGTTCTGGCGAGTACCTCGCACGCGCCTGAATAGGTCTGGCGAATCATGGTCGCAGCGACAAGACGCGAAGCGCGTGAACACGCTCTGACGCTCGCGTACGAACTCGACATGAGATGCCTCGACATAGAAGAGTTTCTAGCTGGCCTTCCAGTGTCTCCCGACCCATACGCCGTCACCCTCGTCTCTGGCATGGCAAGATTTCGCGTACAGATCGACGAGATGTTGGAGCAATTCAGCGAACACTGGTCACTCGATCGCATGCCCATTGTCGATCGAACTCTGTTGCGTCTTGCAACTTACGAACTCGCGCACGAGCACGAAATACCTGTAGCCGTGGTGATCTCAGAGGCCGTCGAATTGGCTAAGCAATACAGCACGACCGGTAGCGGTGGCTTCGTAAATGGACTGTTGGTGCGCGTAGCCGCTGAGGTCAGGGCCGACGCTTCGCACATCGAAGACCTAGCGGAATGACGACAGCGACTTCGCTCCCAGGGATCGTTCGTGAGCCTGAGGTAGAAGAAGTCCACGAGGCCGACCAGCCATGGGTAGTGCTCGTGTGGAACGACCCCGTAAATCTGATGAGTTACGTCGTGTTCGTGTTTCAGAAACTCTTCGGGTTCTCACGCGAGAAGGCGACACGACTGATGATGCAAGTACATAACGAAGGGCGCGCTGTTGTGGCTAACGGCGATCGACACGAATGTGAAGCCACCGTGGCGCGACTGCACGCCTATGGTCTTTGGGCGACCTTGCAGCACGACGAGTAGCCGACAATGCCAGCGCAATGGTGGTCAGTCGATGCAAGCGGGGGCTTACGATTGCATCTTGAAGCAGAAGAAGCTCAGACCGTTCTCGCTGCGGTTATGGACTTTCGCACGGTCCTCATAGAGGCTACGGACGATCCGATTACCGAACGCCTTTTCCCTCGTGCGTACTTGGATCCAACCGAGGAAGCAGCAGAGACAACTTGGCGGGCTCTCACGGGACCCGACCTGCTACGGGAGCGCTTCGACCGCATCGCTGTTGTAGCCACAGGACTATCGACACTGGCCAACTCGCCTCGCTCACAAGATTGGTTATCGATCGAAGAGGAACACGAGACATTCTGGCTCACGGTGCTCAACGACATGCGCCTGGCATTAGGTAGTGCGATCGGGATCAGCGACGACGGCGCTGAGATCGATCCCGGAGACCCCGGCTTAGACGAACACGCTGCCTCTGCGCATTACATGTATCAGGCACTCACATATTTTCACGGCGATCTCATCGAACTGATGCTGAGTCGGATTGGTGATGCGCCGCTAGGTGATAGCTGAAAGGCCTGAGCCCCGTCTAGGCGAATGCACTGTTCCTGCTATGGTGCATTGCGCACCACCACCGTGAAGGGAGTTCTGTGAGACTCCCACGGAGGAGAAGATCAGATGAGTCCTAGCGACGCAAGAAAATCCGAACCGAATGACGACGCCCTAACCGGGGCGTTTTTCTTTTCCGAGACAAATGCTGGTCCGATGTCTTTGCGCACGGTCGTCTTCGACGCTGCGACGCTTCGTAGATCAATCACCCGGATCGCGCATGAGATCGTCGAGCACAACCACGGCGCGGCCGACATCGTGTTGGTTGGCCTACACACCCGGGGAGTCCCCCTGGCAGCGCGCATCGCATCTGCGATCGGAGAATTTGAGGACGTCGAAGTTCCCGTCGGTTCGCTCGACATCGCATTCCATCGTGACGACATCTCACGACGGGTTGTACTGCCTCTTGGCCCGACAGCCGTGCCCGACATCTCCGATCGCCATGTTGTTCTAGTCGACGATGTGATCTCCACCGGGAGAACCATCCGCGCAGCCCTAGATGCCATTATCCATCTAGGTCGACCGAGTTCGGTCCAACTCGCAGTGCTCATCGACAGGGGGCATCGAGAGTTACCGATTCGCGCCGACTATGTAGGTAAGAACCTGCCGACAAAGCTTTCCGAAGATGTGCGTGTGCGTATCAGCGAACTCGATAGTGGCGAAGATCGGATCGAGTTATGGGCGCCCGACGACCCATCTCCTGAGGGCCACGCGGCCAATAGGACCTCGCAGTGAAGCACCTTCTGTCGGTCGATGATCTTGGTGGCCGCGCCGGGATCGAACGGATGCTCGAACTAACAGATGGTTTTCTCGCCGTTACTCGCCGAGAGATTCCGAAGATCCCAGCACTCGTCGGCAAGGTCATCGTCACGCTGTTTTACGAGGACAGCACCCGTACTCGACTCAGTTTCGAGACCGCAGCAAAACGACTCTCGGCAGACACCATGACTTTCTCGGTAGCTAGCAGCAGCGTGAAAAAGGGCGAGTCCCTTCTCGACACGGTCCAAACAATCGAAGCGATGGGTATCGATGCGATCGTCGTGCGTCACGGCGCAGCCGGCACGCCGCACCGGATAGTCAACTGGACCGACGCATCGGTAATTAACGCTGGAGACGGCCGCCATGAGCACCCGACTCAAGCGCTCCTCGATGCGTTCACGTTGCGCAGACATCGCCAAGGGTCGCTCGACGGCACTCGGATCGCGATCGTCGGCGACATCGTACATAGCAGGGTGGCTCGAAGTGACGTCAAGATATTCAACGCGCTCGGGGCCGACGTGACTCTTGTAGGACCGCCAACTCTCATGCCTGAATCGCTCGAAGATTGGGGAGCCAACGTGAGCTACGACCTAGACGAAGTTCTAGGCGACGTCGATGTCGTCTATCTGTTGCGCATTCAGAAGGAACGGATCGCAGGTGGTCGATTCCCTTCGTTGCGTGAGTATTCCGCTCGCTGGGGCCTTACTGCACAACGCGCGGCGCGTCTGAAGCCCGATGTCGTAGTGATGCACCCAGGGCCGATGAATCGTGGGGTAGAGATCGCAAACGATGTCGCAGATGCTGATATTTCATTAATAACAGAACAGGTGACCAATGGTGTTGCCGTCCGCATGGCAGTGCTCTATGACCTGCTCGCGAACCCAACGAGTAGTGAGCGGGTGTCCTAGATGTCGCAACAGTTCTTGATTCGCGGTGGCTCAATAGTCGACTCGACCCGTGATGAAACACGGGCCGATGTTTTGGTCCGCGACGGCCTAGTCGTAGAGGTTGGCCCGAATCTCGATTCCGCAGGCGCCCAGGTCTTAGACGCGTCTGGTTGTGTCGTAGCGCCGGGCCTTGTCGATATTCAAGTGCATTTCCGCGAACCAGGTCGCGAAGATTCTGAGACTATCGAGACTGGTTCGAGAGCCGCTGCGTTAGGTGGGTTCACCGCAGTGGTGTGTATGCCGAACACGAACCCACCGCTCGACGATGCTGCAGTAGTTCAGTCGGTGCTGTCACGCGGTCGGCAGGTGGGCCTGTGCGATGTCAGGGTGGCCGGATGTATCACAAAGAGTCGTGCAGGGCGCGAGCTTGCCCCGCTCGGAGAGCTATACGACATTGGCGTGCGGATCTTTACCGACGATGGCGACTGTGTAGCTGACGCGAACCTGATGCGGCGAGCGTTTGAGTACAGCTCGGCGTTGCATGGTGCCGTGATCGCACAACACGCCGAAGATCCGGATCTGGTTGCAGGCGGGCACATGCACGAAGGAGAATGGAGCGCGAAGCTTGGCATCCCGGGTCGACCAAGTGAAGCCGAGATCGTCATTGTGGCGCGCGACATTGCGCTTGCCCGCCGCACTAACGGCCGCTATCACGTACTTCATCTCTCGACAGCGGGGGCTGCTGATCTCGTGCGTATCGCCAAGGCCGAAGGGTTGCGCGTAACAGCTGAGTGCACTCCCCAACACATGACGCTCACCGACGCGGCGTGCGAGGGCTACGACCCGGTATTCAAAATGAATCCGCCGCTTCGGTCAGAAATTGATCGCGACGGCGTGCGTCGAGCACTCATCGACGGGACGATCGATGCGATCGCTACCGACCACGCCCCTCACGCACCAGAGACGAAGGAAGTGCCTTTCGAGGAAGCCCCGCCAGGCATGCTCGGGGTCGAGACAGCCTTTGCGGTTGCGCACACAGAACTTGTAGCGACAAATATTCTGACTATGCGTCAACTCGTTGCGCGCATGAGTTTTCAACCAGCGGCTATCGCGGGTTTTGGCAACGAACACGGTCGTCCGGTGGCGCCAGGAGAGCGCGCCAATCTCGTGGTGATCGACCCACTAGCAACCTGGACTGTCGATGCAAGCAAAGTTGCTTCAAAATCGCGCAACACGCCCTGGGCGGGTCGCGAACTAACAGGCCGTGTCCGGCACACCTTGCTCAACGGAGTGCCCACTGTGATCAATCAGGAAACCACAAAGTGAAAGGGCGCAAATGAGTCGGCTCGAAGCGGCGCTAGTACTAGCCGACGGTGAAGTATTTGAGGGCTGGGCGATTGGTCACACACTGACAGATGGAGTCGCGGCCGGCGAGGTCGTGTTCAACACGGCGCTGAGCGGCTATCAGGAGATAATCACCGACGCGAGCTACGCGGGCCAGATCATTAGTTTCACATACCCGCACATCGGCAACTACGGGTGCAACCGAACCGACGAAGAGTCGTCGAAGCCGCGATGTCGTGGCGTCATAGTCCGTGACCTAGCGAGGCGATCAAGCAACTGGCGCGCGACCGAAGATCTCGAAGACTTTCTAACCCGTCACGAGATTTCTGGGCTAACAGGAATCGACACTCGAAGGCTCACGAAACACATCAGATCAGAAGGTGCGATACCAGGAGCATTTGGGACTGCCAATGAGTCTGTGCTCCTCGCCGCAGCACGCGCCGACGGAGGCACAGACAATAAGGATCTCGCAACAGAGGTAAGCACGAAGGAGCCATACACGGTAGGTGCGTCAGACTCCAGCCTGTTTGTCGTCGCGTACGACTACGGGATCAAGGCTTCGATAGTCGATCAACTAGTCAAGGCTGGCTGTCTCGTCGAAGTTGTTCCAGCCTCGACATCAGCGTCTGACGTGCTCGCGAGAGAACCCGACGGTGTCTTTTTGTCGAACGGTCCAGGCGATCCTGCCGCTGTCGTGGGAGCAGCCGCGAATGTCGGTGCACTCCTCGGGGAGATTCCAGTTTTTGGGATCTGTCTTGGTCACCAAATCATGTCGCGAGCGCTTGGCGCAGACACGTTCAAGCTTGCGTTCGGTCACCACGGCGGTAACCATCCGGTGCGGAATCTCAGCACCGGTGGCGTCGAAATCACCTCGCAGAACCATAACTATGCCGTGCGAGCAGATTCCCTTCCCAGTGGGTCGGTTGTCAGTCACGTGAACCTCAACGATGGCGATATCGAGGGCATTAAGAGCGCAGAACGCCGCTGTTTCAGCGTCCAGTACCACCCCGAGGCCGGTCCAGGACCTCACGATGCGAGATACCTATTTGAAGAATTCACGAACCTGATGCGAGTTGGCTAATGCCGAAGCGAAAAGACCTCCAAACAATCCTCCTGATCGGTTCCGGACCGATAGTCATCGGTCAGGCATGCGAGTTCGATTACTCAGGCACGCAGGCGTGTCGCGTATTGCGCGATGAGGGCTACCGCGTTGTGCTCGTCAATTCGAACCCGGCCACAATCATGACCGACCCAGAGTTCGCCGATGCCACCTACGTCGAACCTCTCGACTTGCAGACGCTTACCCGTATCATCGCGAAAGAACGTCCCGACGCTGTGTTGCCTACCCTCGGTGGCCAGACGGCCCTGAATCTCGCCGTGCAACTTCACCATGCTGGCGTGCTCGAACAGTACGGAGTGGAACTAATAGGTGCTGGCATCGACGCGATTCGTACTGCGGAAGACCGTCAAGAGTTCAAAGCCGCCATGATCGAGATCGGGCTAAAAGTTCCGGCTTCGGGTTTTGCTCATGAACTATCTGAAGCTATGGAGGTCGCCGAACGGGTTGGCTATCCGATCATCGTGCGGCCTAGCTACATCCTCGGTGGTGGTGGTACTGGTATCGCCCATGATGCCGAGCAGATGCGCCATGTTGCTGCGAACGGCTTAGACGCGAGTCCGATCAGGGAGATTCTTATTGAGCGCTCGATCGTTGGCTGGAAGGAATACGAACTCGAAGTCATGCGCGATCATGCCGACAACTGCGTGATTATCTGTTCGATCGAGAACTTCGATCCAATGGGCGTCCATACGGGCGAGTCGATCACTGTCGCGCCGGCGCAGACTCTGTCCGATGTCGAGTATCAGCTGATGCGCGATGCAGCCTTTGCGTGTATTCGCCGAATCGGTGTCGACACCGGTGGGTCGAACGTGCAGTTCGCGTTGAACCCTGCCGACGGCGAGATGGTCATCATCGAGATGAACCCGCGCGTCTCAAGAAGTTCTGCTCTCGCTTCCAAGGCAACTGGTTTTCCGATAGCGAAGATCGCAGCGAAACTCGCTGTTGGCTACACACTCGACGAAGTCAGCAACGACATAACTCGTGTAACACCAGCGAGTTTCGAGCCGGTTATCGACTACGTCGTAACCAAGGTCCCTCGCTGGGCTTTCGAAAAACTCCCAGGGTCGTCGCCGGTGCTTGGCACACAGATGCAATCGGTAGGCGAAGTCATGGCTATCGGTCGCACGTTCACAGAGAGTCTCCAAAAAGCAATTCGTTCCTTAGAGACAGGTAGGGCTGGCCTTAACTGTGATGCCAGTGAGTCTGAGTTCGACAGCGTCGGCGTTGAGGAACTTGTGCGCATGGCGTCGGTTCCTACCCCTGAGAGAATCTTTCAGGTGGAGTCCGCGCTGCGCAGATACGCGTCGGTCGATGCCGTGCACGAAGGCACGAAGATCGATCCATGGTTCTTGGACCAGATATTGCAGATAATTGAAACTCGCGAGGACATCGCATCGAAATCCCTGCAAACCATGTCGAAATCTGGTTGGAAGCTTGCTAAGCGCATGGGCTTCGGCGACGCGCAGATTGCCTACCTGTGGGCCGTTTCGGAGGCCGAAGTCCGTGCTGCACGAATCGCTAGCGGGGTACGAGTTACCTATAAGACCGTCGATACATGCGCCGCCGAATTCGAAGCGTCAACGCCGTATCACTACGGAACCTATGAAGACGTCGACGAACTTGCGCCGATCGGTCGCGACACTGTCGTGATTCTCGGTAGCGGCCCGAACAGGATCGGCCAAGGCGTCGAGTTCGACTACTGCTGCGTGCATGCGGCCTTCGCTCTGACCGATGCCGGATACGAGACCGTAATGGTCAACTGCAACCCAGAGACAGTCTCCACCGATTACGACACATCTGGCAGATTATTTTTCGAGCCGTTGTCTGTCGAAGGAGTTCTCAATGTCGGCGAAGCGTTGCGCGACGCAGCCGAAGCTGGAGGTGGTCGCCTCGCAGGATTCATCGTGAGTCTCGGCGGTCAGACACCACTGAAACTCTCACACACATTGCAAGATGCTGGGTTCGAAATACTTGGGACATCACCTGCGAGTATCGATCTTGCTGAAGACCGCGAACATTTCAACGCCCTGTGCGACAAGCTCGGCATACCGCAACCTCCTGGTGGCACCGCCGCGACTCCAGAAACCGCTGTAGCAATTGCGAATCAGATCGGGTATCCGGTACTCGTTCGTCCGAGCTATGTACTCGGAGGTCGCGCGATGGAAATTGTGTACGACGATGTGGACCTGAAGCGAGCGATGCTCGAACTCGGCGTGAGTGGAACTCTCGGGCGCGAAGGCGGTCTGTCGGCTGAGCGTCCGGCCCTCGTCGATCGATTCTTGGAAGACGCGATCGAGGTAGACGTCGATGCTCTCCGCGATCACACCGGCGAGATTTTTATTGGCGGAATAATGGAGCACATCGAGGAAGCTGGCGTACATAGTGGTGACAGCGCATGCGCAATTCCGCCCCAGACGCTCAGTCGCGAAGATCTCGCGACGCTCGAGTCCTATACGCGATTGCTAGCGGAGTCGCTCGCTGTAATCGGTCTGCTCAACGTGCAGTTCGCAGTAAAGGATGGCAAGGTATTCATTCTCGAAGCGAACCCCCGGGCTAGTCGCACGGTGCCGTTCGTGAGCAAGGCAACAGGGGTGCCGTTAGCCAAGGTCGCTGCGAGAGCAATGGCAGGAGCGACGTTCGCAGAACTGCGTGTTGAGGGCCTCTTATGCCCGCCTGCCGCTGGCGATCATGTCGCAGTGAAAGAAGCTGTGCTTCCGTTCAATCGATTTCCGAGCGTCGATACGGTCCTCGGGCCAGAGATGCGCAGCACAGGCGAAGTCATGGGCATCGACCGCAGCTTCGGGTTGGCATTTAGCAAGAGTCAGGCCGGAGCTTTCAACGCCCTTCCATCTTCTGGGATCGTGTTTATTTCGCTAGCGGAGCGCGATAAGTCTCAGGGGTTGCGTGCTGCTAGGAGGTTCGCTGATCTCGGATTCGCAATAGCCGCGACCTCAGGAACTGCTGCTTATCTCAGAAATGCTGGACTGACAGTGGGTACAGATGTTGCAAAGGTCGGTGATGAAGAGGGCGTCGACGCTGTGGAACTCATAGCAGGCGGCGACGTTCAGCTTGTCGTGAATACTCCGCGTGGGCGCGGACCGCGCTCCGACGGTATGCATATTCGGCGCGCAGCTATTCAGTACGGGGTCGCGTGTATCACGACTGTTGCAGCTGCAAGCGCAGCAGCCGAAGGGATCGCGCAGTTTTCGACTCGCCAATCTGATGTGAGAAGTCTGCAGGAGTATCACAGCGATTCGGTTTCAAGGTCGAGCGTTTGAGATCGCGCGACGTCGTCGATACCAGCGCTCGGCTCGGGCCTTTAGTGCTCGCCAACCCGATCGTCGCGGCATCAGGGACATTCGGCCATGGCGCCGAATTCTCACGGCTGTGTCCGCTCAACGAACTTGGTGCTGTCACCGTGAAGTCGTTAGCACCATTCGAGTGGCAAGGCAACGCGCCTCTGCGAACAACAGAAGCACCGGGTGGAGCGATGTTGAATTCTGTTGGGCTCGCAGGCCCCGGCGTAGAGGCCTGGATTCGCGACGATTTACCGCAACTCCACGCTTACGGCGCAACCGTGATCGTGTCGTTGTGGGGCCGAACTATTGACGACTACGTACAAGGCGCCAAACTTCTAGACGAAGTGCGAGCACAAGTCGCCGCTATTGAGCTAAATCTTTCGTGTCCGAACCTCGATGGTGGCCGCCACATGTTCGCGGTCGATTCGGGGGCTACTTCGGCGGTCATTAAGGCTGTCAAAGATTCGACTGACGTTCCTCTCTTCGCAAAACTGACAGCGGTCGTGACCGACATAGTGCAGATCGCAGGAGTCGCTCTCGACGCAGGCGCTACTGGTCTCACACTCATCAATACACTTTTGGGTCTGATGATCGATCCAGCGACTAGAAAGCCAGTGCTCGGAGCAGGCGGTGGGGGACTGTCCGGAACACCTATCAAGCCTGTTGCGTTGCGCGCTGTCGCTGAGGTCGCTCGCGCATTCCCAGGCACACCGATCATCGGCACTGGTGGAGTCAATACCGGTATCGATGCGGCCGAAATGCTTATGGCTGGAGCTTCGGCAGTAGGTGTCGGCACGGCTACTTTCGCCGAGCCTCGCGCATCATTGCGGATACGCGACGAACTCGTCCGCTGGTGCAGGAGAAATCGCATCGCGACAACAGCCGAACTTACGGGTTCGTTGCAGATGCCATGACAGACCAGACCCGCTCCAAACTCGCGATCGTGCTTGACTACGACAACCTCGATGATGCCGTAGCGACCGCTCGCATCGTTCAGCCCTGGTTCGGGGTAGCCAAGATTGGCCTGGAGCTTTGGAGCGCAGCCGGTGTCAGAGGAGTCACGACCTTACAAGACCTCGGGTACGACGTTTTCCTAGACGTCAAACTTCACGATATTCCTAACACCGTTGGTGCCGCCGCGCGAGTGCTTAGTCGGCTCGGCCTCAAGTTTCTAAATGCACACGCCGCCGGCGGCGAAGCGATGTTGCGTGCTTTTGTCGAGGGCGCGAACAGCGGAGCTACTGACGCATCGACTCAAGTACCATGCCTACTAGCGGTGACGGTGCTTACTAGCGACACCGATGTAAGCGCCTTCGAGGGTCGGCTCAGCGTGGCAGCGAGTGCTGGATGCAGTGGTGTTGTGTGTAGCGGTCACGAGGCCAGAAGGGTCAAATCACTTCACCCTGGCCTATTAACGATGGTTCCTGGTGTGCGACTAGCGGGTAGCGATGTCAACGATCAGGCGCGTGTGATGACACCAAGCGATGCTGTGCGCGCCGGAAGCGATGTGCTCGTCGTTGGAAGGACCGTGACCCACGCAACCGACATAGAGGTCGCGGCACAACAGGTCTACGACGAAATCGACACGCTCTGAAGGAAGTTCAGCGGCCGACCTGTAAAGTGTCGCGCGTTCGCAAACGCCAGCGTTTCTAGCGACAGAAAATCTTGTATTACTCGTTAGCTCGAGTAACCGTCATCAACCAAAAGGAAGTGGTTTCAAATGCCTGTCCCGCCGCCGCAAACTCCAGAATCTCGTGCACTCGCGCTTGAAAAGGCAGCGGTCGCTCGCCGCGTTCGCGCAGTTGCGAAGAATCGTTTGAAGATGGGTTCTGTGACGCTTGCTGAGCTTTTCGACGAAGCAGACGCAAAGACCCAAGACGGCGAGATGCTTTCCAAATTGAAGATCGTTAGTGTCCTCGAATCGCTACCGGGTGTTGGCAAAGTGCGCGCTCGCAAGACGATGGCAGAGCTAGAGATTTCCGAGACACGCAGAGTCCGTGGACTTGGTGCGAACCAGCGCAAGGCGCTACTCGAGAAGTTTCGCGATTAGTCGACGATTCGTTTAGAGAATCATGGCTGTTCACCCGAAGGTCTTTGTTATCTCTGGTGTCGGTGGCGCTGGTAAGGGGACAATCGTCGACAGACTCCATGCTGCGCGACCCGATCTCTGGTGGTCCGTTTCGTGGGCAACGCGTCCGCAAAGAGCCGACGAAGTTGATGGGATCCACTATCACTTCTGCAGCCGTGAGGAGTTCGAGCAAGAAGTTGCACGCGGCGGTTTCCTCGAATGGTTTGAGCCTTACGGGCATCTGAAGGGAACCCCGAAAGAACCAATCGTTGAGGCTCTTCGGTCAGGCAGCGACTGTCTGGTCGAACTCGATATAGACGGTGCGCTAGCGGTGTCGGAGGCGTTCGGGGATCAGGCTCAGGTCGTATTCCTGGTCGCGCCATCTGCCGAAGTCCAAGCCGAACGACTCCGTGGGCGGGGCGACGACGCGGCTGACGTTGAGACAAGAATCGCTCGAGCCGAAACCGAAATCGACAAGGCGGCGAGCGCAGGGTTCAAGATTTTGGTGAATGAGGACTTCGAACGGACGTTTGCGCAAGTCGTTGCTATCCTTGGAGACCGGACCGTCACCTAGTCCGGAGACTCTTCTACAACTCTTTCTAAGGAATCCAATGGCAAGACGTCGCGCCACGTTGATGCAACCACGAGTCGAACGCCTGCTCGGCAAGGTCGATTCGAAATTCACGCTTGTCACTCTTGCTTCGTTGCGAGCACGTGAGATCAACGACTACTACAACCAACTCGGCGAGGGGCTAGGCCGTATCGTTCCGCCGCAGGTCACCTCAACTAGTCGCAAGCCACTTTCAATTGCGCTCGAAGAAATCGATGCAGGCAAGATTGAGGGCGAGCCGATCCCGGAACAGGGAGCGGCTACCGCCGACGAAAGCGCAGCGTCAGACACCATCGATTTAGCAGCAGACGGCGAAGGCGACATTTCGGCCTGAGTCTCCTCACATCGTCGAGCTTGGCAGGGAGCTGAACATGCGGGTAGTGCTCGGCGTGAGCGGTGGGATCGCAGCCTATAAAGCGATCGAAGTTTGTCGCCAGCTAGTCGACGCCGGTGTATTCGTATCGCCCGTGCTAACCGACGATGCATTGCGCTTTGTTGGCAAGACCACTTTTGATGCGTTAGGAAGCGAGCCCGCACGTTGTTCGCTCTTTGACGATCCGACCACGCCGATACCACACACGTTGTTGGGGCAGAACGCCGATCTCATCGTCGTGGCGCCAGCAACAGCAAAATTGCTCGGTAAGTACGCCTCCGGGATTTCCGATGACCTGCTCACAGCGACTTTGTTGGCCACTCGCGCTCCGGTACTGCTATGTCCTGCGATGCACACAGAGATGTGGGAGCATCCAGCCGTTCGCCAGAACGTAGAGACACTTCGCGAGCGTGGAGTGCATCTACTCGATCCGGAATCAGGCCGCCTAGCGGGGGGCGATATAGGAGCTGGGCGCCTCGCAGATGTCGATCGGATTGTCGCGAGAGTGCTCGCCATGCTAGATGAGAACTCAATCGCTAGAGACCTCAATGGCTTCAAGATCCTTGTGACAGCTGGCGGAACCCGCGAACCGATCGACACAGTTCGCGTCGTCACAAATCGGTCATCTGGCAAGCAGGGTCATGCAATCGCAGAAGCCGCAGCGAGCCGCGGGGCCGCCGTAACGCTCGTAACGACTACGACCCGACCGACAGACGCCAAAATTCAAGTGATCCGCGTCGATACGGCCTCACAGATGCAAGAAGCAGTCCTAGGGGTCGCCGCGAATCAGGATGCAATAGTCATGGCTGCTGCCATTGCCGATTTCCGGCCGGTCGCTCCGCCAGAACGCAAGATCAAAAAATCCGAAGGTCTTACCTCCATTCCGCTCGAACCAACCCACGATTTTCTCGTTGAGTTGGGTGAACGCAAGGCGGCGGGTCAGGTACTTGTGGGCTTTGCTGCAGAGACCAACGACGTAATCGCCAACGCCGAACGTAAACTCAAAGGCAAGCGACTCGACTTCATTGTGGTCAACGATGTGTCCGAATCGGACGCCGGCTTCGAGGTCGATACCAACCGTGTCACGATCTTGAGTGCCGATGGAACCCAAGAAATACTGCCACTTATGTCGAAAACCGCGGTCGCTGACAAGATTCTTGACAGAATTGCTACGACCTTGAGTGTGCGTGGAGTGCAGCCTTCGGCGTAACCTGCGTATCCGGTCAATTCGAGGCCAACAGCTAGATCGCTTCGGACCAGGCGACTAGCTCCCACCAAGGGAGGGCGATTGAGCAAGCACGTCTTTACATCTGAGTCAGTAACAGAAGGCCATCCAGACAAGATGGCCGACCAGATCAGCGACTCGATCCTCGATGCCGTCTTGGCCGAGGACCCTCACGGCCGTGTCGCTTGCGAGACGATGGTCACCACTGGCCTATGTGTCGTCGCAGGCGAAATCTCGACAACCGCACGTCCCGACTTTTCTCGAATCGCCCGCGATGCCATCTGTTCGATCGGTTACACGCACGGTGACTACGGGATCGACGGCAAGACCTGTGGAGTCATCGTTTCGATTGACGAACAATCGCCAGATATCGCTATGGGTGTCGACAAGGCAACCGAACAGCGCGCCGATTCGACAGACCCGTACGACGAGGTTGGGGCAGGCGACCAAGGAATGATGTTTGGTTATGCCTGCGACGACACGGCAGACCTCATGCCGATGCCGATCTGGCTATCGCACAAGCTCTCGGCCAAACTCGCTGAAGTTCGTCGGTCGGGGGCCATCAGTTTCTTGCGTCCAGATGCCAAGACTCAGGTATCGATCGAATACGAAAATGGCAAACCAGTTCGTCTCGACACGGTGCTTATCTCCACGCAGCACAACCCCGATGTCTCGATCGAAAAAGACATTCGCCCTGCCCTGATCGAGCACGTGATCATGCCGTGCTTGCCGGAACAGTTCGCCGACGACAAGTTCGAGATCTTCGTGAACCCGACGGGCGCGTTTGTGCTCGGTGGACCTCACGCCGACTGCGGCCTCACCGGTCGCAAGATAATCGTCGACCCGTCCGGCGGCATGGCCCGCCATGGTGGCGGTGCATTCAGCGGTAAGGACCCGACGAAGGTCGACCGTTCCGCTGCCTATGCCGTACGTCAGATCGCTAAGACAGTCGTTGCTGCAGGACTTGCTAAGCGTTGCGAGGCACAGGTCGCGTACGCGATCGGTGTGGCCCGCCCCGTTTCGATTCTTGTTGACACCTTTGGCACTGGTGTCATCGCAGATGACGAACTAGAGGTGTACGTGCGCGACATCTTCGACATGCGTCCAGCTGCTCTTATCGAGCGCCTCGACTTGCGTCGACCGATTTTCAAGCGCACGGCAGCGTACGGTCACTTTGGGCGTACCGACAACGATGGTGGCTTCACGTGGGAGATCACTGAGCCATACGCGTCGAAGCTCCGCGCTGCCGCTGGCGTCTAACGACTCGTAAGAAGTGCAGATATGTCGGGTCGTCCCAGACGTTCCGGCTATCGAACGCGAGTTTGACTATTTAGTCCCTGCCGAGTTAGCAGGCTTGATTCGTGTCGGCACGATCGTTCGCGTCTTGCTCCATGGCAGACGCGTGCGCGCGTGGGTAACCGCCACCGACGTCAAGTCAGATGTAGTTGCAACGCGCATCAAACCAATTGCCGGGTTGAGTAGCGCCGGACCGCCCGCAGATGTCGTTGAGCTTTGCGTGTGGACGGCGCGCCGATTCGTTGGGTCAGTCGTAGCGGTGTTGCGTGCAGCGTCCCCGTGCAACAACGTGCCTGTCAGCCCGCAGCAAGGACTGACGAAACTCGTCGTGGGGCAAATGCCGAGCGGTCAAACTGAGAAGATCGGGTCCGACCTTCGGCCGCTGGTTTGGTGGCCGGCACTCGACGACAGGCGAGCACAGGTTGTGTCGATGCTCAGCGAGGATGGCAGCAGCATCGTCCTTGTTGCGGATACGGCGCGAGCGGATGCCCTCGTGAGTTCGTTGTGTCGGCTCGGCTGGCCAGCGATCGCATGGCACTCGGATCTGTCTCGCGCATTGAGGACTGACAGCTGGAAGCGCAGTCTCGAAGGCGGGTGCATAGTCATCGGTGGGCGCACAGCGGTATTTGCTCCTGTTCCCGATTTGCGTGCATGCGTAGTCGTTGACGATCTTGACGAAGCGTTGCAGGAGGAGCGTCAGCCGACCTGGCATGCTCGTGAAGTTCTAGCGGAGAGAGCACGGCGTGTCGGTGCGCAATTTTCTGTGATATCGCCACTGCCGTCGGTTGTAGCGCTAGCCAGCGCGACGAGCGTCGTCGAACGGTCGCGGGATTTGCAACTCGCTGGGTGGCCGAGAATCGATGTTGTAGATCTTGGCGAGCAGGCTCCGAACGCGCGCTTGCTATCTGAACCACTAGTGGTAGCCCTTCGCGGCGCCGTAGCTAGCGGGCGGCCAGCGTTGTGCTTGGTGAATCGTCGCGGTAGGGCTCGTCTCATGTACTGCACTTCGTGTCGCGAGGTCTCGCGATGGGATCGCGATGAGTCGCCAGCCGATCCTGAAAAGGCGGCGGAAGTGGTAGCTCTCGGCCTGCGTCCGACAGTTTGCATCCATTGTGGTGCACCCAAACCGCGGCTACTGAGGTCGGGCGTCGATCGGATCGCAACCGACATTGCGGCGCTTCTCGGAAATTCCGTGAACGTCTGCGCTGTCGACGCCGACGCAGACAATCCCGATTCGGCCGCCGACATTGTGGTCGGAACCGAGACCTTGTTGTACCGGCACGAACTGCGGCGTCGGAACCCGGCGCTAGTCGCACTTCTTGACTTCGACCAGGAGCTTTTTGCTCCGAGAATTCGCGCTAACGAACAGGCTTTGTGGCTTGCCACGAGATGCGCACAACTTCTCGCTGGTCAGCCTCGCTCGCAAACGCAACTGATTATCCAAACTCATGTACCCAATCACGGGGTTCTGAGAGCGATACTTGAATGCGATCTCGCGTCGGCACAGCGCATCGATGCAGAAGAGAGATCAGCGTTCGGGTTAGCACCGTACGGGGCGCAGGCTCTCCTGACAGGGGACGGCGAAGCGGTCGACGCAGCTATAGCGGGCCTACGGCTAGTTCTCGGTGACTCTGTTGTCATAAAGGGCCCGAGTGGTGCGGACAACAAACGCAGGGCACTTGTCGAACATCAAGACGTCGAGGTGTTAGCTAGTGCATTCGCAGACATCGTTGGTTCGGCGCGACTCGTAGGACGAGTGCGAGTCGAGATGGATCCGAGTCGTGCCTAGCATGAGGGCGATGTCAACTTTTCCGATACGCGTATTTGGTGACCCGGTCTTGAAGCAACAAACGCGACTCGTTGAAGATATCGATGGAACATTCGCGAAGGTCGTCGACACAATGTTCACGACCATGTACGACGCTCCAGGCGTCGGGCTAGCCGCACCGCAAGTTGGCGTGCAACAACGATTCTTTGTTTACGACATTGATGATGAGCCAAGAGTTCTTATCAATCCCCAGATCGTCGCGACCGAGGGCGAGTGGACATACGAAGAAGGATGTCTTTCGATCCCTGGTCTGAACTTCGCGATCGTCAGGCCCAAAGTGATCACAGTTCAGGCCGTCGACATCGACGGTAACGAGGTCGTAGTAGTCGGAGATGAACTTCTTGGTCGCGTCTTTCTCCACGAGATCGATCACCTCGACGGCGTATTGATGTTCGACCGTCTCGATGACGTAGCACGAAAGGCTGCGTTACGCGAATGGCGCAGGCTCGAAACAGAAGGTGGCGCGCACCGCGACCCGAGCCACGCACTCTGAGGCGGCCTAGAAGTGCGCGTCGTCTACTTCGGCACTCCGAAAGAATCAGTTGGGCCACTGCGCTCTCTTGTCGAGGGTGGCCACGACATCGCTTTCGTAGTTACTCAACCAGACCGAAAACGCGGCAGGGGTCGGGCGCTGGTCGAATCGCCGGTGAAACAAGCCGCAACAGAACTTGGGCTCCGTGTTCTGTGCCCAGCACGAGCGAGCGAAATCGAAGGTGAACTCGGCGCGAGTGATGCTGCCGTAGGTGTCGTAGTTGCTTTCGGGCAGCTGCTCCCGATGAGGGTTCTGGATTCTCTTCCACTCGGCTTCGTCAATTTGCACTTCTCGTTGCTGCCACGATGGAGAGGTGCGGCGCCAGTTGAACGAGCGATCCTCGCTGGCGATGCTGAAACCGGCGTATGTCTGATGGCGATGGAAGAGGGACTCGATACGGGACCGGTATATGCGAGAGTGGCGACACCGATTGGCGCGTCGGAGACGGGAGGCGAGCTTGCAAAACGCCTCACGGAAATTGGAACCAAGCTGCTAGTTGACTGCCTTCCCGAATTGGGATCGATCGTTCCAGAGCCGCAAGTCGGTGAGTCCCAATACGCAAACAAGCTAACGAAAGACGAGTTCCGCCTTGACCCGAATCTCGATGCTAAGAAGCTAGCGGCACTGGTTCGAGCAGGTAACCCGCGTCCGGGCGCATGGTGTGTAATCGATGGTCACAGATTGAAGGTGTTGCGCGCTGAGCCGCTCGAAGACGGTCCTACGACCGGCATGATTGATAACAGCGCGGTACTCGGTACCGTTGTCGGCGGCTTGCAGCTAATTGAAGTGCAACCGGAAGGTAAAGCATCGATGGAGGCAACAGCGTGGCGGAACGGCCGACAGGGCGACGTCCAGACCGACCAGTAGGCGCAGGTAGCCGCGGCCGCGACACCGGTTCGAGACGAGGAGAACGTCCAGAAGAACCCAAGTTTCGTCATAGTCCGCGGGGTACAGCGCTAGCAGTCGTGTTGCGGGTCGAGCAAGGCGCATTTGCTCATCTCGCATTGCCTGAGATGTTGCGTCGCACGCAGTTCACGAGCCGGGATCGTGCTTTTGTTACAGAGCTCGTGTACGGGTCATTGCGTGAGCAACTTTCTATCGATCATTGTCTGCGCAAGCATTGCCGCTGGGAATTAGAAGAGCTAGACGCCGATGTGCGAGGCGCGCTACGCCTCGGGGTCTATCAACTCACCCATGGAGTGTCGCCCCACGCAGCGGTAGGAGAGACTGTCAGTCTTGTAGGTGAAAAGGTCAGGGGCGTAGTTAACGCCGTACTGCGGTCTGTGCAAGACAGCGGTATTCCCGATCCTTCTACCGAACGCTATGTGCGTGGTTGTTATCCACGATGGGTCGTCGAAGATCTCGACGCTGCTTACGGCGAGGCAGATGCCACTGCCACGTTCGCGACGATGAACACTCCGCCATTCGCGACGTTGAGAGTGAACCCACTGAGAGCGACGCAAGATGAGGTAGCAGCAGAAGTCGAAGCTGCCGGAGGCACTGCTAGCCACGGCGAGCTTGTCAATAGCGCTCTCGAAGTCCGTGGCGCTGGAGACCTCGCAGAACTAGGTGCCATCGTGGACGGTCGCGCGAGCGTTCAAGATCAGGCCAGCCAAGCCGTCGTCGCGTTGCTCGAAGCCGAAGCAGGCGACCTGATTGCAGATGTCGCTAGTGCTCCGGGAGGGAAAGCCTCGGCCATCGCTGAGTTGCTAGGTGACACTGGTCTCGTCGTCGCTGGTGACCTGCACGACGGCCGTATGCGGACCCTCATGCGCGGTGTGCAACGACTCGGGCTCGCCGCTGTCGTCCCGTACGTTGCCGATGGCCGGAACCTTCCGTTGCGTAGTGGGGGCTTCGATCGCGTGCTACTCGACGCGCCATGTTCTGGGCTAGGCGTGTTGCGGCGACGGCCCGATGCTCGACTCAGAGTGACGCGCGAGCTCATCGCTCAGGTCGCCGAACTGCAGCGTGCGATGTTGGTCGAGGCGGCTCGTCTCGTAAGGCCTGGCGGGCGTCTCGTGTATTCGGTATGTACCTTGACTCGCGCCGAGACAGTAGGGGTCGATGCTTTTGCTGCTTCGGAGTTGCCCGAGTTTGTGGCGCTAGATCCACCTTCGGAACTATGGCGTCGAGCCGGCCGAGGTGCCGTATTGCTTCCTCACGTCGCTGGCACCGATGGCATGTTCGCACTCGTGCTGCAACGTGATCGGTAGTCTCAGAAACGTGGCGAACTCAACCCTTCCATCCATAAAAATTGCTCCATCCATCCTCGCAGCTGACTTCGCTCATTTGGCAGACGAGGTCGCTCGAGTAGCGCAAGACATCGACCTGCTTCACGTCGATTGCATGGATGGTCACTACGTGCCGAACCTTTCGATTGGCCCGCCTGTCGTCGCGGCGCTTCGCAAAGCTACTGACCTGTATCTTGACTGCCACCTAATGGTCTCCGATCCTGGCTCGTTGTTAGACATGTTTGCCGAGGCCGGCGCTGACGGAATCACGGTGCATGTCGAAGTAGGCGATACCGAATCGCTGATTCGCCGGATACGCGATCTGGGCTGTCGAGTTGGCCTTACTCTCGAGCCAGCGACACCGCTGAGTGACCTAGAACGATTCCTAGATTCGATCGACACATTGCTCGTGATGAGCGTGAAGACCGGCTTCGGTGGCCAGGTATTCATCCCCGAGGTGCTCGACAAGGTTCGGTCAGCTCGAAGAATCATCGTGGAGCGCGGTCTTTGTTGCGAGATCGAGATTGATGGCGGCATCAAAGCGAGCAACGCGGCGATGGCAGCGGCTGCCGGTGTTGACATTCTTGTTGCGGGAACTGCCGTGTTCGGAGCAGTCGACCCCGCCGCTGCAGCCCGCGAGATTCGAGCCATTGCGGTCGCTGCGTTGCAATGAGCGAGTCTTTGCTTACCAAGATCCTGACGGTGTCCGATGGTGTTGCCGCAGGAACGCGCCAGGACACGAGTTCGCAGGCCCTTGCCGACCGTTTGGAGCTTGCCGGATTCGAGGTAGTCGAGCGACGAGTCGTACCCGACGGCATCGAATCTGTGCGTGATGCCATCATTGATTTGGCAGAAGGGTTCGCTGGACTGGTCCTAACGACTGGCGGGACTGGCTTCGGCCCTCGTGACCTCACACCTGAAGGAACGACAGAGGCAGTGGAGAGAAGTGCTCCAGGACTCGCAGAAGCCATACGAATCGCATCAAATGGTGCGGGTCGGTCTCTTGGCATGCTGTCGCGGGGAATCGCCGGAACCCGAGGAATGTCGCTGATCGTCAACACTCCAGGCAGCACAACTGGTGCGGTCGAGGCATTCGAGGCTGTTGAGCCGGTCCTTGGCCATGCACTTGAGTTGTTGCGAGGCGCCAGACCACACTAGAAAATAGAACGCGTTCTAATTTCTAGTGTGGTCTGGTGATATATTCGCCTCTAGTTGCTGAATATGCGGCGCGAAAGCCCGATGATACCTGCAACGTGTTCCCTTTTCTGGCGTTAGGTGCAGCAATTGGTTATTGAGGCTTCTGCGACCTGGGCAATGGACATCGCCGTTGAGGCCGCCCATCGGGCCCGCCGACGCGTTGCGCCATGGCCACATGTCGGAGCAGCGGTAGTGGCGGACGGCCAGCTCGTCGGATCTGGTGCGACGGGTCAATACCCATTCGGACCCCATGCAGAGGTCGCCGCGCTAGCCGAGGCCGGGAGCCGAAGCTCTGGAGCGACCCTGTATTGCACGCTCGAGCCGTGCAACCATCATGGAAATACTCCACCATGCACCGAAGCGATCATTGAGGCAGGGATCGCTTCAGTAGTCGTAGCAATCGAAGACCCTGACCCACTCGTAGCTGGCAAAGGCGTGACTCGGCTACGCCAGCATGGCATCGAGGTCAGCGTTGGTCTGCGTGGCGAAGTCGTCGCAGACCAACTCAACTCATATCTGATCCATCGCAAACTCGGCCGCTCGGCGTGCATCGCCAAAGTCGCGCTAAGCCTCGATGGACGCACAGCAGCTAGCGACGGCAGTTCACGCTGGATCACCGGAGAATTGGCTCGCTCCAACAGTCACGAACTGCGTGCGGATTCTCAAGCGGTGATTGTTGGCGCCGGAACCGCCATTGCAGATGACCCGGCACTTACGGTGAGAGACGTAACCGGTCCTCCGCTGGTTTGGCCACCGTTGCGTGTTCTTCTTGACGCCCGCGGGCGCGTCAAGCCGAACGGGAAATTGGCGGACACCGTTCGAGCGCCGACGCTCGTCGTAGTTACAGACCTCGCGCCCAAAGACAACATTGATGCATGGGTCGATTGCGGGGCGACAGTCGAAACCGTGAACTTCATCGCCGACGACCACGGTTCCGGGGTCGACCTCTCGGCAACGCTCGAACTACTCGGGTCCAAAGGGGTGTTGCAAGCGATGGTCGAAGGCGGCTCTCAACTGCACGGCGCGTTCCTGCAGGCCGGGTTAGTAGACCGGGTAGTCGCGTACATCGGGAACACGCTTCTTGGAGCAAGAGGGCTCGCAGGCTTCGGGCTTGGCGGTCCAGACACGATCTCCGCTAGCCGACGACTGCAACTCAAGAGCGTTTTGCAACTCGGCGACGATGTCCGACTCGACTACTCGCCGAAAGGAGCGTTTTAGATGTTTACAGGCATCGTCGAAGAACTCGGCAAGATAGTCGCGTTAGAACGGCACGACGGGGGAGCGCGCATTGCGATACGAGCGTCTCTAGTTCTCAGTGATGTCGCGCTCGGTGCATCGATCGCTGTCAACGGAATATGCCTCACCGTCGTCGATTTCGACCTGCAGAGTTCAACATGGAGTGCCGACGCTGTCAGCGAAACAATGCAGCGCACCAATCTCGGTGACCTCGCTGTCGGCGACTCGGTCAATCTCGAAAGACCAGTCCGACTACAAGACAGGCTTGGGGGCCATCTAGTCCAAGGCCATGTCGATGGCACAGGCACGATCGTTGGCAAGGATTCGAACAACGACGGTTCTGTAAATATTCGAATCTTCGCCCCAACTGGCTTGTTGCGCTACACAATCGAAAAGGGTTCGATTTGTGTAGACGGCATCAGCCTTACCGTCGCTGCGGTCGAGTCCGACTCGTTCTCGATTGCCGTCATCCCGCACACTCTCGCGGTGACGACACTGGGTTCCAAGTCGGTCGGCACGCGTGTGAATCTTGAGTGTGATGTCGTTGCCAAGTACGTAGAGAAACTTGTTATCCCGCATTTTGATGGAACACCTCGTTCCGAAAGTTAGGTAGCTATGCCGTTCGCAGAAATTGATGAAGCCATCGACGCCATTGCTCGTGGTGAGATCGTGGTCTCAGTTGACGACGAAGACCGCGAAAACTAAGGCGATCTGATCATGGCAGCCGAGCATGTCACGCCAGAGAAAATGGCATTCATGATTCGTTACACCAGTGGCGTGATTTGCATGCCGCTCGAGGGCGATCGGCTCGATGAACTTCAGATTCCGCTTATGGTCCAAACCGGAGAGAACACCGAAGTGCAACGCACAGCGTTCACCGTGTCGGTCGACTACCGGCACGGCACGTCGACCGGGATCTCTTCTGCCGATAGAGCAGCAACGGTGCTCGGACTAATCGACAAGGAAGCCCGTCCAGGTGACTTCGCACGGCCAGGCCACATCTTCCCTCTGCGGTACAGAGAAGGTGGAGTGCTAAAGCGCGCCGGCCACACCGAAGCTGGAGTCGACCTAGCGAGGCTTGCTGGGTGCAAACCAGCAGGCGTCCTCGCCGAAGTCGTCAACGACGACGGCACAATGGCTCGACTTCCACAACTAGAGGTGTTCGCCGAAGAACACGGACTGGTCATGATCTCTATCGCCGACCTTGTGCGTTATCGCCGTCGGCGCGAGAAGTTGGTGCGCAGGGTGAGTGAAGCGCGCATACCCACGGTCCATGGAGACTTCACGGCACACGTGTTCGAGAGCGTGCTTGACGGTACCGAGCACATTGCCTTCGTGAAGGGCGACGTAGCGGGCCGACCGAATGTGCTCGTGCGGGTGCACTCCGAATGCCTGACGGGTGATGTCTTCGGATCGATGCGATGTGACTGTGGACCGCAATTGGACCTTGCCCTCGAACGCGTGGCCGCGGCAGGACGAGGCGTGGTTGTATATCTGCGCGGTCACGAAGGACGAGGAATTGGTCTCGGACACAAGATGCGCGCATATCAGTTGCAGGAGCAGGGACGAGACACCGTCGAAGCCAATCTCGAACTTGGTTTTCCGGCGGACTCACGCGAGTACGGAATTGGTGCGCAGATCCTTGTCGATTTAGGTGTGACCACAATGTGTTTGCTAACGAACAACATGTCAAAGTACGGCGGCCTCGAGGGATACGGCCTCGAAATCAAAGAACGAGTTGCTCTTGTGCCAACACCGAATTCTGAAAACATCGCTTACCTGAGAACCAAGCAAGAAAAACTCGGCCATTTGTTAGACCTCGATGACGCAGAGTTAGGTGGCGGTCAGTAGTGGGAGTGCACGAGATTCCAGAGTCCGAGCTAAACGGATCGGGCTTGCGTATCGGTGTCGTCGTCGCCCGCTTCAACAAGGCGATAACAGAAGAATTGCTCGCGGGATGCCTCGCTGAGTTCGACCGCCGAGGCGTCACGGACCTCGACATTGAGGTCTGCTGGGTGCCCGGCGCGTTCGAGTTGCCTCTCGTCGCGAAACAACTCGCGACGAAGGGAACCGTCGACGCAGTCGTATGCCTCGGAGCGATCGTTCGTGGCGATACGGCGCACTTCGACTACGTCGCGATGGGTGCTACGCAAGGAATACTTTCGGCTGCTCTCGATACCGGTGTACCTGTGATTTTCGGTGTACTAACTGTCGACAACCAAGCGCAGGCCGTCGATCGTATTGGCGGCAAGGAAGGCCATAAGGGCGAAGAAGCCGCTCTTACAGCAATCGAGATGGCTCTACTTACGAAGAGCATTGCCTAATCAACAGAGCAGCCCTATACCCGGCCGGTAATGTTGCACGCCATGTTGCGTCTCGTCATACCTAAGGGCTCGCTTGAGCGCGCCACTATGCAGTTGTTTGAAGACGCTGATCTCTCCGTAACTAGAAGTAGCGAAGTCGACTACAAGGCCACAATCGACGATCCACGCGTGGCTGAGGTGCGAGTGTTACGGCCCCAAGAGATTGGTCGTTACGTTTCCGAAGGTCTTTTCGATATTGGAATCACAGGCAGGGACTGGGTAGAAGAAACCAACAGCGATGTCGTTGAACTCACTGAACTCCACTACAGCAAGGCGACCGCTCGACCCATCCGTATGGTGTTAGCTGTCGCACAAGACTCGCCTTATAGGAGTGTCGCCGATCTTCCTGACGGCGTGCGCGTACACACCGAATATCCCGAGATCACGCGTCGATTTCTCGAAAAGAACGGTGTCAACGGCGTCGTGTCGCTCAGCTACGGAGCAACTGAGGCTAAGGTTCCAGAGATCGCAGATGCGGTTGTCGAAATTACCGAGACCGGGCGTGCGTTACGCGCAGCTGGCCTCAAGGTCGTTGACGAAGTCCTGGTGAGCTACACGCTGCTGATCGCGAATCCGCTTGCGTACGCCGATCCAGAAAAGCGCAAAGCAATGGAACAACTGATGGTTCTTTTGCTCGGATCGCTAGACGCGCGCGGACGGGTCATGGTGAAGCTCAATGTTGACGAGCCAAACCTCGCCGCAGTGATCGATTTACTTCCGGCGCTCAAGTCGCCGACAGTCTCAAAACTTTTTGGTCAGGACGCATACGCCGTAGAAACGGTTGTTGCGAAGTCGATGATCAATACTTTGATTCCAGCACTTGTTGATGCCGGAGCGACCGGGATACTGGAACTCCCAATCAGCAAGATCGTTGCCTGAAGGCTTTCTGTAAGTGTTTGGCGCCGGAACAGGAACAGTCACCGAATTTGAGGAACACCGCGGTACTGGCGTGATCTCGGGTGCTGACGGCATCGACTACGCGTTTCACTGCACCGAAATCGCAGACGGCCGACGCATCATCGCGATCGGAACTAAAGTGCGTTTCGAGGTAGTGGCCGGAATAGGCGGGCGGACCGAGGCGCGCTCGATCTATCGCGACGAAACCTAGTGAGTTTCTTCGCCTAGTGCATCGGCTACCTGCACGTACAGCATTTGGATCTGGCCAAGAGCGTCGCGCAAAGTCTCTTCGTTCTCGCCGTAACGCGCACCTAAGCCATCGATCAGCGCTGACATTGCGTCGATCGCGACTCCGGCTTGGGCTAGGTCAGGATGGGGGACGCGACCTTGGTCATCCGGGGGAGTCGCTACGCCGAGGTACACAACGGCTAGCTCGAAGAGTTGGATTACATGGTTTGCGACAACAGCGGCGGCCGGCGTTGCCCGAATCTGGCTCTGGATCTCTCTGATCGCTTCGAGTTCTTCTTGCGAAGGGGCAGGTCGCCCGGTCTCGTCGCTGAAATCGTGGCCATCGCCGGACCCTGGGAGGTCAGCTGAACTCTGCTCAGCTGGAGTCGGGGTTGGCTGATATTCGCCCGATGGGGTCCAGATGCTGCTCACGCTGGTATCCTTCTTCGAAATTGAATGACAAGTGGGTGTGAGGCACTACGCCTCGCAGATGCCCCACCCGGCCTAGAGAACTCAGGAGTCTGAGCAATCTGCGTCCGGGTTCTTTTCTGGTAGCGGCATCGTAGCCGTGGCACTGCCGTCGTCTCGACGGCTAGGCCACTCTGCGTAGGCGTTCTCTGGAGACTTGTCGCCGACCCTGTCGACGCTGAGTCGGCCGGATAGAACCTAGGAGCTGCCCCATCGCAACTGAAGACACCCGGATCAACGATCGCATTCGCGCTCGTTCGGTCCGCCTGATTGGCGCCGACGGAACGCAATTCGGCGTCAAAGCTCTCGCAGACGCACTGCAGATGGCTCGCGATGCTGGACTCGATCTTGTCGAGGTCGCAGACAAGGCGGACCCACCGGTATGCAAGATCATGGACTTCGGCAAGTTCAAGTACGAAGCCGATCAGCGCCGCAAGGAGAGTCGCAAGAAAGCGACCAACGTCGTAATCAAAGAAATGAAGTTTCGCCCGAAAATCGACGGCAACGACTTCACTACCAAGATGAAGCACGTTGAGCGATTCTTGCATGAAGGCTCAAAGGTGAAACTCACGATCATGTTCAGAGGTCGTGAGATGGCTCACCCAGAGCTTGGCCGCAAGATCCTCGAACGAGTCGCCGACCAAGTCCAGGATTACGCAATCGTTGAGTCTGCACCACGTCAAGACGGTCGCAATATGACCATGGTGTTGCACCCACTTAAGAAGTCAGCAATCAAGAAAACATCGGCGGCTCCAAAACCGGCAACCGAAATACCCAATACAACCGATTCCGAAATAGCTGTACCAGAAGTAGAGGCGACGCTCGGCGCGAGCGATGCCGCTACGTAAGGCGAAGCAACAACGGAATCCGAAGCCATCTGACCACCGCACTACAACGAGGTAATGACATGCCAAAAATGAAATCACACAGGGGCGCAGCAAAGCGCTTCACGGTGACAGGCACGGGCAAGATCCGCCGTCGCCAACACGGTCGTTCTCACTTGCTTGAGAAGAAGCCAACGAAGCACACGCGCAGACTCGGTCGCCTGGCCGAAGTCGTGGGCGGAGACGCTAAGCACGTCAAGAAGATGCTTGGAATGTGAGGAAGACAAAGAGATGGCAAGAGTTAAGCGTTCAGTAAATTCAAAGAAGGGCCGTCGCAAAGTTCTTGAGGCGGCAAAGGGTTACAAGGGCTCTCGCGGGCGCCACTTGCGCGCAGCTAATGAGCAGGTCATGCACTCTGGTCGGTACGCACTTCGCGACCGCCGGGCGCGCAAGGGCGAGTTTCGCCGCCTGTGGATCGTGCGTATCAACGCGGCGTGTCGCGAGCACGACATGAGTTACAGCGTGTTCATTGCTGGTCTGAAGGCCGCCTCTGTCGATGTCGATCGCAAGGTCCTTGCAGATATCGCGGTTCGCGACTCGGAAGCTTTCGCGGCGCTAGTAACTACGGCTCGCGAGGCACTAGCCTCCTGACGCTTGTGGCGCTAGGTGCGCACCACCGCGAAGTCAAACAGCTCAAGGGCTGGCTCCGAGACAAAGACGCTCGCAACGATGATCGCGTTTTCATTGTTGAAGGTCCGCGGGCTCTCTTGACGCTGATGCACCGTGGGATTGCGCCACGGTCGGTTCTGGTCGATGCCGATCGCGATGTCCCGCGAGGTATCGGCGGGCATGTCGCGGTGGCTTACGTTGCCCCGGGCGTCCTTAGCTCGATTAGCGATACTCGCAATAGTCAGGGCATAGTCGCGGTTTTCGACAGGGTCCGACCAGAAGAGACACTCGTAGCTGTCAGCGAAGCACGTTCTCTTGTTGTGTTGCCACGGATAAACGATCCAGGCAACCTCGGGACTATCGCTAGGTCGGCTCAAGCCGCAGGGTTTGGTGGAATTGTCATCGGACCAGGGTCTGTCGACCCTTACAATCCCAAGACGGTGCGTGCCGGAGCGGGCGCAGTCGGATCGTTACCGATACTGAGCGTAGAGAAGGAGACAGAGTTGCAAGCATCTCTCGATCAGGTCTCCCAGCGCGGTGGGCTCTGTCTCGGCGCTGCAGCAAGCGGAGAAATCAGGCTCGAGGATGCTCCACTTTGCACAACCCCATTGGCACTCGTAATTGGTCACGAAACCGCTGGAATCGAAGCGATCAGGGTCGATGGGACGGTCTCGATACCGATGGCATCTGGAACCGAATCCTTGAATGTTGCAATGGCTGCGACCATCTTGTGTTTCGAAACTGCTCGGCGTCAAAGGGAACTTGATTAATGAGCGCAACTCAACTAGTAGAGCGCGCTGAAAGTGTCGCTCGTCGGGTCGTCGAGACGGCTCAGACGGCAACAGACCTTGAGTCTCTTCGCGAGATTGAGCGCACAGCTAGCGATGAACTAGCTGCAGTCAAGACAGGTATCGGCAGCGTCGAGGGCGCTGACCGGTCGACAGTTGGCAAAGCTCTCGCCGCAGCGCAAGCGACTATCGCTGAGGTTGTAGGCGAGCGGCGCGCAGTTATCTCAGCGGCTGCATCTGCGTCCCAGCTAGCCGCCGAACGTCTTGACCTCACGGCGCTAGGCAACGGGTCTCTCCGCGGGCATCTACACCCCGTCACTCAAGTCTGGCGCGAGCTTGAAGATATTTTTTGCGGACTCGGCTACCAGGTGCACGAAGGGCCAGAAGTCGAAGACGACTGGCACAACTTTGAGGCACTCAACTTTCCGCCAGGACATCCAGCGCGCGCTATGCAGGACACGCTCTACGTGAATCTCGGCGAACCAGAACAGGTCTTGTTGCGAACTCATACGAGCCCGATGCAGATCCGTCTGATGGAAACTCAAGAGCCGCCGATCTACGCGATTATTCCTGGCCGCACGTTCAGGCGAGATACGCCCGACGCACGGCACTCGCCGGTGTTCCATCAAATCGAATGTCTAGTCATTGACCGCGACGTCACCATGGGCGATCTCATGGGGACAATCGAAGTCTTTTTTCGCGCGCTGTTCGGCGACGTCGAGAGCCGCTTCTTACCCTCGTATTTTCCTTTCACCGAACCGAGCGCCGAGCTTGCAGTGAGCTGCCCGTTTTGTGAAAAGACGGGTTGTCGTACTTGTTCTCATACTGGTTGGATCGAGCTAGGAGGTTGCGGGATGGTCGACCCCAACGTGCTCCAAGCGTGCAATCTCGACCCCGAAGAATGGTCAGGGTTCGCATTCGGCTTCGGAATCGACAGGATCCCGTTGCTCCGCAACCAGATCGACTCATTGCAGACCTTGCTGTGGGACAACGACCTGCGCTTTTTGCGCCAGTCCTAGTAGGTAACAATTGCGCGCCCCACTTTCTTGGATCCGAGATTTCACGCCGCTTGCAGCGCCAGTTCCCGCAATCGCAGACGCTCTGAATCAACTCGGGCTTGAGGTCGACTCGATAGATGACCCAGGCGCCGAAATATCGGGAGTCGTTGTGGCTCGAATCACCAACGTCGTAGCGCACCCCGACGCTGACAAGATTCGGCTAGCCGAGATCGTTTACGGCGATGGCAAGGAGTTGCGCGTCGTCTGTGGCGCTCCCAACATCTCTGCAGGCATGGTTGTCCCGTTCGCAACCGTAGGCGCGCGATTGCCGGGCGGCTTCGAGATCACGAAGCGCAAGATTCGCGGCATCGTCAGCGAAGGAATGCTGTGCTCAACCCGCGAGCTTGGCCTCGGCGACGACCACGCCGGAATTCTCGAACTGCCGACAGATTCACAACTCGGCGCAGATGTACGGGAGCTACTCGGACTCGATGACGTCATTTTTGAACTTTCGATTACGCCTAATCGTCCAGACGCAATGGGCATCGTCGGCATTGCGAGGGAACTCAGTGCCCACTTCAAGCTCGATTTCTCGGTGCCTGCTCCCGATGTGTCGTCTGTAGTTAAGAATCTCGGCGACGTGACTGTCAGTATCGAAGCGCTTGACCGGTGTCCTCGATTTGTGTCCCGCACCGCAGAGGTCGTTGTGGCTGAGTCACCGGACTGGCTGCAAAAGCGCTTGCGGCTCGCTGGGATGCGTCCGATCAACAACATCGTCGATGTCACGAACTACGTGATGCTCGAACGGTGCAGGCCATTGCACGCGTTTGATCTAAATCACCTCGAGGGGCGCGGCATTGTCGTACGCCTAGCCGACAATGGTGAGCGCATGGTCACGCTCGATGGCGTCGAACGATTGCTGACAGACTCCGACCTCTTGATTTGTGATGCTGGTCGCAAGCCTCAGGCGATTGCGGGCATCATGGGCGGACGCGATGCAGAGGTGTCCAACGAGACGACAGCGATTCTGCTCGAGTCAGCACACTTCGAGCCAGGCGGTATTTCGCGATCAAGTAAGCGTCTCGGGCTTCGCAGCGAAGCAAGCGCTCGTTTCGAACGTGGCGTAGATCCAAACGGCGCTGCGGAAGGTGCAGATTGCGCGATCTCATTGCTAGCCATGGTGGCAAAGGTGAAACCAGATGCCGGCAAGATCGACGTATATCCGAACCCTGTAGATAGACCGCGAATATACGTACGGACAGCTCGCGTCAACAAGGTTCTTGGTACGAGTCTTGAGGCTTCAGAAGTCAGCGAACTATTAGGGCCACTAGGAATTGAAATTCTCGACGGCTCTCGAGATTTTGATGTCGCGACACCAACGTGGCGACCTGACCTAACCCGCGAGATCGACGTCGTCGAAGAGGTTGCGCGGCGAGTCGGTTTGGCGAACATCGCTCGGACCGTCGCGTCGGCTCCTGCTGGCACTGTTGGTCGGTTGACTGTGGCCCAGCGCGAACGGCGGCTCATCGCTGATGTGCTAGTAGGCGCTGGTGTCGCAGAAGCCATGACGATGCCTCTGGTCTCACCATCAGATCTCGAAACCGCCGGACTCGTAGTTGAGGATGTAGTCGAGCTAACGAATCCGTTGCGAGCCGAAGAATCGCTGTTGCGGCCAAGTTTGAGATCAGGCATGCTTCGCGCCACCGCAAACAATTTCGCGCGTGGAGAAACCGATGTCGCTCTGTTCGAGATAGGAACAGTTTTCTACGCCCCGCAACGCGGTTCAATCTTGCCGAACGAGCGCGTTTCGATTGGGGTCGTACTAGCGGGAGCTAGTGCCTCGCTCGACATGCTTATTCGTGTGCTCCGATCACTCGAATCTGCACTACGACTAGAGTCGTTGGAACTCATCGGAGCCGAACTCAACGGTTTGCATCCGGGTAGAGGCGCCGAAGTCGTAGCGACGGGTACGGTCATTGGTGCGCTCGGCGAAGTCGCCCCGAGCGTCGCTGCGGGATACGGCCTGGATCGACCACTCTGGCTTGAGATCGACCTCCGATCTTTGCTCGCTGCCCCACGTAGGTCGTTACATATTCGTAGCGTTTCGCAGTATCCGCCGATCAACATGGACCTCGCTTTCGTAGTGCCCGACTCGGTCCCTGCCGCGAAACTTTCCGAAACGATCCGACATGCGGGTGGCGAAATGCTTGAACAGTGTTTGTTATTCGACGAGTTCCGTTCATCAGCTATTGGCGAGTCTCATCGGAGTCTCGCTTATGCGCTGCGGTTTCGTTCGCCGAGTCGAACTCTCACGGACCACGACGTAACACCATTGCGTGAGGCGATAATCAACGCTGTGTTTGCGTCACACGCTGCGGTAATGCGCGCATGACGAACGTCGGGAGCTAAGAACGGCGAAGATCGATGCCGAGCTAGCGAATTCCCTCTAGCTATTTCTCCCGGAGGCCAATAAAGTTGGTTGTCTGATCTAGACGGCTAGGAGCGTTTTGAGATCGACCAGGATTCTTATAGTTGTCGCGTTGATCACCGCGAGTACCGCCGGGTTCATTTCCATCGGCGAGCGTGCCCACGCGGTGTCGGCTTGTGCCCAATCTTCGACATGGACGTTGTGCATTTCCGTAGCAAACGGAACCCTTTCTGGTGAGGTTCCTGTGACGGTCACGACGACGGGGACTGGCGCACCGTTCGAGATCGATGTCTCTTGGGGAACCTCGGCTACATCGACGACTCATCTCTATTCTGATTTCGGGGCGCCGTGGTCATTTATATGGCCGACCCAGCGTTACGTCGACGCGAGTCGTTACCTAGTCGCGCGCACGAAGTCAGCTGCCGGAGTAACAGGGGCGCCGGTGGCGATTGCGGTCACAATCGATAACAACATCTCGACCGCGCCGAATACGCCAACCGATTATGCAGCCAAGTTCATGCCACGTCCGTCGAGCGGGGATCCGATTTTCGCTGCTACCGGCGATGGTGCAGACGGTACCGATCGCGGCAACGCGGTAGCGGCATCGATCTTGGCTTCGCCAGCGTCGACGTTTTTGCAACTCGGTGACGTTTACGAGCGCGGCACTAGAACTGAGTTCTTCAATCATTACGGTCTAGCTAACTTCGATTACCCAGGAACTACATCTAGGTGGGGAGCGCTTGCATCGTTCACCCTCGCGAGCGGCGGCAACCACGAACTTCACACGAACTCGGATGATGGTTTCTTCGACTACTGGCACCACAGGCCCTTGTACTTCACGGAGGTCGTCGGGGGAGTGCGCGTACTCAGCTTCGCGAGCGAGTGCAGCCGTGTCGGTGGCTGCGGAACTACGAGTCAGATGTACGCGTGGGCTCAGTCGGTCCTGCAAGCAAACACGTTGCCGTGCGTGGTCGGTATCTGGCATAGGCCAGTTATCAGTGGCATAGAAGATTCAGCCGCGATGGCGCCTATTTGGTCGCTTCTTGCAGGCAACGGTGGTGACCTTGTTGCGGCCGGGCATTCCCACACGATGGCTACCTACAAGCCGATGAATGCTGCACTCCAGGCCGATCAGCCGGACTCACACATGGTCCAGATTGTTGCTGGCGCTGGCGGTCATAACCTGAGTTCGACGACTGACACCGATTCACGCGTTCAGTGGCAACGAGCGAGGGTCGCTGGCTCGGCATATATCACAGCAGTGAATGGCAACACTGGTACAGCGACAGCGCTCAACTGGCGTTTCGCAGATTCCAATGGCAACACGGTAAACAGCTCGAGCGGCGTTTCGAGTAATGGCTCGGTGTCATGTGGGGCCGGGCCGCCAGCGAGCAATATTTACACCGACAGTTTCGCGAACCTCGATGGTTGGCCCGGCGCAGTGCGGCTCACGATAGATCCCTCGATGGGATCGCCTGCTGTCCCTTCAGTTCACGCGGTCGCGGTGGCCCAGACTGCGTACGGCTATCACGACATCAGTCCAGCGGTTCCGACCATGTGTGCGAGTGGGCGCGTTAATCTTGCGAGCATCGGCACGAACACCATTGTTCTTCGAACTCGCAGCACTGCGAATGTCGGTGTAAGTCGGCTCGCACTCACACCGACTCGCGTGATAATCGTACGGAACGACACGACAGCTGTGACGACCACAACCGGCGTGACCCTTCCTTCGGGGTGGAATACGGTCGAGTTGTGTACAACAATCGGTACCTCCGGAAATGCAACGGCGTTGCTCAACGGTGTCACGATCGCAAATATCTCCGCCAATTTTGGCACGGCGCTGATCTCGCGACTTCAACTATTCGACAACAATTCGAGTGGCCGAACTTTTGATGCTCGTTTCGATGATTTGGTAGTAGACACGCACAGCAACTGAATCAGAGAAGTGACGCAGTCCCGACTGCCGCAAGCCGATTCTTGGTTTGGTTCCAGACCTGAAGCGCAGCATTGTCACCGTCGACTTTGACAGTGGCTTCAACTATTTCATCGGCCGTGACCATTCCAACGAACTGCAGGTCGATAACGCCAGTCCTTATGAATCTTTCGCCCCAAGCATCGGCCAGGAGATCGAACGCAGGACCGCAAACCTGGGTGCCCTGCGCGACCAAGCCTGGGAGCCCGAGTTCCTCCGCCGTGCTCGCGTCGGAGTGGTAGTTACCTCGCCTGGAATATTGCCGAATTCGGTCGGCCGTAATCTGCAGCGCCTTGCGGTATCCGTCGATATGGGTAGGAGTCGAACGGGCGCGACCCTCTCTCGTGGTTTCTTGAATAACGGCTGAGGTTGGCGTGAAGTCGACCGTGCTTGTCCAGAGCGTTTGCCCTGCTCCAGAGATTTCAGTTGCGACAGATATGTAAGTTCGCCCACGCCGATCGAACCGGTCGGTCACGCGGCCATGGGTCGTGAGTTGCACGGGACAATAAGCGATGCCGTGGCATTCGAGGTGCTGTCGGGTTTGAATCATTGGCGTTGCGCACTTGTCGAGCCACGTGAGGACAGTCGCGTTGGCTGCGATCAGGGGATACGCCGCTCCGACAACGAAAACGTTGTGTGAAACGCCAGCCGAATGCCAGTAACGCTCGTTGGCTTGCACACTTAGGTCGAACGAAAATGGCCCAATTGTCGTCCCGTGCGAGATATCTTCCCATGCAGTATGCATCATGATCTATACTAATCGTCATGGTGCATAAAGTGGGAGTGCTCGGTGCCTCTGGGTACACCGGCGCAGAGTTGTTACGTCTGCTGCATGGCCACCCTGAGTTCGAGGTAGCCATTGTGACGGCCGATTCCAATGCTGGTGCGCTGGTTGCAGACCTCTATCCGTCGCTAGCGCCGTCATACCCAGAACTTTCCTATTCGGCCTCGGATCCCGTCGCGCTAGCCGGAGTCGAGGCCGTTTTTTGTGCGCTTCCGCATGGCGAAAGCCAAAAGTTCGTTCCGGCATTGCATGCCGGAGGTGCAAGAATTTTCGATCTCGGTGCCGACTTCCGACTGACAGCGAACGACTACGAGCACTGGTACGGCGAAGTACATAGTTGCCCGCAGTTACTCGACGAATTTGGATACGGACTTGTCGAACTGAATCGTGACCATATTCGCGATGCGCGTCATGTGGCGGTGGCAGGTTGTTATCCAACAGCAGTCAGCCTTGCTCTCGCACCACTCGTAAGCGATGGCCTGATCGCTCTCGATACCTTGATAGCGGACTGTGCTTCTGGTGTTTCTGGTAGCGGGAGGGGACTGAAGGCATCGAGTCTTTTCAGCGAAGTCGACGAGAACTTCGCTGCGTACGGATTGCTAAGTCATCGCCACACCGCCGAAATGCAAATGGTGCTCGGCAACATTTGTACTAGCGAAGTTAAGGTCTTATTCACACCACATTTGGCCCCGATGTCTCGCGGGATCCTAGCTACCTGTTACGCACGGCCAAAGGCTGACGGTCTGAGTACGGATGCACTCATCGCGAAATACCGCGACTTTTATGCGGCTGAGACATTCGTGACCGTCACTGCAAATCCGCCCGGCACGAAAGCCACTCGCGGCTCAAATTCGGTCCACATCACGGTCCGTTACGACGACCGCACGCGCACGATCATCGCAATCGCAGCGCTAGACAATCTCGTCAAAGGAGCATCTGGACAAGCAATTCAGTGTGCAAACCTGCTGTTCGATCTGCCTGAATCTCTCGGGTTGCCAGTTCTTGGATTAGCACCATGAGGAGCGCAAGATGTCAGTAACTGCAGCGAAAGGCTTTCTTGCAGGCGGCATAGCGTGTGGGATAAAGCCGTCGGGAAACCCGGATCTGGCTCTCGTTGTCACCGCTAGCCGCGAATCGGTGCCAACTGCCGCGGTATTTACTTCGAACCTCGTGCAAGCTGGACCGGTGAGGGTGAGCAAGCAGCACCTAGCCAATGGCCGCGCAACCGCAGTGATACTCAATTCTGGCAACGCCAATGCCGCGACTGGCGCGCAAGGTCGGTCTAACGCCAGGCGCATGTGTGAGCTGACATCTTTGAGCCTCAGCATCGATGGCGCGGCAGTCGCCCAAGAAGACGTGCTTGTGTGTTCAACTGGACTAATCGGTATTCCGCTCAAGATGGATCCCATTGAGGCCGGTATTCCGATCCTCGCCACGATGTTGGGCAAAGACGCGGAGGCCGGCTCATCGGCCAACCAGGCAATCCTCACGACAGATACTGTGCGCAAAGAATCGAGTGTGAAGTTCGAGACTTCGCCAGTCGGCAACATGGCGACGGTCGGCGGCATGGCAAAAGGCGCGGCGATGCTGTCGCCAGCTATGGCGACCATGCTGTGTGTTCTCACTACAGATGCGCGCGTCGAAGTCGAAGCATTGCAGTCCGCGCTTACATCGGCGGTCGCCGCAAGCTTCGATCAGCTGGACATCGACGGTTCGCGTAGCACGAACGACACCGTCATCATCATGTCGAGTGGCGCTGCTGGTGGACCTCACATAACGGTGGAGTCAGGCGAAATCTTCGCGCGATTCGTGTCCGCAGTTACGTCGGTCTGCGCGGACCTCGCAGAGAAGATGGCGAGGGATGCCGAAGGCGCGACGAAGTTTGTCAAGGTTGTCGTGCGCGGTGCGCGATCGGCGGCCGATGCTCGGATCGCTGCGCGGGCAGTGTCTAGGAGTCAGTTAGTGCAGTGCTCTCTTTATGGTGGAGACCCGTACTGGGGGCGCGTGCTTTCAGAGTTGGGTGCGAGCGGTGCCTATCTCGATCCAGAGTTGGTCGACATTTCATACAACGGCATCATCGTTTGCCGCGACGGCATCGCGTGCACGCACGACGAGGCATCTCTCAGCGTTGCCATGAACGAGGTCGATATAGAGATAGTCGCTGACTTGCACCAAGGTTCAGGCGAGTCCGTCTTCTTGACGACAGACCTCTCGCCCGCGTACATAGCCGAGAACATGAGGACTAGCTGATGGACGACAGAAGTTCGACAGCAGCCGAGAAGGCAGCAATCCTTTCGCAGGCGCTGCCATACATCCGCGAATTTCAAGGCAAGACGGTCGTGATCAAGTACGGCGGCCACGCGATGGAAACGCTCGAACTAGCGCAACTGTTTGCCTCTGATGTCGTCCTGATGCGCCTTGTCGGTATGAATCCTGTCGTTGTCCATGGTGGTGGTCCGCAGATAACTGACCTCATGCGTCGACTCGGCAAGGAACCGACTTTCATCGAAGGTCGGCGCGTAACCGATTCGGAAACAATTGACATCGTGCGTATGGCATTGGTCGGAAAGGTCAATCGAGAGATCGTTGCAGCAATTAATCGCAACGGCTCATATGCGGTCGGCTTATCTGGCGAAGACGCCGGTCTGATCCGCGTTTCGCAACGCGATCCACAACTCGGTTTTGTTGGCGATGTTTCTGCGATCGATCCAACGATCGTCGTTCGGCTTATCAACGAAGAGCTGATCCCAGTAATCGCGACGATCGGCGTAGACGCTGATGGCCAGGCCTACAACGTAAATGCCGACGCTGTGGCTGGCGCGATTGCTTCTGCGCTCGACGCTGAAAAACTCGTGTACCTAACCGACGTGGCTGGGATTTATGAGAGGTGGCCAGATGAAAACTCAATTTTACCGCAGGTCACCACAAAGCGGCTCGAAGAAATCTTGAACTCCGGCCTCGTCAGCGATGGGATGATTCCCAAGGTAGAGAGTTGCATCAATGCGTTACGTACAGGTGTAAAACGCGCTCATATTCTCGATGGACGTCTGCCCCACGCATTGCTTCTTGAGTGCTTCACGCGTGAAGGAATCGGCACGATGGTGACCGACGCATGACAACTTCTACGTTCGATGAGTTAGCCGACCTAGACGCGACTCACCATATGGCTTTGTTTGGGCGTGCGCCTGTTGCTTTTGTGCGCGGAAAAGGAACCGAACTTTTCGACACGGAAGGCAAGCGCTACCTCGACTTTTTGGGCGGTCTTGCGGTTGTGTCGTTGGGTCACAGCAATCCTGCGATAACAACCGCGATCTCGCAACAGGCCGACAAGTTGATGCATGTATCGAATCTCTTCTATAACGAAGTTCAACCGCATCTCGCCGCACGTTTGGATGCGCTTCTTGGTGGTGGAGGGCGTCTGTTCTTCACGAATAGCGGTGCCGAGGCCAACGAGTGCGCTTTCAAGCTGAGTCGTCGTTACGGGCAACGCAACTTCGGCCAGAAGCGGTTTCACATCGTGTCGATGCTCGGAAGTTTTCATGGGCGGACACTCGCGACTCTCGCTGCAACTGGCAAGCCACAGATGCACGAAACCTTCCAACCCGTCCCAGAAGGGTTTCGCCATGCGCATTTCGGTGATATCAAGGCACTCGAACTCGCAGTCGACCGTCGCACAGCCGCAGTTGTTGTCGAGACCGTCCAAGGCGAAGGCGGCGTAAACGTCGCTGACGTTGACTATCTCCGGGCTGTCAGGCAACTTTGCGACGAACGCGAAGTCCTCCTCATCATCGACGAAGTGCAGACGGGTCTGGGCCGCACGGGAGCATGGTTCGGTTTCAGCCACGCTGGGATTCAACCCGACATAGTCACGCTCGCTAAGGCGTTAGGTAACGGTGTCCCGATCGGTGCGTGCTGGGCCCGCGCCGACGTCGCTGAAGCGTTCGCGCTCGGTGACCACGGTTCTACTTACGCAGGACAGCCGCTCGCCGCTCGTGTAGCTCTCACGGTGTTAGAAGAGCTTGAGCGTATCGACGCGCCAAGACTCGCGAACAAGAAGGGCGATCGCTTGCGTGCTGGTCTTGTCTCAGTGCGGGGCATATCGGCAGTACGAGGTCGAGGGCTCTTGTTAGCTGCGGAACTTGAGCCTGGCATCGACGCTAAGGATCTGAATCTGCGGCTTCTAACTCGGGGTCTAGTAGCGAACGCCGTCACGCCTAGTGCAATTCGATTCGCTCCGCCGCTGACAGTTTCGGATGACGAAATCGCTGAGGCGATCTCGATCATGGCGGCGACGTTAGAGGAGGTGCTCCCATGAGTTTCTTGGAGATCGATGATCTAAGGCCGGAGCGAGTTCAGCGCGTAATCGACCGCGCGATTGCCCTCAAGTCTGGTTCTGTCGCAGTCCCGCGACTGCTCGCGGGTCAAGGTGTCGCATTGCTTTTTGAGAAGCCGTCGGCGCGAACTCGTACAAGTACCGAGATGGCTGTGTTCAGTCTCGGAGGCCATCCGATCTATCTGCGCGGCGAAGAGGTCGGGCTCGATACGCGTGAAACTGTGGAGGACGTAACGCGGGTGCTAGCCGGATATTGCGCGCTGATTGCGGCGCGAACGTTCGCGCACTCGACGCTTGAGCGAATGGTGAGCATCTCGAACGTGCCGGTAGTCAACTTGCTGTCCGACATGGCCCACCCATGCCAGGTTTTGGCAGACCTCATCACGATGAAACAACACTTTGGCGATCTGGAAGGGCGTCGTATCGCATACATCGGCGACGGTAACAACGTCGCTGCTTCGCTGGCTCTCGGTTGCGCATACACCGGTGTCGAGATCGTTGTAGCGAGCCCCGATGGGTATCAACTCCAAGAGGAGGTCGTCGACCGAGTTCGCAATATCGGCGGAAACCTAGGACTCACTACCGAGCCATACGAAGCTGTTCGCGATGCCGATGTTTTGTACACGGACGTCTGGACCTCCATGGGTCAAGAAGAAGAGACGGCGGTTCGTCGCGTGGCATTCGCTGGATTCGGAATTGACGACGACTTGCTAGGTGCTGCTCCAGACCACGCGATCGTGTTGCATTGCCTCCCCGCGCACAGGGGCGAGGAAATCAGCGCGTCGGTTCTTGAGGGGCCGCGATCGAAGGTGTGGGAGCAGGCAGCTAATCGCATGGATGCGTTCCGGTCACTAGCCATCGAACTGTTCGACGACGAGTTCAGAAACGGAAAGGTGCCGAGCAATGGGTAAGCCCCAGCGGCAACATCGGATCACAAAGCTTTTAGAGAGCCAACCAATCGCGAACCAGGCTCATCTGCTCGAGCTATTGAACGCCGAAGGGGTGGTGGCTACTCAGGCCACCTTGTCTAGGGATCTTGACGAACTAGGTGCCGTCAAGGTGCGAATTCCAGGGGGAGCGATGGCGTATGCAATCCCAGAGCATGGCAAAGAACGGTCAGCTAGTGGCGACGACCATCTCCGACGTTTGATGGGGGAGTTCGTAGTAGATGTCGCCCACAGCGTAAATCTTGTCGTCTTGCGAACGCCACCAGGCAGCGCACATGTCGTTGCTTCGGCGGTCGATCGTTCGTCCTTCACTGGCGTATTAGGCACGGTGGCAGGGGACGACACGATCCTCCTTGTGTGCGCCGAATCCGTCGGCGGTGCAACGGTGGCAGCAGCCCTGGCAGATCTCGCTGGCCTCTAGGTAGTGGTAGTTCTAGTGCTAGGCATCGGCGAAGAAATTTCGATATTGAATTGGAGAGTTTCGTGGCAAGAAAGAAAGTAGTTCTCGCATATTCCGGCGGTCTAGATACTTCGATCGCGGTCCGTTGGATGCGCGAAGAGTGGGATCAAGAAATCGTGTGTTGCGCGGTCGATGTCGGCCAGATCGACGCTGGCGAACACGAAGTAATTCGTGAGCGCGCGGTTGCTGCTGGCGCAGTCGACATAGAGATCATCGATGCTCGAGAAGAGTTTGCTGACAGGTTCTTGTCGCAAGCACTGAAAGCCAACTCGTTGTACGAGGGCAAGTACCCGCTTGTGTCTGCACTTTCGCGACCAGTAATCGTCGAACATCTAGTGGCATGTGCGCGACGCCACAGCGCCGACGGTGTCGGTCATGGCTGTACTGGCAAAGGTAACGACCAAGTGCGTTTCGAAGTCTCGACAAGAGCGCTTGCCCCCGATCTTGAGGTGTTCGCACCGACCCGCGTATGGGGACTCAGCCGAGCGGAGTGCATCGACCGTGCTAAAGATTGGGATATCCCGATCGAGGCAAGCGTTGAGAAGATCTATTCGATCGATGAAAATATGTGGGGACGCGCGATCGAATGTGGCGTCCTCGAGAACCCCTGGAGCGCACCTCCAGAAGATCCGTTCACAATGACGGTGAACTCCAAACTCGCTCCGAGCGAGCCGACCGAAATTGTGGTTGGCTTCGAACGAGGTGTCCCAGTCGCTTTCAACGGTGAACCAATGAAATTCATAGACATCATCAATCAAGTCGGTGCAGTTGCTGGGTCTTACGGTTACGGGCGCATCGACATGGTCGAGAACCGTCGCGTCGGCATCAAGAGTCGCGAGGTGTACGAATGTCCGGCGTCGCTTGCGCTCATCACCGCTCACCAGGATCTTGAGGGAATCTGTCTCGAGCGCGATGTTGCACGCGAAAAGCAGCGCGTCGAAATTCGTATCGCTGAACTTATCTACGACGGTCTCTGGCATTCTCCGCTAATGAGCGCACTGCAGTCGTTCGTCGATAACACTCAAGTGCACGTGAACGGCGAGGTGCGGCTGAGACTAGAACCAGGGCGCTGCTTTGGGGTGGGGAGGCGCGCGCCGAAAGGTCTCTACGACCACGACCTCGCTACGTACGACATTGGCGATACCTTCCGACACGAGGACTCGGCAGGTTTCGTGCGGCTTTGGGGCCTCAGCGTCGAGACCTGGTCGCGCAGGCAAGGTCCCGGTGCGCGATGACCGATCTGGGCAAGAACACGTTGTGGCATGGCCGGTTCGGTGAACCGCCTTCTGAAGCGTTGCTCGCATTCACAGAAAGTCTGTCGTTCGATCGACGTTTAGCCTTTCACGACATTGTTGGTTCCAGAGCGCACGTGACGATCTTGGCGAAGCAGAACATCGTTTCTGGTGAGGAACGCGATTCGATTTTGGCGGCCCTCGACACGGTTGAGACCGAGATCTCGGAACAAACTTTCGAATACTTCCCGACAGATGAAGACATCCACACTGCGATTGAGCGCCGGGTTACCGAACTCGCCGGAACTGCAGGCGCGAAGCTTCATACGGGCCGCAGCCGCAATGATCAGATCGCGACCGGCATGCGTTTGTGGTGGCGTGACGCTGGCCGCGAATTGGGTGTGCGGATAGTCGCTCTTCAGGAGGTTTTGGTTAGCCGAGCCAAAGATGCAGGCGAGGTCATTTTGCCTGGCTACACGCACCTTCAGCGTGCGCAACCGGTCATGCTCGCACACCATTTACTTGCACATTTCTGGGCTCTCGATCGCGACGTTGACCGCCTCGACGATGCGTTGGCTCGCTCGGATGTCTCGCCCCTCGGAGCAGGCGCCCTCGCAGGCTCAAGCCTGCCGCTTGATCCGCACGCGGCGGCGACTGCCCTTGGATTCTCTCGTGCCTTTGAGAACAGCCTCGACGCCGTCGGAGATCGTGACTTTGTTGCAGAAGCGTTGTTCGTTCTGGCACTTACACAAGTCCACCTGTCGCGTATCGGCGAAGAGGTTGTGCTTTGGTCTAGCGACGAGTTTGGTTTCATTCGCCTCGCCGACGCCTATAGCACCGGAAGTTCGATGTTGCCACAGAAGAAGAATCCCGACATAGCAGAGCTAGCGCGCGCCAAATCGGGGCGACTTATTGGAAACCTCGCAGGATTCCTGGCGACGCTGAAGGGACTCCCGCTCAGCTACAACCGCGACTTGCAAGAAGATAAGGAGCCATTGTTCGACGCGTTCGATCAGTGCTCACGCGCGCTCGTGGCCCTGTCTGGTCTTTTGGACACGGCGACCTTTATGGAGGAGCGTGCCGAAATCGCAGCGAGCGCAGCAACGCTTGCTGCTACGGACATCGCGGAGTGGCTCGTATCGAATGGCACACCGTTCCGAGAAGCTCATGCCATCGTCGGTTCGGTAGTCCGTCAAGCAATCGAGCGCGGCGTCGCCTTGGAAGAACTCGTCGAAATCCACCCGCAACTCGGGCCGGATGCAGTTGCGATTCTTGCACCTGGAGGATCGGTAGCTCGGCGCACGACTGCGGGAGGAGCAGGTCCTGTTGCAGTAGCGAGGCAACTCTTGATGGCTGATGAGCGTTTGCAACTCAGGAGGAGTCGTCTCAGTATTTGAGCGAAACGTTGTGAAGCGCTAGATCGTAGGGTTGATCCAAACTTTGATTGTCGACCCGATTTCGATGCGCGCTCCAACGGCAGGGCTTTGTTGCCAAGTTCGCCCGCGTTGTTCCTTGCGTACCACTCCAAAGTCGGATTTGGTTACGAGGTTGATGTTGACCCCGAGTTGGCCCCCAACGAACAACACCTCGTCGGCAAAGAGCCCCAATAGGTTCGGAGTATCCAATGTCTCTGGTTCGCCACCTGCGACAGTCAACGTCACAGAAGAACCGGCAATTACAGCGGTGTTCGCCTCTGGCAACTGGGCAAGCACTACCCCTGGTGGGAACTGCCGATTAGGAATCTCCATGATCGTGACCTGGTAGCCCGCTGCCTCAAGGATGTCGCGGGCAGTTTCGATGGACAACATCACGACGTCGGCGATCGGCGATGCAGGTATCAGCCCGGTTTTGGGGTCGTCAAGACCAAGCTCTGGTAATGGGAATTCCAGTATCGGTGACTCGGCGAGGGCACCGGCCATAAATCGTGCCCAGATCTTCGTGGGTAGCCCACCGCCAGTGATCTTTTCAGAGGTCCTTGGCGGCAACATTGGCTCAGGTTTTATGAAACCGAGCCATACGGCGGTCGTGAGTTGTGGAGTTGACCCTACGAACCAGGCGTCTTTGTAGTCCTGACCTGTTCCGGTTTTGCCAGCTACCGGGCGGCCGATGCGCGCATTGATTCCTGTGCCTCGCGTCACGACTTGCTCGAGGGTGTGATTGAGAATTCGCACATCTTCGCCTGCGAACACCCGGTCGCGTCGCGAGATCTCAGAGTAAAGAATCTCGCCGGTCGGACCGACGACTTTGGTGACGAACACAGGATCGACATGAAGTCCGTCTGATGCGAACGTCGAATACGCCGAAGCTACGTCGAGCACCGTTGCCTCGTTGCTGCCTAGTGCTGCTGATGGATAGGGCCTCAACAAACTCCGCACTCCAGCGGCCGCTGCAGTTTGTACCGCGCTATTTGCGCTTACATCGGCAATGAGTTGTGCGAACACAGTGTTTACTGAATGCACTGTCGCTTCGACGAGATCAATCTTGCCGAAGCTTTGCTCGTCGTAGTTGCGCACAACCCATGGCTCTTGTCCAGTAATCGGGATCTTGATCTTCGAAGGACCCTCGTATTGGGTGTCCAACGCGACACCTGTAGCGATGGCTGCTAGGAGTACGAAGGGCTTGAATGTGGAACCTGTGGGCCGTAGTGCTTGTCCAGCGAGATCAAACTTTGCTGCGTCGCTGCCACTCCAGTAGTCGCGCCCGCCAACATATGAAACGACGTGGCCAGTTTCGGGCTCAATCGCGACGAGCGAAGCGGCCGGATTTGTAGAAGGGTTATCGAGAAAGCTTGCGATAGCGCTCTCGGCTAGTTCCTGTCGATGGGTGTCGAGTGTTGTCTCGATCTTGAGCCCGCCCTGGTACAAAAGGTGTTCGCGCTCGGCGAGTGTCGCGCCAAATATCGGATTCGCAAGGAACCAACGCTTCACAGCATCGACGAAGTGTGGCGCGACTGTGTTGTTGCTCCATTGAGCGCCTGAGACTTTGAGCGGTGTAGCTCTTGCGCGGACCGCATCGGCTTCGCTTACAACCTTGTAGCGCAGCATCGCATCGATAACCCGGTTGCGGCGTGCGGTTGCTTCGTCGGGCTTCGTGAACGGGTCGTAGGTCGATGGTGCGCGCAAGAGGCCAGCAAGCAATGCTGACTCGGCGAGCGTCAGGTCGGACGCGGGTTTCGCGAAGTATCGATCGGCTGCAGCCTGCGCGCCGTATGCACCGTTGCCGAAGTAGACCTCGTTCAGGTAGCGCTCGAGGATTTCCTCCTTCGTGAAGCTGCGTTCTAAGCGGACAGCGAGTATTGCTTCTTCTAGCTTGCGATGTGGTGTCTGCTCTCGGGTGAGCAAAACATTGCGAACGTACTGCTGCGTGATCGTGGAGCCGCCTTCTACGACGGCACCCTGCGAAACATCTTCTCGTAGCGCCCGCAGGATTGCTTTGAGGTCAACGCCATCGTGGTCGAAGTACCTGTGGTCTTCGATTGCGACGACTGCCCTAACTAGTTCCGGTGCGATCGCTTCGAGCGAAATAGCTTCGCGATGCTCACCTAGATCAAGTCGAGCCAACAGCGATCCGTCAGAGCTGAGAATCGACGAGCTCTGCGATGGATCGAGCGGGACCGGGTCGATGATCGCGCTGTAGCTACAGGCCGTTGCGACGACGGCAACGATGAGAGCGCAAGCAATCAGGCTGGTCTTCACGGTCTCCATATTCGCACGCTGTCGTCACAAACGTGCTGATAGCGGTTGCTTCGGTAACCTCGCGCACCAATGGACCTTGCTCAACAGTTCGACTTCCTCGCGAGCGGCGCTGTCGATCTAATTTCCGCGACCGACTTGCGACAGAAGCTCAGAAGCGTCGACGCGGGCGAACGACCGCCGCTACGCGTCAAGTTGGGCATCGATCCGACAAGTAGCGAGATCCATCTAGGGTTCGCTGTAGTCCTGCGAAAACTGCGTCAATTTCAAGACCTTGGGCACACGGCGGTTCTCATCATCGGCGATTTCACAGCACAGGTCGGAGACCCTTCTGGCAAGTCCGCAACGAGACAGCGTCTCGACGCATCCGAAGTGGAAGCCAACGCGCAGAGTTATGTTCGACAGATCTGCCAGATTTTGAGTCCTGACCGTCTCGAGGTACGACGGAACTCAGAATGGCTTGGCTCGCTTGACGTGCACGGAGTCTTAGGGCTCACAGACTCAAGCACGGTCGCGCAGATTCTTGCGAGGAACGACTTTCGTGCGAGGTATGAGACGGGCAAACCAATAAGCCTTACCGAGTTCATGTACCCCTTGTTTCAAGGCTACGACTCAGTGATGGTCGAAGCCGATGTCGAGCTTGGCGGAACCGACCAACTGTTCAATCTCCACATGGGCCGCGACTTGCAGATCAGTCGTGGCCAGGCTGCGCAAGTCGTGCTCACGACACCGTTGCTAGTGGGGATCGATTCAGGGTTTGAGACTCAAGGCGACGGCACGCTCCTGCCGAACAAGATGTCTAAGTCACAGGCAAATACCGTCGGTATTGGCGAATCAGCAGACGAGCAGTTCGGCAAGCTCATGTCGATGCCAGACGATGTTCCAGGCGATCCGAGCCCGACCGCGAGAATCGAACGGTACATGCGCTACGCCACGGGCTGGGCGCCATCGGCTATTGATAGCTCTATTGCGGGACTACGCGGCGGGGAACTTCACCCGAATATCGCAAAACGCTCGATCGCTAGGGCGGTGTGCGACCTGTACCACGGGAGTGGAGCAGGAGACGCCGCTGAGGCCGAATTCGATAGTCGCTTCGCCAAAGGTGGAGCAGGTCGTCCCTCAGAGATCGCCGAATTCAAGATTCCGGCTGATCTTGTAGATGGCGATGGGCGAGTGCGCATGGCGCGCCTGGTGAGCGAAGCCGGTCTAGCTAAGTCTGCCAGGGAAGCTGAGCGACTGATTAGCCAGGGAGCGGTGCGCATTGATGGCAATGCGCTTGCTGTCAACGAGGTACGCACGGTTCAAAATCTTGACGGCGCTCTACTCAATGTTGGCAAGCTCGGATGGGCGCGTCTGTCCTGGTCATAGGCAAGTTCAAAAATATCTGTGCCCCGGTTTGGCATCCGAAATCGCCGGACCTATCATGGCACTCCGCTTCGGGGACCGTTACGCACGGCACCGCAGCAACTTGACACCACGGCACTGACGCTTCCTTTGGCTTTTGGCAACGAAGACTTTTCAAAGGTCTTCTTCCGTTGCGAAAATCTCTACAAGGATCAAGCGCTTCTGCATGTGTCACCCCGATTCCGGGCGCCTACGTAGTTAGGCGCGCACGTCGGGGACCGGCTCCTTGACAACAGAGTAGTGAACGCCAAAATTCAGTGAGGGCGTTGACCGTTGCATTTGCAATGATTGGCGTCCATGTAAAAACAATTAGCTAGCCCGATCTAGCCAGACCGGGTTGGTGATAAGCATTAAGCAGTCGGACTGGGGTCAGTGCCCCGGCGAGACGGCTCTCGATCGCAGGTTCTGTCGACTCCGCAAGATTCCGCGGATGCTCGGCAGGCTTACACGATCTCGATGGAGAGTTTGATC
>SXGU01569565.1_pt1 | contig 58950 bp, 40 predicted proteins | sample 3174531 | NCBI WGS metagenome assembly SXGU01 (sample SAMN11356863, study PRJNA531348) | freshwater metagenome | isolation source: freshwater sample F1-140 | place: China: Fuxian Lake, Yuxi | collected 2017-12-25 | reverse complement strand
CCTCTTGTGCCTGGAAACCTTCTGGCGCAACCACCGCTGGCACGATCTCTTCCCACACGCCAAACCTCCCTCCCTCGCCAATAACTAACCACAATCGCAGCCCGCATCGCTACAACCTCGAAAAAAACTGAGATGCGCACGTTGTTGAACTAATTTCCGGTGAGTAACGCGGGGTGGATCTGGCTTCCATAGAGGTTACTGCGTGGATCCAGCACAAATGATGAAATAAAGGCGACGCCAATTGGGATTCACATTGACGCCGTCCTGATTTGACGGAACCTCAAAGAGTTCACCGAGTTACAAAACCATGCCCTGGAAGGCGCGTTCGTTCGCGGACATGCGAGTCCGGGATTGCCATTGAAATATCGGACCGAGATTGAACCCGACTCCTGGAGGATAAAATGGATTGGGAGATAGAACTACCATTGATGATTGGACTCGCGGGCGGAGTGTTTGCGCTCGGCTTCGCTTGGGTTAAGTCCCGCTGGATTTTGCGACAAGATGCCGGTAGCGAGAAACTCCAGCGGATTGGGGGGTATGTCGCCACGGGTGCCATGGCGTTTTTGGTCCGCGAATACAAGGTGCTTATCCCATTTGGCCTCATCGCCGCTGTGTTGCTGCTGATTGGCAACCGCGGAGCGCTCCGGTGGGAGGCTCTGACTTTCCTTTTGGGGGCCACATGTTCCGCTTTATCTGGATTTTTCGGCATGAAGGTTGCCACGAAGGCGAATATGCGGACCACTGCGGCGGCCACGATCGGCCTCAACGAAGCCCTGAAGGTTTCCTTCGCTGCTGGATCGGTGATGGGTATGAGTGTCGTTGGGCTGGCATTATGTGGCATCGCCTCGGTTCTTTATGCCACGATTCATTTCTTTGGCCGGTCGCCGGATTCTTTTCACCACGAATCTCTGCCAATCCTTTCTGGATTTGCTCTGGGCGGTTCCTGTATCGCCCTGTTTGCGCGGGTCGGCGGTGGTATTTATACCAAAGCGGCTGATGTTGGAGCCGATCTGGTTGGCAAAGTTGAAGCGGGCATACCGGAGGACGATCCTCGCAATCCGGCGACAATCGCGGACAATGTGGGTGACAACGTGGGCGATGTCGCGGGTATGGGAGCCGACCTTTTCGAGTCGTTCGTCGCTTCTGTGCTCGGTTGCATGATTCTCGGAATTGCCGTCGATGCACCCAGCGAAATTCGCACTCGCCTAGCCATGATTCCGTTGGTTCTTGCAGCTGCTGGAGCCCTCGCCTCAGCGGTGGGTATCGGTTTTGTCCGGGTCAAAGCGGGAGGGTCACCCCAGGCGGCGCTGAACTTAGGATCCTTCATCGCTTCCGGGCTCGCCGCCGCCCTATCCTACCCGGTCTTCCAACTGTGGTTGGGAGCTCAGACCTTTGGGGGGGGCGCCACTGGACTCCGGTTGTTCTTCTGTACACTCATTGGCATCGTTGCAGGCACCCTTATCGGTTCACTCACCGAGTACTTCACAGGCACCAATAAACGCCCGGTTAACGCCATTGTTAAGGCCTGTAAGATCGGAGCGGCGACCAATCTTATTACGGGGATGGGAATGGGAATGATTTCGACCGCGCTCCCGGTAGTCACCATGTGCAGCGCCATCTTGATGAGTTATCACCTGGCAGGTCTTTTTGGAGTCGCCATCGCCACCGTCGGACTTCAGCTCACCCTTGGGATCCAACTCGCGGTCGACGCCTTCGGACCCGTCGCTGACAATGCCGGCGGTTTGGCCGAAATGGCTGAGATGCCTCCCTCGGTCCGAGCCACGACCGATAAATTGGATGCGGTGGGAAACACCACGGCGGCCATCGGCAAGGGCTTTGCCATTGGATCCGCTGCGCTAACATCGGTGATCCTATTCTCCGCCTTCAAGGCCGAGGTGGGGATTGCCTCAATTGAGCTGACCGATCCCAAGGTGCTGGTGGGGCTGTTGCTCGGGGGCATGGTGCCTTACCTCTTCTCCGCCATTTGCATGCTGGCGGTGGGTCGGGCGGCGTTTAGTATGGTCGAGGAGGTTCGCCGACAATTCCGTACGATTCCAGGCCTCTTGCAGGGCAAGGCGGATCCAGATTATTCTCGGTGCGTGGACATCAGCACAACTGCCTCTCTGAAGGAGATGATCCTACCTGGGTTGCTGGCGATTCTGTCGCCCGTGCTCGTAGGGTTCTTGGGTGGACCGCCGATGTTGCTTGGTTTTCTCGCCGGCGTGACAGCCTCTGGGGTCGCCCTGGCAATTTTTATGTCCAACACCGGCGGTGCCTGGGATAACGCCAAAAAATCGATTGAAAGCGGTGTCGGGGACGGCAAGGGCTCGGACTCGCACAAAGCAGCGGTCATCGGCGATACGGTGGGTGATCCGTTCAAGGATACTGCTGGACCGTCTCTGAATATTCTCATCAAACTCATGGGCGTGATGGCCGTAGTCATCGCACCGATGCTCAAACACTATTGGGGACTATGAAACCGTCCTATGAAAAGCGCCTGTACCAAATCCTCTTTCCCAATCAGGCATTGGTGGCATCGCAGCTGGGTCCGGAGGATTTCGCCCGCCACTATCTAATCGGTTCCGTCCGCCACTATTCGGGAAAATTGGTCTTTGCGGACATTGATCCGGATTTCCGCCATCCGCATTTTGATATCGAAGGTGGCATGAAAGGTTTGGTGCCCCATGCCGACGGGACGCCTAAGCACACCCGTTTCATCTGCTCCTACCGGGTGATGGAGCACATGGACTTCGACCGCATTCGCAAGCTTTACTTATCGACCTCCGAGGCCACCGTGCTGGAACTGAGTCCGGCCGAGTACGACAAGGTTCATCAGCCTGGGTTCCTACGGACATTTGCGCAAATAGCGCCGCTGTCGATGCTCGTGATGACCCCGTATGACATGTTGGAATTCGGTCGCTACATCACCACCCCGGGCAACCCGAAAGGGTGTCCGAGCTTATTCTATACGCAAATCGAACTCAAAGTGGAGGAGTTCCTGGTAAACTTTGAGCAGAATCCTTTCATGCAGGCGCCATTCTCCTTTCTGCATCCCTCCAAGTTGCGCGACGCCATCGTCCAACTGAAGGAGCGCCCTGAAAAAACCACGAAGGGGTTGTCGCTTTTCTGTCCATTGGATCAGATATCGTTCAAGCGGATTCGTCACGGGTTCATGTTCGCCTCACAACAAAAGTATCGATTTTTCCCCATGCCCAGCCTGCAGGACATCGAGGTGCGAAATTTCAAATTCTGGCAGGGGATGTAAGGATTCAATCTGAATGATTGTCAGTTTGTTTAATGATGTGATCGGCCCTGTCATGCGAGGGCCCTCCAGCTCGCATTGTGCGGCAGCGCTGCGCATTGGACGATTGGCTCGGGATTTGATGGGAGGAGTGATCGAGGACGTGTTGGTGGAATTCGACCGCAATGGGTCACTGCCGACGACTCATGATTCTCAGGGTTCCGACATGGGGTTATTTGGCGGTTTGCTGGGATGGGAGACAGATGACGAACGATTGACGCGGTCTATTGTGGCATTAAAGGAGCAAGGCGTTCGACTTCGGGTTGAGATCGTGGATGTCGGTGATCCCCATCCCAATACCTATCGGCTCACGTTGGCAACGGCCGGAACCACGCATTCCCTCGTGGCGATCTCGACAGGTGGGGGCATGATTGAGGTGCTGGAGGTGGACGGGGTTCGTCTGGAACTGTTTGGAGACTACTTTGAAACGCTGGTGTGGGTGTCGTCGGGTTCTGGCGCGACACTTCAATCGAATTTGGCAGAGGCCATCGAGACAGATCAGATCCGAGTGCACCCAGGCTCGCGATTCGATCTCGTCCAAGTCAAAGCGCAGGTGTTTGTCCCCGAATCATGGCTTGCAGCCGAAATGAAATCCGGGCGCGTCTTGTCCTGGAGCCGATTGAATCCAGTGTTGCCCGTCTTGTCGCGGGCTAGTACTTCGGTTCCGTTCACGACTGGAGCCGAGATGCTTCGGTTTGAGGGGGCGCGCGGTCGCTCTCTTTGGGAATTGGCGGTGGATTATGAAGCCGCCCGGGGCGGGCTTGAGCGCGAGGTTGTCCTCGAAAAAATGATCCACCTGGTGAGAATCCTCCGGCGATCTATCGCCCAAGGGCTGGCTGGCACTGATTTTGATGACCGAGTTTTGGGAGTTCAAAGTGTCGGGTTTCAGAAGGCGATGGCAGCGGGCCGATTGCTCCAGGCCGGTGCTCTGAACCGGATGGTGCTGTACGTCACGGCCATGATGGAGGTGAAGAGTTCCATGGGCGTGATCATTGCGATGCCGACTGCAGGAGCGTGTGCGGCGCTTCCGGGAGCCGTCATTGCGATGGCCGAGGAGGTGGGGTTGGGTGAGGTGGAAATGGCCAAAGCCTTTTTGGCGAGTGGTATCATCGGGGTAATTATTGCGACGCATTGGACGTTCGCTGCTGAAGTCGGCGGTTGCCAGGCGGAAGGTGGATCGGCGGCGGCGATGGCCGCGGCGGCATTGGTGACCTTGTCGGGGGGTACCGTCCAGCAAGCGGTCGCCGCTTCATCCATGGCGCTTCAGAGCATGCTCGGCCTGATTTGCGATCCCATCGCCAACCGTGTCGAGGCTCCTTGTCTCGGGAAAAATGTGATGGCCGCAAGTAACGCGCTTTCGTGCGCGAACATGGCCCTCGCAGGCTTTGATCCGTTGATCCCCTTGGATGAAGTCATCGAAGCGGCAAAGCGCGTGTCGAGTCAGATGCCTCGCGAACTAAGATGCACGGCGTTGGGTGGACTTTCCATCACACCGACGTCAATGGCTATTGAGCAACGGTTGGCGGCAGCCACAGCGAAAAAATGTGGTGCCAGTAGCTGTGGTTGCAGTTGAGTGGACACGATGCCGTTGCCGCCGCAATCCATCGGCGGTTTGCGTCAGCGCCAGGGGGGTCGCCATTTCGCAAACTCAGAGTTCCTTCCACCGTTGGGCTACAGGGATCCGTCTACCAATACCGAAAGCTTTGGTGGTAACCTTCAGTCCTGGGGCGGCCTGACGACGCTTGTACTCCGCGCCATCGATGAGACGGATGATTCGGCGGACAGTGGTTTCGCCGAATCCGGCGGTGATAATGTCCGCGGCGGATTTTTGGTGGACCACGTAGGCCTCCAGAATGGCGTCAAGAATCTCGTAGGGCGGTAGGCTATCTTGGTCGGTCTGGTTGGGACGCAATTCGGCGCTGGGCGGTTTGGTGATGCTGGGTTCGGGGATCAAACAATCCAGGCCGAGACGCTGTTGGGCGTTTTTATTGATCCAACGGGCCAAGCGGTAGACTATGGTCTTGGGGACATCACTGATCACCGCGAGCCCTCCGCACATGTCGCCGTAGAGAGTGCAATAGCCCACAGCCAATTCACTCTTGTTTCCGGTAGTGAGCAGGAGGGAACCAAACTTGTTCGACATCGCCATCAGCAGCACGCCACGCAACCGGGCCTGAAGGTTTTCCTCGGTGGTATCCTCAGGTTTTCCATGGAACAACGGTAGCAACTGCTGTCTGACGGCGGTGAAGGGTTTTTGGATGGCCACCACGTCGTATTGTATTCCGAGGTTTGCGGCCAGAATTCGTGCGTCGTCCAGGCTTCCTTGGGACGAATATTGGGAAGGAAGGGACAGACCACTAACATTATTTGGGCCGAGGGCAGCGACGGCGAGGCACGCCACCACAGCGGAATCGATTCCGCCGCTCAATCCGAGCACCGCCGATTTGAAGCCGCATTTGTGGAGGTAATCCCGGGTGCCAAGAACCAGGGCTTGGTGCAAGAGTTCCTCGTCCAAGATGGGTTTTCGGGTGACTGTGGCGCCAGACGAGAGATCCACGACCACGAAGTCTTCATCGAATGCCTTGCCGGCGGCGATGAGTTTGCCGTTGGCGTCGTAGGCGACGCTCTGGCCGTCGAATACCAATTCGTCGTTGCCACCAACCAGATTGCAGTACAGGACCGGTCGGGCCGCTTTACGTGCCAAACTGGCCAGCATTTGGTGTCGGGTGGTTTCCTTGGAGAGATGCCACGGAGACGCGCTGAGATTGAGAAGGATTTCGGCGCCCCTTGCCGCCAAATCCATGGCTGGGTTGGGACGGTATCGACGTTCGTGCCAAAAATCTTCGTCGTTCCAGACATCTTCACAGATAGTGATTCCGATGCGGTGCCCGTTCAGATCTATGGGCAGATTCTCTGGTGCTGGTTCGAAGTAACGATCCTCGTCGAAGACGTCGTAAGTGGGCAGGAGTGTCTTGGTTCGGATGGCGATGATTCGGCCTCGGTGGAGCAGGGCGGCGGCGTTCGTGACGGCACGTCCTGGGCGCTTTAGGTTCTCGCCAACAAAGCCCACCAACATCGCCACCTCCCCGGCGGCGGCGGCGAGACGCTCAATAGCGATTCGGTTTTGGCGGACAAACTCCGGCTTTAGAACGAGGTCGCGAGGCGGGTAGCCCGCAAGGGCGAGTTCCGGAAACAACACCAAGTCGACTTGCGCATGGCAGCCCTTCTGGTAAGCGGCCAGAATGCGTTGTTCATTGCCGGCTAAATCGCCGACTGTTGTGTTGATTTGAGCGAGGGCGACACGCATGGGGCTCAATGCAATTGGGCACGCCGGGCCAGGGCTTCACGTAAACTGGCGCCTTGATCGGTGAGAATGAGGGTCCCCACCCCTATGCCATTTCGAGTGAACCAATCGGGGGCGGTTTCCAGGACGAATTGGATGTTCTTGGAGGCGGAGGGGACTGGAGATTCATCGCGCTTCCTTAGGGTGACGATTTCCTGAACGACTCCTTCGGTGTCGATATAGGCGGCGTTGATGTCGAAATCGACGTTGCGCATATAAAAGGATCGTTGGGCAGCCCCGGCGAAGACAAAGAGCATCCCTTCCTCGGGACCGATGCCTGGGCGGAACATCATTCCGGTAGCGACCTGGGTCAACGTGCTGCAGACCTCGGCCCGCAATGTCTTGGCTCCGATTCGGAGCGAGACAGTAGGCAACTTGGCCTGCGCCTTGTCCAAATGGTGACGCGGCCCGTTCGATTCTGATTTGGGTGATGGTTGGGTGACGACCGAAGGCGCTGAGTTTGTCGATCCTGCGGTTGGTGCGTTGGTGGAAACGGGCGGCGAAGAACCGGGCGAGGTGGGTTGATTCCCACAGCCGCTCAGTACAAGAGCCAAAATCACCGATAACCGCGCAGTCAGCGAATTCACGGGCTCAGCCTGTGCCGATTGGCAGCGGCTTTCAACGCGCGAGTTTGGCCGTGTCAAAAAGTCCTGCGATGTCGCACACATAAGACTCCAAGAGGCCTGTCAAGCGCTACGGGTCTGGATCGGTTCTAACGCCCGCGAAACCGGTAGCTCTTCCCTCACGATCAAGTGAGCTTTGTTTGGGCGCGCGCCGAATTTCTAAGGAACATCACTTGATCCTTGGCGGCGAATCTGGCAATAAATTGGGCGATATGGCTACTTACGTTTACGAAACGATTCCGACCAAAGCCGGACAGAAACCGCGGCGGTTTGAGGCGGTGCAAAAAATGAGCGACCCTCCGCTGACAAAGGATCCCGAGACGGGGTTGAAAGTTCGACGGGTCATTGTGGGCGGCAGCGGTTTGGTGACGCACGGTGCGAGCATTTTGTCCATGAAAACGCGAGCGAAGCGTTAACCTTCATCGCTGGTGCTCTGAGAGATCAGAACGCCAATGCCAGTCCCATGTAATAGTTCCTTCCGTACGCCGGATCGATGCCGTCGGCTCGAATTCGTGCATAATAGTCCTCGTCGAAGAGGTTGTTCACCCCGGCGAGGACACTGACATTCGATCGGTAGACTTTCCATTCCAGTGTCAGATCCCAGACGGCATACGACGGGATGGCAAACGAAACCGTGTTGCCGTCGTCGGCGAAGTGCTTATCGGTGAAGGTGCCTAAAAACGCCAGTTTGACCCGGTCTTGCCATCGATAAATGACCCCTGTGCGAATCAGGTGTTCGGGAGCGTACTGCGGCGTGTTGCCGTCGCGTGGACCGCTAATGAATTCCGCGTCGAGCCACATCAAGTTGCCGTAGAGGCTTACCTGATGGTCGCTGGCGATGTCGGATTCGCCCCGCAACGTTTGGGCGAGACCGAAGAGTTCCACCTCGCCGGAAGCTTCCCAACCGAGGTGACGTGCCCGTCCGACATTTTCGATCGAGACACCGTTCGGCACGGCGACGGAGCCAATCTGGTCATCAAAATCGATCCAGAAAAGACTGGTGTCCCAGTTCAACCAAGGGCGCGGTTGGCCTCGAATACCGACTTCATATTGCCAACTGGAACCTGCATTGAGGTCGGCGTTGACAAAATTGTTGGCGCCTGTGGGCACGGCTTCGGTGAACACTTTCGGACGATAAGATCGGGAAAGGTTACCGTATCCGGTAATTTCGGGAGTGACTGCGTATTCCAAGCCCAATCCGGGCAACGGGACGAACTCGTAGCTGCTTTGGTCACCCAATGCAGTGCCGACAGCCGTCTTGTCGAGGTTCAATTCTTCTTCGACCGATTGGTGGATGTTCTCGAGCCGAACCCCGGGGGTAATGGAAAGTTTGGAAAGGACAAAACGGTTCTCGAGGAATACGGGCGCATAAAACAGCTCGCGTTGGCTTTGATGGCGAACGAGACCGGTGGTGGCGTCCGGCGTCGTGCCTCGTTGATCCATGCGCGGGGAATCGTTATGGAACAGCTGAACCCCGGCCGCAACCGTGTGGGTGTTGCCGCCAGCGGTCCAATCATGACGCAAACGTGCCTCCAGGCCTTGGGTATAAAACTCCTGATGCTCGATGGTATTGCTTGTCGCGCTGGCACCTGAGGGCAAGGTACCAAATCCGCCGCCGCGCTGGCGGCTGCTGTATCGGGAATAATAGCCGCCCCAACCAGTAACGGTGAGCGCTGTATCCTCGGAAAAATCGCGTTCATAGGCCAAGGATGCGAAATAGCGATCGAGTTCAAATCGGTCGAATGGACGCGAACTCGAATTGCGTTGAACCTCATAATTAACGGAGTTCGGGCCACTTGCCAGAGTGAGTCCACCGGGTTCTCCGTGATTCTCGGCGTATCCATCGAAACTGAAGACCCAACGACTATCCTTGTCGGCATCAAGAACCAATCGGGCGTTGCCGGTATTCAGTTCGAAATCACTGTTGGTTTCGCGAAACCCTTGTCCTTGGCGGCGGTTGAAACTGGCGTAATACCCGACGCGATCGATGGTTCCGTCTACCGAATTGAATGTGTTGTAAAGGCTGTCGCTGCCCAAAATGTGTTGGGAGCGTGCGGAAAATTCGCGATCGGTGCGGGGGCGATGAGTGACATAGTTCAGAGCGCCACCGGGCTGCGGACCATACATGAGCGATGCGCCACCACGCAGGAATTCGATCCGATCAACGGTGTCGAGTGAGGGTGTATAATAGGCCTCTGGGTAGCCGAACGGATCGGCGTGTATTGGAATTCCATCCTTTAACACTTGAGTAAATTGAGCGCGATGCGGGTTCAACCCACGGTACCCGATGCTGACCAAGGGAGTCGTTTCCTCGCTGAGCAATAGGCCGGGAGTTTTGGTGAGGGCTTGGCGATAGTTGTTGTTACTGATGCGCGGCAACTCGTCGAGATCGAGCACGGACGATTTCTTCCCGGCGTAGATCTGGGTACCCTGAACTGGGGGAAGAAATGGGGCTTGAATGGCTTCTGAGGCTTCGGACTCGGCGGTGACCAATACTTTGGGCAGTTGCTGAATCTCGTTGGTGGCTGTTTGGGCCAGCGCGATGGGCATCGGCAGAGGCGTCAGGGTGAGGAGAATCACCGCTGAAGAGATCGAGAAGCGGTTGGGAGGGATCCGCGTGGGTGAATGGAACAGACAAAATGGGTTGGACTGCATGCCGAGTTCATATGGCACAACCCATTTGGGTTCGCATTCGGCTCCTTGCCAAATCTTGTCGTGTATTTGTGGTCCAGTTTGAGGGAACGAGTTTGCGGGGCAGGTGGATTTGGGTGCGTGCGTGACATCCCTTGGCAACGGGGCTATGGATACGAGGAATTGCTCCAAAACAATGAATACCACGTCGCGTCGAGCCTTTTTGAAGTCAAGTGCGGTTGCGGTGGCTGCAACCACCTGGAGTGGGGGTGTCCCTTCTGTGGTGGCTGCGGGCGCCAACGAACGTATCCAACTTGGGATCATTGGTCCGGGTGGCATGGGCATGAATCTCCTGCGTTCCTTTGCGCCGATGCCGGATGTGCAGGTGGGCTGGGTTTGTGATCCGGATGAGAATCGGGCTCGAGCGGCGGCTCGGGAGGTTGAGGACAGGACGGGTCGGCCACCCCGTGTGGTTGCAGACCTTCGGCGTGTGCTCGAAGACAACTCGGTCGATGCCGTGATCATTGCGACGCCGGATCACTGGCATGCGCCGGCCACAATTCTTGCCTGCGACGCTGGCAAGCATGTTTATGTCGAAAAGCCGGCCTCGCACAATTTGAGAGAAGGGCGGCTCATGATCGACGCCGCACGAAAGGCGAAGCGAGTGGTGCAGGTCGGCACGCAGAGCCGCAGCTCGCCTCATGTCCTGCGTGCGATGGAGTTGCTGAAACAAGGCGTGATTGGAGATATCCTAGTGGCCAAAGTTTGGAATAGCCAACTGCGAAGGGACATCGGTCATGCAACGCCGACTCGTCCTCCGGCCGAATTAGATTTTGATCTCTGGCTCGGACCGGCTCCTGCGGTACCGTATCGTTCCAATCTGCTCCATTCTCAGTGGCGTTGGTTTCGGGCTTTTGGGACCGGTGACATGGGGAATGACGGAGTTCATGATATCGACATTGCACTTTGGGGACTGGGGGTGGTCTCCCATCCGAATCGGATTGTTGCGTCTGGCGGGAAGTATTTCTTCGATGATGATCAAGAGTTTCCCGATACCCAGACCGTCATTTTTGAATATGGACCGCCGGTGGTTGGCGGGCGTCCACGACAACTGATCTTCGAGCAACGAATCTGGTCACCCTATGTTCAGGAAGGACACGAAAACGGCAACGCGTTTTATGGGACAAAAGGCTACATGATCTTGGGCAAAGGCGGTGGCTGGCAGATCTTTGGGCCGCGGAATCAACCGGGTGAATCGATGAAGGGCACCGTCAACAGCCAGGCGCATCATCGCAATTTTTTGGAGTGCCTTCGGACAGGAGCCCTGCCGAATGCGGATATTGAGATTGGCCACCTTTCCTCGTCATTGTGTCACTTGGGGAATATCGCCACGCAAACGGGACGCGCTTTGACGTTTGACCCGGTGAAGGAGCGGTTCAAAGGGGATTCCACCGCAACTCGACTGTTGCATCGCCAGTACCGCAAGGGGCATTGGGCGGTACCTGTGGGCGCGAGTTGATTCTTGGATACTCGTCAGAACGCGGCTTTTAGAATACCGAGCAACTCGGATTCTGTGGGCAATCTGGGGTTGAGACGCATCAGCCGTTTGATTTCAAATGATTTTTTGGCAAAGACCGGCAATTGATCGGCGCTCACGCCAATATCCCGGAGGCGGTCTGGAATACCGATCCGGCTGCGGAGTCGTCTGACGACGTTCACCGCAGCCATTGCAGCGTCCATTTCTGACATCGACCCTGTATCCACCCCGAGTCGTGCTGCGATCTTGGCGAATTGGGGAGCCCTAGAAGCCAAGTTGTATTCCATGACGTAGGGTAACAGCAGGCCGTTCCCGGCACCGTGGGAGACGTGAACCGCGGCGCCTATGGGATATTCGAGAGCATGCACGACAGCGACCGCACAGTTGCTGAAGGCCATTCCCGCGAGGGTCGCTGCCAGTGCCATGCCTTCCCGGTCCGGCAACGACTCGGGTTGATGCACGCAATGCTCCAAATGCTTGCCGACGAGTGCAATGGCCTCTTCTGCCAGGAGATCTCCCAGCGGCATTTTTCCAGAATAGGGAAACGGCTCTCCCGGGGCCGCGTCGAGTTGGCGATGGTCTATGGCTGTGAAGGCTTCGATGGCGTGGGTCAGTGCATCAATGCCGCTGTCTGCCGTCGCTTTGGGCGGGCACGTTAATGTCAGCTTCGGGTCCACCACAGCCAGCGTTGGGCGTAGAAACTGACTGAGAGTGCTGACTTTCACGCCGTTGATTTCATCTGTGAGAACTGATGAGTGAGACACTTCGCTTCCGGTGCCTGCGGTAGTTGGGATGCAGATCACTGGCGCCACGGGGCCCGGGACTCGTTCATGGCCAAAGTAATCCTCAGGCTTCCCACCGTGAGCCATCAGGATGCCGGACATCTTTGCTAGATCCAGGTTGCTGCCGCCGCCCAATCCGACGAGGACATCGGGAAGAAACGCTTGAGCGGACGCGAAGGCGAGGTTTGCAGTCCGGATATCAGGCTCATGACGGCCCCCGTCGAACACACTCACGTTCAGCCCAGATTCTCTCAAGATGCCTTCGATGCGACTGGAAATGCCAGCAGCAACGAGGTTCCTGTCGGTGATCACCAACACCCGTTGCCAACCTCTGGAGGCGATCCACCGACCGAGCTGTAAGGTGCTGTCAGAGCCGAAAGCCAGGTTGTCGGCGCTTGCGAAATTCCAAAAAGTGCGCATGTCGCCGCGCGGCATAGCATTGCCGGTGTTCGGAAGTCACGACGGTTCGCGCCCATGCCTCAGATCGGAGAGTCACCGCAAAGCCATTTCTCTGCCGACGTAGTGACCTGACATTTTGGAGTGTCGGCAGCCCGCTGCCGCTTTCACTCACCACGAGCACGCTTTTTCGTAGTCCGTCAACCGGTGGGCATCTTCAAGAAGTTGACAGAATGTTGCTGGCAAGTCTCGCTACGGCTTCCCAAAGTTGGGGGTGATGAACGCATCTTCGGTTTCTCGATGGTTGAAGGGGTTTTTCCTGGCGCTATGGACATTCCCGCTCCTGGCGGATTCCCCGGCGGAGTCACTTCGGGAAGCGGCCCGGACGCTCCATGGGGATGCTTGGAAAGGCCAAAAGGTGTTCTTCGATGTTCAGCACGGCGGCTGCATTCAGTGTCATGCCGTCGCCGGATACGGCGGACGGCTTGGCCCAGATCTGACGACCGTAGGCATGCGACTCAACCGGTCAGCCCTCTTGGAGGCCTTGTTGGAGCCATCAAAGCAAGTCGCGCCGGCCTGGCGGTTGGTGGAATTGGAATTGCCCGGTGGGGCACGGTTGGAAGGGCTGATCCAGGAGTCTTATGCTGGCGGCATTCGGCTGCTGGACCGCCAAGGGCTCGAGCACATCGTCCCTAAGGGGCAGATCCAGCGCCGGAAACGTACGTCACGTTCCTGGATGCCAGAACGGTGCGCTCTCTCGTTGGCACCGGAACCGTTTGTGGACTTGGTGGCCTACTGTGACTCCTTAAAGAGCGATCCCCGGAAGTTTGAACGAAAGACACCGCCGGCAGGATTCAAATCCTGGTTCAATGGCCGCGATTTGTTGGAGTTCAAACCAACTTCGGGATGGGAAGCACAAAACGGGATACTGCGGCATCTCGGACGAGGCGACCATTTGTGGCATCGCACGGATCTGAGAGACTTCGAACTGCGGTTTGAGTGGCGTTGGATGGATGCCCCCAAATGGGAATCCTTCCCAGTCATTGCCTCGTCCGGATATGAACTTCAGGACAAGGAGGGGAAGCCGATGACGGAACGGGTGCTGGATTCTGGGGACAGCGGCGTCCTGCTCCGAGGTTTATTTAAGGCCCAAGCCAACTTGTTCTGTTATCCGGTGGGGAGCGGGGAGTTTTGGGAATACCGTGAAGCGGCGGTAGGCAAGGATCGGGTACCGTTTACGCCACGAGTCCGGGCGGACCGCCCCGTCGGTCAGTGGAATCAGATGACACTGCGCTTAGTGGGAAACCGGGTGAGCATTTGGCTGAACGGCATTGAGGTGGTGAACGAGACGGAGTTGCCCGGATTGCCAGCCAAGGGACCGATTGGGTTTCAACACGAACATGGCCGATTTGAACTGAGACACCTCTGGGTGAAGGAATTCTGAAGGGGGTTCGCAGGTCGCCAGCGGGTTGGGTATCGGAGCTATTTAGGATTTGGAGTGGATGTGATTGGCAAGGCAAAGCACCAGTACGCATTGCCGGGGCGGGTTTCGGGTTTGCCGCCACCCCCGGCGGCGAAAACGAGATATTGACGACCGCCAACCTCGAAGGTGGCGGGGGTGGCGTAAGCGCCGGCATCGAGTTGGAACTCCCACAGAGTTTTTCCGGTGCGGCTGTCGAATGCCCGCACTCGTTCGTCCATAGTCGCACCGATGAAGACGAGACCTCCGGCAGTGACGATGGGTCCGCCGATATTAAACGTGCCGGTGGGTGGCAGGCCGCGCTTTTCCAGGGTTGGATAAGTGCCCAAAGGGACTTGCCAAACCAGTTCACCGCGGCCGGGGTCCAGGGCCGTGAGCGTGCCCCACGGGCGTTTGTTGGCTGGAAAGCCTTCGGGATCGCGCAGCTCATTGTGACCACTAGAAACGAAGGGGATTTCATCAGCCCAGAGCGAACCGATCTCTGAGGCTCGCACGGTTTGCTCTCGGCTCATCTCGAATAGAAAGGATTGAAGGGCCCGTTTTTCCACAGGCGAAAGCGCACTAAAGGAGGGCATCTGCCCTCGGCCTGTATCCAATAGCATCAAAAAATCTTCCGGCTTGAGCCGTTGTTTCAACCCCACCAGGGAAGGGCTTTGCGGAATTCCCGCCACGGCGGTGCCAGCTCCCCCATGGCAGGTGGAGCAAATTCCCCTGTAGAGCTGGGAGCCCAGTTCTCCCAGCGTGATGGTGTCTTTTGGTTTAGACGGCACCATGGAGATCCATTCGGCTTCGTTGCTGGCGTTGAGGATCACCAAGCCCGTGTTGGGATCAAAGGCAGCACCGCCCCATTCGGCCCCACCATTGAATTGGGGCAAAACGACCGTGGCTTGCAATCCGGGCGGCTCGTAAAGCGGGGCGGGGCGAATCGTTTTGAGGCGTTCGCGGATGGCGGCCGTCGCTGTGGGTGAAAGATCGGTAATGTCCGATTCGGTGAATCCTTGTTGAGCAAAGGGCGGCGGTTTTGAGGGGATCGGTTGGGTGGGCCAGCTTTGTTCTCCAGGAATTTCGGATCGAGCGACACGACGTTCCACCACTGGATGCAACGGTTGCCCACTCAATCGATCGAGCACAAATAGAAACCCGGTCTTGGTGGGCTGTGCCACCGCGTCGATTTGACGCCCAGCGTGCAGGGTCGAAATCAGCGTTGGAGGGCAGGGGAGGTCATAATCCCAGAGGTCGTGGTGAAGAGTCTGGAAATGCCATTTCCGCTGACCCGTAGCCGCATCCAAGGCCAGGACACAATTGGCATACAGATTCGCCCCAACACGATTGCCGCCGAAGTGGTCGTAACTGGCGGATCCGGTACCACAGAACACGATGCCTCGGTCGGCATCCAGTGTTAGTCCACCCCACGCATTGCACCCTCCCAAGGTCTTCCAGGCATCGGGCGGCCAAGTCTCATACCCGGGTTCTCCCGGATGCGGAATGGTGTGAAAGATCCAGCGACGTTTGCCCGTTCGGACATCGTAGGCTCGAATGTGGCCCGGAGCTGCCGGAGCGGGGCCTTCTCCTACGCTGGACCCGAAAATGATCAGGTCTTGGTATACCACACCCGGGGAGGAGGTGCTGACGGAGAGGTTAAATAAGTCCTGATCCATACCCTCTCTCAGATCGATCCGACCCTGAGTGCCGAACGATTCAATCCGTTTGCCGGAGCGAGCCTCGATAGCGTAGACATAGCTGCCAGCAGGTAGGAAGAGACGGCGATCGTCGCCAGATTGCCAGTAGGTGATCCCGCGGTTCACGCCTCGTCCGCCGGCACCCTGGAACGGATCGAACCGCCATCGTTCCTTTCCGGATGCCGCTTCCAACGCAACGAGCTTGAGCCCCGGTGTCGTCAGGTAGAGTGTGCCATCAATGGCCAACGGATTGCATTCGATGGTCGTGGCAGGACGTTCCCGCATATCGTCGCATCGATAGACCCAAACGGGCTTCAGTTGATGGACATTCGTGCGATGAATATGGGTTAGTGGCGAATATTTGGTGCCCGCAGGGTTGCCTCCGTACACGGGCCATTCCTGACCCTGGGAAACAGTCGCGGCATGGCAAAACCAAGCCAGCCACAGCCACAGAGTCTCGTGGATTTCTCGGACCCAGCGCCCCAACGCCGCTAAGAGTCTTATAACAGAGGGTTGCGTTGACTCAGTATTGTAGGCAAGCACTCGGTAGGTTCGAGCGGTCCGTGGAGTCCCTAGCTGTGCGTAGAGTGCAGGCATGGAATGGTGCTGTGCGAAGCTACTCTTGAATCGGTTCCACGCGCTAGGAAAAGGCTGTCCCGTTTTCCGGCGAGAATCAAGTAGCGCCGGATTCATCCATGTAAGGGACACCGGGACGGGTCATTTGCCGCTTTTCTAATTTCGCTCTGGCGTCTTTTTCCCGAGGCGCTTTCTCTTCCCTACATGGAATCGTGTCATCGATACCGGAACTCGCAGAGCTATCGAGAAGCTGCTGGGTTCACGTTGATTGAACTTCTCGTGGTCGTGGCGATCATCGCGATCTTGGCTGGCATGATCCTTCCGGCGTTAGCCAGCGCCCGCGATAAGGCGCGAGCCACCGCCTGCAAGAGCAACCTTCGCCAGATCATGCTGGCCGCAACCTTGTATGATCAGGATCACACGGTGTTCCCTGTTGGTTGGCCTGGTAGCCTGACAGCACCCATTCCCCCGATCTGGTACCGCCAATTGCAGCCGTACGTCGGGCGCGACACGAGAACTGCCGGAGAAGGCGTCTTCATTTGTCCGTCAAGCTACCAGAAGTCCGGCAGCAGTTCGGCGCTCAGACTGGGTGGATTCTGGGGCTACCTGGCATACGCACAGAACGGCTACGTCAACAATGGCGATAACAAGATCGGCTCCCGCAATGTGGCGGATCCCACGGGTACGGTGCTCTATGGGGATACCGATGGCTGGGATGCCTGCCTGTACCCCGATGCGGACCCCAAGTTGGGCACCAGCGCTGGGAATGTCTGCTACCGCCACAGCGGTGGGACAGAGAAAAGTTCGGAGACCGACCGGGGCGTTAAGGTTCTGAACAACGGCATCAAGCGGAAAGGCCGAGCGAACCTGGCGTTCATCGACAACCATGTCGATATGGTCCGCAAGGCTCCTAAACCACTGTTTACTCTTGAGCGGGATTAACCGATGTACCATCGGGAGACATCGGACGATAGTGTCCTCAAAAAGGCCGCCTCACCTGATTGCTCCAAATGAGAGAAATCGCCCCTGTCCGAGGACTAAACCTTCTACTTGCTCTGGTTGGGGTGGTTCGTTCATATTTTGACAGTGGCCTGAACTAACTTGGGCCTATTTGAATCCGCCAACATGCTGACCATTCTTGGACCAAAACCGCCGGGATCCGGATATTGCGATGGGGTTTCCCGCCGCAATTTTCTGAAGATCGGCGCCTTGGGTTTGGGGGGAATGTCGCTGCCGCAGGTGCTTCGGGCTGAAGAGGCGCTCGGGATTCGGAGTGCTTCTAATCGGCACAAGGCGGTGATCATGATTTTCCTGCCCGGCGGTCCGTCGCACCATGACATGTTTGATCTGAAGGTCGATGCGCCCCGGGAAGTGCGCGGCGAATTTAAGCCGATTGGGACGAATGTCCCGGGCATCCAGATTTGTGAGCATCTACCCAAAATGGCCAAGGTCATGGATCGATGCACCGTCATCCGGTCCATGGTGGGTGCCTTTGATGACCACGACGCCTTCCAGTGTTTGACGGGACGCCCCAATCGGAATCAGCCACCTGGGGGATGGCCCGCTTTGGGCGCTGTGCTTTCCAAGTTGCAGGGCCCAGTTAATCAGACGGTTCCACCATTTGTGGGCTTGTCTCCCAAGATGGGCGAGATGCGATGGGCACGGACAGGCGAACCGGGTTTCCTGGGCGCTGCTCATGCTCCTTTCCAACCCAACAAAGGCGGTGGCAAGGATGACATGGTGCTCCAGGGTGTCACCTTGGATCGGTTGGCGGATCGGCGAAACTTATTCAGCAGCCTCGATCGATTTCGTCGCGACTTGGACAGCAGCGGCATGATTGAAGGGTTGGATGCCTACACCCGACAAGCCTTTGGTATTTTGACCTCCAGCAAGTTGGTCGAGGCGCTGGACCTCAAGCGGGAAGATCCCAAGATCGTGGAGCGTTACGGCAAAGGGGATCCGCGCAATCGCGACGATGGCGGCCCTAAATTAATGGAGCATTTTTTGGTGGCGCGCCGGTTGGTGGAGGCTGGTGCCCGTTGCGTGACCTTGGCATTCAGCCGTTGGGACCACCATGGGGACAACTTTGGGGCATTGCGCCAAGATCTGCCGCTGTTGGACCAGGGCCTTAGCGCCTTGATTGAGGATCTACGTCAGCGCGGTCTCGAGAAGGATGTCAGCGTCGTGGTCTGGGGGGAGTTTGGCCGAACACCAACCATCAACAAGGACGCAGGTCGCGATCATTGGCCGCGCGTTAGTTGCGCGCTCCTGGCCGGAGGCGGCATGCAGCATGGGCAAGTGATTGGCGCCACCGATCGGTTGGGAGGCGAGGCGAGTGAACGCCCGGTAAACTTCGGCGAGGTGTTCGCGACGCTCTATCACGCCTTTGGTATCGACGTCAGCAAGACCACCATCAACGACTTGACGGGACGCCCACAGTTCCTTGTGGATAATGCGTGGGCTCCCATCCGAGAGTTGGTAGGCTAAACCTACTCTACTCGGCGGGACGCGGGCGTTTACTGGGGTGGCCGACCAAAATTCGGGGGTGGAATCACGGCATTGAGGCCCGCGACCACGTCCTCTTGCTTAAGGGATCCCGACTTGGATTTATCCCACTCGGTAAACCAACGATGCGCGAGTTGCTTGAATTCGTCAGCGCTAACCTTGCTGTTGGTGTCTTGGTCCGCTGCTTTGAAGACGACCGGCCCAACGAAATTTCCGGGACCAAAGCGCATCCCGCCGCCTGGGCCACCGCGTCCACCGCGTCCACCGGGTCCACCCGCCAGTGGGGTCCCTTCGTCTTTACCGGCCAGTTGGTCAGCGACGGCTTGGTGCCGCTCTTTGGTGAACAGCTTAACCGGTTTGGCTGGCATCCCGAAGCCGCGACCAAAACCCCCACCGGGGCCACCGGCCGGAGGCGCTGGGCTTTCGCCGGCGACAGATCGATCAAACCGCTCCAATTTCTTCGGGTCTTCCTGTTCAACAACGGGTCGGGTGACGGCGGCCACTTTGTCCACCAATGCGGCAAACCGTTCCGGTTTAAACAGGGTGTTTTGGAATTCCGTCATGCGTGCGACATACGCCTGCTTCACTGCGGGGACTTTCATGACGCGTTCTAGGAAACGGTTATCCTGAGCCCAGGCGTTATGAATGCTCATACGTTCCGGGGAGGGGCTAAAGAAATTGCCAAAGGCACGGTCCAGGTCCCAGGGAATGAAGAGGAACTTGTCAGTTTTTGGATGCAAGTAGACCACGAAATTTTGGCCCATCATGAGGATGGAATCGGTATTGCTGAGCCAGACCGTGACGGCCAAGAAACGTGAGAATTCGTCAATATCCAGGAACTCAGGGAGTCGTTTGGCGAATTCGGAGTCATCGGCATCGGTTACGAGTTTCGCGAAGTCGAACACGCGTTGCTGTTGTTTGGGTGTCGGCTCGGTTTTGGCATCGTAGACCTGCTTGTACTTGGCCCAATCCGTGCCCTGGAATTTGAACAGTTCCCGGGTGACTGGCTTTAAGATGGCCCCCTTCTTGGAGCCGAAATGATGTTCCGCCCAACTATTGTCGAGGTTTTCAACGATGGAGTAGAGGCCCAGGAAGCGGTTGGTGTGCACTCCCGAGGCATTGAGTGTCAGACGCGCGTAGGTGGTTCGCGGTGCAGGCACACCCGCTGCCCGATAGACTTCATAACCGAGCGGTTCATGCATCGAAGCCACTTCGGTGATATTGTTGTGAAAATTGAGTTTGGTGAGGCCCGCAACCTTTTGAGCCTTGTTGAACTCGTTGAGATCGACCTTCAGGGATTTCTTATCCGTGTTTTGCGCGTCCATGAAGGTTCCATTGCCTTTGTAACGGACCGCCACCTCGTTGAGTTGGACTCCTTCAAACTCGAGACGGCCCTTGGCATATTCAAAATTGATGCCGCGTGCAGCGCTCAGCCCGTTCCTCTGGCCTTCGCGGCCTTGAAGGCCGAAACCGGGACCGCCGGGACCGCCAGGACCGCGACCACCAGGTCCTCCAGGTCCACCAGGTCCACCAGGTCCACCAGGTCCTCCGCCCGGGGGAGGTGCTGTGAGGACCTTGGTAAACCCTTCTTGAACCTGTTCACTACTGAGGGACCCGTTTTTTTTGCCATCCCAGTCTTGGAACCACCGGTCGAATCCTCCCGTGAATTCTGCTTCAGTGAGCGACCCATCCTTGTCTTGGTCAAGACTGGCAACAAATCCGCCCGCCAGAAAATTACCGACACCAAAACCGCCGCGCCCTCCACCGGGGCCGCCAGGACGCGGCCCACCGAATGGAAACCCTCCGCCTTCAGGCATCTTGGGTTGCAATTGTTTCCACTGATCGCCTTCCAACGTCAGTGTGGCACTCCACACGTGGGTGAGTTGGAAGAGTTCGCTGGATGTTTTGGGTGGCTCGGCGGAAACTCCGGTCGTCCCTAAGGCAGAAGAGATACCCAGAGCGAGCAAGGTCACATAGTTGTGCAGGCGCATGCGAGTATGGAGACAGTGGGGTTACCAATTGGTTACAATGATGTAAACCAATTGTCTTTCGGCGCGCCTGCCCGTTAGTTGCCCGTTTTGCGTCGAAGTTCACCCAGCTATCGGAGGCCATTCCAAGATCAGTCGCGGTTGCGGACTGCGCGTTTGAGGAGTGGCCGGAGAATTTTGTCGAATTGGTCGGCTTGGCGCATGAAGCCCAAGTCGTTGGGATGGGAGCTGTCGACGGTGCCTTCGTTGTCTTTGCCGAGCAGGGAGGCGCCAGAAATGTAGTACAACTGCTGGACTCCCTCGGATTTGAGTCGTTTGAAGGCAGCCTGGAGTGCAGCACGACTGGTGTCGTTCCGCTGGCGCTTGGATTGGATCAGAAAGGCGTCCGAATAGCTCCGGTCCTCCACGAAGACAATCGGTGTTTTGGGATGGGCGATTCGCAGGGTTCGGACGAACGGTTCCACACGTTCAGTGACTTCTGCGGCGGACATGTTTGGAAGGCAATCGAGAACGTACACACTGGGATCCAGTTCAGCGAATAACGATGCCATGGAAGCTTCCATGCGGCCACTCCCGGAAAAGCCTAGGTTTATGTGCGGGAACTGGAACCGTCGTCCGAGGATCGCACTGTGAACGAGGCCGGGGCGAGACGCGCAAGCGCCCTGTTGGATACTGGTCCCATAAAACAGAATCGGTTTCCGAGTCCCAGGACCCCAAGCGCCGGCAGAGGTGATGGACGCGCTGGTTGGGACCCCGATTTGTACAGCGTGGACGCCATTGTAGAGTGGAAGATAGAGCAGGTATTCGCGAGTGGCTTGCGGCAGACTATCAGCCAACGTCACTTGATTGGTCTGTCTTTCGGGCCGTCCGTTCGCGAGCCAATTCCAATTTCCGCCGGGCATTTTCACATAGAGATCCAATCCGCTGACTCCCGTGGCGGGCATGTGCGGCATGGCCAAGTTGGGGGAAGTTAATTCCCATCGGGCCAGGAGCTTGGTGGCGTCTGTCTTGAAACGCATGTGGAGACCCGAGGAGCTGCGACTCAATCCCCAGACGGAACTGGGCACGACACCCTCTGCTTTTGCGGGAAGCCGGTCGAAAGGCGCTTTTGTGTCCTTCCAACCTTGGCCCTCCACCCCCAAGTTTCCGATGTCATGCCAGGAAACCTCGGAAGCGGTTTGTCCTAGTGCAACCAATTGGAGCAGGACACAAAAGCTAGCCAAGGTTGGGATCCTTTGAAGTGGGGTCATGGGAGCGTGGGGGTGTTTAGGGTGGGACGATCACCGGCAGCCTATTGTTCGCCCCAAGGGCGGCCGGGTGGAGGAGGGGGTGGAGGGGACCAACGCCAAATGGGCTGATAGCCGAAATTAAGGTAGGGTGTCTCGAGACGAGAATTTTTGTTGGCGCGCGATTTGAGCAACGCATCCAGCAGTGCACTGGTGAGCAAGGTGCGCTCGACATTCCAACTCGGTCTGCCGGATAGCATCATACGTTCGACACCGTTGAGAAGCAGCGTGAAGTGCGCTGCCGGACGGGCCTCCTGGGTCCAATATTGAGTCGATTGAATCTCCTTGGAGTCGCGATAGCGCCAGGCTCCAGCCCATTCACTGACAGCCCCGTTCAGTTCGAGAACTGCGGCGCGGAGCCCGTCGGCGTATTCGACAAGCCAAAGGATGGGCTCTTTCACGGCATCGCGCAGCGTTAGAGTCGGGTTGTGGCGTGTCACTCTGGAGAGGGCCGCCTGGAATAATTCGGGATCGAATCGTTTGTCTTCCTGAGCCTTCCAAACGGCGTCTCCCGTCAGGCACTGCACCGCTCGCACCCCAGTTTCGCCTCCGTGTCGTTGTTCGACGGTGGCTTGCAGACTCTCCAACGCATGGAATCCGTAGTGATCGGTGGAGCCGAAAGTGAGGACGACGATTTCCTGGACCGCGGAATCACGCTCCACATCGGCGGCCGGCCGTCTCCAAGAACTGGGAACCGACGATCCTGCCATGAGTGGGATATTCAGGCTTTTAGCAGAATCATAGATGTGTTTCGCATCCTCCCAGTTATCGGCGAGATGTTTGTCCACGAACACAGGAACTACCTTCCCACTGGACCGAAATACCTGAATCATTTCATCCCAAAACCTTCGTTTTGGATACTGCGTATTGCCGGTGGTGGATTTGGGATACTCGCCGTGCTCGGCGACGAGCAGTACACCGTCGACTGCGAGCTTGCCGGTCCCGAGGGTTAGGGTGTCCGTGATGTTGGTGTAGATTTTGAACCGGTGCGAGGCGGCGAGCAGGCGACTAATATCGTTGGGTGGCCGTTGGTCCGTGTAGAGCGACACGAGTTTAAGGGGCGATTCCTTGCCGGTGCCGTCCAGCATGTCGGTCAGCAAGAGGCGGCTGACGATGACGTCTGCGTGGGAATTGTGGCGATAAACTGTGGTCAAGGCGGCGACACGTTTGGTTGGGGATTGTGCGCCGGCAGGCTCGATCGTTCCTGAAACTATCAGGAGTACGCCGAGGAAACGAATGATGTGACAGACTGTGGACATGGTGACGACGGAGAGAGTGCACGATTCAACCAAACACTCAATGCCGCACATTCTGGACGAGCGCGGGTGGACCCGTCACATTCCGTCCATGTCGCAACGCTCTGCGCGGTGGATTCGGCCGCTCATCCATCAGCTACATGCCTACGTCCCGGGCGAACAGCCCAAGGTGCGCGGGCTCATCAAGCTGAACACGAATGAGAATCCTTATCCGCCGTCCCCCAAAGTGCTGTCAGCGCTGCGCGCTGCAGTGGATGGCCGGTTGCGACTGTATCCGAATCCCACCGCCGAAGGGTTGCGTGAGAAACTCGCGGTGCTGCATCAATGCTCTCCGGAGAACATCGTTGTTGGAAACGGCTCGGACGAAGTGTTGGCTTTGGCCTGCCGCACGTTTGCAGAGCCGGTAGCGCCGGGTGACGTCCCAGGGTCGAGCAATCGGGTTCAGTTTTTTACGCCCTCTTATTCTCTGTATCCCGTGCTTTGCGACATTGCGGGTGTCGCCAAAAATCCGGTTCCATTGCAACCGGATTTTGATCTTCCATCGGTCTCGGCGCTTAAGAAAGGAGGGCAATGGGATGCCCGTGCTGCCTTGACGTTGGTGACGACGCCAAACGCGCCCAGTGGTCGGGGCTACAGCCGTGCGCAACTAGAGGCCCTTTGTCGGTTGCAGAAGGGGGTCGTGCTGCTGGACGAAGCCTATGTGGATTTTGCGGATGAAAATGCTTTGGATCTCGCGTTGACGTCCCCGCATGTGCTCGTGACCCGCACCTTTTCCAAGGCTTATTCGCTTTGCTCTCAACGGATTGGTTATGGCGTGGGAAATCCGGATCTGATTGCGGCACTGATGAAGATCAAGGACAGCTACAACGTGAATGGATTGGGGCAGGTAGCTGCCTGCGCCGCGTTGGATTCCCTGCCTTATTTTCGGGCCAATTTTCGCCGAGTGAAACGGACTCGAGAGCGATTGCGACGCGAATTGACCGGGCTGGGATTCTCGGTCCTGCCCAGCCAAACCAATTTTCTTCTGGCCAAACCTCCGGGGCCGCCGGCGAGCGAGTGGTTGGAGCGACTTCGGGATCGAAAGATTCTGGTGCGTTGGTTCAGCGCGCCGGAGGTTTCCGAGTACCTGAGGATCACGGTTGGAAGCGACACTGAAGCCGACGCCTTTCTAAAGGCGGTGTGCTCCATCTTGCGTCGATCGGCTTGACGTTCCTGTTTCGGTGTTGAAGTTAGGGCTTGCATGAAACTGACCTGGAAAGATTGCGATGAAATCGCTTGGGCTTTGGTGGACAAATTTCCGGACCAGGATCCCCTGAAATTGAGTTTCCCCAAATTGCATAAGATGGTTTGTGAGTTGGAGGACTTCGGTGACAAGCCCGAAAATTCAAACGAAAAGGTTTTGGAAAACATTCAGATGACCTGGCTCGATGAACGGAAATAGGTCGACGAACCACCACCCACTTTCTCACAAATTCAATGACGACAACTCCCATGAAAGAAGCAGTAAATCCCGCCGGAGCGGTTCCGCCACTAGGCCCATATAGCCATGCCATTCGATCTGGCTCCTTATTATTCTGTTCCGGGCAGGTTCCTATCGATCCGGCAAATCCCGGCGGCCCGGTGGCGGGCGATATCAAAGCGCAAACCCGCCGCGTCCTTGAAAATGTGAAGCTCATCCTGCAGAGCCAGCAGTTGGATTTCCGACATGTCGTTAAGAGCACGGTGTTTATGACCAATCTCGCCGAGTTTCAGGGGATGAATGAGGTGTACGCCGAATACTTCCCAGCTCCATTCCCAGCGCGCTCCACCGTTCAAGTCGCGGCTCTCCCTCGTGCTTCCTCGGTCGAAATCGAGGTCGTCGCGGTGATGTCTTAATCGATAGCATCACCCGGGCAACCTACCCCCCATAAGGGCAGGAACATCCAACTGGATGGGTCGCGAAGGTTCAGGGGGATGGAGTCATTTGGAATGTTTGACCTGAATCTTCCCGCTTTTTTGCTTCTTCCTGAATGGTCTTTTCCGAACCCTACTCATTGTGCGCAGGGAATTTGGCAATACGAAACGGTTGGTGATCAAACTCGGAACGGGTGTCTTGACCGACGCGCAAAAGCGTCCGGATCCGGCCCAGTTTACTCAATTGGTGGGACAAGTCGCAGCGCTTCGACGGCAGGGCCGGGAAGTTGTCATGGTGACATCCGGCGCCGTGGGTGCTGGCATGGGTGCCCTTGGATTTGAACAACGACCACGGGAGGTTGCCGCGCTACAAGCTTGTGCTGCGGTTGGGCAGTCACGCCTGATGAGCCTCTATGAAAAGCTCTTCGCCAAACACCAACTCGCCGTTGCTCAGATCCTACTCACGCACGAGGATCTCGAAGATCGGGTCCGCCATCGGAACGCCCGGGAAACGTTGCTCACACTGCTCCGGCAGGGAGTCGTGCCCATCATCAATGAGAACGACGTCGTTTCCGTCACGGAACTCAAGTTCGGCGACAACGATCGGTTGTCGGCATTGGTCGCCTGCCTTTTGCCAGCGGATCTGTTGGTGATCCTGACGACCGTTGATGGCGTGATCGAGAATTACGGTCAACCGGACGCCCGAGTCCTACCCCTCATTGAGCGTATCGATTCGAGTGTGGAAAAAATGGCCGGTGGAACCACCAGTGCCACCGCTGTGGGCGGCATGACTACTAAAATTCTCGCTGCTCGAATGGCGGTTCGGGCGGGGATCCCGCTGGTGATTGCTTCAGGGCGCAAGCCGGAAGTGTTGTCGCGAGTGATCGGCGGACAAGACGAGGGCACCTTATTCCTCCCGCGACGCGACAAACTCAAAGGGCATAAGCGATGGGTTGCCTTCTTCAATCATGTCCGCGGCAAAGTCTGCGTCGACTCGGGGGCCCGCCAGGCCTTGCTCGATTCGAAAGGAAGTCTGTTGCTTAAAGGTGTGGTCAAGGTCGAAGGTGAGTTTGGGCCCGAGGACGTGATTTCTATTTGCGACGACACAGGGATGGAATTTGCGCGGGGTCAAATTCACACCAGCGCGGCGGAACTTCGAAGCCTCCTGAGTACACCTCCTGAAGTGATCAACCGGGATGACTTGGTGATCCTTTGAGACCGGCATATCGGGACATGCTTTGGCGAGCAGGAGGCCATGGAGCTCTTGGGTGTTGCCGTTTCCGCCTGCCACGGCGTCTTGCCCCTCCATTTTGAATTTCGGTTTTCCTTTCAGCTGGGGCAAGGTTTCCGCACATGCGCGCTCCGCCATCTCGCAAACTAGCCCCGATTCGACAAGTCCTGGAAGTTATGACCGCGTTGCGTGCGCCGGACGGGTGTCCATGGGATCGGGAACAAGATCATAAAACGCTTCGTTACCACGCGGTGGAGGAGGTGTACGAACTGCTGGATGCCATTGAAGCAGGAGACGAGGGCGAGATGTTGGAGGAATTGGGAGATCTGCTGTTGCAAGTGGTGTTCCATAGCCAGTTGGCAAAGGAACGGGGAGTCTTTGATTTTAACCAAGTTTGCCAGACGCTTGTTGATAAGTTGGTGCGGCGCCATCCCCACGTGTTTGGTGATGCTTGTGTCAGGAGCATCGATCAAGTCTGGGCGAATTGGGAGAAGATCAAACGCGCCGAGAAAGCGGGGACTCATCGCGAGCGATCCTCGGCGTTGGACGGTGTGCCCCGTCATTTGCCAGGGCTGATGCGTGCACAAAAGGTGGTGAAGAAGGCGATGAAAGCTGGTTTAGAAGCACCGATTAAGCCGCAGCGTGTTCCGCGTCGGACCCTCGCGAAACAATTATTTGAAATCGCTCAAGTGTGTCAAATTCACGGTTGGTCTGCCGAAGAATTGCTCCGTCAGGAGACGGCACGTCGAGAAGGCCAGTGGCGCAAGAAGGAGAAGGCAACCGCATGAACACGAATCGAATTTACTTCGTCCCATTCGGTTTGGCATTTGTGCGGGACTACTTCGAATGGTGACGGTTTCGTGCGATTCAGGCGTGCACCGGGCGAGGCTTTTTGGTGGAGTCCGCCCATGTCTGCTTACGACTTGTTTGTTGGGGAAGTCCATCGACAGATGGCTTTGGTCGAGACGACTCAGCGTGGCGCCATAGAAAATGCGGCTCGATGGGTCTCAAAAGCCCTCCAAGGCGACCGGTTCTTTTGGGCGTTTGGCACCGGCCATTCCCATATGGTGGCGGAGGAAATATTTTATCGTGCCGGGGGGTTGGCTCGCGGCGCTCCGATCTTGGAGGACAAACTGATGCTCCACGACCATGCCATTGAAGCAACTTACCTGGAGCGTGAGTCGGGTTATGCGGCGCGAATTCTGGCGAACTATCCCCTAGCCGAGGGCGATGTGTTGTTGGTGGCTTCAAATGGCGGGCGGAACGCTGTACCCATCGAGATGGTGTTGAAGGTTCGTGAGTTGGGGGTGCGCACGGTGGCGCTAACCAACCTCAACCAAAGCCGCAACTGGCCATCACGTCACAGTTCGGGCAAGCGCCTGTTTGAAGTGGCGGATTTGGTCATCGACAACTGTGGTTTGGATGGGGATGCGGCAATTCAGATACCCAGTTTCGACTTCCGCATCGGGCCCCCCTCCAGCATTACCGGAATGTTGATTATCAATTTGATTGTGGTTCAGGCCATTGAAGACGCCGTTCAAGCGGGCACGAAGCCTGAAGTGTTCATCAGCAGCAATACAAAAGGAGACGACCACAACGATCGCCTCTTGGAAAAATACCGCAGCCATATCCGGCATCTCTAACGACTCAACCTCCGGCGAACCACGCGGGGCTACCGTCATATGGACGGATGGCTTCTTCTCGGGTCTTCAGGTTTTTGATGCGAACCTGAATGGTCCCATCGGAGAGACGTTCCAGGCGGACGGTACGGGCCGCGCCGAGTTCGAGCGCTTTCTTAAATTGCCTGTCGGATTTGGCGGGCGTGAATGTATAATCGGCAGGAGAGTCGGCGTCGCGTAGTTGTTGAACGAGACCTAAGGACTGAAGCCGAAGCGATTCGTCCTCAATGAGCACGACCGTGTCGATGGTGCTGGCGAAACTGGGGACAAGTTGGCGGGCTTTGAGGAGCTCAGCTAAAACCACGTCTCCCATGCCGAAACCAAGGGCTGGTAGATTCACTTTGCCCTCGCTGACCTGGTGAATGAGTTGGTCGTAGCGCCCGCCGCCGGCGATGGCGCGAAGTTCGCCCTTGGTGTCGAACGCTTCGAAAACGACCCCGGTGTAATATGCGAGTCCCCGAATGACGCCGTAGTCCACCTTCACGAAGGCCTTCAAGCCACGGGCTTCGAGGTTGTCGAGTACCGACTGCAACTCGGGCTCGGGAACGCTCGAGTTGATGAAGCCCTGGACCTCCGTCAATGCGATGCCGAGAGCGGCTAGTTTTTGGGTGCTGACTTCTGGCTTCTCACGTTCGATCTTGTCCACGATCTGGAAGAACTCGTACGCCTGCTCCGGGTTGCCGCCACGGGAAATAAAGAAGCGTTGCCATGCTTGCCGACTGCTGAGCCGAACGACGAAGTCTTCAGCGGTCAAACCCAAGGAACGCAAAACATCGATCAGCAAGGCGACGATTTCGGCATCGGCACTGACATCGGCTTCTCCGAAAATGTCGCAGTTCAGCTGAAAGTGTTCGCGCAGACGCCCCTTCTGAGGTTTTTCGTAGCGGAATAACTGGGGCAGGGAGAACCACTTGATCGGCTTTTTGAACGCACGTTCGGATGTCGCCACCATGCGCGCAACCGTCGGTGTCATTTCTGGGCGCAACGAGACAGCGCGGTCTCCTTTGTCAACGAAATTGAACAACTGGGCGACGATCTCGGCTCCAGATTTGTTGGTGTAGAGCTCGAGGGGTTCTAGAGGAGGACCATCGTATTCCCGGAAGCCGTAATTGCGTGCGGTTCGACGCCAGCAACCGAAAATATGCTGGCGCAAATCGCAGCTCCACGGCTCATTGGCCGGAACTGGCTCGGGGTAAAAATCACGAAACCCAGTCAGACGTTCCATAGGCCGGTGAGCCTATCAGACCGGGTGAGCTGGGTAAATGCCCGCTAAGTATTTAGGATCGCAGATCGACAAAACGCGGGGCACACAATCTGCGGATTCATCTCAGTGACGAGATGAAATATCTGCACCGGCACCGCCTGCACAGGGTTGGGCAGGCAGCCGGCGGATCAGGCCTTGACCGGGGCTGCGGGAGATGCCAGGCCACTCGCCGACGGCCCGGGTTGTCCCGGTGTCAGACGAAGTACGGCATCACGCATCTCTTTGCCTGGCTTAAACTTAACAATGGCTCTGGGAGGGATAGGAACGTCCTTTTCAGGCGAATTTGGATTGCGTCCGATGCGGGCCTTGCGGATTTTCATTTCAAACACACCGAAGTTTCGAAGTTCGATGGTCTCGCCTTTTGCAAGCGCCTCACTAATGTAATCGAGCGTGCGTTGGACTACGGAGAGCACTTGCTCTTGGATTAGTCCAGTCTCTTCACTAATACGCACAACGAGGTCGCGTTTCGTCATAACTCTGTTGGATGGTTGAGGTTACGGCAATATTTCAGTCTGTAGCCTTATAGTCGCAGACGCCAGTTTGGTCAAGGGGCGAGTCGAATCCGTAATTTGGTTGTTTCGGTCATCTGATGGTGTTTTTTGATGAAAGCCGACTTTGGGAAAACCAGCATTGTGCCTTTGCGTCTAGTGTCTATAAATCCGTCCGTCTTTTTGTCGGAAGATTTGGAACGCGCGGGTTTTGGCCCGCCAGACCGGCGACATCGAGCGTCGTCAGCGAGCCAGTCACATGATTGTCCATCTTTTAAAGTCGAAAATTCATCGGGCGCAAGTCACCGCTGCCAGCGTTGACTACGAAGGTTCCCTCACCATAGCCGAGGATCTGATTGAGGAGGCTGCATTATTCCCAGATGAGCGCATCCTTTGTTCCAACATGACCAATGGTGCCCGTTGGGAAACTTACGTCATTGCCGGCCCCAAGGGTTCGGGGGCGATTGAATTGAACGGCGCTGTCGCGCACCTCGGCAAGGTCGGGGATCGCATTACCATCATGTCCTTTACCGAAATTGAATCCGAGTGTGCCACGGGATGGCAGCCTCGGGTGATCGTCTTGGATACCCACAATCGAATTGTCAACTCTCGCGGAATCTGACCTGTCATGCCCACGTTCACTGCTGCCCAGATCGCCACCAAACTCGGGGGGCAGGTCATTGGAGATTCCGAGTTGATCTTGACCGGTTTTGCGCCTGCAGATAGCGCCAAGCAGGGTGACCTTACCTTCGCGGAAAACAGCGCTTATTTCTCGCGAGCCGACCAGAGCGCGGCCGCGGGGATACTGGTGGAGGAAGATTTTAAGAGCCTGACTGGCAAAACGCTTGTTCGGATCCCGAACGCGCGCCTGGGTTTTGCACAAATCCTTCCCTTGTACTTCCCCGATCCTGTTTTCTCTCCGGGAGTGCATCCATCGGCAGTTGTCTCGCCGTCGGCGAGCGTGGAACCTTCGGCACATGTCGGCCCTGGCTGTGTCGTTGGCGATCGGGCCAAGATTGGCCCGGGTGTGGTCCTCCAAGCGAGGGTGTATGTGGGTGAGGACTGCCAGATTGGCGACCAGTGCCGACTGTTTCCCAATGTCACCTTGTACCCCCGCACTCAGCTCGGACGCCGTATTCGTATCCACGCAGGAACCGTTGTTGGTTCCGATGGTTTCGGCTACGTGTTTGACCAAGGCATGCACCGAAAAATTCCACAGGTTGGTCATGTGATCATTCACGACGATGTGGAGATCGGTGCCAACGTCACCATCGATCGAGCAGCCTTGGGTGCGACCGTGATTGGCAAGGGCACCAAGATCGACAACTTGGTACAAATTGCCCACAACGTGTCGATAGGTGAACACTGCATCGTCGTGGCGCAAGTCGGTATCGCGGGGAGCACCAAGCTTGGCAATTACGTGACACTGGCAGGTCAGGTCGGATTGGCAGGGCACCTGCGTCTCGGCGATCGGGTCACCGTCGCGGCACAATCCGGGGTCATGCATCATATCCCTGAAGGTCAAAAGTGGATGGGCTCGCCGGCGCAACCAGACCGAGTCACTAAACGGATGCTGCTCGCCATGGAACGGCTGCCCGAGTTGCTGCGGCGGGTCAGTGAATTGGAGAAACGTGACCTCCCCAAGCCTTAACCCATCGGTCCCCGCGTCGATTTCCTCGAACGGTCCCTCCCGCAAACCCCGCATCGTCGTGGGAATGTCCGGAGGGGTCGATTCGTCGAGTACCGCCGCACTCCTTCAACAGCAGGGCTATGACGTGATCGGCGTCACCCTGAAACTCTGGCCCCAAGACTGCGTCTCGCGGGCAGAGGATAAATGCTGTGGGCCCCAAGCCGTGATGGATGCCAGAAGCGTGTGTGCGAAACTCGGGATCCCCTATTACCTCGTGGATGAATCCGGGGAATTCCAACGCCGCGTCATCCAGTACTTCGCCGAAGAATATAAAGCGGGGCGCACACCGAACCCCTGTGTGATGTGCAATCAACACCTCAAATTCGGGGCCTTATTGGATCGCGCGAAGCAGTTGGGTGCGGAGTGGATCGCGACCGGCCATTTCGCGCGACTGGAGCGCTCAGCCGACGGGACGCGGGTTTTGCTCAAAAAGGGGCGCGATGTCCGCAAGGACCAGAGCTACTTTCTGTTTAGCCTCAGGCAAGACCAATTAAAGCGAGCGGTCTTCCCCTTGGGAGAGCATACCAAAGCGGATACCCGCGATGTCGCACGACATTGCGGCCTGAGGACCGCCGATAAGGAAGAGAGCATGGAGATCTGTTTTGTGCCGGATAACGATTACGGCGGCTTTCTCAGACAGGCAGGGTTGGTGCATCCGCATCGAGGCGACATTGTGGACCTTTCCGGTGAGAAGTTAGGGGAGCACGACGGCATTGAGTTCTATACGGTGGGACAGCGGCGTGGTTTGGGCATAGCGGCCGGCAAGCCGTTATATGTCGTCGACCTCGACGTCGCCAGAAACCGTGTCGTGGTGGGCGACGAATCGTTGTTGGCGTGCTCGGAGTTTCAGGTGCAAAACACCCATTGGATTCCCTACGACACGCCGCCTGCATCATTCGAGTGCTTGGCTCGAGTTCGTTATAACCATCCGGGTGCGATGGCTACAGTGACTCCCACCGGTCCATCGTCCGCTCGCGTCTGGTTGAAAGAACCGGCTCGTGCCGTGACACCCGGTCAGGCCTGCGTTTTTTACGACCAAGACCTCGTTCTCGGTGGCGGTTGGATCAGCCGCTAATTGGCCTTGGCGGTTTTAATTTTTTTGAAGTGATCGCTTGTGTGGCTTGCACAACTGAGGCAATTCGAGTCATCTTCCCTGTATACCAATTGATGAAAACCACGCGTCGCCAGTTTCTTTGGCACTCTTCTTCAGCAGCCGCCGGAACTCTGTTGCTAGGCTGTTCCACCGCCAAGCCACTCCGTCGTATTTCCGCCAATGAGAAACTCAATCTCGGGATCGTGGGTGTTGCCGGACGCGGCGGCGAGAATCTGGAGGGAGTTAAATCTCAAAACATCGTCGCCTTATGCGATGTGGATCGGAAACGGTTGGATGGTGCCGCCGCGCGGTTTCCGAGTGCCAAGACCTACTCAGATTTCCGTCGCCTATTGGAGCAAGGGGACATTGATGCCGTCGTGGTCAGCACTCCTGATCACTCTCATGCGGTGATCGCTATCGCAGCCCTGCAAAGTGGGCGCCCGGTGTATTGCGAAAAGCCGTTGACCCATACGCTTTCGGAGCTGCGACGTGTCGAGGCCGTCGCAAGAAAATCGGGACTCCCGACGCAGATGGGCAACCAGATCCATGCCACCAGCAATTACCGCCGGGTCGTGGAACTGGTGCAGTCAGGAATCATCGGCCCGGTGGCCGAGGTTCACCATTGGGCGGGTTACGTTTGGGAGACCAAGCCGTTTCCCACGGGAGAGCCCATCCCGGCGACCTTGGATTATGAGAATTGGATTGGGCCGGTGCAGCCGGTTCCTTACAGCTCGGAATGGGTGCATTTCAATTGGCGCCGCTGGTGGCATTTTGGCGGGGGCACTCTCTCCGACTTTTGTTGTCATCACATGGATCTCGGATTCTGGGCACTGCAGTTGACGCATCCGACCACCATCGAAGCGGAAGGACCGAAACCCGACGCGCATTGTGCGCCGACTTATATGAAAGTGCGGTATGAATTCCCCGCTCGCGGTGCTATGCCTGCGGTCACCATGTTTTGGTATTCTGGTACGGCGCGTCCTCAGGTCGCGGGAACTCCGGACTTGAGCAAATGGGGAGGCGGCACGTTGTTTGTGGGGGCCAAAGGGATGCTGTTGGCAGATTATGGCCGTTATCTCCTACTTCCGGAAGATCGATTCCCCAACGCTTCTTTGCCGCCCAAGCGAGTGGGGGATTCCATCGGGCACCACGAAGAATGGATCCGCGCCTGCAAGGGCGAAAATCACGCGCTGCCGCAGTTCAGCGCCCATGGCGGCACGAATTCTCCTTTTGCCTACGGCGCTCGCCTGACCGAGGCCGGATTGTTAGGAAATATTGCCTTTCGGTTGGGTCGCCGAATTGAATGGGACGCCTTAAAGCTCAAAGCCAAGGGTCTTCCTGAGGCGGATCGCTTCATCCACCACGATTATCGCGCCGGCTGGAAGTTAGGCTGACGGGTGGTACTATCGCCCGTTAGTTCCCTTCGGTTGGTCAGGCCAAGTGATAAACAGTGACCATGGTTCCGCTGGGAAGTGTCGTCTCCGGGGGGACATCCATCACGCCGTTCGCTCGTGCCAACGAGCTCAAAACATGTGACGCTTGAACGCCAGTTAGGCAGACTCGCCCAGCTGCATCGACCTGGACACGCATAAAATGGCGGCGTTTATCGCGGTTGACGACGGGTTCAACCAGCAGTCCCCGAGTTTGCGGAGGCGATACGTCGGCATCCCCCTGTAATTGTCTCAACGCGGGGTGAACCAGCATCAATGCGGTGACCACTGCAGACACGGGGTTGCCGGGGACACCCAAGAGTGTCTTTCCCAGCCAGCGCCCATGAAAAAAGGGTTTCCCGGGCTTCATGGCGATCCGCCAGAACTCCACGCTGCCACCGATGTCGGTCAGGGCATCCCGGACGAGGTCGTGATCGCCGACAGAGGCACCCCCTGCGGTTAATACGACATCCGCTTTTTCGAACGCTGTGCGAAGGGCTGCGGCGATCGCTCGGCGATCGTCCCCGACGTGCGGTTGTGGGACCGGAATGCCACCAGCTCGTTGAACCAGGGAACCGAGAGCCACGGAATTGCTCTCGTAGATTTCCCCTGGCCCCAACAGTGTGCCTGGCGGGCGCAGTTCTGTACCCGTTGTCAACAGGGCTACGCGGGGCTGCCGGCGCACTTCGAGCGAGTCGATGCCACACGCTGCCAGCAAGGCGATATGCCCGATAGACACTCGGGTTCCAGGGGTGATCACCGACGCGCCGAGCTTGACGTCCTCGCCTTGAAATCGGACGGACTCCCACGGAGTGATTGCCTCTCGCACCCGAATGCATGACGACGAATATCGCTCGATATCCTCCTGCATCACCACGGCGTTGGCGCCTTTGGGCAATGGGGATCCGGTAAAGACTCGGACGCTGGTCCCAGGGATCAGTTCTCCTGCAAAGACGCAGCCAGCTGGCGCTTCTCCGATGAGTTGGAGGGTGACGGGAGACTCTGCTGAAGCCTTGGTGGTATCTTCGGCCCTCACCGCATATCCATCCATGGCCGAGTTGTCGAAACGCGGGAGGTGGATAGCGGAGCACACCGCGTCAGCGGCTACTCGTCCCAAGGCTTGGTTCAGCTTGATCCGTTCTGTCGGCAATGGGACAAGCAGTTTCAATAGCCGTTGTCGGGCTGTATCGAGGTCGATCATCAGGGATTACTTTCTCACTGGGAGATTCGGGGGTGTGGAGAAGTCCTCCCAGGCCTGTTCAAAAGCGTCGGCGACGGCACTCCAATCCTCAGTTCCTCGGGAGTTTGGCGAAGGGTGTAACACCAAGGGTGGTGGTGGATTCCCAGAAGCCCATTGTTGCATTCGCAAGGAAAATGCCTCGGGGCCTGGATCGGCAACGCACTGAGGAAGCTGTGGTGGAATCCATTGTCCAGAAATCGTCGTTCGGCAGGCAAGTATGGGTGTCCCGCAGGCGAGAGCTTCGGCGGCGACCATGGAGCCACTCGGGATCACCTTGTTTGGGATGAGCACGGCGTTGGCAGCTGAGTAGTGTTGAATCAACTCAGCGTCCGACAGAACTCCCAGCCGGCGTGTCTGGCCTCCAATTCCAAGTTGGGCAATGCGCCGTTCAAGTTTTGGCCCTAGGCTGCCCCGACCGGCAATCCATAGTCGGGCGTTGGTTTGGGCCCTGAGAGTGGATCCGAAAGCTTCCAGTAATTCGTCCAGTCCGCACTGCGATTCCAGGCGGCTCACAACCAAGAAAACGAAATCCGACGATTGAACTCCCAGCTGTGCGCGGATCCCCGAACGATCCCCTGGATCGTGAAACCGGATGGGATTGACGCCTGGTACCACTACTTGGACGCGGGTTCCGAGTGATGGATGGGTCGTGCGAATGGATTCTTGCGCTGAAGGGCTTGAAACGAAGATCCGATTGGCGTTTTCGAATAAATGCCGCTCAATGGCCTTCAATCTCCGACTCAACCAGCGAAATCGAATCCGGCCGAATATTGTATCGGAGTGTCCTGAGGAAGTGATCTCGCATTCCTGATGCCAAGGACGATGCGCCGTTACGGCGTAGCGGTATCCGCGAAGAGTCCGTTCAAAATAGGCATGATGCGTGGCGAGCAGCGTCTCCAGATTCGTTTCACGGAGCAGCTTTTTGACCCAGTAACGAAGGTCGCGGGTGATTTCCCCCCAATTAGACAAAGGAGCACCTCGATGGGTTCTGATTCGATAAATTCGGGTTCCATTTCTGAGTTGGATGTCGGTGAGGGCTGAATCTGGATCCAGAGTTAGCACGTGGACCTCATGGCCGCGCGAAGCCAATAACTCCGCCGCCTCGGTGGCGTAGCGGGGGATACTCCCATGATGATCGGGATGGAGCCCTGGAGTTAAGAAGAGAAACCTCATGTGCCCGGTCTGTCGGTGGACAAGGATACTTGCTCGAAAAGTGACAGGCAACACCGTGATTTTGGGGCCACGACCCCGCTGGCCCCTCGGAATCCAATTGCCGACAACGACTCAAGCGATGGGTTGGCTTGCGTTTAATGAGAAAAGCCCCGTTCGTCTTCCGGGAGAGGTTCGCCGCGTGTTTCGGGCGCGAATGGCAAGGCAATGAGGCCGATGAGAAATACCGAGCACATGGCCAATCCGGCGTAACGCATGCCCTCCGGATATCCGCGGTCGACAGTAAAGACCCGACTGGTGAGCAAGCCGAGTAAGGTCGGACCCGAAGCCGCGATAAATCGACCGACGTTGTAGCAGAACGAAGTTCCTGTACTGCGGAGGTTGGTTGGGAAGAGCTCGGGAAAATAAATGGCGTAACCGCCAAAAACCGCAAGTTGGCAGAAGCCCATCAGAGGAATGAGCCAGAAAATTTGATGGAAGCAGGCGATCTGCTGCCAAAAGTCGAGTCGGCCAGTGACCGCCCCTGGGCGCAAGAACCAGAACACGGCGGCGGTAGTCAACATGGCGAGCACGAACGCCAGTGCGAAGGCGGGACGCCGTCCGACCCGTTGCGTGAACACGCCGAAGGCGTAAATGCCCAAGAACCCGCCGACGTTTTGCATGATCGAGGTGACGCCGACCCAAACGGTAAGTTTTCCGGCAATTTCGGCTTCGGAGTAACCCTGTGCGGTGAAGGCGGTGCGGAACACGAGGCGGACGAGGTCGAAACTGAAGAAGGCAATTCCCCAAAGCCCGATGACACCGGCGAGAGCGAGGCAAAGTCCGACAACGGCGCGCCGCCGCCAGGGGGTGGCATGTTTGTTGCCGCCGCCGTAGACGGTCCACAATCCGAACGCGATGGCGCCGAGAGCGAGGCCCAGCCCGATCTCCAATTTGGGCCATGACTTTGGGCCGGCGAATGCCATGGCGATGATCGAAGCGATACAAACACCCGCAAGGGAGGCGGGTATTTTCCAATGGGGATTGCCGAACAATTCACCGTAGGAACCCAGGCGCTTGCGGGAATCGACGTTCGACTGCGCTTGTTGCCATCGTTCAGGTTCCTTGAGACGTGCCCGGACCACCAAAGCCAGGAGCGCGGGGAGTGCTCCCACCAAAAACATCCATTTCCAACCCGTGCCAGCTTTAATGATCCCTGAGGTTTCCAGATCACCAAACGCAATGCTGATCAACGCCGCGGAGATATTGCCGACGGCCGAAAGTGCCTGCAATAAACCCAAAGCGTACGGCCTGGCGCGATCAGGCATCACCTCGGCGACGAGAGCGACCCCCACCGCGAACTCACCGCCAACACCGAGACCGGTGAGGAAGCGGTAGGCGGCAAAATCCCAGAAACTGGTCGACAGAGCGCTGAGGCCGGTGCAGACGGAGTAGATCAAGATGGTGAGCATCATGGTACGAGCACGCCCAATGCGATCTCCGAGCACGCCAAACGTGAGGCCGCCGGTGGCCCAGCCTATCAGGAAGATCGAGGTGGCGTATCCGCTGTACTCCGGGACATTCATCCCGGGCAACAGCAGCGACTTCATGGCCGGCACGCGTGCCAAAAGGAACAGTTGTTGGTCCAGACAATCGAATAGCCATCCCAAGGCGGCAACGATCAGGACGAACCAGTGATACCGGTTCAACTCTCGCCACCATGGAGGTTGGCCGCTGGATGAATTTGAGTTCATGAAAGAGATTCTCGGGCCAGGGTGCGAAAGAGTCGACATTCGCGGCAAGCAGGGAAAACCCTTCTTGGATAATTTTAGTGCGCCGTCATGGGAGGCTTGTCCACAGGAGCTTTCCACCTAAGCTCCCGGAGAAATGGACGATGGTGGAACGAGTTTGATCAAATTAAATAACCTGAAAGCGGCGCGCTCGGAGTTGCGACTGGCCTCGGCCGAGGGTCAAAAGCAGGGGGATCTGCTGATGTCAGGGGGCTTTGTAGAGAAGCCTGAGACCGTCAAGGCGGGTTCAAAGTACTCCATCCAGGTCGGGGGCGAAGACCCAAGGCGGGTTCAGATCCGTTACCACCATGGACGGGGTCGATGGGAAACTGGCTGCGATTGCTCGGTTGGCGCAAGCGGTGAGCTTTGTCTTCATGGCTACGCGGCGCTGAAATCGTTGATTGAAGCGCACGGTTTGGAGAAGCAGCCCAAACCGCCAACCCAGGGGTCCGCTGACGTTCCGACGGCTGAGTCGAAACCGCCGCCCGAACCGGAAACGTTCTCTGCCAAAGTCGAGCGCACGCTAGGTAGGCCGCTGGAGCACACAGAAACCCAATTCCTGGAGCGCCTTAAGCAACTTCACTCAAGCCTAAAGCGGACCCAGTTTCTTCACAATGCCGACCTCTATTCCCTTGGGCTTCGAATTCCAGGATTATCCTGGGATCGACTCAACATTTTTCCACAGATCCCTGAAACCGAAGAGCTACTGTGGCTATTCATCGCCCATCATTTGGCTCAGTATGGCCTCAAGGGCCCGCCCTTTCTGGAGAGTGCCACCGACTTCAGCCTCATTGAATCTCAACTCGAGCACTGGCGTCGCCAGCGTGAAGTGAAACAGTGGAGCGACCTCCTGGCTCGAACACCTTACGAGGAACCCCGCCAAGTAGAGACACCAGCACGTCTCGAGTTGCGACTTCGACTGGGCACTTCCGAGGCCGTTGTGGAATGGCGAGAAGGTGCCAAAGAAGAGTTCGCTCCGATCAAACCAAGGAAGTTTGTCGAATTCGATCAACGCCACGCCGATCAACTCGTTCCCGAAGTGGGTGTGTTGTGGCAGACCTTTGTTCAACGGGCCAAAATGGGCTATTCTCTCGAGCTCCAGTATCAGGATGTCTTCACCCTGGATGCATTGAATCGATTGTTGCGTCTGCCGTTGTTGAATCCCTTTATCGTCGGAAAGTCGGGAGCCCCACTGGAACGTGTGCCCGATCCATTGTCGTGGACCATGTCACCACCCGAAACCGCTGGAGGATATTATGTCCTCCAGCTGGTCGCGCCAGGCGGTGGCGAACTCAAGGAAGTTTACCTGCGGTTGCCGGGGCGACCCATGCTGTTTGTGACCCCGGACAAGATCTACAGTGGCCCCGCGGTGCCGACCCTGGGTTTCGATCCGCTTGTCCAAACTCGGATTCCCGCGGCGGCATTGGAGACCCTGCAAGGCTTGAAGTTTTTGCAGCAAATTCAGGCGCCCTTGCCGGAGCGATTAGCCAGTCGCATGCGCAAAGTGACTCTTACACCGCTGTTGCGCGCCGAGATCTCCGCACCCTATGCAGGCAACGACGCCGAGTATTGTTTTCTCGATATCCTCGCCGAATCTCCTCAAACCAATGTCCGAGAACGGTGGAATGGATCCCACTGGACGCCGGTGATTCAAGAGCCGAACGTACCCCGGCCGCCCTCGGACAACCAGTCCACCCCCGATAGTGTTTATGAGATCCTTGACCATTCCAAGCTGGGCAATTTGCCGTCTTTGGTCGAATCCGGAGGTTTCCGTTGGGACTATACCTGGCAACGGTGGTCGATGCGGTTGACCAAGAAATTTCCGGAAAGTTTCGTTCCCTTCATCCAGTCGTTGGCTCCGGAAATCCGAGTAGAACTGAGGGGGGAACTGAACTCCTTCCTGCATGCCGAGGTTTCCGGGGAGATTCGACTGGATGTTCAGGAGACTGGCATTGATTGGTTTGATCTTAAGGTGTTGGTCAACGTCTCCGATACGACCTTGTCGCCGGAAGAGATCAAGCTGCTGTTGGATGCACGTGGCAAATGGGTACGCCTCGGTGAAAAGGGCTGGCGCAAGCTCGAGTTCCAATTGTCCAAAGAGGAGGATGCGGAACTGGCTCGACTGGGGTTGAACCCGCATCAACTCACCAGCGAACCCCAACGCTTGCATGCGCTACAATTGGCGGATCCCAGCGCCAAACGGTTTCTTGACCGAGAAAAATTCGAGCAGATACAGCGGCGTGCACGTGAACTCCAGGCTCGTGTCACTCCGGACGTTCCGAAGTGCATTCGGGCAGAACTGAGACCGTATCAAATGGAGGGTTTCCATTTTCTGGCCTATCTGAGTTCCAATCGATTTGGGGGCATACTCGCGGATGACATGGGGCTGGGTAAAACGATTCAAACGCTCACTTGGTTGACATGGCTGCGCGAGCGAGCGGCTGCGGAAATTAAGGGTCGCTCCAGTTCGGTAGCCCCCACACTGGTGGTCTGCCCCAAGTCGGTGTGCGACAACTGGCGCGCTGAAGGCGAACGATTCGTGGATGGCCTCCGGATCCGCGTGTGGGGTGGTGACGAGGTGAAATCACTTCGCTCCAGCACGGGTTCCGCGGATATCCATATCATCAACTATGCGCAGTTGCGCACGATTGGCGAATCCCTCGCCAAAATAGAATTTCTGGCGGTGATACTGGACGAGGGGCAATACATCAAAAACCCCACCTCAATGACGGCCATTATCGCGCGCACCTTGCAAACGGAACACCGGTTGGTCCTCAGTGGCACACCCATTGAAAATCGCCTGCTCGATTTGTGGAGTCTCATGAGTTTCGCGATGCCGGGTGCCCTGGGTGGTCGGACCGAATTTTCTCGCCTGTTTGATGTCAAAGGCGATCAATTTGCCCGCCGCCGTCTCTCGGCACGCGTGCGTCCATTCTTGTTGCGCCGAACGAAAACCCAAGTCGCGAAGGATCTGCCGGATCGGGTGGAGGAGGATCTATTCTGCGAACTTGAAGGCGAGCAGAAATCGATGTACCGCGCCGAGCTCAAACGTGCCCAACAGTCCTTGCTCGGCATCAATAGCGCCGCAGCCCTCAACAAACAACGATTCAACGTCCTGACGTCCCTCTTGCGGTTGAGACAGATCTGTTGTCATCCGAAACTCATCCATCCAGATTCCAAGGCTGGCAGTGCGAAAATGGAAGCACTGATTGAAACCATCGAGCCCTTGATGGAAGAGGGGCAGAAGGTGTTGGTGTTTTCTCAATTTGTCGGTGCTCTCGACCTGATTAAGAAGTCGGTGGCGGAGCAGGGGTGGAAGAGTTTCTACCTGGCTGGTGAAACCGAAGACCGCGGGTCCCTCGTGAAGTCATTTCAGAGTTACGATGGCGCCGCGGTGTTTCTGATCTCGCTCAAAGCGGGTGGTTTCGGACTCAATCTCACGGCATCCAGTTATGTGGTGCTATTTGATCCCTGGTGGAACCCAGCCGTCGAAAACCAAGCCATTGACCGGACACATCGCATTGGCCAAAAACAGAAGGTCATCGCGTATCGTCTGCTCATCAAGGACAGCATCGAGGAGAAGATCCGCAAACTGCAACAGACGAAGAGTGATCTGGCGGATGCCATCTTGGGCGAAGAACGTTTCGCCCAGGGACTTTCGCTGGAAGACCTTCGTTTCCTGTTTTCGGACTAAGGGCGGTACCTACCACTTTTCAGTTCACGGACGAGTGCATGGGCGTCATAGACCTTATCCAACGCTTCCAGAATCGCCGAACTGTGCACACTGATACAGCGAGCCTTGGTCGAGTCATAAACGAAGTCCAAAACCAAACTGTGTATATTGCCGTCGAAAATAATGCCAACAAACTCGCCCGCACGATTCACGACTGGGCTTCCAGAGTTGCCGCCAATAATATCCTGATCGCCAATGAAGTTGAAGGGAGTCTTGAGATTCAGGGTTTCTCGGCGCTTGAGCCAACGTTCCGGCAGATCGAAAGGTTCACGCCCACCCATCTCCTGGTGTCGAGCAAACAGGCCGCCCATATCCGTCATGGCCGGTTGCAGAACACCGCCGTCATTAAGGCTTCTCACCGTGCCATAGGCAAGGCGCAGCGTGAACGTGGCGTCCGGATACGACGAGGCCCCATCCAAGGCGTATCGAGCCTTTGCGATGACAGCGTGAGCCTGCTGTTTGGATTCGGTCTGTGCCTCGACGATTTTGCGAAGGCTTCGCGCTTCTTCGTCCACCCGTCGGGCGAGTTCAATCATCGGGTCCTTGGTCTCGCGGATGGCCCTGTCGCCGCCCTCATACAGTTTCTTCCGAACCGCAACTTCCCGAACCTTCGTGCCACGGATCAGTTCAAGTGCTCGATCGCGGGGAGAACGTCCAGAGAGTATGGCGGTCACCAGCGGGTCTTGAACCCCCAGTTGTTCAGCCAGAAACGTCAGCGAGTCGCTCAGTTGCAAGAGTTCGAGGTCTTCATAGACTGGGCGCTCGGAGAAGAGATCCAGCTCGAATTCTTCGCGGTTCGAATCATTGTATTCGCGCAAGCGATCACCATTCGGTTTGCTGCGTTCTTCGGCGGCGCGCAAGAGGGCTCGCGCATGACCAAAGGTGTCCCCTGCAAAGGCGTGTCCGCCTTCGAGTAGCCGATGCCTCAGCGCCACCTTGCTGATGGCGATTTGCGCCGAGGCGATTCGTTCGTAAGCCTTGAGGGTCTCGGCCAGTTCCGGACGGGCAGCCACGCGTTTTTGGAACTCCGCTTCCCGGGTGGCCTTGGCGCCCATGAGGACTGGGTCGAACAATCCTGCGTGTCCACCATCCAAGGCTTTGCGAGAATTTTGAATTCCGAAAAGTTCGTCTTTGGCACGCCGTCCGTTCTCTGAACTGCGCGCGCTCCAGGAAGAGAGCAAGACTTCCCGGCGTTTCAAGCGTCCCAAGGAGTAGGGATATTGAATATCTCGTAAATACTCCAACTCCGGCATCGTGAGCAAACGACTGGTCCGTCCAGGATGGCCCGACACAAACGTCAGTTCGCCTTCCCCAGCACCGGACTTGGACCACTTCAGGTAATGGTCGACATGGATGGGACGGTCGTTCTCGTAAACTCGGAACAAGCAGATATCGAGGTTGTATCGCGGAAACTCGAAATTATCCGGATCACCCCCAAAGAAGGCCGCCTGCTGTTCCGGAGCGAAGACCATGCGGACATCGGTATAGCGCTTGAAACGGTAGAGGTGGTATTGGCCGCCTTGATAAAGGGTGACGACATTGCTCCGAAGATGGGTACGGTCTTGGGATTCCTTTTCGATCTCTGCGATCACACGTCGACGCGCCTTGAAGGATTCTTCCGGCGTGGCACCCGCGGGGATGGCTTCATTGACGCGTGTGGTGACATCCTCGATGTCCTGGAGAATATTCAGCTCCAGGTCCACGCATTTGAGTTCCTCAGCCTGGGATTTCGCATGAAACCCATCGCGAAGAAAGTTTCGATCCTTCCTACTCAGCTTCTGGATGGCATCCGCTCCAACGTGGTGATTGGAGATCACGAGACCATCCTCGCTGACAAAGGATCCAGAACCGCCAGAATTGAATCGTATAGACGCCCGTTTAAGGTGGTCGAGCCACCCGGAGGTCAGTTCAAATCCGTATTTCTGGCGGATCTGCTCTTTGGGCGGGTTGTTGTAAAGCCACATTCCTTCATCGGTCAGGGTGGTCATCATCGGAGTAGTCACTGCCAGCAATGCCAGGAATTGATGACGAAGTTGAGTGGGGAAACGGCCCGGAAAACGTGGCATCATGTCGTGAACTCTGGATTCGAGTGAATCGGGTGTGAGGTTTGTCAGCGGAGAAGATTTCGATCAAAGGGACCCGCCTCGGCAATCTCTTTTTGCGCGAGGAGATACTCCCGCCGCAATCGGACGAATTCCTTGAGCGACTGGAGATGGGCGTCGAGGCGGCGTTGGGCGCGGCGGGGATCATCCCCGGTGGCTTGCGCTCGGATTCGGACTTCATCTTGCAATTGGATGCGCATCCGGTCGATCGCGGCATTCATCGTTTCCTGGGTGAACTCTCGGTCGAGCAACTCCCGAATGCGCGAGTGGTACAGTTTTTTGGCCATTGGATTCGCGAGAATGGGTTTGCTGAAGGGACCGCCAGGGCGCCACCAAGGGCTCCCGCTTTCATGGAAATTGCGAGGTGGCCTCCCAGTCCAACCTGGCGGCTTGTCGCCTTCTGCCCCGAAGGTTAGCGGCAGTTCATAGAAGATCCCCATGCCGACCCCGTCATGAAAGCCACAGGCCTTATCCAAATCCCAAGGATAGATTTCCCATTTGCCCGACTGAATATCGTGATAGATGAAGTGATTGTTGAAGTAGCCATCCCAGTAGGCCGCCAGCGACGTAACAGCGAAATAAGTCAGGATCTCCTCGACATTAAATTGGCGTTTGATGACTTCCCATTGAGCCGTGCCTTTAGTCTTTTGAAGATCGGAAATCGTGCTCAGCAGATCCGCGTGACCCTCGCGGCGGCGGGTCTTCTTTTCGTGCTGCTCGACCACGGAATTGCCGAACCATTGCAGCTTGTAGAGGTGGCCGTTGTCGTTCCGACCCTGATGGCGCAGAAAGGCTTTGTTGGGTTGTTCAACCATGAGGTGGTAGCCGAGATTCCGATTGTCGAAACTTAACCGAACGAACTCGGTACGGGAGGCTGGAACCCCTGCGCGGCGATGGAGATCATAGGCGAGTGGTTCCGCCACCACGAACCGCTCGTGGTCCTCAAAGGTGAAATTGAGAGTGGTCATCCCATCCAGGGTATTGTCGCGATGGAGATGGACTTTCCACCCGGCGGTGCGCTCATGGACCGTGACGAAATCGAAGAGCTTGGCAGGTTCGCCGTTGGTCCCGATCCAGAGGAATGCTGTGGAACCTTGAATCGGTGGAGATGGTTTCGAGGGACTGTTCCAACTGCGATTGTAATTCCGTTCTCCAGAAAGAGGATTCTGGCCGAACTGCAAGATGAACGCTTGGGGTATGCGCGCGGGTTGCGCCGGTTCATGGACATAAAGGGACACAGCGGGGCGCGGCTCATTTGGGCCTGGAAAGAATCGCTTGCCGCCGTTTTCGCCTTCAACCGCCGCCCGAAGCCGCAAGACCCCCGGCAGTTTTCGAGCGGGCACTTTGGCCTTGAATACGTTGGTTCCAGCCCGTTCCATAGGCAGGCGTTCCTCGGTGCCGTTATACCCGGAACGCGCATCGCGTGCGAGAAGTGTGACGGATCGAACGTTCGGGTTTCCGACCAGGCGGACGGTGACGCTGATAATCTCTGTCGGCTTGGGCGCAGACGGTTCGGCGGTCAGACTGAGGACTCCCGGGGCTAGGGCAGGGGAATAGCCGGCATTGCGCTTTCCTGGGGTGCCACCAGGGCGTTGCCCTCGAGCGGTCAGAGGGGATGCCACCCAATTGTGTGGAAGATTGGCAGGCTCCGACGGCGTCACACGTTCCAGGGAGGCGCTGAAACCGTCGGGAGCAATAGGCCATGGAGAGCTGTCTTGGTACGCCACGGAGTCGACGGGTTCGCCCCGGGCATTCTTGAGGTCTATTTGTTCGCCGCTGGTTTTGAGTTTGCCTTGAAAACTGTCGAACGGCGTGACACCGGGGTAGACCCGTTGGAAGGCACCAGCGTCCCGGCATAAAACCAGATAGCCGTCCTTGGCCAATTTGGCGCCTGCTGGAAAGGTAAATTTCACCCCAGCATCCAGTGACCAACCGTCGAGGGTCACGTCTTGGGGACCGGTGTTGTGGAGTTCGATCCATTGAATCTCCTCGGCCTCGCCGGGTGGATGGTACATGAGTTCATTCAGGACCACGGTGGCCTCCACTCGGAGCGCCATGCCAGTGCCGAGCAGCGCGAAACATAGCCACAGGAAGCTCAGCCAATGGCGTCGATCCATGATCCCATTGGTATTCATACCTAGGTTGGATGGGATGGTTGCACGAGAGAGATGCGCCAATCGTTAGAGCCGCCGGAGTTTGGCGGAAGCCAGGTCAAAGGCGACGTCACCCTCATTGGCTCGCAGTTCTAACACCAAAACGACTTCGCCAGGTTCCTCTAGTTCGAAGTCGTGTGACAAGAGGCGCCAATCCGTGGTTCCCATCAGTCGATTCGCCCGCCTGTCGCCGCTGATTCGAACGCCCGCACCCGTACCTCGTGTGCTGTTCACCGCGCGAACATTGGAGGCTTTCGCTGTGGCTTCCAATCGATAGACACCGGGCTCGAGGCGCAAGGTGGTTCGGAAGGAGCCCACGCTACTCGGTTGCGTCGCCCGGATTGCTAGGTACGACTTGCCTTGGTCTGCCTGCCGGGACAAATCGGCACCGGCTCCTTCTAGGTGCTCAGCCCAGTTGAACTTGGCCAGTTCCAAGGAATTGTTGGAATCAAACTTGAGGGGTGCCGTTGCCCCGGCGGTCACCTTTTGCAAACGTTGCGCGACCCGGCTTCGGAAGCCCTGCCCTTGTCGAGCGACGATATCGGCTTCACGGCCTCGATCAGCCAACGCTTCTTGAAGGCGCAACTTCGGCGCCGCTAGAACCTCATCCAGGGCCGCCATTGTGAAGACCGAATTCGTGAGTTCCCCGACCCGTTTCAGCAGCTTGCCTTTCATTCCAGGGATGGAGAAGACTTGCCGGGCAACCAAACCTCCCACCGGCCTCAACAACGGACTGTTGGGAGTCTCGAACATTTGGTCCATGCCATGGGGTAGAAACACCATTTTGTCCGTTCTTGGATCGTGGTAAATGCGGTAATTGTTTCGATTCCGTATATAACCATCCCAATCGTCGAACAGGAATTGAAGGGCCGAAAGGGTCAGGAAACGATCGATGTCCAAAACCTTTTCGAGCTTGTTGAGCCGCGCTGTGGGGTCACCTTCCAGAGCTGCTTCGGCTAGGTCACGTAGGTCTTTCCGGGTCTCAGGGCCATCCCCGGAATCGCGCTCCAGGTCGTTGTCCACATCTTGCACAAAACCGCCATCATAGAGGTTTCCGGAGGCATCGCCGAAGTTTCGGCGAAGGAAGGGTTTGTCGAAACCCTCCTTCAAAACATACAAACCGAGATCCTTCCCATTGAGCGAAACCAAAGCGTGGGTCGCCCGGGTCGCCGGAACACCCGCGCGGCGGTAGATCTCCCCGCAGAACAGCTCGCTGAGACGGCTGGGATCTTGAAGGGAGTTGTTGAGATGGATTTTGCGCATCCCGTGGAACTTCTGGGCGTCGTTCAGTTTACCGAAGTTTAGGGTGAAGGCCGGGTTCCCACTGGAGACGCTTCGAAAGCTTCCAGCGGCGCCTTTGAGGTGGAGGGACACCTTTTCGTACATGTTGGTCCCGACCTGGACGCTGGCGGAAACATGTAGCTTGGGACCTCCCCAGCCTTGAACGGAGTTGAGCTTGTTCATTTCGCCCCGAGTCAGCGTGATCTCGAAGCGCTGAATGGGGCCCATGAAGAAGTGGGTGGATGCCAAGTCGTCTGCCGCATTCTTGGCTGCTGAATTCTTGGACTTTGGTTTTTCGGCGTCCTTCTCCGCGTTGGCGCCGTTTTCCGCGGCGTATAGGGTGAGAGAAAGGAACGCCCCGATGGCTATGCGAATCAAGACTGGGAAGATCATGGTCAAGAGTGGCTCAGGGTCAAATGAGCCATGCGACCTAAGACGAAGCATCCCACAGGACTGTTCAAACCAGGAACAGCCGAATGTCGCCGAAGGGTTGCCGTTGGTTCGAATCATCCGAATGGGACCGCGTTGCGTTGCACCGTAAAGTTCATGCGTTCCAATTGATTCTGTCGATGGCAAAACCCATGAAGTTCGTGTAGGTTGTGGCTGAGATCGGAAAGCAGTCAGCCAGTGGTCTTGGTTTTCGCGTCCGGTTTCGAACTGCGGTGTCCATTAATCAATTGGTATGAAGCTCACATCGGCACTCTCTCGGGCGTGTTTGTTCGTCCTGTCACTCTGGCTTGGCTCGTCAGCGCGTGCACTGCCTCCGATTGAGCCAAGACTTCAGTTGGTCTATCCCGCTGCGGGTCAGACCTTCAAGGCCTCGGAAGCCATTGAGATTGCCGCAGTTCTTGCAGTGGACAGCCCGGCGGATTGGGTCAAGGTTGACTTTTATGCGGGCCAAACCCGGATCGGCGAGGTTAAGCACGTGCCTGACGCTGCTGGTGTGCTTCCGAAGCTGAAAGCTGTCTGGAAGTCAGCCCCCGCGGGGGTCCATCTCCTGCGGGCGGAGGCCCACCATAAAATCTTGGACGTGCTGCTGATTTCCGAAAGCGTCGCCATCAAGGTCCATTCAAGCGAAGCGCCAATCGCGCCCAAATTGACGCTCCTGGAACCAAAAGCCGGTGCCCGTTACGCCGTTGGAGATACCGTCTCCATGGTCATCGAGACGGTCGATCCCGACGGGTATGTGCCGTACGTGGCGTATCACGTCGATGGCAAAAAGGTGGGCGAGGAAACAATTCAGTTCCTGATCCCTCCGAAGCCCGGCCAGGTCCAACAATTCAAGTGGCCTTGGCACAAGGCCACCGCTGGAGTCCATCGCATCGCCGTGGTGGTGGAAGACAATGCAGGAAATAAGTCGGAGACTGGGGTTTCGATTCAAGTGGGGGAGACGCCGCGTTTGCAGCCCTTGGTGAAAGCGGGATCCACTTGGCGCTATCACGCCAAGAATCAGAATCTGGGTGATCGTTGGTCTCAGAGCGGATTCTCGGACTCAGACTGGCCTTCAGGTCCGGCTCAATTGGGGTTTGGCGAGAAAGACGAAGCCACACTGATTCCTGCCACCAAACCGTTGCAGCCTACCGTCTATTTTCGGCGCGCATTCGAGGTCTCGTCCCCGCTTGATTTCAGTTCACTGGTTCTGCGTTTGGTGCGCGACGATGGCGCTGTGGTCTTCATCAATGGCAAGCGGGTGATGTCTGATAACATGCCGGATGGACCGGTGACCTTCGGCACGCTTGCGCTGGCGAATGGCGAGGACGAAAACGCGTGGCACGAATTTCGGTTGCGCCCGGACTGGCTCACGACCGGGTTGAATGTTCTGGCGGTAGAGGTTCATCAGGTCAGCCTCACCAGTTCGGACCTGAGCTTCGACCTCGAACTCTTTGGGGTTTTGGAGTCGGATCCAACAGGGCTACCGTTGGTGTCCATTGAGGCGACGGCCCCCAACACTGGCGAACCCTGCCCGGTTTGCCGGATCGCCCCGGGTCGGTTCACGGTGCGCCGGACGGGCGATCCTAAGGCGGCTTTAGTCGTTTACCTCGACTATTCTGGGACTGCCACCCCAGGAAAGGACTATGAAGAGCTCGCACGCCGTGTGGAGTTGCCAGCCGGAGCGGCCTCGGTGGAATTCCACGTTGGTCCATTCGACGACCTACTCATTGAAGGGGAAGAAACGGTCACCTCAACCTTGGTGTTTCCGACCACCGACGCGGCACCGACTTATCGCATCGATCCACGAGCAGGCACTGCCACGGTGGTGATCCATGATAACGAAACCAACACCCCTACGGACACCCCTGTGGTAAGTATCCGGGCGACGCGTGCCGAGACACGCGAACCCTTCTTATGCCTGAAGGATCTTTGCCCCGACATGCCGGAACCAGCCCCTGCGGTATTGACGCTCAGTCGAACAGCCAGCGACTTGAGAGGACCATTGACCGTTGCACTGGGTTTCTCGGGAAGTGCTGTCAACGGGGTGGACTATTCGAAGCTAGGGTCGGAAGCCACCATTCCTGCTGGCAAGAGTTCGGTGGAAATCTGGGTTGAAGCGCTGCCGGATTCTCTCCTGGAAAACGACGAAATGGTGGTCGTACAGATTCTGATCCCGCCTGGCCTGCCCACCTTCCCGCCGCCGTTCTTGGTGGAGCAAGGAGAAGCCAAGGTGGTGATCCATGATTTCCCGTTCAACACGGCGCCGGTTGTCAGCATTGAGGCGTCGCAGCCTAAGACCTCCGAGCCTTGCCCAACTTGTCTGATCCTACCTGGATTGTTTAAGATCAGTCGGACTGGAGATTTAAAGAAATCCCTGATCGTGGGTTTGGACTTTTCTGGATCGGCGTCGCCTGGTTTGGATTACGAGAAATTGCCCGAGCGAGTGACGATCCCCGAAGGGAAACCTTACGTGGAGCTCAAGGTCCTTGGAAAAATGGATGCCTTGACCGAAGGGGTTGAAACTATCGTCGCGACTCTGCAGGCGTCAACCGCAGATGGTTTGATTCCCCATTATCAGATCGATCCGAAGCGCGTTTCTGCAACGGTTTCCCTGCACGATGCCCCCGTTACGAGGTTGGTGCCAGTTATCGGCGTTAAGGTTTCCAGGACGGAAATTATGGAGTGCCCTTTGGGGGTCGCCTGCAAGATTCCGCCCATTGAGATCACCTTCGAACGAAGTGATGCTCGTTTGGCCGAGCCTCTCGTCATACCCGTCCAATGGGGCGGTTCCGCCACCTGGATTGAGGATTTTGGATTGTCCGAATTCGAGTCCCTTCCGAAGACCATTCAGTTTGCGGCCGGTAGCAGGAGCACCACCGTTCGGCTGTATTCATTCACTGATTGTATGATCGAAGAGAATGAAACCGTGACAGTGGAAATCCTTCCAGACGCATCCATGGGGCCCATCGCTCGCTATGAAATCGCACCGGATCTGGCTGCCGCCAAAATCAAAATCCTGGATGGGAGCGCGTCCATGGCGGAATCCTTGCCTACGGTCCAAATTCGAAGTTCAGCGAATGTTCCGGAACTCTGCCCCCCCAATGCTTTTTGTCCCGCAATCGAAATAGTTTTAACCCGCAAAGGCGGTGATCTTAAGAAATCACTGGAGGTCCTGTTTCAAACATCTGGCAGCGCCACGCCCGGTAAAGACTATAGAGACTTTCCCAAATCCGCTGTTTTTGCGCCCGGCGAATCCACCACTCGGCTGACCTCCACTCCCATCGACGATACCTTGGTGGAAGGGGATGAAACCATCGTCGTGAGTTTGGTTTGTTCGGATTCGGCGGTACCCAACTATTTGATCCAAGGAGCCATGGCTGCCGCCAAGCTGGTGATTCTAGATAATGAATCCAAGCCTGCCAAGGAAGCGTTCGTAACGATCATTGAACCGAAGAGTGGCGCGACTTTTGAAAGACCGGAGGCGATTGTCTTTAGAGCCGATACGTTGGATCCCATGGGTACCATGACCCATCTGGATTGGTATGGGAATGGCGAGAAGATTGGCGACAGTAACATCGTGTTTATCCGTCCTCCGGACCCAGGAATGCCGCTGCAGCATGAATTCCATTGGAAGAATCCACCGTTGGGCGAGCACAAGGTGTTTGCTGTGGGGGTTGACGCGGCGCTGAAGCGCGTGGTGTCCCGGGCGGTGTTGGTGGTGGTGAGAGGGGTCAATGCTCGCCCCGTCGTCACGGTGACTGCGGGTGTGGCCGAGACGCATGAAGTCCCGCCAGGCAGCAAACGAGCCCTGATTCCGGCGACGCTGATCCTGAAGCGGACCGGGAGTACGGATCATTCTCTGAAGGTGCGTTACACGGTGGGCGGTTCAGCCAAAAATGGACGCGATTATGGATTCCTGGATGGCGATGTGACTATTGCCGGCGGCGAACAGGAACGCGTCGTATTTGTGTCCCCGATCACCGACGAGGAGGTTGAAGGGGATGAATACGTCGAGTTTACGCTGAAGTCGTCCGAGGCCTATTCGGTCGGCGCTCCCGGCGCGGCACGCGTCGTTATCCACGATGCTCAGCAACCTACCGAGCCGCTGGTGACATTCCTGGCTCCCCAAGACGGGGCCAAATTCAAGTTCGGGCAGGATATTTCGTTGCAGGTTCAGGCAATCGATCCTGCTGGGTACTTTGGCCAGATGGATTTTCTCGCGAACGGAGAGCTATTGGGAACCGACTGGTTGGTAATATGTGCCGGCCTGGGATGTGAGCCTAAACCGGGAACGCCCATTCGCTTTCAGTTTCAGTGGAAGAATGCCAAGCCTGGTGAGTACAAAGTCCAGGCCGCGACGCGGGATGGTGCTGGGAAGCCGGTGCTCTTTGCGACCATTCGAGTGAGCGTCGGTGCCTCGACGGCACAACCGATTTTGGTGCGCCACTTGCCGAAGGCCTATCAACCTGGAAAAAACTTCGGTGTTTCACTCGCCGCGACGCTGCCTTCAGATGCCCAAGGATACGCTGTCGAGGAATATCCGCCCAAGGGGTGGACGGTCAGCAACATCAGTGACGGTGGCAGTTGGGATGCCTCCAAGGGCGCGATTAAGTTTGGTCCGTTCTTGGATGGTCAGCATCGGGTGCTTCGCTATGACGTCCTGCCGTCCAAGGGATTCACGATCAAAGCGGCCTTTTCGGGATGGATCTCGGTCGATGGCAAGAGCGATCGAACCCAGGGCGATCAAACCGTCTCCGTCGAAGCCGATGATATGCACCCTGCGGATCATTCCCCCGCAAACTGGTCGTTAGGAGTCAATGAAGTCACTGCTTACGGCGCTGCCTGGAGAACGGGCAAGTCTTGGGAAGTGGGTCCCAACCCGATTCCGATCGATTACGTCACCCGAGCAGGAGCCCTCTGGCGAGGGGGAGAAGCCTATCGGGTAGATTCACTGGCGGGACCAGCCCCGCTGCATTGGGTGAACCAATCCACGGACGGGGTACGGACGGTTGCGTTGGATTTCGATCTTCCTGAAGCGGATCTTGCCACAGCGCTGGTGTGGTTGCGCGGTCGCCAGAGTTTTGCGGTAGCCAAGTTGGAGCCCTTGGCAGGATCTTCCGCTTCGGTGTATGCACTTCGGACGCTGCCTGGCGATCATGTCCGCGCTCAGGCGGTGGAGGCTTACGTGCCGGAGGGAGCCGCCGTCGCTGAAATAAGCCATGACGGCGTCTATGACAACGTGAGAGGAATCATCCACTGGGGACCATTTTTCGACCAAGAGCCTCGAATGCTCAGCGCCCGCGTCCAGGGCGTCCTGCCGCCGCAGCTAAAGGCAATTGCCTCGTTCGACGGTCAGAACTCCTCAGTTGCCAACACTCTCCCGTCCACTTCCGCCGATGCTGGGCCGCGTATTGTTCAGGTGCGTCCCTTGGTCGATGGCACGGTGCAATTACTGGTTGTGGACGAGGGCGCCGCGGGTTGCGACGTGGAGTTCTCGGACGATCTCAATTTTTGGCATCGCGTGGGAACCATGGCTCCAGGGACGGATTGCCAGGTGCATCATGATTCCGATGCCAACGAGAGCCGCCAACGGTTCTATCGAATTTCCCGGAGGAAATGAGGCGGGTGAGTGGGGTTTGGTTGTTGGGTGGTCTACAGTTGGTGAGCCAACGGAGAAGCCGGTGGTGCCTCGTGTGCCATCGGCTTCTCTTAGGTTCGAAGTGTTCTTTTAACGGCCGTGGGCGCGCATCCAGGCGGGGTCGGCGATTTGGATCAGTCGCTCCCCGGCGGCTTGCAGTGTGTTCTCGTTTTTTGCGAAGTGGAAACGAATGAACCGCTGCTCCAGTTCGCGGAAGAAACTTGACCCAGGCACCCCTGCGACACCGACATCGCGCACGAACCATTCCGCCGCGTCGGTATCCCGCGTAAAACCCAGCGACGAGATGTCGAGCATGACGTAGTAGGCGCCCTGGGGCTCAGTAAACGGCAGTCCGAGTCGACGCAAATAGCTGAGAAACAGGTCGCGCTTCTTCGTATAAAGCCCTTGCAGGTCGGCGTAGTAGCTGTCGGGAAATTGGAGTGCCGTCACCGCCGCTTGCTGCAATGGGGCAGCGGCTCCAACTGTCAGGAAGTCGTGAACTTTTCGAGCCTGTGCAATGACTGTTGGCGAGGATTGGATGTAACCCAATCGCCAACCGGTGATGGAATAGGTTTTGGACAGGGAATTGCACACGATGGTCCGCTCGGCTGCACCGGGTAACGCCGCAGCGTACTCATGGCGATGCGGCCCGTAGACAATGTGTTCGTAGGGTTCATCCGTAATAACGAATGTATCGTACTGCTCCGCCAAGGATTGAATCTCCATCAATTCAGCCCGAGTGAAGACCTTGCCGGTGGGATTGGATGGATTGCAGACAATGATCGCTTTGGGCTTCTGTTCGAAAGCACGTTTGAGTTCGATGGAATCGTATCGAAAATCGGGCGCATGTAACGGAACGTAGATCGGCTGAGCACCCGAGAGAATCGCATCGGCGGAATAATTCTCATAGAAGGGGGAGAAGACGATGACGCGGTCACCGGGATTGCAGGCGGTCATCATCGCTGCCATCATGGCCTCGGTACTGCCACAGGTGACGACTAGGTGTTGCTCGGGATCTACCGGCATCCCACTGAACCGAGTGATTTTGCGCGCCAATGCTTCCCGAAAAGCCGGCGCACCCCAGGTGACCGCATATTGGTGAAAAGGTCCGCGAACAGCCTTCTCGAGGGCGACTAGAAGCGGTTCCGGTGGGTCGAAATCCGGAAAACCTTGTGAGAGATTGATCGCGCCGTGACGGGCACAAAGACGTGTCATTGCCCGTATGACAGATTCGGTGAATCCGGTGAGACGGTCCGCGGTTTTCGGCATAGGAATTAGTAATTCAGGGGGTAGCGCGCGGCAGCAGGCCGCGCGCGCTCTGAAAATCTACGGCTTCGCCCGGAGTTCACTCAGAAGACCGTGTTGCAGGGGGGCGTCTCACTCGTAAACCGGCGATGTCGGTTTGGGCATTTTGCCCCACTTTTCCCACCCGCGGATGGGATGCTCCTTCATGAGCTCTTCGATCATGTAGAAATCTGTCCGATCCTTGGTCTTGGCTCGCCATTTGGCGACTTGCGCTGGCTTGATGGCTGGCAGATCGTTGCCGAAGGATTGTCGAACGTAAGTAATGGCCGCCGCAATTTCCTCATCGGTCAACATTCCAGCAAACCCAAGCATGGGAGGCACACCGTTAGTCGGGGAGAAATTCTGCCCATTGAGTTGCATTGGGCCCCAAAGGCCTTTGAGCACTAGCTTAATTAGGCGGTCGTCGTTGGCGAGCCAGGGGTTCTTGAAGCCGCTCAATGGTGGGTAAATATTGGGCAAACCATTTCCGTTCGGCTGGTGACACGTCGCACAATGGGCGTCGCGATGAAAAACTTCGCGGCCTTTGGCATAGATCGCTAGTTCGTCCGCGTTTAGCTTGCGGGTTGGACCATAGCTTTGGTTTTCGGCGGTGACGGGCGCAGCCCCAAACTTGTACTTGCCGTCAACGTAATCGCGGGCATTGGGATTGTCGGCCAGGCTCAACGATCCTTTGGATTTTAGGGACTCGATATCATCCTGGAGCGTGTGCTGGAGAATCTGCTTCGTGACGGTCGCCATCCAGCGATCCAGCGGATAGCGCATTGCTTCGAAGATGATTCGAACACCGTCGGCATTGTCGAGCCAGGAGGCAGCGACAATGGCTTCCAACCGGACACGTGCATGGGTATCGTTGGCCGCCTGTTTGAAGAGCGCTAGGGCGTTCGGGATCTGGTGGGCTGAATAGCGCAACACACTCACGGCTGCCGAACGAGCTTGGTGAGAACGGGCATTTAGGCATTGCTGGAGCAGAGTGGCATCGGGACGATGTTGAGCCCAGGTCGCCCACAGCGCTTCGCAAAGATGATGTTCGTATTGCGGGTCTTTGCGATCCAGTCGGGCGGCCCAGGTGCGGACCGCTGGCAACACCTCGGAGGGGGGGTGGGCGCGCAGCTCGCGGCGCGTGCGATAGCGGGTTCGATACTCCGGCAATTTCAGATTCTCCAACAACTCCGCAACCTTGGCTCCAGCGACCTTGGCGGGCGTTACCAACGGACGCCCCGGGTAGGTGATCCGATACACGCGGCCGTGATCTTGATCCCGTTTCGGATCGCGCGCATTGTGTTGCATGTGACCGATCAGCGCATTGTGCCAGTCGATTAAGTACAAAGATCCATCCGGCGCAAACTCCAAATCCACAGGCCGAAAATTTGGGTCGCTGGAGCTCAAGAGATCGCCAGCCAATTTACCCGTGAATCCAGAGCCGTCTTCAGCGACCGAACTGAAATTGAGCCCGAGGAATCCAATGCTGTTGCAGGTCATGAAGTGTCCTTGAACCTCGTCGGGGAAATGGCGGGATGAGACAAATTCCGAACCGGACGTGGGACGAGAACGTTTGGGGACGAACGTTCCCACTTTGTCGATCTCGACGCCATAAGGCATCTTGGCGGACACCGGCAATCCCCAGAAATTATCGCCGCTGGAGGCGTCCGAGATGAAGCCCTGTTCCCAGTAGTCAAAGGCGAATCCCCATGGGTTATTGATGTCGAGCTGGCTGTAACGCTCGAGCCGGAACGCCTTGGGATCAAAACGCCAGACGCCACCGTCATTGACACGGCGCGGACCATAGGGCGTTTCGACTTGGCTGTGGAGGAATCGACCTTCTGAAAGGTAGAAAGCGCCCGAAGCGTCGGCGCAGTATGCCGAAATGGCGTGGTGCGTGTCGTGGGTATCAAAGCCGTGCATCAAAATTTCCAATCGATCGGCTTTATCATCATGATTGTCGTCCACCAGAAGACACAGGTTGGGTTCCTGCGAGAGGTAGACACCTTCAGGTGAGAGTTCGAATCCAATCGGCAGGTGCAGTCCATCGGCAAAGGTCGTCACCTTATCGGCACGCCCATTGTTGTCGGTGTCTTCCAAGATGATGAGTTTATCATTGGGACGCGCGTCTCCCGGCCGATAGTGCGGGTAACCCGGCATGACCGCGACCCACAGACGCCCCCGGTTATCGAAGGCCATCTGCACCGGATTTCTCATTTCAGGGAACTCTTGCTCGGAGGCAAACAATTCCACCTTGTACCCAGGTGCCATCGTGAAGCTTTCAATGGCCTTGGCACCGTCGAGATAGGTCACTGAGCGATTGAAATTGGAGGGAACGGCGGGCAATGGCAGAGTCGATGAATCGTCAACCGCCAGGTCCTTCTTAATGCCTCGCCCCAGGTCATGAATGAGCGCGTCGCGCAGGCTCATCATTTGCCGGGTCTTTTGGATTTCAGACGGATAGTTTTGGGGACCGTATGGATCGTAGCGCTGTCCGTGTGTGTGGACGCCGTTGACGAGGTTGTAGTCATTGTTCCAGAAGAAATCTTTGTCTTTCACGGCACCATTGAGCAGCGAAGGACTTGCGGGGGATTGACGAGGGGTTTTGCCATACAGGTTGTCCGCGAGCAGCACGGCCAGTTCCTGATAACCTTCTGGCGTGGGCGCGAACCCATTGATCGTCAGTGCAGGTTTGGATTTGTTCGCGTAACGTGCCTGTGTGGGCGCGAATAGATCCACGAAGGTTAAGGAGTGCACTGCGGCTACCTTGCGCATGGCCTCGGTATAAAGGGCAAGATTCGCATTCTCCGTACGGCCATTGGGCAGATCGCGTTTGCCCGAAAGATCCTCAAAGGCAATCGGCGACACCAACACCAATCGCGGTGCCGCTTGGCCATTATACGCTTTGCTCAGTGTGTGGCGAACGAAGGCGTCCAATTCGGCTTCGTAGTTGGCCACACGTGATGGCCCGTCGAAGGATTCATTGTACCCGAAGAAAGCCACAATAGTGTCTGCCTTCAGATGTGTCAGCCATTGGTCCGGCGTTGAGAAGAATCCTTTGCCATTGTGCGAGGACAGTTCGGGATGGAATTTTTCGGCCCCAGGAAAAGCCCACTGAGAGACGCGGGACGGGTGCGGGCGAAACCCTGGGGTATCACCGGGTCGCCCCATGTTTCGGACAAGCAATTGTTCCTGCGGAAACCTCAAGTGAAGTTCGGTCTCGAGCCAACTGTAATAGACATCCCGCTCAGCGAGGCCATTGCCCAGGAAGACCACCCGTTCACCCGCGGAGGGTTTGCTGACGGATTGTGAACGACTTGAGTTGGCAGCAGCGGGCTCTGCCGTGGGGGCGTGCGGCCGTTTCTTGGCAGCGTCGGCACTGTCTGCGGCGGCAGCCCGATAAGTGGTCAGGCACAATGGCGCGGCGACACACGTGCCTACCACTGCGGCGATCAATGCGGTTTTGCGGAATTGCATGTGCCCTCATCAAACCTTAAACTGGTGCGTTAGGCAATGGATGGTGTGCCGGATACATCAATAGGGGCGCATCTCCGAATTGTGGGAATTTTGGAGATCGGTCGTCCCTGCAATTCCCCAAAAGCGGTGGAGGGCCCTGCACTCCAAAAGTTGCCGTGTTTTTTGGAGTGCGGCAGCCCGCTCTCATCTTTGCCGCTAAAAAGGGTCGCGAGTGTGTCAGTTCCGCCAACGTTGGCATCGGACGACTCATCAGCCGAGAGCATCCGCTGCGCGGAGCTCCGTTGGTGGGCGCTCAACTGCGCTATTTGATTTTTGCGGGTGAAGAGGCCATCGGGGCCTTTGGGTTCGGACCGGCCTCCTTTTATCTCTCGGCTCGAGATTCCTGGATCGGTTGGGACTCTGCGGCCCTGGAACAAAACCGATCGAAGGTCCTCTGTCTTTCCCGCTTTCTGCTACGTCCAGGAGTGTCGTGCGCCAACCTGGCCTGCCGGTGTTTTCAGTTGGTGTTGAAGCGGATTGG